>Ga0209382_10002045_pt1 | contig 30350 bp, 24 predicted proteins | sample SoiMetdeltSBSDD5_FD_187599 | JGI IMG/M metagenome (GOLD analysis project Ga0209382, IMG submission 187599) | Bulk soil microbial communities from a Populus tree surrounding site in Tennessee, USA - Soil MetaG P. deltoides SBSDD5 (SPAdes) (version 2) | ecosystem: Environmental > Terrestrial >...
TTTTTTTGAGACCGACGCGGTCCGCTACGCGAGACCGCGTCGGTCTAGGCCCAAGCGTATTTGCGTGCAAGTGTGCAGCCCGACTACAATAAGCAAGGGAGAATCATCTATGACCGAGTGGATTACCACAGCGGAGGCCTCGAAACTTAGCGGCTATACTCAGCGACGGATTAGGCAGCTTGCCGAGTCGGAACAGATTCTAGGGCAGAAATTCGGCGATATGTGGCAAGTTGACCGAGCTAGCTTGACGGCCTACATTCGCAAAGCGAAAGACGCAGGAGCCAAGCGCGGCCCGAAACCGGAAAATTGACAATTATGCTATAATTTCCCACCTGGGAAATTTCAATTCCCCTAATCGGGCCGCGCAAGTGCTGAAACACTTACGAGGCCCTGACCTATACCCTGCCGGTATGAGCGGAGGGCATAAGCTGACGTGATTTTATCACGGCGGTTCACCTTCCACCCACCCGGCCTTTTGGGACGGAAGGAGCCGAGCGTGATAGTCAAGCTGAGGTCGAAACGGTTGTCCGGGTTGTTTACGGAAGTTTGGGAACGACTCCCCGCAGCCGATCAGGCGTTACTCTCCAGCCGAACCAGACTCATCGTAGACGATCCAGTTTTGTTGCCCAAAAATCAGAGAGCGATTTTGGGCGCGGTGATGGTTGTCAGTGTTCGGAAGTCCATCACGCTGGTTTATCTCAGTCCCCGTAAGTTACCACGCCAATCCGACTCTTTCGTCCATTGTGTAATAGCCAATCTGTTGGCTCACATTTTCTGCGGACATTTTGACTATGTATGCTCAACGCTTGGCGACTCAATGGAATGTGAGTCGGAGGCTGGCGAACGAGTCAGAGTATGGGGCTTTCCTGGGAGTGCCTGCCAAGTTAGGGATTGATTGAGTAATTTTATTTAGTTTGGTGATGTCAGCAACGGATTTTGTAACGAAGCGTATGCCCGGCGATGAAGTCGCCGGGCTATGAACTGCGCCCCGTAAACGGGGCTTTTAGCCCGATTTATCGGGCGCTATCCAGCAGCCCGGAAAATTCATTTCCGGGCGGACTTCTTCAATCCCAACCGTCGGCGCATTTCATCGCTGGGGTCTCCCCCTTTGGCTTTCTGCCGCGCACGTGAGCGTTCAATCAAGGCGAGAAATTGTGGATTGGTGCTGAGCGTCGCCGTCTCTAAATCTGCATTTTTGATGGAGACTAAGGCGGCCCACTGGCTTACCCCTGACGGTTAGCACGACAGGCTCTTTGTTCACACTCTGGGCATATTCTGCGAGAGAGGTGGTGGCTTTGGCCAACTCTAGGATTTTCATAATTGATTGCTAGTGTTGTTCGACTTAGAAACATTTGGATTTCTAGCTGCGTCTACAAGCCTTTCATGATCTTCCTCAGCCCTATGGAATTCATCCGAGAGGATAAAGTTGAAGCTTTTTGAGAATATATACACTACCATCAAGAGAATGATTCCTATTAACCCCAAGTAATCCCGAAGGGGAGAAAAGGCGGGCAACGTGGCTATAAAAGCAATGGCAATCAATATTAAACGGTCAAATATTCCAAGTAGCTGGAATGTGGGGTCATATCTACCAGCTTGCTTCGATATATATCGGTAGCTGAATCTCAAAGACCATTGCCATATTCCCTCGACATTTTCGAATAAGGGACGTATTAATCTGTATGAGATGGAAGCTAATGATGCATTGAGAAGTTTCCTTAGGATACCACCTTGGAATTCACTGGACTTGAAATCATTGGTGAAGCCAATGCCATTATCCAATGGCGGGTACTCATTCTTTGAAGAGAGTATTTGAAAAATATCAATTGGGAGCAGTACAGCCGCATAAGTCGTATCAAGAATAATGCGGCATGTAGTACGGGCAAAGTAGATAAAGCCAGTTAAAATAACTAAGCTAACGAATAATTTATCCACTGTCGATGTATCAAGTGGAATTGGGTTGCCGAAAAACAAACTGGAAAGAACAAAGGTAAAAAGAACAATGAGAACGCTGCGCTTATCAGCCAAGCCAAATCCCAAATCAGTCATATGCTGGTTTCCTTAATAGATGTGGCGGATGGAGAAACCATCATCCGCCACATCCGTTTTCCTTCGTCCTTCGTCCTTCGTCTTTCGTCCGTCTTCCGTCCACCGTCCTCCGTCCGCTCTACACCACAATATTCACCAACCGCCCCGGCACATACACCACCTGCCTCGGCGGTTTGCCGTCCAGGAAGCGCATCACGCCGTCGGAGGTCAGGGCCAATTCTTTCACTTGATCTGCGCTTAGGCCCACGCGTACTTGCAGCCGGTCGCGCACTTTGCCGTTGACCTGCACGACGATGGTGATCATTTCCTCGGCGGCGATGGCGGAGTCATACTGGGGCCACGGCTGCTGATGAATGGAATAAGGCTTCCCGCGCCGCGTCCACAGTTCTTCCGCGATGTGCGGCGTGATCGGCGCCATCAACAGCAGCAGCGTGTTCACCGCTTCATCCCAAGCCGGCGTCCCCTCGGTCGTCTCGCGATACTTATACAGCGCGTTCGTCATCTCCATCAGCGCTGAGACGATGGTGTTGAACTCAAACTTCTCAAAGTCGTCCGATATCTTCCGGATCGTCTGGTGCGTGACTCGTCTCAACTCACGCTGCGCGTCTTCGTCCTTCGTCTCGCGCAGCGGTCCTTCGTCCTCCGTCTTCCCCGGCTGTGCAATCACCCACACTCTACTCATCCACCTCACCACGCCCTGAATGTTCTCCGTGCTCCATGGCCCGCCCTCCGACCATTGGTAGCCGAACATCAAGTACGCGCGCACGGTGTCGGCGCCGTAAGTCGCCACCTGCTTGTCCGGGTCAATCACGTTGCCACGCGATTTACTCATCCGCTGGCTGTCCGGGCCAAGAATCTGTCCTTGGTTCCGCAGTTGCGTCATCGGCTCGGGGCCTTTGGCCACGCCCATATCGCGCGAGGCTTTATGGAAGAAGCGCGTGTAAATCAAGTGCATCGTCGCGTGTTCCGCGCCGCCGGTGTACGTATCCACCGGCATCCAATAATCGTACTCCTTCGGATCGAAGGGGCCTTCATCGTACTTGGGACTCAGATAGCGCAGGTGATACCACGAGGAACACATGAACGTGTCCATCGTATCGGTGTCGCGCGTCGAGGGCTTGCCGCACAGTGGGCATGTGGTCTGCGCCCAGGTCGGGTGCAGCTTCAACGGGCTTTCGCCGGTCGGCTTCCACTCCACGTCGTCGGGCAGCATCACGGGCAGTTGCTCGTCCGGGACGGAGACCTGTCCATGTTCGGGACAGTAAACGATCGGGATCGGCGCGCCCCAGTAACGCTGGCGCGAGATCAGCCAATCGCGCAGCCGGTAAGTAATCGTCCCCTTGCCCATCCGCTTCTCTTCCAGCCAGCGAATCACTTTGCCGATGCTCTCCGGAACCGGCGTTCCATCGAACTCGCCGGAGTTCACCATTTTTCCAGGCCCGGTATACGCTTCCTTTAGCGGTTCACCGTTCCAGTCCGGCCCGGCGATCACCACCGGAATCGGCAGATTGAATTTCTGCGCGAACTCGAAGTCGCGCTCGTCGTGCGCGGGCACGGCCATGATCGCGCCGGTTCCGTAGGTCATCAGCACGTAGTCCGCGATCCAGATCGGTACGCGCGCCCCGTTCACCAGGTTCGTGGCGTACGCGCCGATGAACACGCCGCTCTTCTCTTTATCCGTCGCCTCACGCTGGATGTCGGTCTGCCGCGCGGCTTCCGTCACGTAAGCGTCCACCTCGGCCTGGCGGTCGGGCGTCGTCAGCTTCGCCACCAGCGGATGCTCGGGGGCCAGCACCAGGAACGTCGCGCCCCACAACGTATCGGGCCGCGTGGTGAAAATCTCAATCGGGTCCTCCTGCTCGGACACGAACGTGACTGACGCACCCTCGCTTCGCCCGATCCAGTTGGTCTGCATGTCGCGCACGCGCGCGGGCCAGTCCAGGTGGCTGAAGTCCAGCAATTCCTCGGCGTACTTCGTCGTGCGGAAATACCACTGCTCCAGATTTTTCTTGATCACCGGCGTCTTGCAGCGCTCGCAGTGCCGGTCATCGCCCCACACCTGTTCGCGCGCCAGCGTCGTATTGCAGTGCGGGCACCAATCCACCGGCGACAGCTTCTTGTACGCCAGCCCGTGCTTGAACAACTGCGTGAAGAACCATTGCGTCCATTTGTAATAGCTGGGGTCGCTCGAAATCACCTCGCGCTCCCAATCCCACATCGCACCCATCGAGCGCAGTTGCTTGCGCATCCGGTCAATGTTCGCATACGTCCACTGCTTGGGATGGATGCCGCGCGCAATCGCCGCGTTCTCGGCGGGCAGGCCGAAGGCGTCGAAGCCAATCGGGAACATCACGTTGTAGCCGCGCATTCGCAGCCAGCGCGCGCGCGCATCCGAAGGCGTCATGGCATACCAGTGCCCGATGTGCAGATCGCCGCTGGGGTAGGGCAGCATCGTCAGCACGTAATGCTTCTTGCGCTTCGGATCAACGACCGCGCGATACAGTTGATCGCTCTCCCATTTCTGCTGCCACTTGGGTTCGATGTCTTGGGGGATATATTTTTCAATCTCCGGACGCTCGACCGTGCTCCGGCCTTTAGCGGGCTTCGTGACTTTAGCGCGCGTTGCGCCTTTGGCGGGAGTCCTGGCTTTGAGAGTCTGACCCTTGGGCTTCGGCGCGGTCTTCTTGACCTTCACCGTCGTCTTAGCTTTGAGAGTCGTCTTGCTTTTGGCCTTTGGCTTCGCCTTTGCCGCCGCGCCGCTTTTCTTTACGGGTTTCTTTGCCATGATCAGTCTCCTTTACGACCTCACCCCCTACCCCCGTCCCCTCCCCCCCTCTCCCGAAGCGAACTTCAGCGTCGGGAGAGGGGGGAGGGGTGGCGCGGTCTTCGCGCCGGGGAGGGGGGTGAGGTAAATAAAAACCCCTCCATCCATATCAGGGACGAAGGGGTTCTCCGTGGTACCACCCTGGTTTGCCAACAGACGAATCTATTGACACACTCAAAGACGCTGTATCGGGCGCACCCGCTGTTGGGGCCGACTGCATGTCAGCCCTTTCAAAGCGCGGTCTGATCTCCTCAGACTCGACCGGCGAGTTCGGTCTTAGGGCGTTCCGTGGACGCCGCGGGGCTTGCACCATCTCTCCCCGCTCGCTAACGGATGACCTACTACTCCGGCTTAACGCTTCCTAGTATGGTGGGGCGACCGGCTGGTCGCCCTTTTTTCTGTGGACCCGGAGGGGTTCGAACCCTCGGCCTCCTCAATGCCATTGAGGCGCGCTCCCAACTGCGCTACGGGCCCATAAGTTTTAGTAAATCTAATTATAGGCTCAGGCTGGTAGAGCACCTGCTGCGGTGTTTGTCGCAATAATCCAGATGGTTTCTGTCAGTGACAAAGCAAACAGCTTGATCCGGTGTATCGTTAGCTTCATAACTTTTTCTTCCTTTCCGGATAGTGATATTCTCAAACTCATGTATCTCACTAAAGTGATTAGAAGAAGGATTATGAAACAAACAAGCGCCCAAGGTACCGAGCCTTGCGCTACCATCCCTGCCTCTAGCAGCCTGAACCTATAATCAAATTCTTAATGTGCTGTGGACCTGGAGAGATTCGAACTCTCGGCCTCCTCAGTGCGATTGAGGCGCGCTCCCAACTGCGCTACAGGCCCGCTGGGTGATGGGCATTGTACCCTGACGCCCCTCCGAGTGTCAAGAATTTGCGCGAAAGCGCGATCTTCACCATAATCTCTGGTGGCTGGTGGCTGGTCGTTGGTGGTTGGGATTTGGGATTTGGTCCTTGGGATTTTGTCCTTGGTCCTTTGCCCTTCGTCTTTTTTCTTCCGTCCTCCGTCTCTTCCTCATAAGGAGCCTCCTCATGTACCGTATCCTCTCCCTCGATGGCGGTGGTGTGCGCGCCGTGGTCACCGCGGTATTGCTCGAACGTCTGGAGGCGGCTTACCCCGGCTTCCTGTCCAAAGCCAACCTCCTGGCTGGGACCTCCGCCGGTGGCATTCTGGCCTTGGGCTTGGCGTCCGGTCTGTCGCCCACTCAACAACGCGAAGTCTTTGAAGAGAAAAGCAAGGAGATTTTTTATTTCTCGCTCTTACGCCGATTGGGCAACATCCTCGTCGCCAAATATTCCAATCGGAATCTCAAACGCGAGTTGGTCACGCTGCTTGGAGACAAAAAACTCGGTCAACTCTCCAAAAAAGTTCTGATCGCCTCGATTGATCTGGACACCAAGCCTAGCGATCCCGCCGCATTTCGCTCATGGAAACCCAAGTTCTTCCACAATTACCCTGGCCCGAACTCCGATGCGAACGAGTTGTGCGTGGACGTGGCGTTACGCACCAGCGCCGCACCGACCTTATTCCCTATCCACCAGGGCTACATTGACGGCGGCATTGTGGCAAATAGCCCGAGCGTATGCGCGCTGGCTCAAGCGCTTGACCCTGGCACTGGCGGTCAGAAACTGGAAGACATCGTCCTGCTGTCCGTTGGCGCCAGCCGCAATCCGCGCTATCTCACGGAAGAGAATGCGGATTGGGGTTGGGCGCAGTGGGCCGTTCCCATCGTTGAACTTTTGCTGGAAGAGGGTAATAATAGCATCGCCAATTTCCAATGCTGCCAGATCCTCGGCGACCGTTATCGCCGGCTGAATCTATTTTTGCCGGAGCGAATTGACGTAGATGATGCGACCAAAGTGCCTCGGCTGGAAGAATTAGCCTGGGAAGTGGATTTGACGGAGATCGTGAATTGGCTTAAAAGTAATTGGTAGGTGGTCGCTGGTTGCTGGCGGCTGGTTGTTGGGATTTTGCCCTTGGACCTTTGTCCTTTTCCTTTGGGATTTGGTTCTTGGGAGTTGGGATTTTCTCCTTGACCCTTTGTCCTTGGCCCTTGGGATTTGGTCCTTGATCGAAATCGAACTCTCCACCATGCTTGAAGGTGAGCCGAAAGCGAGCAGCAGCCTGCATTCCTTGCTCGACGAATTTGAAGCCCGCCACAACATTCATGTCCGCTTGATTCCGCTTTCGTACGACAACGCCTGGTCGGAAGTCGTCAAGTTTGCTTTGTATAGTCATGGCCCGGATGTCTCGGCCGTGGGCTCCACCTGGATCAACAATCTCATCAGCATGAACGCGCTGCGCCCGTTTACCGAACCGGAACTGGATCGTTTGGGCGGGCCGGCTGTTTTTGTTCCCGCCTTATGGCGCTGTGGACAGGCGGGAAACTCGTCTCAAGTCTGGGCCATACCCTGGCTAGCCGACACACGTCTCATCTATTATCGGCGTGATTGGCTGAAAGCCGTTGGTTTGGATGAGGCCACCGCTTTTGAGTCGCCCGCCGACTTGCAGCAGACCTTGGAACGGTTGCAAACGCAGGTGGCCATACCGTGGGTCATCCCAACGCTTCACAGCCTGAATACACTGCATTACTTGGCAAGTTGGATCTGGAGCGCCGGCGGCGACTTTGTTAACCCTCGGAGCCAGGAAGTATTATTCGCACAGCCTGAAGCTGTGCAGGGCATACAAGCTTACTTTGGTCTGCAGCGCTACCTGACTCCAGCGGCCCGTGGCTTGGGAGAGAGACAGACCAACAACATCTTTCTGGAAGGACAGGCGGCCGTCACCTTGAATGGCTCCTGGATGTGGCTGGACATCGCCAGCCGACAACTCACTTCCCAGGTCGGCGTGGCCCCCTTGTTCAAAACGCCTTTCGTCGGCGCCGAGCATTTAGCCATTTGGAAACATGCCCGCCACGTCGGCGCGGCAGTGGAACTTGTCCGTTTCCTCACCAGCCGCCAGGCGCAGAGCAATCATCTCCCGAACTTCAGCTTGCTGCCCACGCGCCCGGACTTACTCTCCGCGCCGCCGTTTACCGACGACCCGGCCCATCAAGTCATGGGCCAGGCATTGAAAACCGGGCGGGTCTATCCCTCTATTCCACGCTGGGGCTTAATTGAAGATCGCCTTTCCGCCAGCTTGTCCCAAATTTGGGCGGACATTCTAGCGGAACCTCACTCCGAGGTCGAAGTCATCCTTCGCCGTCACCTCGAACCTTTAGCCAATCGTTTAAACGCACATCTGAAATAAGCGGGGGCTGGGGGTTGGCAATTGGCAGATAGCGGATGGCAGATAGCAGGTGCAAGTGGAAGGCTATAGTCCCCGAAGCGTAGCGGGATGGCAAGTTGCTTAGTTCTTGAGCCTTGTGTCCTTAAGCACCTGCCCTGAGCGCAGCCGAAGGGTTGAGCCTTTATCCTTGGTCCTTCGTCCTCCATCTTTATGGAATCGACGGCGGAAGTTTCCCAACAATCTTGACTTTAACGTAAACCTGGTTGTTGTTGCTACCCGGATCAGGCGTGTCTGCTAGAGCGCTGAAGAACGCAGTCACGGACCGCTCTTGTCTCCCAGAATAAGATATCGGCGTAGCGACCAGAGTGCCCCTCACCGTCGCGCCACTCGCCAGGCTGGCCAAGCTACAATGCAGTGGATCTCCGCCGGGGGTCATGCAGCTAAACGAAACCCAATTGAGCTGGTCGGGTAACGAAACCCCGAAGATCACATTCGTCGCCTCCGCTGGGCCGAGATTGGTGAGGGTCAGAGTATAAGTCACCTGTTCACCAATTTTCACCTTTGTTCGATCCGCGGTAACACTCAAATATAGATTGGCTTCATCCTGGGCCGCGACTGGCTGAACGCTCTGGCTGAGAAGCAGGATCAGGCCCAAGCGAACGAGAAAAAGAAGTGTTTTATAATGCTGCATGTGAATGACCTCCAGCTACCACCTCAACCACTGATTGGCTCGAATTACTACCAGAGTAAAACTTTAAGACAGGACTGAGCTATCAGCGATTAGCTGATTCTGGTGTAGGACAAAGTAGGGGCGGGGGGCTGGTTGCTGGCGGTTGGTCATTGTTGATTGTCTCTTAGCTCTTTGTCCTTGGGCCTTGAGTCTTATCCCTTTGCCCTTCTTCCGTCTATGTCTCTCATCGTCGCTCTAAGTTTGGGTTGGATCACTGGAATCTGGGCCGCCGCGCAAATCAATCAGCCGTGGTGGGCTTGGTTGATTTTGGCCGGCCTCGCGGGTGGCGGACTTTACTTCTGGCGCGCGGAGACACCTCTTCGACTGCCGCTCATCTGCGCCATTGCGTTAGGTCTGGGCGGCGTACGCTATCAACTGGCTCAGCCGGTTTACGACCCATCCTTCCTCGCCACGTATAACGAGGTGGGCGAAGTCGTGCTAGAGGGTATCGTTTGGGATGAACCAGACGTGCGCGATACTCAAACGAACTTACGGGTGCGGGTGGACACGCTGCTACTCCCGAACACGACGGCTCCCCTCGCCGTGCGCGGCCTCGTCTTGATCTCTGCCCCGCGTTTTTCAGAGTCTCGTCTTCAAGCCGCCGGCGAGGGGGAATTTCATTACGGTGACCGCCTGCGCGTGTTCGGCGCGTTGGAGACTCCGGCAGAGTTTGACGACTTCTCCTATAAAGACTATCTGGCCCGCTCCGGGGTTTACTCCCAAGTGCGACAAGCACAGGTCACGTTTGTCGCCGAGCGTCGGGGCCATCCAATCTTTCAATCGCTGTTCGATTTTAAGTCTCGCGCCCTCGCCGTCCTGGCGCAAATCTTCCCGGAACCGCACGCCTCGCTCCTGAGCGGGATTCTGCTCGGGGTTGACTCCGGCCTCTCGGCTGAACTGAAAGATGCTTTTAGCGCGACGGGCACCTCACACATCATCGCGATCTCGGGCTTCAATATTGCCATCATCGCCGGAATCTTCGCGGCCCTCGCCAACCGATTATTCGGCGCGCAGCGCGGCGCCATCATCGCCATCCTCGGCATCGCGGCCTATACACTTCTCGTCGGCGCCAGCGCCTCCGTCGTGCGCGCGGCGCTGATGGGGAGTCTGGCGATCGTGGCTGGGCGAGTGGGACGACAGGTCGTGGGGTTGAACACGCTCGCCGCCGCCGTCATCTTCATGACTCTCCTTAATCCGCTCACCTTATGGGATGTCGGCTTTCAACTCAGCGCCCTGGCGACTCTCGGCCTGATCGTCTATGCCGAGCCGTTCGAGGCGGGATTTAAAAAATTGGTAGAGCGCTTCACAACCCAAGAACGCGCCGAACGCGCCGCCACGCTCGTCGGGGAGTTTTTTCTGTTGACCCTCGCCGCGCAGGTCAGCACGCTGCCGTTAATCGTCTATTACTTCAAACGCCTCTCGCTCATTTCCCTGCTTGCCAATCTGGTCGTCCTTCCCGTTCAACCGGCGCTTATGGTCATCGCCGGAATCGCTCTGGGAGCGGGGTTAATCTCGTTGACTTTAGGCAAGATCGTAGCTTGGCTGGCCTGGCCCTTCAGCGCCTACACCATCGCCTTTGTGGAACTCTTCGCCAAAGTTCCTGGCGCTTCTATCAGCCTCGGCGATGTCGCGCCGTGGATCGTCATCGGCTTTTATCTGGTGCTGCTCGGACTCACCTGGGTACTGCGTCGCCCGCCGGAACAACGCCCAGAATGGTGGAGTCGCCTCACCGCGCGCGGGCTGTCCGCCGCCGGCCTCTCTGGGTTAGCGGTCGGAACCCTCATCGTTTGGACGTGGTACTTTAGCCTGCCGGATGGCCGACTCAAAATCACCGTGCTGGATGTCGGGCAGGGGGATGCTATTTTGATTCAATCACCTTCTGGCGCGCATGTGCTTGTAGATGGTGGCCCGAGCGGCGGTGCGTTGGCGCGAGCTTTGGCCCGCGAGTTGCCGCTGTTCACGAATCAGCTTGATTTGCTCGTCGTCGCCGCGCCGCGGGATGAGAACATTGGCGGCCTGCCGGATGCGCTCGCGCGTTTTCGAGTGACGCGCGCTGTCCTGACCTCCGCGACCAGTCCCAGCGCGACCTATCAAACGCTGGCCGATTCGTTGAACCGCAAACACATCCAAACTGTCAGCGCCGCCGATCTGCCCGCCTTCGATTTGGGCGACGGCATTAACCTCAGTGTTCTCTACGATGGCGCTAAGGGTAGCGCGCTCCGGTTGGATTGGAACCGCGCCTCGCTGATGATGCCTATCGGACTTGAACTTTCGGATGAGACGGCTTTGCTGATGCGCGGACAGGCCGAGCCAACCACGGCGCTGCTGGTAGCGGATCACGGTTCGGATAAAACCACGCAAGCAAACTGGGTGGAGGCGCTGAACCCGGAAGTGATTTTGATTTCGGTGGGAGCGGGTAACCCGGAGGGCGATCCCGCGCTGGCGGTGCTCAAACGCCTAGGCGGTCGCAGTATTCTGCGCACCGATCAAAACGGCAGCGTGACACTCCTGACCGATGGTCAACGCTGGTGGGTGGAGACGGAGCGGTAGTTGGCGGCTGGTTGTTGGTAATTGTTGATTGTTGATTTTGGATTGCTGATTGCTAATTACTTGTCCTGAGCGAAGTCGAAGGATTGGGATTTGGAATTTGGGAGTTGGGATTTCGCGCTCTTTGCGCTTGGCCCTTGGTCCTTCGTCCTTGGTCATTCGTCATTTTTCATTTTTGCTCCTTGACTTTCCTCCTCGCGCCCTTTAGAATCGCGCGCGTTCAACAAATCAATCCAGGTTCGGGGAAGAGATCCTGCTGAACGTCAGGCGGGACACCGAAGGGGCAAATCGCGCGGCAAGCAGTCCGCGCGACGAATCTCTCAGGTAAAAGGACCCCGGTCTGGTCACCCTCTGAAAAGTCGGAACCTTCCGCACCGAAGGGGCAAACCATGGCCCGAACGCCGTGGCGAATCTCTCAGGTTCAGAACAGAGGACGCAGCGCTGCCATTGCCTGCGTCCTTTTTTATTTCCCGGTAACTGCTCAGGCCGCCGTCCCCGGCGGCTTATTCCCCGCCGACCTGCGGCGGCGGGGGAGTATAAATGTCTGATGTAAGTTACTTTCTCAACCTGGAGGCTTCCACGATGAATTTCCCCAATGATCTGAAATACACCAAGAACGATGAATGGGTGCGGCTGACGGGCAACACGGCTGTCTCTGGGATTACCGATTATGCCCAAGACGCGCTCTCGGATATTGTTTATGTGGAATTGCCGACGGTGGGCGCGACGTTTAAGCAAGAAGAGGCTTGGGGTTCGGTCGAGTCCGTCAAAGCCGCCTCGGAAGTTTATCTGCCTCTCAGCGGAACCATTACCGCCGTCAACGAGGCGTTGAGCAGCACTCCGGAATTGGTGAATAGCGATCCCCAGGGTCAGGGCTGGATGGTCAAGTTCACTCCATCGAATCTCGATGAAGTGAAGAGTCTGATGGATGGGGCGGCTTATCAAAAATATTGCGAAGAACGGAAGCACTGAGAAGATGAGTGAGTGAAAAGCTGACCCGTGACGAGTGACACGTGATGCGTGAAGTTCACGAGTCACTCGTCACGAGTCACGGGTCACCCCCTCACCTTGTCATCTTAGTAGAACAGGAGTCCTCTATGAGTTACTCCCCTCACACCGAAGCCGATCGCGCCGCGATGTTGGCAGAAATTGGCGTCAAGCGGATTGAAGACTTGTTTGCGGATGTGCCCGCGCGCGTGCGCTTTCCCAAACTTGCCGTCCCCGAACCCTGTTCGGAAATGGAAACGCTGCGCGAGTTAATGGATTTGGCGGAATCGAATGCCGAAGCGCAGCACTATCCCATGTTCCTCGGAGCCGGCGCGTACAATCACTACAGCCCCTCCATCGTCAATCACCTGATTCTGCGCGGTGAGTTCCTCACGGCCTACACGCCGTATCAGCCGGAAATTTCCCAGGGCACGCTGCAAGTCATCTATGAATATCAGAGCATGATCGCCGCGCTCACCGGGATGGAAGTCGCCAATGCTTCCCACTACGATGGCGCGACCTCGATGGCGGAAGCCATCATCATGGCCTACAGCCATCACCGTGAAAAGCGAAAGAAAATCATCCTTTCCCCCGCGATTCATCCGCAATATCGCGCCGTCGCCCGGACGTACACGCAGGGGCTGGGCTTGGACCTCGTCGGCGATGAGGATCCGGAAAATGACCTCCCGGAATTGGTGAAACGCCTCGACTCGGATGCGGCGCTCCTGATTGTGCAGTCGCCCAATTTTTTTGGGCAGATTGAAAATCTGGAGGGCCTGGCGGCGGAAGCCCACGCGGTCGGCGCGTTGTTGTGCGTCGTCACTGATCCCATCTCACTCGGAATGCTCAAGCCGCCGGGCCAGTTCGGCGCGGACATCGTCGTCGGCGAAGGTCAATCGCTCGGCGTGCCGCTCTCGTATGGCGGGCCGTATGTCGGCTTCTTCGCCACGCGCAAAGAGTACGTGCGCAAAATGGCCGGCCGGCTGGTGGGCGAGGCCAAAGATAAAGACGGGCGGCGTGGGTTTGTGCTGACGCTCTCGACGCGCGAACAGCACATCAAACGCGAACGGGCCACTTCGAACATCTGCACGAATCAAGGTCTGATGGCGATTGCCGCCACAATCTATCTCTCGACGTTAGGCAAAAATGGTCTGCGGAAAGTGGCTGAACTGTGCTGGCATAAAAGTCATTACGCCGCCGAGCGCATCGCTGCGTTGCCGGGTTACGAGGTGGAGACGGCCAAACCGTTCTTCCAGGAGTTTGTGGTCCGGTGCCCCGAGCCGGTAGCTGAGATCAACGCGCGCCTGTTCGATGAGCGAGGCATTATCGGTGGCTACGATCTGAGCAACGAGTATGCTCACCTGCCGCAGCACATGTTAGTGTGCGTCACGGAAATGAATACCCAGGACGAGATTGAGGAGTTGGTGGAAGCTTTAGAAGAAATGACGGAGGACGGATGACGGTAGACGGATGAAGGACGAATGACAAATGAAAAATGAAAAATGGCAAATGTAAAAAGAGACTTCTGAATTCTGGCTTCTGAATTCTGACTCCTGACTTCGGACTTTGGACTATGGAGCGACTATGACTGAACCTCTCATCTATGACTTGGGCGCGCCGGGACGGGAAGGGGTCCACATGCCTGATCCAGATGTGCCGACGACACCCTGCCCGGATTATTTACTGCGCGCCGAATTGGATTTGCCGGAAGTGGATCAACTCACGGTCGTGCGCCACTTCACTCGCCTTTCCAAGCTGAACTATTCAATTGATCAGGGAATGTATCCGCTGGGCTCGTGCACCATGAAGTACAACCCGCGGCTCAACGAGGATACCGCGCGTCTGCCGGGATTCTGGTCCAGCCATCCGCTCCAGGACCCGGACACCGTCCAAGGCAACCTGGCGCTCATGTTCCAGCTTCAGGAATGGTTGCGCGAGATCGGCGGGTTCGCCGGGGTGAGCCTTCAGCCGGCCGCCGGCGCGCAGGGAGAGTTAACCGGCGTGTTGATGATGCACGCTTATCATCTGGCGCGCGGCGACACGCAGCGCACTAAAATTTTGATTCCCAACTCGGCGCATGGAACGAACCCGGCGACCAGCAGCATGGCCGGGCTGCAGGCGGTTGAACTCCCCTCCGACGCGCGGGGCAATGTGGACCTGGCCGCGTTGCGCGCGGCGTGCGATGACACCGTCGTTGGGCTAATGATTACGAACCCGAACACCCTCGGCTTGTTCGAGGAACAGATCGAGCAAGTGGTTCAAGCCATCCACGATTGCGGCGGGCTGGTGTACGGCGACGGCGCGAATATGAATGCGATGGTCGGCATTGTGCGGCCCGGCGATCTCGGTTTCGACGTGATGCACTACAATTTGCACAAGACCTTCTCCACCCCGCACGGCGGCGGCGGCCCCGGCTCCGGCCCAGTGGGCGTTTCCGCGAAGTTGGTGGATTTTCTCCCGGCGCCGATCATCGGTATCCTGGAAGAGGGGGACGCCGACGAGCCGCCGCGCTATGGGTTCGTCACGCCGCCCAAATCCATCGGGCGGGTGAAGTCATTCAACGGTAATTTCGGGATGCATGTCCGAGCCTACACCTACATTCGAGTTCACGGCGCGAGCGGCCTGCGTCAAAACTCGGAGAACGCCGTGTTGAACGCGAACTATGTGCTCGCCAAAGTGCGCGGCAAGTATCACATCCCGTATGACCGAGTCTGCAAACATGAATTCGTCGCCGAAGGGGTCTGGCCGGATGCGCCGGGCGTGCACGCGCTGGATATCTCCAAGCGGCTGATGGATTACGGCTATCATCCGCCGACGAACTACTTCCCGCTCATTGTCCATGAAGCGCTGATGATCGAGCCGACGGAGACGGAGACGCGCGAGACGTTGGACGCGTTTGCCGACGTTTTGCTTCAAATCGCCAACGAGGCGCATCACGAACCCGAACTCCTGACCGGCGCTCCCCATCAAACTTCGGTTTCCCGCTTGGACGAGGTGAGCGCCGCGAAGCAGTTGGTTCTGTGCTGCCGGCCCGCGCCAGCCTGGGCGATGGAAGAAGGCTCCGTGTGACGGAGGACGGATGACGGCGGACCAAGGACAAAATCCCAAGTTCCAATCAGCAATCAGAAATCACCAATCAACAATCGCCAACCACCAGCCCCCAGCGACCAGCGACCAGTCCCTAGCCCCTGCTTCTCATCCAACTCTCAGCCTAATTGACTACTGAAATTAGGAAGGGGTGTGCTAGAATTTAAAAAACTAGATCACCCTGAAAGGTGGTGGAGCCATGAATAAGAAGCAGTGGTTGGGGATGTTGGGATTGATTGGGCTGCTGATGCTAACAACGGCCTGCCTGCCCGAGGGGATCCGCGTGCCACAAAGTGACCTGCTGTCGGCGCTCGAACGCAAGTCCGGGCTGATTGCGTATGTAGGGCCGGACAACAATATTTACATTGTTGATCAAAGCGGGACGAAGCCGGTGCAGGTGACGGAAGATGCGCATACCGGTGGGAGCGATTACTTAATCTATAGTGTGCCCACCTGGTCACTGGACGGTCAATCCCTGGCCTTTGCCGCCTACAGCGGGTCTGGCACCTCTTCTACCCCCACGACCTCGCAATTATTTGTAGCCAAAAAAGACGGCCAGAGTCTGGTTGAGGCTTATTCCAGCCCCGACTATCTCATTTACTATTACTGGTCGCCGGACAGCCGGCATCTCAGTTTCCTGTCGGATACCTCGGGATCAAGTCTCGCGCTAAAGATTATTTCACCGGACGGGGGCGAGCCGGAGACGTTGGACGTCGGCCAGCCCTACTATTGGTCCTGGTCTCCAGACAGCCAGTCTATCTTGGCTCACGTAGGCGATAACACGCCCGGGTTCCCGTCGCACCTGTCTGTGCTGCAATTAACCGAGAATGTCACAGAAGAAGGGTTGGCGATCAAGCCCACAAGTTTCAAAGCGCCCGCTTACTCGCCGGATGGCCGGCAAGTGCTGGTGGCCGGTGAAACCGCCTCGGGCAATCCCGCGCTACTGCTCGCCAACGTGGAGGCGGCCGGCCAGGAGCCTAAAACGATCACGGAGTATACGGGGAACATTGCTTTCACCTGGAGTCCGGATGGTAAGCGTATCGCTTACATTGCCAGTGGGGAGACGAGCGCGCCTCTTTTGCTTGGCAAGCTGGTTATCGTTGATCCCTCCGGGAAGCAAAAGCCGGTCGAGTTACAAGAGGAGTTGGCGCATGCCTTCTTCTGGTCGCCGGATGGTAAATCGATCGCTTATTTCACGCCTTATCTCCGTCCGCCGGCGACATCCGAACCTGGCGAGGATGCGAGCACTGCTTCCCAATCCGAGTCGGAGATTGTGTGGAGTTTGAGTGTGCTGGATGTGAAAAGTGGCAAGTCGCACTTGATTGCGACCTTTTCGCCGCCGGAGCGGTTTCTGCAAATTCTGCCCTTCTTTGATCAATATCGTCAATCGGTGACCCTCTGGAGTCCGGATAGCAAAAATCTGGTGGTCTCATCGTATCTCCAGGATGGCTCACCGGGCATCTTCGTCGTGGCGGCGTCCGGTAATTTGGAACCCCGTTTCCTGGCCGAGGGTTGGGTGGGATTTTGGTCGTGGAAGTAAAAAGACCGGTGAGGTCCGCTACGCGAGACCTCACAGCTATTTTTTGTCCAAGTTGGGTATAATCCGGCGTATATTGCTCTCACCCCTCGGCCCCTCTCCCGTGAAGCGGGAGAGGGGAGTCCGAAGCGAAGTGAGGACGGGGGTGAGGGCTTAGCCGGGGAATCCTCCTATGCCCAACGACACACCCTCAGCTTCCATCCTCAATGATTTACCGACGCCCAACGACGCGCTCGATTTTGGTCCTTACGTGGCGACGCTGGCCCACATTATTGCCTCGCCCACCACATACACGCCGTTGACGATTGGGGTGTTCGGGACATGGGGCTCCGGCAAAACCTCGCTCATGCGGATGATGCGCGACAAGCTGCCGCCGAACTTTCGCGTGGCGTGGTTTGACGCCTGGAAGTATGAGAAGGAGGTGACACTCTGGCGCGCGCTGCTGTTGAGCGTGTTGGCCGCGCTCAGGAACGCTGTACCGAAAAACAAATCTGAAGACCTGGAAGAGTTGGATAATCTGGAGATGGCGTTATATCAGCCGGTAGACCGAGAGAAGATCGGCGGGCTGACGATTGACTGGCGCAAGCTCGGATTGGGACTTGGCGGGGGCGCGGTGCAAGTCGGGCTGGAGTTCCTGCCCACCGGTAGCGTGCTGACCAACCTACTTAAAGGATTAGGGAAGATAGATAAATCCGAAGAAGCTGTCGACAATATTGTCTCGGCTATCCAACGTCAGCGGACGCAGATTCACATCAAACAAGTGCAGTTTCTCGAACAATTCCATGACCGCTTCAACGCGCTGGTGGCGGAGCATATCCAGAAGAAAAACCTGCGGCTGGTTGTCTTTGTGGACGACCTGGATCGCTGCCTGCCGGAGAAGGCTGTTGAGGTGCTAGAGGCGATCAAGCTTTTCGTAGACGTGCCGGGTTGTGTGTTCGTGCTTGGGCTGGATCAGGAAGTCATCGCGCGCGGGATCGAGATCAAGTATCGCGAGTTCGGCTGGACGCCCGAGGCTGCTAGCGGGCAAGCGGAACGCCGGCGATTCTTGATTAACGGCGCGCGCTACCTGGAAAAAATCATCCAACTGCCATTCCATATTCCGCCTATCGAGCGGAGCGACCTGACCACATTTGTGACAGGGTTAGTCACCAATTGGCCACACCCGGCCTGCCCCGAAGTCTTTGCCGAGGGGATGGGCGAGAACCCGCGCCAAGTCAAGCGCACCGTCAATGTCTTCCTGCTCCTCTGGCGGTTAGCCGAGGAGCGCGTAAAGAGACTGGAAGGGCGGATCAAACCAATCCGGCTGGCGAAGATCGTCGCCATCCAGCACATTTACCCTGAACTGTACGAAGTGCTCAAAGAGACTCCTCGCCTGCTGCGCGAACTTGAAGACTACTATAGAGCCAACCTCACCTCTCCCCCCTCTCCTGTCGCGCATCCTGAGCGGGCCCTGAGTTTGTCGAAGCGAAAGTCGAAGGAGCGCCAGGAGAGCGGGAAGGGGCCGAGCGAGGGGGGGCGCTCTGAGCCACCTCCTGCCCTGGCCTCCTTCATCGCCCGCGCCGCTGTGCGCCGCATTCTCACCCTGCACGCGGCGGACATGCCCGATGCCAACTTCACCGGCCTGCTACCCGACGAACTGCGCCTGTATTTCACGCTCACCCGCCGCGCAGAAGCGCCGCCGGTTGCCCATGTCGAAGCCACACTCTCTTTTATTGAGCCACCAATGGTGCGCGTACCCGTCGGGCCGTTTCTCATGGGCACGACGGATGAACAAGCGCAGGAGGCAGGACTTGAGGCAAGCAATGTGGTGAATGAACGCCCTACGCACACCATCGAGCTACCCGAATACTTCATCGGCAAATATCCCGTGACGAATGCCGAGTATCAGGCTTTCGTGCGCGAGGCCGGATATGCCCCCCCTGCTCACTGGGATGGCGATAAGTATCCTGATGAAAAAGGAGATCACCCCGTTGTGAACGTATCCTGGCGTAATGCCGTGGCTTACTGCCAATGGTTGAGCGACAGGACCGGCAAGACTTACCGCCTGCCGACTGAGGCCGAGTGGGAGAAGGCTGCCCGCGGCACGGACGGCCGGATTTATCCGTGGGGGAACAAGTACGATCCAAAGATGCTTAACAGTGGCAAAGACAGTGGCGAAGACAGTAGCGAAGGCAGAGTAGGCAATACCACCTCCGTCGGTCAATATTCTCCGGCTGGCGATAGCCCCTATGGTTGCGCGGACATGGCCGGGAATGTGGGGGAGTGGTGCAGCAGTTTGTATAAGCCATATCCCTATTGGAGCGACGGCAGATATGAAGATCCAGACGCCAATGGCGTGCGCTCCGTGCGGGGCGGGGCGGACCCCACTCGTAGGGAGTGCCGTGCGGCACGCCGCATCAGGGGCATTCCTGGCAACTTCCACGACCGTCTCGGCTTCCGAGTGGCGTGCTCCCCATAGGCAACGGGTGGCCCTCACCCCCACCCTCACTTCGGTCTTCCCACCCTCCTGTTGGAACTAACTGCTTGATGGGAGAGGAGAACACCGCCGCGCGTTCGCCCGCCTTTTAGCAAGCAGTCTTCTGGCATTCGCTGATCGTTGATCTCCCATCGCTAGACGATGTGGTTTGACAAACAACAACGCCGCTGGATTTTTCCAGCGGCGTTGTTCTTATCTCAGAGAGACGTCTGATTAACGCTTGCTTGCGCCGTTTTTACGAGACTCATTCTTTTTGGCGGGAGCCTTCTTCGATCCCAAACTCATCGCGCGCAGGGGCTGGGTGTCCTCCACCGATGGCTCGTCTGCGTGGGCCAAGGCAGACGCTGGCTGAGGCAAGGAGAGCGGCGCGGGGCGAGGGGATAATCGCTCAAAGTCACGTCCGGAGCCTAAAGGTTGGTTAAGCCGGTAGCCGTTGTCGCCCAACATCGCCATCACCTCGTCGTGAGAGAGCTCACTCTTATCCAGCAGGGCCTGGGCGATGGCTTCGGTCTCATTGCTATGCTGGCGCAGGATATCTTCGGTTTGCTCCTCGAGCATTTTCCAGAAATGCTCCACCATCGGCACGGCACCATCCGGGATCCCCTTATCCGAGTTCCACTGGTACTCCGCCTCGTACTGCGGCACGATGCGCACCGGCGGACCGAAGTAACCTAATGAATACAGGCGCCACAGGTTGCTGCGCACCATGCGGAAATCTCCGGACGCCCCGGTCCAATACTCGCCCATGTGCAATTTGGTCGCGACATGCCCCGCCATGCCCACCATAATGCCGGCGGCGTAGCGGCTCAAAGGCTCGGCGTAGACTTCCACGCGGTCTACCGGCAGCATATAACCCAACGCGCCGCCGCGCCGGATGATGCTCACGCGCACGATCCGTTGTTCCGGCATAAGGTAGTGCTGGGTCACGGCATGGCCGGCCTCGTGATAAGCGACCTGCCGCCGTTGTTCCGCATCCCATTCTTCGATGGGCTGCTCAATGCCCATCCGCTGCTCTTGCAAGGCATAGTCAATATCGCGCTGACCAATTCGGTCCCGGCCATTGAAGAGGGCAATCCGGACCGCGTCTTTGGTAATGGCGGCGGCGATTTGCGCCGGGGTGGCGTGCGGCGTGTCCTCAACGACGGCCTCGACGCTCACCGTTTCATCGTGCTGCACCTTGTTCAAGTAACCTTTGATGATCTCCCGCCGCCCGGCTTTGTCCGGGGCATCCACGATGATCTTTTGGTCGAAGCGCCCAGGGCGCATCAGCGCCGGGTCGAGCACATCTGGGCGGTTGGTGGAGCCCATGAATAACACGTGCCAATTCCGCGGCGGCAACGTCTTGCCGAAGAGTTTAAGAATCCGGCCTTTCAAGCGCTCCAGCCGCGATTGATCACCGATGCCATCCATCTCGTAGAGCAGGCGGGTGAGTGAGCCGCTGCTCATGCCGCCCATCATGCCGCCCATCATGCCCATGCCGCCTCCACCGCCCATGACATTGCCGCGACTCATCGCCACGGCGTCAATCTCGTCAATGTAGGCGATGCACGCGCCATATTCACGGGCCAGCTTTTTGGCTTTGCCCACATATTGAATCATCCGCAGCACATCCACGCCCCAGAACATGCCGCGGAAACCGGAGCCTTCCACGGAGATGAAGGGGATGCCGGCTTCACCGGCCATCGCTTTGGCCAGCATCGTCTTGCCGGTGCCGGGCGGGCCGTAAAGGAGAATGCCGTTGATGTACCGTCCACCCATTCTCACGAACTGCTCGCGGTCTGAAAGCAGGCTAATCCATTGCCGCACTAGCCGCACCAAGGTGGGCTGGCCCCAGTAATCTTTGAAGGTGATAGACTTGGAATCCTCGGGTTTGATCGTCTCCATCTTGGTTTGGCTCATGAACCAGAAGATGGCTACGAACTGGATGATGGCCATGAACAGGATGAAGATGATTTGGGCGACGAAGCCCAGGACGATCAGGACGAGGTTGAGCACCTCGGAATCGGTCCACATGGCATACCCCAGATAAAGCAGCAGGGGGATATACCAGGTGGCGCGGATAAAGCGCCACGTGCGCCCGGCGAAACTGTTGCGCTTGCTCATAATATCCGTTTTGCGTGGGCCCTCGCTTTGCCGGCTGCCGACCTGGATGAGGAAGGCCAAAAGCGCTATCACCGTCATCATCGCAAAGAAGGCGGCGGGCGCCAGCATAAGCAGTACCTGAAAGGCATCCACCTCGCCCTCAAATAAGCCGGGCTGAGTCCAGATAATCAACGCGGCCCCCAGGCCAAAAGAAGTTAAAGTACACACCAGAAAAGCCAGGAACATCTTGCCGGGCGTAAATAAACCTAACATACCGCCGCGCTTCTCTGGTTTTGCCGGAGTGCCTGGAACTACCATCATTTCACCCATCGTATTCTCTCCTTAAACATCGAACCTGACCGGTGTAACCATTCACCTAATCTCTATCAGTTTACCCGGAATTTCGGGTAGGGACAAGGAATTTTCATCATCTTCTCATGCGGGAGTGTACCGAGGACGGAAGACGGGCGACGAACCTTGTTCCTTGGGCTTTCTTCCGTCCTCCGTCTACCGTCTTCCGTCATTTTTTCTTTGGGAACCTACTCAACACCGTCGCCGCTTCGGGAACTGTCACCTTATCTCCAATCTTCAGACCCTTCTTGGGCTTATCGGGCTGGTCGGAGGCGGATTGGAAGATGTGGATGGAGGTGCCCTCGGCGGTGGACTTCAGTTCGATGTAAGCCTGTCCCAGGCGATAGCCTTCTGTATCAATCGAGCAGCAGGTAACCGTGCCGATGACTCGGCCCCGATCGTCTACGACCGGGTCGCCGTTGTGCGCCATCCGGCCGCTCTTCTGATTGAAGCGGAACCGCGCGACCTCGGCCTTGCGGTTGGCCTCTTGCATGATGAAAGTCCGGCGACCGATGAACCAGGGCTTGTGCGGTTTCACGTAGGACTCGAAACCGGCGTCGCCCACGCCCAAGTTGAGCGGCCCCGCCATCTCGTCGCCGTACAGCGGCAGCCCGGCCTCCGTCCGCAGCGAATCGCGCGCGGCCAAACCGCACGGTTTCAATCCCAGCGGCGCGCCGGCTTTCATCAGCGCATTCCATAACTCCACCGATTTTTCCGGATGGACGAACAACTCAAACGCCATCGCCTCGCCGGTGTAACCGGTGCGCGCGACGATCAGATCAATCCCGCCAATGACGGCCTGGCACACGTGCGTGCGAGTCAGGTTCTTTATTCGCTTCGTCGTCCCGGCGTCTGTGCCAAGCGCCAAAAGAATCTCGCGAGACTTGGGGCCTTGCAAAGCGATGTCTGCGCGTTGATCGGCGCCGGATTTCGGATCGCGGAGATTGCGCAAGGTCACGCCACCCCGTCCGGGCGCTTTGGCCCACGGGCGATCTACATCAATTAGCGCCTCCCCGCGCAAAACCGCGTTGACCCAGGCCCAATCCTTATCGTCATTGCTCGCGTTGACCACAATCAAATATTTTTCGCGGTCGAGGTAATAAACGTAGCAATCATCGTGGACGTGCGCGTCCGGCGCGAGCAAGTGCAGGTACATACTTTCGCCGGGTTGGAGGGAGGAAACTTCGTTTCCAAAAATTCCATCCAGAAAAGCCGCCGCCGTTGGGCCGATAGCTTCCCAAACGCCCATGTGACTCACATCAAAGAGTCCGGCGGCTTGGCGCGTGGCCTGATGTTCTTCCAAGACGCCGGTGTACTGCACCGGCATCTCCCAGCCGGCGAAGGGAACCATCCGCCCACCAAGCGCCTGATGCGTTTGGTTGAGCGCGGTTTTCTTCAGCGGCGCCTCTTTGGGTTCCGTCCATTGAAACAGGGGCAGGGGATTGGGTGTGTCCACCGCCCAACTCGAGCAGCCGACAAAGTACGGTTTGGATTGATCAATGCCGTCGCCAGCCGCGGTCGGCAATTTGTCCAGTGGCGTCGCCTCGCGGACGATGACCGGGCCGGGCAACTTGCGCAGCGGGTCGGTTGGGTCAGAGGCCACGTACCCATCCGAAAGATCGCGCAACCAGGTGAGGACGATTTGAACTTTGTCCGTGGGAATAGCGAGCTGGTAGATATCACCTGATCGAGTAAGGACGCCTTTGCAAATTCCCTTCGGCGTGTATAAACAAGTCGCCTGCGATTCGTTCGGCTGGAGGGCGTAGACATCGCTCGTCAAAGCCCAATACAGAAACTCAGCCGCGCGCTCTCCGGCAATTTCGATTTGAGCGAAAGCACCGCGCGGTGCGGGATCGTCAATGTAATAGAAGTGCGGATACCCGTGGCGCGTCGGCTCGAAGTCAATCCCGGCTTTGCACGCCAGATCGCGCACCTTCAGCTTGGCGTCGTTGAACGCTTCAAAATCTATCTTGGTGCGGAAGAGATCGCCTTTGCGGCCGGAATATTTATAGGGCTGGCAGGCTTTGAGCACTTGCGCCATCGCGTCGGCGAGCGCGTCAATCTCCGGTTCCTTGAAACCGCGTTGGGTGACCCACGGCGTGCCGATGCGCAGACCCGAGGGCAGGAACGCGGATTTATCTCCGGGGATGGTGTTGCGGTTGAGGACGATACCGGCTAGGTCGAGGACGCGCGCGGCCATCTCGCCCATGAGCGGGGTGCCATCCGCGCCGACGACGGACTTGCAATCCAAATTGAAGAGATGCGATTCCGTGCCCCCGAACGGAATCTTGAACCCGTGCGCTTGCAGCTTGTCGGCGAAGTGGATCGCGTTCTTGATGGTTTGTTCTTGCAACTGTTTGTATTCCGGCATGGCGGCGATCTTGAACGCCAGCGCCAGCGCGGCGAAGACGTTGACGTGCGGGCCGCCTTGCTCGCCGGGAAAAACCGCGCGATCAATTTTCTTGGCGAGCGCGAAGTCGGTGGTGAGGATGCACGCGCCGCGCGGGCCGTTGAGCGTTTTATGAGTGGTGAAGGAGGTGACGTGCGCGATCCCAATGGGCGAGGGGTAGACGCCACCCGCGATCAGCCCAGCGACGTGCGCCATGTCTGCCAGCAGATACGCGCCCACCGAGTCCGCGATCTCGCGGAAGCGCTTGAAGTCCGCGATCCACGGATACGAGGAGTAGCCCACGATAATCAGCTTGGGCTTGTGCTGCTGCGCGAGGCGCGCGACCTCGTCCATATCAATCCGCTCGGTTTCGGGATGGATGGTGTAAGGTACGATGTTGTAATACTTGCCGGAGCGGTTGGCGGCGGCGCCGTGCGAGAGATGCCCGCCGAAGAGCAGGTTCATCCCCATGACCGTATCGCCGGGGTTGACGAGCGCGTGATAGACGGCGTTGTTCGCCGGGCCGCCGGAGAGCGCCTGGACATTGACGTAAATTTGATCGGCGCTCACGCCGTTGCCCACAAACGCCTCGGCGCAGCGTCGGCGGGCCAGGGCTTCAATCGCGTCGGCGTATTCCACACCTTTGTAGAAGCGCGGGTCGCCGTAGCGGCGGTAGTGCGCCAGGCGCGCTTCATAGTCGAGGATTTCATCTTCGCCCATGAAGCGCGTTTCGTCGTCCGGGTAACCTTCGGCGTAAATGTTTTGGAAAGCACTGCTCAACGCCTCGCGCACGCCCAATGGGGCGCTGGACTCGGAAGCGATGAGGATGAGCTTGCGATACTGCCGCTCGGCTTCGATTTGAGTCAGTTCGTAAACGTCGGGGTCGAGGTCGCGGAGCGAGCCGCGAAAGAGAAAATCGGACATAAACAACTCCTAAATGAGCGTGAGGATGGGGATTGTAAGCGGGGGGAGGGGGGAAGTCAAGAAAGCAGGTCAGGCGTATAATTTAGGTATTGAAGAGGGGAAAGTGAATAGGGCTTAGTCAAAGATGAATACGGTCGCGCCATCCAAAATCAAGATTGAAGTCCCGACCGACAAAATCGCCGACTTCTGCCGCCGGTGGAAGATTACGGAGTTTTCCCTGTTCGGCTCTGCCCTTCGCGATGATTTTCGCCCGGATAGCGATGTTGACGTGCTCGTGACTTTTGCACCAGACGCCCGCTGGGGGCTATTTGCCCTGTATGAGATGCAACAGGAGCTAAAGAAAATCTTTGGGCGGGAAGTTGATCTGGTGAGCCGGCGGGGGATCGAAGCCAGCCGGAATTATATCCGCCGCAAGGCCATTCTCAAGTCAGCGGAGGTGGTCTATGTCATGGTAGGGAAAGGAGAAATAGCAAGATGAGCGCGCAAGGTTTAACCCTAAGACTAAGCGGCCTGTTGGCTTTGCCCGAACCCGAACTAATTCAAAAAGGTCTGTTGGCGCTCGTTGAGAAAGAAATCCGGTTGGCTGAACAGGAAATTGCCACTATCCGGGAACGCTATGATGCTTTCTCCAAAGAAGCGCTCTATCAGGCTATTCAAGATCAACGTGTGGCAGGACATCCCGCTTGGGAAGATTACATTATTTGGAAAAACAAAGAGACTTATATTGCCCAATTGCGCCAGACGGTAGAGAAAGAATAGCGCATGTTGGACGTTTACCAAGCGCTGACTCGCCTCGCGCTGGCGGAGTTCAGCGAGATTATTACTCAAACTGTCTTTGTTGGTGGAACACCGGCCAACCCTAACAAACTTCGCCTCTTCATCAAAGATGAATCATTTCTGGATATTTGGCTTTCGGCGGATGGAGACTATGCTTATCATTGGGAGCAGCGCTCGCAGACGGGTCGGTTGTATAGATGGGATAATGCACCACATCATTCGCAGATTCGCACTTTCCCTCGCCACATGCATAATGGCGAGGAAAGCACGGTGATTGAAAGTGATTTGAGTTCCATACCGGAAACTGCTTTGCGTCAAATACTTGATTTTGTCCGAGAACAATTGTCTGAACCTCCATCCAAATCGGTACTCTCTCGGCGGAGACTGCGATGAGGTACTCGATTTTGTTTGTAAGTAGTTGTCTAAACCAGAATAGTTTCCTTCTTACTTATAGGCACTTCATTGACTTCCGCTCTCGCTCCGGCCTATAATGAAAACGAAGCGTTGACCGCCGAATTAAGGAGCAGCCACCATGTCTGAAGAAAAGACCACCCACCACCGACCCTTTAAGGACTTCATCCCCGACGAGGCGATTGAGCATGCGAAGGCGGCGCGCGAGGAGATGCGCAAGAGTGTGGAGGCAATCCTGCCGCCGGGCTTCATGGAGCATCGGCGGGAGGCGCGCAAGGAAATGCTTAAGGCCGTGCGCAGCATGATTGATGCCACGCTGGAACGCATGGAAGAGCGCGAGAAGAAATAAAGCGAAAAAGGTGCGCCGCACTTCCGAAGTGCGGCGCACCTTTTTCGCGCATGTTCTTCGCTACCTCCGCCCAGTAAAGATTACCCACAGCAGCACCACCGCTGCGCCAACGAGCAGCGTACTTCCTAATTCTTGTTGCCCAGCCACATAAAGCTGTACTCCGCCAAGCAATAGCGCGGCAAAGACCGTCCCGCCTACCATCCGGCGCACGGCTAGTTCCAGGTGGCTTACCTGTTCGGTGAGTTGCGGAACGCGCACAGCGATCTCGCCTCGCTCCATTTTGCTTAACGTGGCCTCCAACCGTGGGGGCAGGGACAGCAGCGCCCGCGCTAACTTCTCTATTTCCTCCAGCCAGAATTCCCAGCCGGAGGTCGCTTCCTCCGCAATCAGCTTTTGGGCGTAGGGCACAATGCTCGCCCACACATTAAAGTTTGGATCAAGCCCGGTGCACATCCCGGAGAGAATCGCCGTCGTCCGCCCGAGCAGGATCAAATCCTGAGGCACCTGGAAGGGCATGTTGTAGATCAGCCCTCGGAACTCGCTCGCGAACTCGTTTATCTGCTGCGGGCCAAGCTGCCGCAGTTCGGTCATGGTCTTGCCCCAGAATCGCTCGAAGATTTTCGCCTCGGCGCGCTCTAAAAGTTCCAGGTCGGCTCCGGGCAGCAGCATGCCCATCATTTGATAAGCCTTCACCAGCCGAGCGCTGTCTCGGCTGCCAATGCCGATGACAGCTTCTCGTAACCCGGCGCGCAAGTTGGGCGGCACGTGGCCCACCATCCCGAAGTCAATGAACGTGAGTTGCCAGGCTTGCGCTTCGCCCTCGGTTGAGCTGCGCGGCGAGACGTATAAGTTCCCCGGATGCGGGTCGGCGTGGAAGAATCCGTCCTCGAAGATTTGCTTGAGATAAACGTCGAATAATCGCCGGGCGACCTCGGCGCGATCAATCCCCGCCGCGGTAATCGCCGCGTAATCGGTGATCTTGATCGCGGAGACATCCTCCAACGTCAGCACGCGCTTGGTCGTGTGCGACCAGATCACGCGCGGGATGCAGATTTCGTCGCGACCTTGGAAGTGCTCGGCGAAGGTCTCGGCGTTGCGGCCTTCGGCCAGATAATCAATTTCTTCATAGAGTGAGCGCGTGAACTCCGCCAGCAGCGCGGGCACGTCGGCTCGGCGGCGGATGGGTGGGTAACGCTGCAGCCAACTGCCCACGGTGCGCAACGCGGCGAGGTCGGTGGCGATGAGCGCCTCGATATTGGGACGCTGGACTTTGACGACGACTTCCGTTAAGGATGGTGGTGCGGTTGGCTTGAGCCTGGCCCGATGCGCTTGCCCGAGCGAGGCCGCAGCGAGTGGCGTTGCTTCGAACTCGGCAAAGATGGCGGCGAGGGGTTGGCCTAATTCCGCTTCGGCTAGGCGACGGATCGCCGCAAAATCTTCAGGCGGAACTTCATCCTGCAAACCGGCGAGTTCGGAAGTCACTTCCTCCGGCAGCACATCCAGGCGCGCGGAGAGGAACTGACCGACCTTGATGAGAACACCGCCCAATTGGATCGCTAATGCGCGGAAACTAGCGGCCAGATGGCGGTAGCGATTTGAGCGAGTGCGCTGCGCGAGGCCGCGCAGTCCGAGGCGGGGGAGGATTAAATCCCACCAGACAACATTCAGGACAACGCGTCCGAAAAAGAAGACGATGCGGCGATAGCGAGAGGAGATCATGAGTGCCTCTAATACCAAAAACCTTTTTTACCGCGGAGTGCGCGGAGTTCGCAGAGAATAAAAAGGGAAAGACTCAGCGCACTCTGCGGACTCAGCGGTTGAATCCCTTTTTGCGGTAAATCTATTGATCCTGGGCATCTATTGATCCGGCACCGGCCCGCCCTCATACACCCACAAATCAAATAAGGCTTTCAAATCACAACTGCACGTCTCTTCGGCAACAGCTTGAAAGTCGGCGGCGGTGGCGAAGCCGTAGCGGTATTTAGTGTAGTAGTTATGGAGGAAGGCAAAGAAAGTTTCGTCGCCCAACTCCTGGCGCAGCGCGTCAAAGAAGAGCGCGCCTTTGCCATACACAATCGCGGCGTAGTCGCCTCCGGAGGCATAGCTTTTGACCGACCGGCCGATTGGCAAATCGGGATCGGAGGCAAAATCCAGATAATGCCGGAAATCGCGCAGATCCGCCGCGGCGGCGTTCGGCCCATTTACCTTTTCGTCATATAACACTTCGGTGTAAGAAGCGGCGGCCTCGTCCAGCCACGGTTCCAGCAGTTGATCGTCGCCGATCAGGCTATAAAACCATTGGTGCCCGACTTCATGCACCGTCGCCGTCCCAAAAAAATAATTTTCGCCCACGACGCCGATGAAGATGACGCCCGGATACTCGATCCCACCGAACGCCCCCGGCGCATCCACGATGTCCAACTCCGCGAACGGGTAGGGGCCGACTTTGTCTTGGAGATTTGTTACCTGATCTTCGACGTAATCCAGCAGGCTTTGAGCGGAGTCGCGGTGATCCGCGAGCACGTAGGCGTTGAGCGTGATCTCGTCCGCGGTGCGCTGTTCCAGTTCCAATGGACCGACGACGAGCGCCAGATCGCGCATGGGGCCGGTGACGATCGTCTGCGTTTGTGTATCGCCGGCTTGGGTCGTGTCCACCACGCTGCCGGTGGCGATGATGGCGAGGTCCGCGGGTGCGGTCACGCGCCAAAGGTAAAAGGCGGAGTCACTATTCGTGGTGTCACCGCCCGGCGAAGGGCGGAGTGTCTGCCACTGGCCGTTCACAATTCGCGGGATGAGGGGGTAAAAGGTTGGGGCCAGCAGGATGTCATTCGTCAGTCCAAAGCGCCCCGCGCCCTTGATGCCGGAAAAGGCGTGGATCACAAATTCGGCGCTGACTTCCACACTGCCGCCGGGCGCTAAAGGTTCAGGGAGCACGATCCGGGCGGTGAGGCCCTTGGCTCCCAACTCGGGCGTGATCTCCGCGTCATTCAGCGTGACATGGTTGAGTTGCATGTCGCTCAGATATTGGCCGCTGGCTGTGTCGTTGGGCCAGAGCATCAGGTAGAGATCGTCGAGCGCGAAGTCTTGCTGATTGGTGTAGCGAACCCGTTCGCGCCCGGTGAGGGTTGCGGAATCATTATTAAATGTGACGGTGACATCTAGCGTGTAGCGAGTGGCGTTGGGAAATTGATCGGCATCCGCCGCGAACTCCGGGCGCATGGCGGCCTGGAATTGCGCGAGGTCATCAAACTCGGCGGTCAGCGTGGGTTGCGCGGTCGCCGTCGGGCCGGAGGTCGGGCTGGGTTGGGGAGGAGGTGAGGTGAGAGTCGGTGGAAGCCCGACGACATCGGTCGCTAAATCCTCCGGCCCCTCCAGAGACGTGAATTGGTAGATGGTGTTGCAGGCCAATGAGGCCGTGATGCCAAGGAGCAATAGGAGCCAACGAAGTCGCGGCATGTGTTTCTCCAATGCGTTTACAGGGCAATCGCATCTTATTGGGCCAAGACGGCCAGGAGATAGTCTTCGCTCCAGCCCGCGCGCAAGCGCTTGCCTTGGATACCTTGTTTGACCGTCTTGTCCCGACGCA
>Ga0209382_10002046_pt1 | contig 30333 bp, 26 predicted proteins | sample SoiMetdeltSBSDD5_FD_187599 | JGI IMG/M metagenome (GOLD analysis project Ga0209382, IMG submission 187599) | Bulk soil microbial communities from a Populus tree surrounding site in Tennessee, USA - Soil MetaG P. deltoides SBSDD5 (SPAdes) (version 2) | ecosystem: Environmental > Terrestrial >...
ACCCTCGCCAACCTGCGCGGCCGCCGGGTCGCGCGCGTGGCGACGCTGCCGGACGTGGATACGCCGGCCGACCTCGCGCGCTCAGCCGCCTCCATCGGCCGTGTGGTCCACCCCCTGTGAGCGTGCGCGGACATACCGCGGTCTGCGAATTTATTGGACGCGGCCGAAGGAGCGGGTATCATCTTCCCACGCCCTTTCTGCAGGGAATGCGGGATAATGGTGCAGGCTTCGCCACAGTTCACGCCCGGTCAGCTCATCGAGTCGGGGCGCCGCGCCGAGGCGGAAGGCCGGCTCGACCTGGCGGTCCAGTTCTACCGCCACCTCACGGAGAACTTCTCCGAGGCGGTGGAGGCGGCCGAGGCGTACGGCGCGCTGGGCCGCATCGGCACCGTGCACCCCCGCCCCGCGCCCTGGAGCGGCGCGCAGCATCCGGCCGGGCAGCGCGGGCTCCGGCGCAGGGCGAGCACCCGGCACGACCACTATCGCATCGGCCGGGCGCTCACCGTGCCGTTCAGTTTCATCGGCTGGCTGTTCGCGCTGGGCGGCGCTTGCGTTGCACCGGCATATCTCCTCATCGGAGCAGAGCGGGCCGGGCTGCCGTCCGTCGATCTCGCGGCGGTTGCCGGCCTCTCGGCCGCCCTCTCCATTGCGGGCTTCGCCATGGTCCTCGCTGCGCGCATGGCGCGGGCGCAGTTCGACCAGGCCAACGCGACGCGCGAGCTCCTGGCCCTCGAGCGCGCCAAGCTCGGCCTGGATTAGGTTGCAGAGGGGTCAGAACCCTCGCGGCGACCGTTGCGGATTACACGAGCGTGGAGGCGAGGTGTCTGACCCCTACATACAAGGGGGAGGTGAGCCTGCCTTCGCGGATGGCGGGCGGCCGGTCGACCGGCGTAAACCCTCGATTAACCATCCGCCAACCGATTATCTGGACATGGTGACGCTGGTTTGCTATGGTTTTGTCATCCTCCACAGTTGCGTTTGCACTCTCCCAGCCTGCACGGGTTGTGAGTGGAGCGCCAGCCCGCCCGGTTCCAAGAACGGGAGGTCCCTGCGGCACCGGCCCGAATCCTGGCACCTGAAACCTGAAACCTGAAACCTGATTCACATATGGATCGGCCGCTTGTCGACCGCGAGCGCCGCTTCTTTCACCGCCTCCGTCAGGGAGGGGTGGGCGTGGCAGGTGCGAGCGAGATCCTCAGCCGATCCGCCAAACTCCATGATGACGGCAGCCTCGGCGATCATCTCGCTCGCAGCGGCCGCAATGATGTGCACGCCGAGGATGCGGTCGGTTGCAGCATCGGCAAGGATCTTGACGAAGCCCTCCGTGGTCCTGTTGACCTTGGCACGGGCGTTGGCGGTGAACGGGAACTTACCGATGTTGTAGGCGATGCCGGCGGCCTTGAGCTCCTCCTCCGACTTGCCGACGCTGGCGACCTCGGGGAAGGTGTAGATGACGTTGGGGATCACGTCGTAGTTCACGTGGCCCGCCTTGCCGGCCAGGATCTCGGCCACCGCGATGCCCTCGTCCTCGGCCTTGTGGGCCAGCATGGGGCCTGCGATCACGTCGCCGATGGCGTAGATTCTGGGCACGCTGGTCTGGAAGCGCTCATCGACAACGACACGCCGGCGGTTGTCGAGCTTCACGCCAAGGCCCTCCAGCCCGAGGCCGTTGGTGTAGGGGACGCGGCCGATGGCGACCAGCACCACGTCGGCATCGACCTGCGTGGCCTCGCCCGCGCCGTTGGCCGGCTCGATGGTGACGCGATGGCCGGCGCCGTTGCGGTTGACGGCCGTGACCTTGCTGGACAGCCTGAAGGTCATGCCCTGCCTGCCGAGGATGCGCTGCACCGTCCGCCCCACCTCGCCGTCGACGCCAGGCAGCACCCGGTCGAGGAACTCCACCACCACCACCTCCGAGCCCAGCCGCCGCCACACCGAGCCCAGCTCCAGCCCGATCACGCCGGCGCCGATCACCAGCAGGCGCTTGGGCACCTGCGGCAGGGCCAGCGCGCCCGTGGACGACACGATGGTCTTCTCGTCGATGTCGACACCCGGCAGCTGCGCCACGTCCGAGCCGGTTGCGATGACGATGCTCTTGGTCTCCAGCGTCTGCGCGCCGCCGGCGGCCAGGCGCACCTCGACCTTGCCGGGGGCGGCGATGATCGCGGTACCGTGGATCGTGTCGATCTTGTTCTTCCTCAACAGGAAGGCGACGCCGTCGACGTTGCCCTTCACGCCCTGGTCCTTGAAGGCCAGCATCTTGGCCAGATCGAGCTTCGGCGGGAGCACCTCGATGCCCATGGCGGCGAGGCTGTGGCCCGCCTCCTCATAGCGTTCGGAGGCGTGCAGCAGCGCCTTGGACGGGATGCAGCCGACGTTGAGGCAGGTGCCGCCGTGGGTGGCCCGCTTCTCCACCACGGCCACCTTCATGCCGAGCTGCGCCGCGCGGATGGCGCACACGTAGCCCCCAGGACCGGTGCCGATCACGATCAGGTCGTAGGTCATAAGCTGCTCAGGTCCTAGAAGTGCCGACAAATCCGCTCGGTACACACGTCGAGCGAGTTGGTCGAGGTATCAAGGATTTCGTGTGCGCCGCGCTCGGCCTCCTCGCGAAGAAACTTGGCCCAGCTGAACACCGCCGGGCTCGCCAGCTCGGGTTGGCCTCGCTCAGCGACGAGCCGATGCGTGCGCGTGGCGTCGTCACAGTCAACAAGGATGATGCGATATTGGGCAAGACCAGTGGCCGCAACCGCTTCCTTCAGGAAGGCGATGCGTGTCTGCCCCTCGAGCAAGACATTGCGTCCGCTGAGCACCGAGGGGGCCAGCCGGTGCATCCACTCGACGGTCTTTACCCGCTGCCATCCCTCGCCCGAACCATATTCCGCGATCATCTGCTCGACGGGAGGCACGCCGATCGAATCGAAGAAATGGACCTCAACCTGCCCACCCCGTCGCACCGCGATCGCTCGCGCAAGAGTCGTCTTTCCGGAGCCCGATGCGCCCGTAAGAACGACCAGCGGCATCACTCGGCTCCATCGGCTCAGGCGGCGCGCGGCGCAACCTCCCGTTCGATCTTCTTGCGCAAGCCACGTACGGCAAGGTCGAGATCGTGGTGGGCCTGCAGGTTGATCCAAAATTCGGGCGTCGTGCCGAAATAGCGTCCCAGACGCAAGGCCGTGTCGGCCGTGATGGCACGCCGGCCAAGGACGATGTCATTGACTCGCGAGCGGGGCACCTTGATTGCATTGGCAAGCTCATAGACGCTGATGCCCATCGGGGTCAGCAACTCATCGCGCAAGATCTGCCCCGGATGCACGGGCGGCAGACGGCGACCCGAGCGGACATCGGAGAAATCGACCTGCCGGCTGTCGATCTCCGCACGCTTGATGGTCATGGTTGTACTCCTCAGTGGTAGTCGACGACTTCTACGTCCCACCCCTCGCCGTCTCGCCAAGCGAAGCAAATCCGCCATTGATCGCTAATCCGAATGCTGTGCTGGCCCTGGCGATCCCCACGCAGTGCCTCAAGACGATTGCCCGGCGGCACACGTAGATCGTCGAGTTGCTTTGCCGCATCGATCGCCAGGAGCTTTGCGCGCGCTCGCCGTTGGATTTGGAGGGGCAGGTCGCGCACGGCATAACCGGCGAAGATCGCAGCAGTGCGCTTGTCGGCAAAGCTCCTGATCACGCCACACCGTACCGCAAGACGGTACGTCAAGTCAAACTGCTCGTTCCGTCGGCCTACATTGCGAGACCCGCATTGCCATCGCGCCCAGGCTCGGCGGAGCCCAGCGCCTTGTCCGACATTACAGGTCCAGCAAGAACCGCTGCGGGTCCTCCAGGCACTCCTTGACGCGCACCAGGAAGGTCACAGCATCGCGGCCGTCGACGATGCGGTGGTCGTAGCTCAAGGCGAGGTTCATCATGGGACGGGCCACGATCTGCCCGTTCTTCACCACCGCGCGCTCCTCGATGCGGTGCATGCCGAGGATGCCGGACTGGGGCGCGTTGAGGATCGGCGTGGAGAGCAGAGAGCCGAACACGCCGCCGTTGGTGATGGAGAAGGTGCCGCCCTGCATCTCCTCGATGGAGAGCTTGCCGTCGCGGGCGCGGCGGCCGAAGTCGGCGATCGCCATCTCGATCTCGGCGAGCGACATGCGGTCGGCCTCCCGGACCACCGGCACCACCAGCCCGCGGTCGGTGCTCACGGCAACGCCGATGTGGTAGTAGTTCTTGTAGACGATGTCGTCGCCGTCGATCTCGGCATTGACCGCCGGCACCTCGCGCAGGGCCTGGATGCAGGCCCTGACGAAGAAGCCCATGAAGCCCAGGCGCACCTGGTGGCGCTTCTCGAACAGGTCCTTGTAGTGGGACCTCAGGTTCATGATGGCACTCATGTCCACGTCGTTGAACGTGGTGAGCATGGCCGCCGTGTTCTGCGCGTCCTTGAGGCGCCGCGCGATGGTCTGGCGCAGGCGTGTCATGCGCACCCGCTCCTCACGCGCCGCGTCGTTGGGCGGCGAGGGCGCACGCAGTTGCGTGACCGGGACTGGCGCCGTGGACATCGGGGCCGGGGAAGCCGGAGCCGGAGCTGCAGCGGCAGCCCTGGCGGCGGCTGCCACGGCATCCTCCTTGAGGACCTGCCCGCGCCGGCCGGAGCCCTGCACTTGCGCTTCCGCGATGCCCGCTTCCTCCATGACCCTGCGCGCGGCGGGCGAGGGCGGCATGCCGCCGTTGCCGGCGGGCGCGGGCGCGGTAGCCTTGGGCGGAGCCTGCGGGGCCCTGGCAGGCTCCGCGGAGGCCGGCGGTGGCGCAGACCCCGCGGGCTGAGCCGCTGCGCCAGCACCTTCGGCGATGGAGCCCAGCACCGAGCCGATGCCGACGGTCGCGCCCTGCTCGACCTTGATGTCGGCGAGCACGCCCGCGGCCGGAGCGGGCACCTCGACGGTGACCTTGTCGGTCTCCAGCTCCACCAGCGGCTCGTCGACCCTGACGGCATCGCCGGGCTTCTTGAACCACTGGCCGACGGTCGCCTCGGTGACGGACTCGCCGAGCGCCGGCACCTTGATCTCGATGGTCATCCTTACCTCACCGTCTCAGGACGCCAGCGCCTGCTCGACGAGCGTCCTCTGCTCCTGGCTGTGCTTGCTCGCCTGGCCGGTGGCGGTCGCTGCCGAGGGCTTGCGCCCCGCGTAGCGGGCACGCGTGGCGGCGATCGAGGTGTGCTGCAGCACCCATTCGAGGTTCGGCTCGATGTAGTTCCAGGCGCCCATGTTCATCGGCTCCTCCTGGGCCCAGACCACCTCGGCCTTCGGAAAGCGCGACAGCTCGGTGACGAGCGCCTTGCCGGGGAAGGGATAGAGCTGCTCGATGCGCATGAGGTAGATGTCGTTGATGCCGGCGGCCTCGCGCGCCTCGTAGAGGTCGTAGTAGACCTTGCCGCTGCACAGCACGACGCGCCGGATCTCGGCATCGCGGACGAGCTTGATTTTCTGGTCCTGGCGCGCGTCCGCGTCGTCCCACAGCACGCGATGGAAGGTGGTGCCGGGCCCCATCTCGGCGAGGTCCGAGACGACGCGCCTGTGGCGCAGGAGCGACTTCGGCGTCATCAGGATCAGCGGCTTGCGGAAGTTGCGGTGCAGCTGGCGGCGCAGGATGTGGAAGTAGTTGGCCGGCGTCGTGCAGTTGGCCACCTGCCAGTTGTCCTCGGCGCTCATCTGCAGGAAGCGCTCGAGCCGCGCCGAGGAGTGCTCGGGACCCTGGCCCTCGTAGCCATGCGGCAGGAGGCACACGAGGCCCGACATCCTGAGCCACTTGCGCTCGCCCGACGAGACGAACTGGTCGAATACCACCTGCGCGCCATTGGCAAAGTCGCCGAATTGGGCCTCCCACATCACGAGCGCGTTGGGCTCGGCGAGGCTGTAGCCGTACTCGAAGGCGAGCACCGCCTCCTCCGACAGCATGGAGTTGATGACCTCGAAGCGGCCCTGATCCGGCGCGACATGCTTCAGTGGCGTGTAGAGGCGCTCGCTCTCCTGGTCGACCAGCACGGCATGGCGCTGCGAGAAGGTGCCCCGCTCGGTGTCCTGCCCGGACAGGCGCACGGGGAATCCCTCCTTCAAGAGCGTCCCGAACGCCAGGTGCTCGGCCATGGCCCAGTCGATGCCGGCGCCCGTCTCCACCATCTCGCGCCGGCGCTGCAGCAGCCGCTGAATGGTGCGGTGCGCGTTGAAGTCCTGCGGGATCGTCGTGATGCGCCGCCCGACCTCCTTCAGCGTGTCGATCGGCACGCCCGTGGTGCCGCGCCGCTCGTCGCCCTCGGCGAGGCTCATCTTGGACCAGCGTCCGTCGAGCCAGTCGGCCTTGTTGGGACGGTAGCCCTCGGAGACCGCGAGCTCCGCGTCGAGATGCGCGCGGAAGCGGCCTCGCATGTCCTCGATCTCGGGCGCGGTGACCACGCCCTCCTCGATCAGGCGCTTGCCATAGACCTCCACCGCGCTCGGATGGCTGCGGACGGCGCGGTACATGAGCGGCTGGGTGAACGCGGGCTCGTCGGACTCGTTGTGGCCGTGCCGCCGGTAGCAGAACATGTCGATCACCACCGGCTTCTGGAAGCGCTGGCGAAACTCGGTGGCGATCTTGGCCACGTGCACCACCGCTTCGGGATCGTCGCCGTTCACGTGGAAGATCGGCGCCTCCACCATCTTGGCCACGTCGGAGCAGTAAGGCGAGGAGCGCGAGAAGCGCGGCGCCGTGGTGAACCCGATCTGGTTGTTGATGATGAAATGGATGGATCCGCCGGTACGGTGCCCCTTGAGGCCCGAGAGGCCGAAGCACTCCGCCACCACGCCCTGGCCGGCGAAGGCCGCGTCGCCATGGATCAGGAGGGGGAGGACAGGCGTACGCTCGCCGGGCTTGCAGCCGTGCTGGTCCTGCTTGGCGCGCACCTTCCCCAGCACCACGGGGTCGACGATCTCGAGGTGCGAGGGGTTGGCGGTGAGCGACAGGTGCACGGTATTGCCGTCGAAGGCGCGGTCCGACGAGGCACCGAGGTGGTACTTCACGTCGCCGGAGCCCTCCACGTCGTCGGGCTTGAACGAGCCGCCCTTGAACTCGTTGAAGATGGCGCGGTAGGGCTTGCTCAGGACGTTGCCGAGCACGTTGAGGCGCCCGCGGTGCGCCATGCCGATCACGATCTCCTTGATGCCGAGCTGGCCACCGCGCTTGATGATCTGCTCCAGCGCCGGGATCATCGCCTCCGCGCCGTCGAGACCGAACCGCTTGGTGCCGGTGTACTTCACGTCGGCGAACTTCTCGAAGACCTCCGCCTCGATCAGCTTGTTGAGGATGGCCCGCTTGCCTTCGGGCGTGAAGGCGATGTGCTTGTCCCGGCCCTCGATGCGCTCCTGGATCCAGGACTTCTGCACCGGCGCCGTGATGTGCATGAACTCGACGCCGATGTGGCGGCAGTACGTGCGCTTCAGGATCTTGAGGATCTCGCGGATGGTCGCCGTCTCGAGGCCCAGCACCTTGTCGATGAAGATGGGTCGGTCGATGTCGGCCTCGGTAAAGCCGTAGAAGTCGGGCCGCAGCTCACGGCCCTTCTTGCGCTCGGCGAGGCCGAGCGGGTCCAAATCGGCGATCAGGTGGCCCATGGCGCGGTAGGCGCGGATCAGCATGAGGGCGCGGATGCTGTCCTGGGTGGCGCGCAGGGACGCGGCCGGGGAGAGGTCGACGCCGGCGAAGCTGGCGCGGGCCTGCAGCCGCTCGCGGATGTGCCGCTCGGTGGCCTCGTAGTCGCCGGTCAGCGCAGCGAGGAGGTCGCGGTCGCCCTGCTTGGCGATCTGCTCCAGCGGCTTTGCCCAGGATGGTCCCTCGTGTGCGCCGCCGCCGTCCGCGCGCTCCTCCTGGAGGCTCGCGAAGAAGTGACGCCATTCGTCGCTCACGGAGCCCGGGTTGCGCTCGTACTGCGCCTGCATCTCCTCGATGTAGGCCGCATTGGCGCCTTGCAGGAAGGAGGTGCGGGCGAAGGCTTCGTTCTTGGGTTGGCGTGTCATGTCAATCAACTTCGGGTTGGACCGTCGCGCGGGAATTGGCATGCAACGTTAGGCACTGCACCCGCTGGCAGCGGGACCGTCGCGCTACATAAGCGCGCCAGTCTATTTAGTACAGGATGTCGACGTTCGTTAGTGCGGGAGCGCGCATTGCCCGCAGATGCCTGGGCAGCGCCCCCGGCACCGTATTACAATGCCGTAAGCCAAGGTATTTCGACCCTCGGGCGTCATAGTGACGACACGAACGCCACTATGAACGGGACCGGGCCTTCGCTCCCATCTCCTCATGACGCTGCAAGCGCCTGTGCGGGGGCTCCGAACCCGTTCTGCAGTATCGATATCGGAGAGATGCACCATGCGTTTATGGATTGCTCTGTCATTGTCGTTGGCGCTCTGCGGCGGCGCGACTGCGGCCGAGATCAAGGGCACGTCGCGCATCGATGCGGTCACGGTCTATCCGTCAGGGGCGGAGGTCGCGCGTACGGCGCGCATGAAGCTCGAGGCGGGAGAGCACACCCTGCTGTTCGCCGAGCTGCCGGCCGACGCCGTCGCCGCTTCGATCCGGGTCGAGGGCAAGGCCACGGGCAAGCTCGAGATCGGCGCCGTCGACACCCGCACCGTGTCGGTGCCGCGCGGCGACGATGCAGTGGTGGCGAGCGAGCGCCGCAAGGTCGAGGAAGCCATCGAGAGGCTCAAGGACGAGAAGGCCGCCCTGCAGGTCTCCATCCAGGCCGCCGAAACCCAGAAGAAGCTGATCGACAGCCTGACGAGGCTGCCGGCCGCGCCCGGCCCTGCCAACGGCGCGGCCGCGGCGCAGCCCGACTGGGGCCAGCTGTTCGAGCTGATCGGCAAGCGCGCCGCCGAGGCGCAGCAGGCGATCCTCGCAACCGAGGTCAAGGTGCGCGAGGCCGACCGCCGGATCAAGGACCTCCAGGGCAAGCTCGCCTCGCTGGCGCCGACCCAGGATCGGCGCACCGAGGTCAAGGTCTTCGTTGCCGCCGGCGAGGCACTCGAGGCCGAGGTGGTGATCCGCTACCAGGTCAGGAGCGCCTCGTGGACGCCCTTCTACGATGCGCGCCTTTCCCTGGGCACTAAGTCCGAAACCCCCAGGCTGCAGCTCATCCGCCGCGCCTCCATCCGCCAGAATACTGGCGAGGCCTGGGAGAACGTCGCCCTGTCGCTGTCCACGGCCCGGCCCACCGCCGGCACCGCTGCACCGACGCTCCCGCCGCTGATCATCGACTATGAGGCCGATCGGCCGCCTCCGATGGCTATACCGCCGCCGCCGAAGGGTGGCTTTTTTAGGCAGGACCGCGGGCCGAGCGACGAGGAGGAGGCGGACAAGGGGCTGGACAAGGACCAGATGCTCCGGTTCAGGGCCGCGAAGAAATTCGACACGACGGAGACGCAGGCCAAGGTCGAGGTGCAGGCGTTCCAGGCGGTTTATGGCATCCCGGGGCGTGTCACCGTGCCGGAGACGGGCGAGACGAAGCGCGTGCAGATCGACGAGATGAAGCTCGACCCGACCCTGATCGTGCGCGCGGTGCCCAGGCTCCAGGACAAGGCTTACCTCTACGCCAAGATCACGACGACGCCGGGCAGCCCCCTGCTGCCTGGTCAGGTGTCGCTCTTCCGTGACGCGGTGTTCGTGGGCAACGGCCGCCTGCCGCTGCTCGGCCCCAGCGAGGAGCACGAGTTGGGCTTCGGCGTGGACGACGCGGTGCGCGTCAAGCGTGTCATCGCCGAGGAGAAGCGCAGCGAGACGGGCATCATCTCCACCTCTAAGACCGACTCCCGCAGCTACCGCATCACTGTCAAGAACCTGCACGAGCGCGCCATCGAGATGAGCGTGCTCGACCAGATCCCGGTGTCGCAGCACGCAGACATCACGGTGGAGCTGACGGGCAAGACGGCCCCGACGAAGCGCGATGTGGAGAGCAAGCGCGGCGTGCTGGCCTGGGAGATGAAGCTCGCACCCGCCGAGGAGCGCACGCTCGAGTTCGGCTATCGCGCCACCTGGCCTGCCGCTAAGAAGGTGACGTACGGGCAGGGCTCGTAAGGGGGTCGGGCCCTGCGCCCTGACCCTCGTGAAGCCGCGAATTGGTGAGGTCGTAGGAAGCGCCGAATAGCGAAATCGACTTCACCATCTCACAAATTCACGATCTCCCGATTACAGGCTTGGGTCCGACCCCGGCCTTCGCCAGGGTTGACGCTGCCTGCAGCCACGATATGAAGCCCCGACAATGATGCCCGAGCCGACACGCACAGTAGCGTCGGCACGCTGGTCGTGCCGGCTGGCCCTGTTCTCGGTGAGCCTGATCCTGGTCACGCTCGCCTTGCACCGGCTCGGCCCGCTCGGTACGCCGCTGGCGCTCAATCTGGCACTGGTGGGCTTTGCCGGGGCCGCCCTGGCGTTCCTGATCGGCCTCGTGGCCCTGGTGCGCATCTGGTCCACAGGCCGAGCCGGCGCGGGCGCCATGGCCGTAGGGCTCTTGCTGCCGCTCATCGCCTATGCCGGCCCCGTCGGCTTCGTCGCGGCCCACCTCGACCAGCCGCGCATCAACGACGTGACCACCGATACGGCCTCTCCGCCCGCCTTCGTGGCGCTCGCCAAGCGACGCGTCGGGGCCAACGTCAGCAGCTATCCGGGCCAGGCGTTCGCCGAGCTGCAGGCCAAGGGGTATCCGGACCTGCGTGCGCTCGTGCTGGAGCGGTCCGTGGAGGAGGCCTACGAGCTGGTCGAGGAGGCGCTGCGGCGTCTGCGCTGGCAGGTGGTCGCCGCAGAGCCGCTCGGCGGCGACCGGAGCACCAAGGTGGGCCGGATCGAGGCCGTCGACCACACGCTCCTCGTTGGGTTCACCGACGACATCGTCATCCGCATCGAGGGCGGTCCGGCGCGGGCGCGCATCGACGCGCGCTCCGCCTCACGCTACGGGCGCTTCGATTTCGGCCAGAACGCTAGCCGGCTGCGCAAGCTCCTGGCCGAGGTGCGCACCCGCGCCGACATGACGCCGCCGGCGGCGGTCATCAGCAAGGCTGTCACGAACAAGCGCGGAGGCAAGACCGCTCGAACCCTGGTCAAGCGGCAGAAAGCGCGCGATCAGGGGAAAGGGGAGGGTCGCAACGAACGAGGCCCCGCGAAATCAGGTGCTCAACGTGCGCCAGCACCGAAAGGGACGCAGCGTTGAGGAGCCTGGGGTCGAGATCGCGATAGATCGCCGGCACGATCGCCTTGACCGTGTTGGTCCCCGCCTGGATGCAGTCCATGATCGCCTGCTCGCGCATGCGCCGGTGCAGGAGGAACGCCTTCACGAGACGCTGTGGCTCTTCGACCTGGCCGCCGTGGCCCGGGAAATAGACCTGGTCCGACCGCTCGCCCATCAATTCCAGCGAACGCAGATAGTCCCCCATGTTGCCCTCCGGGGGCGCCACCACGCTGGTGTTCCAGCCCATCACGTGATCGCCGGAGAACAGGAGCCCGGTCCCTTCGAGCTCGAAGCAGAGATGATCGGGGGCATGGCCCGGCGTGTGCAGCGCGCCGAGCGCCCAGCCGTCGCCGGCAAGGCGGCTGCCGTGGGCGAGCGGCACGTCGGGAACGAAGTCCTCGTCGACGTATTCGCTCCCCGACGCGCTGGTGCGCTTCACGCCCGGGGCCCTGGCGCGGCGGCCGAAGCCTGCCGTCCTCGCCCCGGTGGCGGCAACGAGCGGGGCGAGGCCGTCGACGTGGTCGCGGTGCGTGTGCGTGACGACGATGTGGGTGAGCCGGCGCGGGCCGATGGCGGCAAGGATCGCCTCCAGGTGCCGGGCATCCTCGGGGCCGGGGTCGATGAGCGCGATGTCCGTCCCGCTGCCGACGAGGTAGGTGTTGGTGCCCTTGAAGGTGAAATGGCTCGGATTGTTGGCTACCAGCCGCACCACGCCGGGCGCCAGCTCGCGCGGGAGCCCGTAGGCGAAGTTCATGCTGGTCTTGAACCTGGGTGCTTCGGCCATGTCGCTCCTTGCGGGCTCTCGGTGCAGCGTCAAGTCCTCGTGCGGTGCGCCCCACAGCAGCAACGCCCTGCGGATTCAACGGGCTAGCTTGCGGATCTGCAAAAAGCAAGGGTGCCGGGTGCCGTTTGCCTACTCATGGTTTGCTTGCCGCGCGGCGACGTCCCTGGCATGATCGCCGCATTCTCTGCATGCGGAGCCGACGCCGCATTTTTTCCGGGGGAGCGATGACCGACACCGTGCGCCAGTCCACTATCCTGTCCTCGTTTTTCATATGTGCCGCGCTTGCGGCGGTCCTGGTGGCCCTTCCCGCTGCGTCGACGTCGGCCCAGGTCGGGCAGTTCGACGGTGTGTGGCGGATAACCCACACGAGCGCGAGCTGCCGGCACAAGAGTGGCCGCTTCAAGCTCACCATCGCCAACGGCACCGTCCGCGGGAGAGTGCCCTCGGGTACGATCTCCGGCACGATATCCGCCGATGGCACCTTGCGCTGGTCGTCTCCCGCGGCGGTCGATGCCGCTCAGGTAAACTGGGAGGGCAGGCTGCGGGGCAACAAGGGCGCCGGGAGCTACGAGAGGGCAGACGGCAGCTGCCGCGGCACCTTTGCTGTCCGGCGCACCTGAGCGGCTCTGCCCGGCCATGCGCTTGCCGCCTCACTCCTCCATGGAAGCCGCGCCGCTGAGCTTCCCGGCGCTGTAGTTCTCGCCGATGGACAGAGCGCAGATGCGCGACAGGTGCGTATAGGGGAGCCCGGTTTCCCTGGCCCAGGCGTTGAACTGGTCCTGGATTTTGCGCAGGTCCTTCCGGGAAGACGGGGTCTCGGCAATGTCGAGGCCGGCATCGCGCAGGCACGCCACGACATCGCCCGAGGCGACGAAGCAATCCTTGCCGATGAAGCGCAGGAAATACTGGCCGCTGCGGCCGCCGAGACGCGTGCCGCGCTTGGCCAGCACCTCGAGCAGGCCCACCTGGTCGTCCGGCGGCCATTCGGCGAGGAATTGTCCGAAGCTGCCGTGCTCCCCGGCGATGTCGGCAACGAATTGAGCATTGGCACGCACGGACATGATCTTCTGCGGATGGCGCACGATGCGCTCGTCGCTTGCGAGCTTCTCCCAGAACTCGTCGGGCCGGGAGAGGAGCCGCTTCGGCGCGAAGCCGAGGAAGGCCTTCTCGAAGCCCGGCCACTTCGCCTCGATGACGCTCCACACGAAGCCCGCCGAGAAAATGCGCCGCGTCATCTCCGCGAGCACGCGATCGTCGCCGAGCTTGGCCAATGCCTCCTGGCCTGCCGCCTTCGGCAGAAGGGCGGCCAGTGCAGCCTCGCCGCCCTTTCGCTTGGCGGCGCGTGTCCGGATAGTCTTGAAAGGGATCATGCCGTCCGGTTTCCGCATTGCAGGGGCCCTGAGGCACGCGCTGCCACGTCCGCTCCGCACCAGAGTTGTCGCCGTCTGGCGTGTGGCCGCGCGCGCGTCGCGCCCACCTTTGTCATGCCGGGACTTTGTTCCCGGCATCCAACCGCAGGCTCCGGCACTCGTTTCTGGCTGGGTCCCGGCAACAAGTGCGGGATGACAACGCTAGAACGGGATCTCGTCGTCGATCTTCTTGTCGAAGGCCTGCTTGCCCGGGCTGCGGCGGGCGCCGTCGCCGTTGCCGTTGCCGTTGCCCGCCGGAGCGTAGGCGTGGTCGTCCTCCTGCATGCCGCCGCTGGCGCCGGTACCGGGCCGGTCGAGCAGGACCAGCTGGCTGTTGAAGTTCTGCAGCACGACCTCGGTGGAATAGCGGTCCTGGCCGTCCTGGCCCTGCCACTTGCGCGTCTGCAGCTGCCCCTCGAGGTAGACCTTGGAGCCCTTGCGCAAATACTGCTCGACGACCCGGCACAGGCCCTCGCTGAAGATCACCACGGTGTGCCACTCAGTGCGCTCGCGCTTCTCGCCGGAGGCCTTGTCGCGCCAGGACTCTGTGGTGGCGACGCGCAGGTTGGCGATCGGGCGTCCATCCTGGGTTCGGCGGATCTCGGGATCCTTGCCAAGATTGCCGACCAGAATCACCTTGTTGATGGAACCGGCCATTCCGGGCCTCCTCTTTCGCTTTGCCGTGCGCTGCGTGCTTCTCGAGCGGCCGGCGCACTTTCGTGATTCGACACTGGGACGGTAGCCTGTGCCCAACCCCGGCGCCTGCCTCACGAGTTGCTTGTCCACGCAATTGGGCATGGACACTAAGTTCACCTTATGTTCTAAAATAGGCGCACGCTGCGGCCGGCGCAAGTCCGGGCTGGGTTATGCGACTGTACGTCCCCACACCCGTGCAATCACAACCCTTCCTCGAACCGTGCTGCGCCGCTCTCTTGGGGCGCTCGAGATCGTCCCGGGCGGTCCAGATCGCCTGGACGCGAGCGCCAGGGTGGATTGTTGGTGATCAGGGCGCAGCCCTGCTTGCGTCACGCCATCTTTGGAGGGTATAGGACCAACTTTGATGACCAGCCCCACCCAGATCTCGTTCGCGCGCCGCCATCTGCTGACCTGTGCGGATTTGACGGCGGGCGAGATCGATGCGCTGCTCGACCTCGCCGACAAGGCTGCGGAGAGCAACCGCCAGATCATCAAGAAGCGCGATGTCCTGCGCGGACGCACGCTGATCAACCTGTTCTTCGAGGCCTCGACGCGCACGCAAAGCTCCTTCGAGCTGGCCGGCAAGCGCCTCGGCGCCGACGTCATGAACATGAGCGTCGCCGGCTCGTCCATGCAGAAGGGCGAGACCCTGATCGACACCGCCATGACCTTGAATGCCATGCGGCCCGACATCCTGGTGGTGCGCCACCATGCGGCCGGCGCCGTCGAGCTGCTGGCGCAGAAGGTCGACTGCTCGGTGGTCAATGCGGGCGACGGGGCGCACCAGCACCCGACCCAGGCCCTGCTCGATGCCCTGACCATCCGCCGCGCCAAGGGGCGCATTGCGGGCCTCACGGTGGCGATCTGCGGCGACATCCTGCATTCGCGCGTCGCTCGCTCCAACATCAACGTGCTCAACACGCTGGGCGCACGCGTGCGCCTGGTGGCGCCATCGACGCTGCTGCCGCCTCGGGTGGAGCGGCTGGGCGCCGAGGTGTTCACCGACATGAACGCGGGCCTCGATCGCGTCGACATCGTCATGATGCTGCGCCTGCAGCGCGAGCGCATGCAGGGCTCCTACGTGCCATCCACGCGCGAGTACTACCATTTCTTCGGGCTCGACCACGAGAAGCTCGCACGCGCCAAGCCCGATGCCCTCATCATGCACCCCGGACCGATGAACCGCGGCGTCGAGATCGCCTCCACCATCGCCGATCACTCGCGCAGCGTGATCCGCGACCAGGTCGAGATGGGTGTCGCCGTCCGCATGGCGGTGCTGGAAGCCATGGCACGACAACTGCCCAACCGCTGAGCGCCATCCCATGCGCAGGAACGAGACGGCAGCGCAGGAAGCAACGACGTTCCTCAACGCGCGCCTGATCGACCCGGCCAGCGGCAGGGACGAACCGGGCGGCGTGCTCGTGAGGGACGGCGCGATCGCGGACCTCGGCGGCCACCTGCGGCGCAACGCGCCAGACCGCACGCGCATCGTCGACTGCCGCGGGCTCGTGCTCTGTCCCGGCCTCGTCGACATGCAGGTGTTCACCGGCGAACCGGGCCAGGAGCATCGCGAGACGCTCAAAACCGCCAGCCATGCGGCGGCCGCCGGCGGGGTCACCACCATGGTGGTGATGCCGGACACCGAGCCTGTGATCGACCAGGTGGCGCTGGTGGACTTCGTCCAGCGCCGCGCCCGCGACAACGCCATCGTCAACGTGCACGTGATGGCGGCCATGACCAAGGGCCTCAATGGCCAGGAGATGACCGAGATCGGCCTCCTGCAGCGTGCCGGCGCCGTCGCCTTCACCAACGGCAAGTCGAGCGTGGCCAACACCCGCGTCATGCGCAACGTGCTGCTCTATGCCAGGGACTTGGGCGCGCTCATCGTGCACCATACCGAGGACCCGCACCTCTCCGAGGGCGCGGTGATGAATGCGGGGGAGGTGGCGACCCGCCTCGGGTTGCCGGGCGTCGACAAGGCCGCCGAGACCATCGTGCTGGAGCGCGACGTGTGCCTCGTCCAGCTCACGGGCGGGCGCTATCACGCGAGCCAGATCAGCTGCGCGGAGAGCCTCGCCGTGGTCCGCGCGGCCAAGGCGCGCGGGCTGCCGGTGACCTGCGGCGCGTCGATCAACCATCTGACGCTCAATGAGAACGACATCGGGCCCTACCGCACCTTCTTCCGCGTCAAGCCGCCGCTGCGCGCGGAGGAGGACCGCGCGGCCGTGGTGCGGGCGCTGGCGGCGGGCGAGATCGACGTGATCGTCTCGAGCCACGACCCGCAGGATGCCGACACCAAGCGCCATCCCTTCGCCGAGGCTGCCGACGGCGCCATCGGCCTCGAGACCCTGCTCGCCGCCGCGCTGCGCCTCTACCACAACGGCGAGATCGCCCTGATGCCGCTGCTGGCGGCCATGACCGCCCACCCTGCCAGGTTGCTGGGGCTTCCTTCGGGGCGGCTGCAGAAGGGAGCGCCGGCCGACCTGATCCTCGTCGATCTGGCCCAACCCTGGGTGGTGGACAGGGCGCAATTGCGCGCGCGCTCGCGCAACACCCCTTTTGACGAGAGCAAGATGCAGGGGCGCGTGCTGCTGACCATGGTTGCCGGCAACCCGGTGTACGAATACCCTGGCGCCGAGCGCGGCTAGCCAGCAATCGATCCCTCTGAATTCTTCGAGCCGTTCGGCCATGGACCAGCTTTTCACCCTCAGCGGAGCAGTTGCTCTGCTTGTCGGCTACCTCTTGGGCTCCATCCCCTACGGGTTGGTGCTGACCACGGCCGCCGGCCTCGGCGACGTGCGCAAGATCGGCTCAGGCAACATCGGCGCCACCAATGTGCTGCGCACGGGCCACAAGGGGCTGGCCGCGGCCACGCTTCTGCTCGATGTGCTCAAGGGCACCGTCGCCGTGTGGCTCGTCTATAATCTTTCCCTGAGACTGGGCAGCCACGTCCCCGATGCCGGCACCCTGAGCCGGATCGCCGGGCTCGGCGCGCTGATCGGGCACATGTTTCCGGTGTGGCTGCGCTTTCAGGGCGGCAAGGGAGTCGCGACCTTCATTGGCGTCCTCCTCGGCATCGCCCCGGAGGCTGCGCTCGTGTTCGGGCTGGTCTGGGCCGGCGTGGCAGCCGGCACGCTCTACTCCTCGCTCGCGGCCCTGTGCGCGACATCCGCCGTCGTCCTCTACTTTCTCGTTACGGGGTGGGTGGGGCTGCCGTTCATTCTCGCCATGGCGGCGCTGATCGTCCTCAAGCACCACGCCAATATTCGCCGCCTTATGGAAGGCCGGGAGAGCAAGATTGGCGCGCGCTCGTGACAAGCACAGGCCGCCCGCATCGGCGCCCGCGCAGCAGGCGCCCCTCGGTGCGGCGCAGCGCCTCGCCTGCCTGCGCCTGATCCGGAGCGAGAACGTCGGGCCGGTCACGTTCCGCGAGCTCATCGCGCATTTCGGCGGTCCGGAGGAGGCGCTGGACGCCCTGCCCGAGCTGTCGCGGCGCGGCGGCTACCGCCACCCCATCCGCGTCTGCCCGCGCGCGGCGGCCGAGGCGGAGCTGGAGGCCGCTGCCGACATCGGGGCGCGCGCCCTCGTCGTCGGCGAGCCCGGCTATCCGCCGGCGCTGGCCGCCGTCGACCCGCCGCCGCCGCTCCTCTACGTCAGAGGCAAGGTCGGCCACCTCTCGCGCCCGATGCTGGCAATCGTGGGGGCGCGCAACGGCTCGGCCGCGGGCCAGAAGCTCGCACGCCTGTTCGCGTCCGGCGTCGGCGCCGCCGGGTTCGTCATCGTCTCGGGGCTCGCCCGCGGCATCGATGCGGCCGCGCACGAGGCTGCGCTCGAGACGGGAACCGTGGCCGTCCTCGCCGGCGGGCCGGACAACGTCTACCCGCCCGAGAACGCCGAGTTGCAGCGCCAGATCGCCGAGCGCGGCTGCCTCGTCAGCGAGAACCCGCCGGGCTTCGCGCCGCGCGGCCAGGACTTCCCGCGCCGCAACCGCATCATCTCCGGGATGGCGCTGGGCGTGCTGGTGGTAGAGGCGGCGCGGCGCTCGGGCACGCTCGTCACCGCGCGCATGGCCGGCGAGCAGGGCCGCGAGGTGTTCGCACTGCCCGGCCATCCCCTCGACCCGCGCGCCGAGGGCACCAACCGCCTCCTCAAGGCCGGCGCGACGCTGGTCACCGAGCCCGAGGACGTCCTGGGCGCCCTGACGCCGATGTTGCCCGAGGCCCCTCGAACCGCTCCGCGCAGGGCGGCTCCCACCCTCCCTCCGGAGCCCGCCGCGACGCCGCCGCAGACGGGAGGCGCGCTGGGAGACGCAGAGCGTGCGCGCCTGCTGGAGGCCCTGGGGCCCGCTCCGGTGGACGTGGACGAGCTGGGGCGGGCCACGGGCCTCCCCGCCCGTGCCATCCAGATTGCCCTCCTGGAGCTTGCCCTGGCCGGCCGCATCGAGCGCCACGGCCACCAGCTGGTGTCGCTCAAGCGATAGCGATGGCCACGGTCCGTCTTGCGGCCAGCGCGGCCTGAGCAGGTTTTCTCAGCCAGACCAACACCCGCCGGAGTGCCGCGCGTCCGCGTGCGGTGTTTTGCTGTCGGACGGGCTGGTCCGGCGGCGAGTCATTTTGCTCAGCTGCCTGGCAGGCCGTGCACCTCCGGAAAGAAGAGGTCCTTCCACGACTGCGGCTTTGTCTTCACGGAGCCGATCGAGTGCAGGAAGTCGACCATTCTGCCGACATTGTTGGGGACCTTGGTGTACTCCATGTCCTTGGTATTGAAGAGCGCGAACAGGTCGTCCTCGCTCAGGCGCTTTTCCCTGGTCATCGCGATATAGAGTCTGGCGGCGCGCCTCTTGTCGGAGTTGATCCAGTCGAGCGACTCGTCGAACGCCTTCGAGACGGCCTCGAACACCTTCGGATTGTCGCGGCGGAACTTCTCGTGGGAGGTGAACGTGAGGCCCGTCATCGTGCCGCCCATGATCTCATACGCCGTCGTCACCGTTCTCAGGCCCGCCTTCATCTCGCCCTCGTGGAACGGTGAGGTAGCGAAATGTGTGTTGATCTCGTGGTTCGGGCTGGTCACGGCTGCGAGCGCGTCCGGATGCGGCAGGGCGACGATGATGTGGTCCAGCTTGGCGTGATTGCCCTTGCCCCACGTTTGCTCTGCCGCGATGTGCATCATAATGGCCTGGGTGGAGACCTTGAGCGAGGGGACGGCGATGCGGTCCTTCTCGGTGAAGTCTTTGAGCGACTTTATGTTCGGGTTCCTGGTATTGAGCCAAATGTTGTTGTTGGCGACGGAGCCCAGCGCCTTAACGCCGATTGTGGTGCGCGTGCGGTCCCAGATCACGGCCATCGACGGAACGCCTTGGCAAGCGAAGTGCAGGTGGCCGGAGATCATGGCGTCGTTCAGAGCGGCCGGACCGCCGAGCTTGGCCCAGGTGACCTTCACACTACCCATGCCGGCAGCAGCAAGATGCTTCTCGACCAGCTTCTCACTCTCCATAACCATCGCCGGCAGATAGACCGCGCCGAATTGCTGTCCGAGCACGACCTCGGACACCTCGGCGCGCACCGTCGACATCATACTGGCCAGAACGAATGCCGCGGCCATCGTCGTGCGCAGAGCTCTCATTTGTTCCTCCCTTACGCGTTTCTCGGCGCCGACCCGCCGGCCGCCGACGGCTGAAAACGGGCGACGCTCATCGTTGCGTTGTCAGCTGCCCTCCCGGTCATGCAGGAGCGGGAAGAGGTAGTCCTTCCAGCTCTTCGGGTGCAGTTTGATGAACCCGATCTTCGCCATCTAGTCAGCGTAAACTATAGTGCGCACTGGCGCCCTCCTGAAAGATGGCCCCCGGCTGGGTCAGCAGCAGGACCACTTCGTCCACCTTGGCCTTCTCCTGACCTGGCTCAGGTACGTTTCGGCGACCTTCCTCGTATCCCTGTTGACCATCGACAGCGTCGTAGGCCGTGGGGTTGTGCCGCAAGTCCCACACGCGCAGCAGCAGGACATCGTGGAGGTACCGGGCAGGGGACAATTCGCCAGGTCGGCGAGTGCCGCACGCCCGCGCTCGCCGTCTATCTCGCCGACGCTGCATGGCGCCGGGACGTGCAGGGTCTGCCGAGAGCCGAGCACCCGCGCCTTGAGTGCCGCTGCTGCCCAGGTGCGCAGCGAGCCGAGGCGTTCGAGCACGATCGCATTCCGCCCGGATGGCCTGGGCCGGGCCCCACGGCGGAGCGACGGTCGAGGCGAGCACGCAGCTCCTCCAACGTGGGGCCGCGCGGCCACCTCGCGGATCCCGTGGCAAGAAATCGGACTGGGACATTCCCGCCAGCGCTGCGCGCGACCTCGGAGACATGGCGAATCTGGATCATGGTTGCCATGCTGGCAGCATGGGGCACTTGCTAATCAGATCCGCACCACACGCGCCCTCTGGCCTGCATGTCCGGCCGCTGGATCGTACTCTCCAACATACGGCAGCATCTAACAAAAAGCCGGAAGAGTCGCGTCCCGGTCCCACTTTTCGCCCGAACCTGCTGATGTGGCCGGTTTGACATGGCGGCATTCGTCCACCATGTTTCGCCCGCCGGCAGACTGACTACCCCAGCAGCAACCGGAACATGCGGCCGCCCAGAGGGCACCGGCAGGGGCGCCGCGAGGGCATCATGAACGTCGTCATCGTTGAATCCGCCGCCAAAGCCAAGGCCATCAACAAGTACCTGGGCGCCAAGTACAAGGTCCTGGCGTCCTATGGGCACGTGCGCGATCTACCCTCCAAGGACGGCTCGGTCGAGCCCGACAACGACTTCCGGATGCACTGGGACGTGGATGGCAGGTCCCAGAGGGTCATGAAGGAGATCGCGGACGCGGTCAAAAAGGCGGACAAGCTGATCCTCGCCACCGACCCGGACCGCGAGGGCGAGGCCATCTCCTGGCACATCCTGGACATCCTGGAGAAGCGCAAGGCCCTCAAGAAGGGCCTGGCCGTGGAGCGCGTCACGTTCAACGCCGTGACCAAGCAGGCCGTTCTCGATGCGTTCAAGGCCCCCAGAGGCATCGATGCCCCCCTCGTGGACGCCTATCTGGCGCGCCGGGCGCTCGATTACCTCGTGGGCTTCACCCTCTCCCCGGTGCTCTGGCGCAAGCTGCCCGGCGCCCGCTCGGCCGGCCGCGTGCAGTCGGTGGCCCTGCGCCTCGTGTGCGACCGTGAGGCCGACATCGAGGCCTTCAAGACCCAGGAATACTGGACCATCGAGGCGCTGCTGGCGACCGCCAAGGGCGAACAGTTCGGCGCCCGGCTGACGGCGATCGCCGGGCGCAAGCTCGACAGGCTCGACATCAAGGACGCAGCCTCCGCCCACGCCATCAAGGCAGCGATAGAGGGGGGCGCCTTCAAGGTCACCTCGGTCGAGAAGAAGGCGGTGCGGCGCAACCCGGCCGCCCCGTTCACCACCTCGACCCTGCAGCAGGAGGCCTCGCGCAAGCTCGGCTTCTCGGCCAAGCAGACCATGAACAACGCCCAGCGCCTCTACGAGGGCGTCGAGATCGACGGCGACGTCACCGGCCTCATCACCTATATGCGGACCGACGGCGTCACCATCATCCCGGAGGCCATCGACGCCATCCGCGGCCTCATCGAGCAGGACTACTCCAGGCGCTACCTGCCGCCCTTCATCCGCGAGTACAAGGTCAAGGCCAAGAACGCCCAGGAGGCGCACGAGGCGATCCGGCCGACCGACCCGCGGCGCAAGCCCGAGGCGGTGGCGCGCCACCTGGAGCGTGACCAGGCCCGCCTCTACGAGCTGATCTGGAAGCGTGCGGTGGCGAGCCAGATGGCCTCCGGCGAGCTCGAGCAGACCACCGCCGAGATCGAGGTGCCCGGCCGCGACGGCAACACCTACGGCCTCAGGGCGACCGGCTCGGTCGTCCTGTTCGACGGCTTCATGAAGCTCTACGAGGAGGGGCGCGACGACCGCCGGTCCAAGAACGGCAAGGCCGATCAGGCCGAGGCGCCGGAGGCGGAGGACGACAGCCGGCGCCTGCCGCCGCTTGCCCAGGGCGATGCCCTGAAGGACGAGGGCATCGAGGCCAAGCAGCACTTCACCGAGCCGCCGCCGCGCTTCACCGAGGCGACGCTGGTCAAGCGCATGGAGGAGTTGGGCATCGGGCGCCCCTCCACCTATGCATCGACGCTGGCCGTGCTGGAAGACCGGGACTACGTGCACATCGATAAGAAGCGGCTGATCCCCGAGGACAAGGGCCGTCTCGTCACTGCGTTTCTGGAGAGCTTCTTCAAGCGCTACGTGGAGTATGACTTCACGGCGGACCTCGAGGAGAAGCTCGACCTCATCTCCGACGGCAAGCTCGAATACAAGGACGTGCTGCGCGACTTCTGGCGCGAGTTCATGCGGGCGGTGGGCGAGATCAAGGACTTGCGCGTCGGCGACGTGCTCGAGGCGCTGAACGAGATCCTGGGACCGCACGTTTTTCCCCCGCGCGGCGACGGCGGCGATCCGCGCCTGTGCCCGAGCTGCGGGGAAGGCCGCCTGAGCCTCAAGGTCAGTGGCAGGTACGGCGCCTTCATCGGCTGCTCGCGCTATCCCGACTGCCGCTATACGCGCCAGCTCTCGCAGAACGGCGACGGCCCGGCCGAAGCCTCCACCCCCGACGGCAAGCTGCTCGGCGACGACCCCGAGACAGGCCTCGCCGTCAGCTTGCGCAACGGCCGCTACGGGCCCTACGTGCAGCTCGGCGAAGGCTCCAAGGACGAGAAGCCCAAGCGTGCCTCGGTGCCCGGCGGCATGGAGCCCAACGCCGTCGATCTGGACCGCGCGCTGCAGCTCCTGTCGCTGCCGCGCACGATCGGCATGCATCCCGAGACCGGCAAGCCGATCACCGCGGGGCTCGGACGCTACGGCCCCTTCGTCCTGCACGACGGGACGTATGCCAACCTGCCGACCGTGGAGGATGTGTTTACCGTCGGCATCAACCGCGCCGTGGTGCTGCTCGCCGAGAAGAAGGCGGGCGCCGCGAGCCGCTTCCAGCGGGCGGCGCCGACCGTGCTCAGGGAGCTGGGCGAGCACCCCGCTGGCGGCGGCAAGCTGCAGGTTCTGTCCGGGCGCTACGGCCCTTATGTTAAACACAGCGACGTGAACGCTACGCTGCCACGCGGCAAGGACCCTGCGACCCTCACCGTCGAGGAGGCCGTGCAGCTGATCGCGGAGCGCGCCGCCAAGGGGCCATCGAAGCCCAGGCGCGGTGGCTCCAGATCAGCCAAGCCGAAACGCAACGGCAATGGGCCGGCGGACGGCGAGCCTCCCGCCCGGGCCAACGGCAAGGGGAAGACCAAGGGCAAGGCGCCGGCGCCCGCCAAGGGCAAGCAGGGGCGCGGGCCGGCGGCCACGACCTGAGGCGACGCAAGGCGACACGGTGGCCCGCAAACCCAAATCTGCCGAGCACAGCGGGCTTCCGAGCAAGCAACAGATCCTCGACTTCATCAAAGGCGCACAGGCGCGGCCCTCCGGCAAACGCGAGATCGCGCGCGCCTTCGCGGTCAAAGGCGGCGATCGCGTCGCCCTGAAGCGGCTGCTGGCGGAGATGGCCGAGGAGGGCCTCCTCTCCGGCAACCGCAAGAGCTTCAGGCAGCCGGGCATTCTGCCGCCCATCTCGGTCGTCGAGATCGTTGCGCGCGACGCCGACGGCGATCTGATCGCCGAGCCCGCAAGCTGGGACGGCGACGGCGAGCGCCCCCGCGTCCTCCTTCTCCCGGCGCGCGGCAGGGAGCGCGCGGGCGAGCCGGCGCTGGGTGTGGGCGATCGCATCCTGGCGCGGTTGACGCGTCTCGAGGAGGCGGACGTTGCGGGCTACCTCTACGAGGCGGAGCCCATCAAGCGCCTGCCGAAGGAGAAGACGCGCCAGCTCGGCATCTTCCGGGCGCATGCCAAGGGCGGTGGCGTCATCGACCCCGTCGACCGCAAAGAGCTCAAGGAGTGGCGCATCGACGCGGGGGATGAGGGCAAGGCTCGCAACGGCGACCTCGTGCGCTTCGACCTTGCCCGCGCCGGCCGCTTCGGCGTGCCCAAGGCGCGCGTCGTGGAAGCGCTGGGCAACCCCCAGGACCAGCGCAGGATCAGCCTGATCGCCGTCCACGCCTACGGCCTTCCCGACGAGCTCCCGCGCGCGGTGCTGGCCGAGGTCGAGCATCTGCGGGCCGCGCAGCCCGACGGCCGCACCGACCTGCGTCCGCTGCCGCTCGTCACCATCGACCCCGCCGATGCGCGCGACCACGACGATGCCGTGCATGCGGCCGCCGATACCGACCCCGCCAACAAGGGTGGATGGATCGTGCACGTTGCGATCGCCGACGTGGCGCACTATGTGCGGCCGGGCACGCGCCTCGACGGAGAGGCGCTTCGGCGCGGCAACTCCGTCTACTTCCCGGACCGGGTGGTGCCGATGCTGCCCGAGCGCATCTCCAACGACCTCTGCTCGCTGAGGGAGGCCGAGGAGCGCCCGTGCCTCGCCGTGCGCATGGCCTTCGACCGGCACGGCAACAAGAAGAGCCACACGGTCCTGCGCGGCATCATGCGCTCGGCCGCCAAGCTCGCCTACGAGGAGGCGCAGGCCGCCATCGACGGGCGCCCCAGTGCCAAGTGCCGGCCGCTGCTCGAGCCGGCGCTGCGGCCGCTGTGGGGCGCCTACGCGGCGCTGGCGGCCGCCCGCGACCGCCGCGCGCCGCTCGACCTCGACCTGCCAGAGCGCAAGGTGCTGCTCGACAAGCAGGGCCGAGTGGAGCGCGTCGTCGTGCCCGAGAGGCTTGCCGCGCACCGCCTCGTCGAGGAATTCATGATCCAGGCCAACGTGGCGGTCGCGGAGGTGCTGGTGGCCAAGCGCGCGCCCGTGATCTTCCGCGTGCACGACGCGCCTTCCAAGGAGAAGCTCATCGCGCTGCGCGCGTTCCTCGACACCCTCGACCTGAAGCTGCCCGCCGCCGGGTCCATGCAGGCGGCGGACTTCAACCGGGTGTTGCAGCGCGCCAAGGGCATGCCGGTCGCCGAGCTCGTCAACGAGGTCGTGCTGCGCTCGCAATCGCAGGCGGTCTATGCCGCAGACAACATCGGCCACTTCGGGCTCCATCTCACGCGCTACGCGCACTTCACCTCACCCATCCGGAGGTATGCCGACCTCGTCGTGCACCGCTCACTGATCAAGGCGCTCGGCCTCGGCGCCGGCGGCCTGACGGACGAGGAGGCGGGGCGGCTGAAGGATACAGCGCAGGAGATTTCCGATACCGAGCGCCGGGCCATGGCCGCCGAGCGCGAGACGGTGGACCGGCTGATCGCCGGCTACCTCGCCGAGCGCGTCGGCGCGGAGTTCCGCGCGCGCATCTCCGGGACTACGCGCGCCGGCCTCTTCGTGCGCCTCGCAGACACCGGCGCCGACGGTTTCGTGCCTGCCGCCACGCTCGACGACTACTACCGCCACGACGAGGCCGCACACGCGCTCGTCGGCGACCGCACCCGCTCAGTCTACCGCCTGGGCGATACGGTGAGCGTGCGGCTCGTAGAGGCGATCCCGAGCGCGGGCGCGCTGCGCTTCGAGATGCTCTCGCCCGGCGTGCCCGGAGGCCGCGCGCCCACCGGAGACGGCGGCAGCCGCAGGCGCTTGCGGCGGCGCCGCGGGGGGCGGTGAAATGCAAGGCATCCCCGCTTCTTCAGCAGGCGCGCCGCGCGGGCCCTTGACGCGCGTGCCGCCTTCGCTAGACCGAGCGTGCGAATGCCAGCATTGAGCCTGTTCATGACCGAAGCGCGCCCCGGAGCTCTGCCTCCCAAAGTGTTGCGGCCGCGCGATGCAGCAACGCTGATCATTGTCGACATGGCAGGCGGCGAGCCGCGCGTGCTGCTCGGACGGCGTCGCGCGGACCTCGCCTTCATGCCGGGACGCTATGTCTTTCCGGGAGGCCGGGTGGACCCGGCGGATCGTCATATCGCAGTCGAGCGCGACCTGGAGCCCGGCAACATCCGCAATCTGATGGTGGAGATGAAGGGCAATCCGAGCCCGGCGCGGGCGCGCGCGCTGGCGCTCGCCGCGGTGCGCGAGACCTTCGAGGAGGCGGGCCTCCTGATTGGCGCGCCGGCCGCCGCGGTAACGCCGCCCAAGGCGCGCGTCTGGCAGGCGTTCTTCGCGCAGGGCTTTCGTCCGGCGCTGGCGCAGCTCACGTTCTTCGCGCGCGCGATTACGCCGCCCGGCCGTCCGCGGCGCTACGACACGCGTTTCTTCTGCGTTGCAGCAGACGCTATCGCTCACAGGGTCGGCACCGCCGACGGCGAACTCTCCGACCTCGAATGGCACTCGATCGAGCAGGCGCGTGCCATGGAGCTGCCCAACATCACCCGGGTCGTGCTGGAGGACCTGAGCGAGCGCATCGCCGCCGGCGCCTTGCAGAAATGCGATGCCCCCGTACCTTTTTACCACCGCCGCAACGGAACTTTCCACCGCGACCTCATTGGTGGGGACACACGCCTTGACTCGTGAGGTCGAGGGGATAGAGTGCGCGCGACATCACAGAACTGACAAGCACCGAATGGCCGCTCCACGATGGCGAAACCGAAAACCGACAAGATCAAGCTGCTGAGTTCCGCTGGCACGGGCTACTTCTACGTGACCAAGAAGAGCACGAAGGCAGGGACCGACAAGATCAGCTTCCGCAAGTACGATCCGATTGCGCGCAAGCACGTCGTCTTCAAGGAAGCCAAGATCAAGTAGGCAGGCGCACTGCGCTGTGCGTCCCGCACCGTTGGTTTCCATCTGCGACCGTCCTGGGGCGGCATGTGACGGGCTGATCGGTTGGCGGAGTCTCGGGATACAGACCCTGGGCGCAAGCCCGCGGTCTCCCGGAAGGGGTTCGGGGTCAATTGGGGGCCGGCGCCGAGACTGACATCGGCAGCGGGGTAGAAGTCCGAGCAGCCCCGGCACCGGCCTGCCAAGTCACGACCAAAGAGGGCGTTGGCCATCGACTCGGCGATTGATCGACCCCGCACGGCGTCACTAGAGGAGGCCACTCCTAGCCGCCAGGATCGATCATCACCTCACGGCATCAGGAGATGCGGCGGACCTGAACATCCGTGAGGATCTCGTAGATACTGAGACGTGAATGCTGACATAAGCACACGGCACGCTGCAAGCCGCGCGCACCGTTTGCGATTGTGCTCTCCCTCTTCCGCCCTATTGTGCCACGTTCAACAAAGCAGATTGGCGAGAAGTTGGCAATACTTTGTTAGTATTCCAGCACTTACAGGTGCTTGCCTGTTGCACGCGCTCTCCGCGCCTGGGACCCTGAGCCGATCCCCCAATCCCCTGCGTGCACCGGGTGCAAAATCAACCTGCTGAATAAACTTGCTTTTCGCGACCTCCGCTCACGCCTCGCCAAGGTGCCGGCGCACCGCCTCGAGAAACGTGGCGATCGATATCGGCTTGGAGATGTAGGCCTCGCACCCCCCCTGCCGGATGCGCTCCTCGTCACCCTTCATGGCGAAGGCCGTCACAGCGATCACCGGGATGTCGCACAGGCTCTCATCGTCCTTGAGCCACTTGGTGACCTCGAGACCCGAGACCTCCGGCAGCTGGATGTCCATGAGGATGAGATCGGGCCGCTGCTCGCGGGCCAAGCGCAGCGCCTCCATGCCGTTGCGCGTCTGCAGGGTGTGATAGCCGTGCGCGTCGAGGAGATCGTGGAAGAGCTTCATGTTGAGCTCGTTGTCCTCGACGATCATCACCGTCTTGGACAATCGGCGTGCCCCGGGCTCGAGACCCGAGATCGCCTTGCTGCTTTCGTGATAGGTCATGTGCCCCGCGAGCCCAGCTCTACGCGCTCGCCCCAGTCTTTGCACCGATTCTCGACCCGCCCCGAGACCACTCTGCTTCAGAATGCCTAACCAACTGTTTAGGATGAGCCGCTGCCCCAGCGGCGGCCGGCACAGGCTCAGCTAGGGACCAGCATAGTTGCTCGCGGGCATCCGATGGCACGGGCCGGTCGCACGATGCAATGGGAGACGGCTGAGGAAATCGCGGCGCGCGCGCTCGCGTTCCTCGCTGCGGAGCCCGCTCGGCTCGCGCGCTTCCTGGCACTGACCGGGCTCGAGCCCGACGACCTGCGCCTCCAGATCGGCTCGCCCAGGGTGCTGGCAGCGGTGCTCGAGCACCTGGCGCACGACGAGCCCCTGCTCATGGTGTTCGCCGTCGACGCGCATCTGCCGCCGGAGGACGTGGGCCGCGCCCTCGCGGTCCTGCAGGGCAGGCGGAGGCCGTGAAGGACGTGAACGGGACGGTTACCCCATCGTTGAGGCTCGGCATCGATCTCGGCGGCAGCAAGATCGCCGGTATCGCGCTGGCACCCGGCGGTGCCATTGTTGCTCAGCATCGCATGGCATCACCCCGCCACGATTATGCCGCAACGCTCCGGGCCATCGGCGACACGGTCGCGAGGCTGGAGACGACGGCCGGCGCGCGGGGCACGGTCGGCATCGGCATGCCGGGCTCGCTGGTGCCCGGCAGCGGGCTCGTCCAGAACGCCAACTCCACATGGTTGAACGGCCGGCCCTTCGGCCGCGATCTCGAGGCCCACCTGGAACGAGCGGTGCGGCTCGCCAACGACGCCAACTGCTTCGCGCTGTCGGAGGCCATCGACGGGGCGGGGGCCGGGGCGCCATCGGTATTCGGCGTCATCCTCGGCACCGGCTGCGGCGGCGGTCTGGTATTTCAGGGTGCGCTGATCGACGGTCCGCTCGGCATCGGCGGCGAATGGGGGCACAACCCGCTGCCCTGGGCCGGCCCGGACGAGCATCCGGGACCCCAATGCTGGTGCGGACGCCTCGGCTGCATGGAGGCCTGGGTGTCGGGCCCTGCCCTCGAGGCCGACCACACGCGGGCTACGGGCGAGCGCCTGACGTGCGACGCGGTTGCGGCGCGCGCTGCGGGCGGGGATGCGGCCGCTGCCGCGACGCTCGCCCGGCACGCGAGCCGGCTCGCACGCGGCCTCGCCCACGTGGTCAACATTTTCGACCCCCACGTCGTCGTGCTGGGTGGCGGCCTCTCGAACCTAGCCCATCTCTACGAGGTGCTGCCCGACCTGATCGCCGCCCATCTGTTCGCGGCCCGGCCCGGCATCGCCCTCAGGCAGCCCCGGTGGGGCGATGCCAGCGGCGTGCGCGGCGCTGCGTGGCTCTGGGGCAGGCCGTAGGGGAAGGTTTCAGGTTCCGGGTTTCAGGTTTCAGGCCTTGCCCCCGGTCGGCGGTCCCCTGAAACCTGAAACCTCACTTCTGATCGCACTTGGAAGGCTCGTGGAAGAGGATGTTGGTGAGCTCCCCCTCGAGCACGAACTCGCCGTAGTCGATACGCAGCTTGCGGCTCACCCCGTTCTCGAACATCAGGAACGAGATCTCGTAGATCGGCAGGGCGTCGCGACTCTCGGCGCGCGGATCGTAGTAGGCGATCGAGACGGGCCAGGCGCGCAGGCCGTCGAGCCGTTCCGCGTTGGCGACCCGAGGCAGCTTGCGGTTGCTGCCGGGAGCCTGGACGCGGCCCAGCGCGGCGACCGTGTCGTAGACCTTCTCGCCCTTCTCGGAACCGTCGTAGAGATCGGCACGGAACGACGCCTTCGCCGCCTTGGCCGCCTGCAGCAGGGCGATGGTGTGCTGCACGGGGAAATGGACGCGCGAGGACAGATTGAGGCTCTTGCGTCCCGGCTTGCTGAGCTCCACCTTCACGCCCTCGGACGCGCCTAGCCTCGCGGCGTCGCCGGCGGTCGAGTCCGACGCCTTCTCGTTGCGGTACTGCGTGGAATCGAAGCGGAACTTCGTGCCGAGGCCGTCCTCCCAGGTCGAGGAGCGCAGATCCGCAACCGACGTGTTGCCGCTCTGATAGCTCATGCGAGTGACGAAGCGCATGTTCTGCGTGTAGCCCTCGCACGCCGAGCCGACGAGGTCGTAGGCCATGCGGCCGAGCACGGAGGTCATCCCCTGGCCTCCGCGGGCGCTGGAGAGCGTCAGCTCGTAGATGGCCCGGTGCGGGGCGAGCACGATGCCATCGCCCGCCGCCAGTGCACGCCCATGGAGCACGGCCAGCCAGCACGCGAGCGCGCAGAGTCCGACGTACAGGCTACGACGCAGGGTCGCACAGGTCATCATTCCGCCTTTCCCC
>Ga0209382_10002047_pt1 | contig 30310 bp, 23 predicted proteins | sample SoiMetdeltSBSDD5_FD_187599 | JGI IMG/M metagenome (GOLD analysis project Ga0209382, IMG submission 187599) | Bulk soil microbial communities from a Populus tree surrounding site in Tennessee, USA - Soil MetaG P. deltoides SBSDD5 (SPAdes) (version 2) | ecosystem: Environmental > Terrestrial >...
CCTCGCGGTTGGCGATCATCTCGATCAGCATGTTCAGCAGCGCACCGTCGCCCCACTCCAGGGCCAGGCCGCCGGTGTCCTCCGTCGTGAGGATGCCACGCTGGTAGCACTCCATCGCCCAGGCGATCGTCGCGCCGGTCGAGACGCTGTCGAGGCCGTACCAGTTGAGCTCCTGGTTCGCCCGGCAGAGCATCGCCAGGTTGTCGACGCCGAGGTTCGTGCCGACGGCGCCGAGGGTCTCGTACTCGGCACCGCCGTACCTCGGCTCGACGGCGACGCCGCCGGTCAGGGTGGCATCCACCCGCGCGCGCTTCTTGCAGCGCACCGAGCAGGCGTAGCAGCCGTCCATCTTCTCGCCGAACTCGGCCTTGAGAGTCTTCGCATCAATGAGTTCGACGGTGTCCATCGTGCCGAGCTGCCAGTTGCGGACTGGCAGGTGGCCTTCGAGGTGCTTGCCGACCATCGCAGCGCCGGTGCCGTAATGGTGGAAGTTGTAGTGATTCTCGTCCATCGTGTCGCGGACCCACATCGCGACCTCGCGGATCTTCTTCGGGTCCGCCATTGGCACCTGCTTCTTACCCCGGCAGGCGATCGCCTTCAGGTTCTTCGATCCCATGACGGCGCCCATGCCGGTCCGGCCGGCGCACTCGTTCAGGTCGTTCACGACCAGCGCGTACTTGACCAGGTTCTCGCCGGCGATGCCGGTCTGGGCGATCCGGATCAGCCGATCGCCGTGATCTGCGCGGATCGCGTCCTCGACGTCGCCGGTCTTCTTGCCCCAGAGATGGGCAGCGTCGCGGATCTCGACCGTGTTCTCGTCGATCCAGAGGTAGACCGGCTTCTCGGCCTTGCCCTGGATGACGATGCCGTCGTAGCCGGCGTGCTTGAGCTCGGCGCCCCAGAAGCCGCCGGCCTCGGCCTCGCCGAAGCCGCCCGTGAGCGGCGACTTCCCGCCGACGCTGTGGCGGCCCGCACCGGGTAGCGGCGTGCCGGTGACCGGGCCGGCCATGAAGATCAGGCGGTTGTCCGGGCCGAGCGGATCGGTGTCGCCGGAGACCTCTTTCAGCAGGTAGTGGGCGATGAACGATCGACCGCCAACGTGCTGGCGGAAGAACTCGTCGGTCGGGTGCTCCTCCCAGGTCTTACCAGTCGAGAGGTCCACGCGCAGCACACGGTTCCAGAACCCGTTCGCCATTTCACCCACCCTCCATTGGTGTGACCAGCGTCCGCTCCGCGTTGACGTGGAGCGGCGTGTCCGCTGGTGCGTAGATCCCGTCCAGGCCGACGATGAACTGGTGACGAGGATAGCATCGCGCGCAGGAGCCGGCCAGAGCGCGCCACTTGTTTATATTGATTGAAGACAACTATGACAAGCGCCGCCCGGCACAGCCCGTGCTCCAGCTCCAAGGGGTGATTGCCGCCGGGCCATGGCTCCGGCTACGCTGGCGCCGACGCGCGAGTCAGCCCGCGCTCTGAAGGTAGAGGGTCAATGGCTCGCATCTCGGTTCCGGCTGCTGACGGCGCAACGCTGATCGCGACGCTCGCGGACGCACCTCCGGGCACGGAGATCATCCTGCTGGCGGGCACGTTCGTGCTCGGGGCACCGCTCGAGCTCGACAGGCCGCTCACGCTCGTCGGCGCCGGCCTGGACGCGACGCGCCTGGAGTGCGCAGCCAACGGCACTGTAGCCGCGGTGATCGCGGACGTCAGTCTGAGCATCCGTGGGGTCACCATCGCCCACGTCGGCGACGCCCGCGCCGACGTCGTGCGGGTCGATGCCGGGTACCTCATGTTGGAGGCGTGTCGGCTGACCGGTGCACGTCGCGGATCGACGGACCCGGATAGCGGGCACGGCGTCGTCGTGCGGGGCCGGGCCCGGCTCGACAGCACCAGGTGTCAGATCGTCGGCAACGACTGGCACGGCATCGCGTACCTAGGGGATGGCAGTGGGACCGCTCGCGAGAACCGCTGCCAGGACAATCGACACGGCATCGCCGCCGGCGGCTCAGCCGAGGTGGAGCTGGTCGGGAACATCTGCCATGGCAACCTCCTCTCCGGCATTGCGTTCCTCGGGCGGGCCGGCGGAACCGTCCGCGAGAACACCTGCCAGGCGAACGGCGACAACGGCATCGCGGTCGTCGAGGCGGCGCGTCCGGAGCTGGTTGGGAACGTCTGCCACTCGAATCTCGGCGCCGGGATCGACTACTCAGACGACGCTGGCGGGGCGGCCCGGGAGAATCGCTGCCGGGAGAACCATGGCAGCGGGATCGCGGTCGGCGAATCGGCCGCGCCGGAACTGATTCGGAACACGTGCCGCGCGAACGCACTCTCCGGAATCGACTACTTTGGGGATGCCCGCGGAGCCGCGCGCGAGAACGTCTGTCAGGACAATCAGGAGCACGGGATCGCCGTCGGCGAGACGGCCGCGCCAGAGCTGATCGGCAACGCCTGCCGGGCCAACACCGGCGCCGGGATCGATCTGTCAGAGCGAGCAGGCGGGAAGGTCCAGGAGAACGCCTGCGAGCGGAACGGGATCGGGATTCGCGCCGAGGGGGGCGTACGAGCGCTGATCGATCGCAACGAGTGCCGAGACAACCGGTCCGGCGATCTCGTACGGGAGCGCCGCTCGGTCCTCGGCTCGCTCCGGGACCTGGTACGCCGACTCCGTCCCGGCCAGGACCCGCTGCTGGACTGATGCCGGCCCGTCTACTCAGATCGTGCCCGGCGCGGTCAGCCACCCTCCATGGGCGTGACCAGCGTCAGCTCCGCGTTGTCGTGGAGGGGAGTATCCAGCGGCGCATAGGAGCCGTCCAACCCGACGATCAGTCGGTCGGTGACCTTGACGTCGAGTTGGCGGATCACGTCCCCGATGGTGGTCCCGTCTGGCAGGTCGAGCCAGAGCGACGTGCCGCCCTGAGGCAGCAACTGGCGCTTCAGCTCGGCCACCGGTAGGACCCGGACGCGCATCGTGCCCCTCGCCCGGCCGGATCGTGTCGCCGTGGCCGGACCGTCAGGATATCAGTGCGACGCGCACCTGACCAGTACCCTACCTGGCAGGCGTCTCCTCCTCGGGGAAATCCGGGATCTCCTCGGGCGAGAGAATCACGACTTTGCCATCATGCGAGACGGCGATCGACTCGCCGAGCAGCTTGTGCCGGCGCAGCGCCTGGCGAACCTCGCCGGTCAACACCTGCTCGACTCGCTTCATGTCGGACAGCGGTTCGGGGATGTCAATACGCTCATCAGTCGGTACCGGACGATACGTTCGCTGCATCTCACCCCAGATCGAATGGCTGTGAACGCGAGCCGCACTGGTGCCCGTGCCTTCGGCGACCCCACGAACAGCCTTGCCTGAGGCATTGTCGTACACCGCCCATGAGTCCGCCAGTGGCAGGTACAGATCGAAGAAGTTGCGGAGGCTTCCGGCGTATCGTCGTCCAATGACGTCGACCGGGATGTCGTGGCCGCCGGCTCGGACCCGTCCCGCCACACGGGCAACGTTCAGCGCAGGGGTAGGAGACCAGACGTACGCGAGGTGAACGTGATACCCGCGCTCTCGCTGGCCCCTGATCCAGGGAGCAAACGAGCGGCTTGCCAGTGTCGTCTCGAAGGCGAGATCCGCGCCCCGGTCCGCGAGATCCTGGAGCCGCTCCAGCATGATCCGTCCGGCCCGAAGCGCCACGCTTTCCACGTCGAACGCCGCGAGACCTCGGGCGATCGTGTCGGCATTCACGAAGTCCTTGATGCCGAGCAGATCGCGCACCAGACCTGGCGCCAATGTGGACTTGCCGGCGCCGTTCGGGCCGGCCAGGATCACGACGTACGGCATGGCGGGAGTATAGGGCAGAGATGCGACGCGATGGAGCGCTTCGGCGAGCCGCCGGCACGTCTGCGGTCAATCGCTTCGCCCGACAGGCCATCACCCATTGCACAGGGGCGACGTTTGACCTTAGTGACTGGCGGTGGGGCGACTCCGCTGTGGGGCGGCGATCAGTCACCGGCGGCGGGAGTGTGCCATGTCTAGCATGGTCGGCGTGCGTCCGGGCACGCCGTCAGGACGGCGACCCATGGACCTCGCGGCCCTCAGGCGTGCCGTGCTCGATGGCTTCGAGCACGTGCGCCGTCCAGGTCTGATCACGCGCTTCACGGTCATCGGCGCGACGATGGCACTGCTCGTCGCCACCACGCTCGCCGGGCTGATCGAGACTCGACTGACCGAGCACATCATGGATCTGACGCTCGCGCGGGCCGTCGACCAGGTCGAGCTGGGCATCCTCGAACATGTCGAGCCGGGGGACTTCAGACCGCCGTTCACGCCAGAACGACTCGACGATATCGCCAGACGACTCGATCCGCACCTGAGCGGGCTGCTCGAAACGCGCTCCGGTGTGTTGCGCCTGCACCTCTTCGCGCCCGACGGCACCGTGATCTACTCCGACCTCGCGGCCAAGCGCGGTCAGGCTATCCCCGTGACGGCCCTGCTCGCCGAGGCTCTTGACGGGAAAGCCGGCACGAAGATGTCCGGGCTCACCTCGCCAGAGAACTTCGACCTCAAGGCACGCCACGACGCCGCCTACGAAGTGTACGTGCCGTTCGTGGTCGACGGGGCCGTCGTGGGCGCGTACGAGCTGTACGCCGACCTCGCGCCCGTCCGACCGATCCGCCAACTCGTCTGGATCGCCGTCGTCGGCGGTTTCATCATCCTGTTCCTCTCGCTGTTCGCGGTGGTCCGCAACGCCGGCGCGTTCATCCGGCGGCAGCAGCTCGAACGAGAGATGCTGATCCGACAGAACGAGGAGCGGTTCCGCTCGCTGGTCGGCAATACGGCGGACGTCATCGCGATTCTGGACGAGAGCGCGACGGTCCGCTTCGTCAGCCCGCCAGCGGAGCGCACCTGGGGCCGTGTCCCCGCCAGCCTGCTCGGGGTCAAACTGACGGCGCTCGTGCATGCGGAGGACGAGCCGGCCGCCCGCGAGCTGTTGGCCCAGGTCGCCTGCAAGGCGGCTATCAACGTCAGCAGCGAGCTCCGCATCCAGCACGCCGACGGCTCCTGGGGCGACTTCGAGGTGATCGCCAAGAACCTGGTGGAGGACGCGGGCGTGGGCGGGATCGTGGTCACCTTCCACGACATCACCGAGCGCAAGGCGTTCGAGCGCGAGCTCCAGCAGCTCGCCTTCCACGACACCCTCTCCGGCCTGCCGAATCGGGCGCTGTTCCTGGACCGCCTGGAGCGAGCGCTGACCCGCACTGACCGGTACCGGCGCTCGATCGCCGTGATGTTCCTGGACCTGGACAACTTCAAGGTCGTCAACGACAGCCTGGGCCACGAGATCGGCGACCAGCTCCTGATCGCCGTCGCCAGGCGCCTGCGCGCGTGCCTGCGTGACGAGGACACGGCCGCCCGGCTCGGCGGCGACGAGCTAGCGGTGCTTCTGGAAGAGGTCGTGGACGAGCAGGGTGTGATCGAAGTCGCCCGGCGAATCAGCAACACGATGACCGAGCCGCTAGTCCTCAACGGCCGCGAGCTGTTCGTCACCTTCAGCATCGGCATCGCGCTGAGCACCCCCGGCCACGATCGGCCGGACACCCTGCTGCGCAACGCCGACCTGGCGATGTACCGCGCCAAGGCGAACGGCAAGGCCCGCTTCCAGGTGTTCGATCCGAGCATGACGATCAGCGCGCTCGAACGGATGGAGATGGAGACGGACCTGCGTCAGGCGCTGGACCGTGGGCAGCTCCGGGTCGTCTACCAGCCGATCATGTCCCTGGAGTCCGGCCAGATCAGCGAGTTCGAAGCGCTGGTGCGCTGGGACCATCCGACGCGCGGTCTGATCTCGCCGACGCAATTCATCCCGCTGGCCGAGGAGACCGGCCTGATCGTGCCGATCGGGCAGTGGGTGCTGGAGGCGCTCGGCGTACAACTGGCGATCGACGACTTCGGGACGGGGTACTCCTCGCTGAGCTACCTGAAGCGCTTCCCGGTCGACACGCTCAAGATCGATCGCTCGTTCGTGAGCGGCCTGGGCCAGGACTCGAATGACACGGCGATCGTCCGCAGCGTCGTGGCGCTGTCGAAGAGCCTGAACCTTGCCGTCACCGGCGAGGGGATCGAAACCTCGGAGCAGCTCGGGCAGCTTCAGGCGCTCGGCTGCGACCGCGGCCAGGGCTACCTGTTCGCGATGTCGCTGGACGCCGAGGCCGTGGACGTGATGCTGGCGCAGCACACGCCCCACTTCGAGCCAGCGGCGCCGCGCCGCGCCGTCGCCTAGACGGAGGTGATAGGGGATAGGTGATAGGGGATAGCGGCACGTTTCCTATCCCCTGTCCCCTGTCCCCTGTCCCCTATCCCCTCACCGCGATGGCATCCACCTGGAGCTTTGCGCCGCCGCCCGGCAGCGCCGCCACGGCGACCGTCGAGCGGGCTGGCTGTGAGGTGAAGTACTCCGCGTAGACGGCGTTCACGGCCGCGAAGTCGTTCACGTCCGCCAGGAAGATGGTGGTCTTCACCACCCGGTCCATCGACGTGCCGGCCGCTTCGAGGATCGCCTTGACGTTCTCGAAGACCTGGCGGGCCTGCGCGCCGGCATCCCCATCCACGATCTGGTTCGTCAGAGGGTCAACTGGGATCTGGCCGGCCACGTAGACGGTGTCGCCGGCTCGGATCGCCTGGTTGTACGGGCCACGCGGGATCGGCGCGCGGTCGGTCTCGATCGGCTGGAGCTCCATGCTCCCCTCCTCGCAGCATGCTCTGCTGAGGATGGTACGCGCACGGGTCGTCCAGCGGGATAGGACGGCCAGGATCAGTGCGCCGCGTCAGACGGCAACTGCTCCCCGCGGAGGCCGTGCTCGACCGCCCAGACGGCGACCTGCGCCCGGTTGTGCAGCCCAAGGCGGTTCATAACTCGCTGGACATAGGTGCCGGCCGAGCGCTCCGAGATCACCAGCACCTCGGCGATCTGTCGATTGGTCGAGCCACGCGCGAGAAGCACGGTCACGTCGCGCTCCCGACGTGTTAGAGCGGCGAGGTTCGACGGAGCGCGCCGATCCGTCTGCGCGGCGTGCGCCAGGTTGTCGGCTTCAGCGCCGGTCTCAATGGCCGCGGTTCCGATCTCGGCGGCGGGAGCGCCGGCTTCGGTCAGCCAGGTGATCGCCTCGTCCACGGCCTCGTCGAGCGCCATTGAACGGCCGGCTTCGAGGGCCAGTGGCTCCACGCGACGGCCTCGCGGAGCGTCTGCTGGCGCCGCGGGAGATCACGCGGGCCATCCGCAAGGACATCGAGCGCTTGCCCGGCCCCGTGCCGGGCGGCCGGCGCCGTCCCGCCGAGCTGCTGGAGGATCGTGACCGGCGGCAGCAGCCGGACGCGCGCCGCGGCCAGCTCGATCGCCAGCGGCAGCCCGTCCAGCCGCGTGCAGACCTGCGCAACTGCCAGAGCGTTCTCGTCCGTCAGGGCGAAGTCAGGGCTGACCGCCCGCGCCCGCTCGACGAACAGCCGGACGGCGGCGACGCCGGCCAACGCCTCAAACGTCTGGGGTACGCCCGGATCCGGGAGCCGGAGCGGCGGCACCGGCAGCTCGTGCTCCCAGCGCAGACGCAATGGGACCCGGCTGGTCACGAGCACCGTTAGTCGGTGACAGGCAGTCAGCAGCTCGGCGACCACCGATCCGGCCGCGACGACCTGCTCGAAGTTGTCCAGCACCAGCAGAAAGCTGCGATGGTGGAGGGCCGCCACGAGGCGGGCCGTCGGCTGACGTCGTCCAGAGAGGCCGAGCGTCTCGGCGACGGCGGCGGCAACGAGGTCGGGCCCCATGATGGCGGAGAGGTCGACGAGTGCCGCCCCATCGTCGAACCGGTCGGCCAGCTCCGCGCCCAGGGCGAGCGCCAGGCTGGTCTTGCCGACCCCCGGCGGGCCGGTCAGGGTCAGCAGGCGTGCACCGCGCCGGAGGATCTCGTAGGCTGCCGCGACCTCGGCCTGACGACCGATCAGCGGCGCTGGCAATGGTGGGATATCCGAGCGCCCTCGCCCGCCTGTCCGATCGCCCCGAGCCACCGCCTCACCTCGCCGCGACGGATCGTTCGGCCAAGGGTAGCGCAGGCGGCAATAGGTGCGTCAAATCGAGTGTCAGAGTGATGCGTGCCGAAGCTACTCGTGCACGGAGCCCTGGTGCCAGGGCTCCGTGCACGAGCGCCGCGGCGAAGACCGCGCCGACGGGGGATCGGCACCGTCGTTACACGCGATCTACTGCCCCCAGTCCCAAGAGCTAGAGTTGTTGACCAGGTTCGGGTCGATGCCGTTCATCACCGTGGCGGTGACTTTGCCGCCATAGCATTCGCCGTCTGCCGGCGCATGACAGGTGACCGACAGGTACCACTCGTTGTTCACCCCTATGACGTAGATCTCCTCGTCGGCGGTGACGACCCGGCCATTCGCGTCGCTGAAGGCAGTAGCCTCGCGCTTAACCTTTACCCTCGCCGGGTCAGGTCCGAGATTCTTGACGCGGAAGTTGTAGTACTCGACGGAGTCACGATCGCCGGAACGGTTAGCGCCCCAGACCTGGATGTCGGACTTTGGCAGATCGAGCTTCGACGGATCGGCGGCGGCGATCTCCGAGCCGGTCGGTCGCGGCAAGCTTTCGGCCGGGGCGGCGGCAATGGTGGATGTGACGGTGGTGCAAGCGATTGCGGCCGCGGCCAGGGCCAGGGTGGCGCCGCGGATACTGCTCGAGAAGATTGCGAGCATCGGGATGTCTCCTTAGTGAACGGGCGCCGACATGGGACGCAGGTGCCGGCCGTGGGCTCGGATACGACGAGCGCCTCGGCGATACCGCCGAATGTCGACGCGGAGGACGTGAGGTGGAGTCCTCTCGCCCCGCACGGGGCGAGGGGATGGAGGGGAAGCGCGTGGGCTCGTCTGGCGAGCTCGGTCAGCCTGTGGCCCGACCTCAGTGGGCGATGTAGAGCATGTTGTTATTGGGGTACGGATCCACGCCCACAACCTTCACCTCGCCGAAGACGCTCTGGCAGAGCGTTATCATGGTTGCCTTGCACGCGACCTGGTACTCCTTCGAGGAGTTGGCGCTGAGGGTCACCGTCTCCTCGATGCGATCCGATTTCAGGTCGCAACCGTTGCATTCCCGGTAGGCCGCGTCGACCAGGATCTTGAAGCTCGCCCGCTCCGGGCCGGAATTCGCGACGGTGAAGGTGTACTTCGGCATGCCGACCAGCTCAATCTTGCTCAGGATGATCGACCCGTCGGCCCTGGGGATGTCGACCTTCGGCTGGGCGGCGACGGTCTCGGTGCGGGCGGGGGACGGCTGGCTCTCGGCCGGGGCCGCCAGGGCCACGGACGACATCAGGCTGGTCGCGATGAGGGCGACCCCGGCCAACGCCAGGGCGGCAGTGCGGATGCGATTGACAAACATGCTCAGCTCTCACTTCTTGTGAACGGACACCGGATGGTCGGTGCCCTGGCAACTTTCAGGGAGCAGCACGCTGCTCTGTCATCAGCATAGGCCCGCCTCGGCGGCGCGTCTGGCGGAGAAGTACGACATTCTGGCGCGGGAGCCCGCCGGTCTGACCCGATCCGGGCGTCTATGTCCCCCCGGGAACGTCGAGAGCGTCGCGCGCACGACAGCGCGCCACGTCCGTCAGGCGGGTATCAGGGCGCTCGGTCGAGGGAGTGCCAGCAGGCCCGGTCGCGTGGCTGTCAGCAGGCTTGGTCGCGGGGAGAAGCCTGCTCGTGGAGTCCGTGCTCCACGGCCCAAACGGCAACTTGCGCCCGGTTGTGCAGCCCCAACCGGTTCATCACCCGCTGGACGTAGGTGCCGGCCGTGCGCTCGGAGATCACCAGCACTCCAGCTATCTGACGATTGGTACAGCCTCGCGCGAGGAGCACCGCCACCTCGCGCTCGCGTTTCGTCAGCGAGCCGGGCGACGTCCGCACGCGTTCTTCCGGGACGACGGGCCCAGACCGGGGTAGTGTCGCCTGAGAACCCTGGCCCAGACGACCCAGTCCGACATCCTCGGCGCCCGGCTGCGCGCCATCGGCTCGGCGAGTCGGCGGCCCGAGCCACGCCAGGGCCTCGTCGACCGCTCGCTCGAACGGCAGATCCAGCCCGGCCGCCAGGGCTGCCGCCACGCCTGCCTTGCCGAGCGCGTACCTTGCCGGCCCGAGCTGGCTGTCGGAGATGGCCCGCATCGCTGGTGGCAGGACCACGCGGAGCGAGTCGAGCGCTCGCATCGCTGCCGCCTCGAGCCGAACGGCGCGATCGGCGTCGCCGACGGCGGCCATCAGCCCGGCGACGGCCAACAGCATGAGCGCGACGCGACGCCGGTTGCCGGCCTCGCGCGCCATGCTCAGCCCTGCGCGGAAGTAGGCCCGTGCCCCCGCGACGTCGCCATCCATGGTCGCGAGACCACCGAGGTCGCCCAATGTCATTGAGATCGTATGCCGGTCGCCCAACGCCTCGAAGATCCGTAGGCAAGCCTCGTACTGCCGGCGGGCCGGATCGGTCGCTCGTTCAGCGTGAAAGCTGAGCCCGAGCAGATGGATCGCATCGGCAGTAGTGCGCTGATCATCGAGCAGTCGCGCGACCTGGAGGCCCTGCTCCGCCCACGACCGGGCCTGTCCGTACCGTCCCTCGAGATACTCGAGGTAGCCGAGGCTGGCGAGCGTCGACGCGAGGACCGGGTGGGGATCGAGCGTCCGCAGGACGTCCAGGCTCTCCTCGAGCAGCCGGCGCGAGCTGGCGTGGTCGCCCTGGAAGTAGGCCAGCCGGCCGAGGTCGTAGAGGGCGCTCGCCATGGCGTGGCGATCCCCGATCGCGGCGGCGATGTCGCGGCTCTGCTCGAACATCGCTTGCGCGGCCGGATAGTCGCCGAGGAGCCGTGCCAGCACGCCGGCTCCGTGAAGCGCCCTGGCCCGGGCCGCGGACGGCCCGACGCCGTCCGCGAGCGCGAGGATGCTTGCCACCCGCTCGCGCGCCTCCTCCCCATCGACGCGCACCCACCAGAAGCGCCAGAGGGCGGCCCCCAGACGGAGGACCGCCTCGGCATCGCCATGCTCCACGGCCCAGCGTGTCGCCGCCCGGAGATTGTCCTGGTCGCGGGTCAACCGGTCGAGCCAGGCCACCTGGTTACGGCCGGACAGCTCGGGCTCGGCCCGTTCGGCCAGCTTCAGGAAGTACTCCAGGTGGAGTGCGGAGATCGCGTCGGTCTCGCCGCTCGCCAGCAGGAGCTCGCGCGCGTACTCGCGGATCGTCTCGAGCATCCGCAGCCGCGCGGTCCCGTCGGCGAGCACCTCCCGCCGCACGAGGCACTTCTCGACCAGCGATTCGACCAGGTCGAGGGCTTTGGATGATGGGTGTTGGGTTTTGGGAGACGGGAGGTGGCCTTCGTCGCCCCCAAAATCCAGAATCTGAAACCCAATACCTGTAGCGGCATCCAGGTCGAAGCCACCGACGAACACCGCCAGCCGGCGGAACAGGCGCTGCTCGTCCGACGTGAGCAGAGCATGACTCCAGGCGATCGCGGCGCGCAGCGTCTGCTGGCGCAGCGGCAGATCGCGCGGGCCCGCGGTCAACAGACCGAGCGCGGTCCCGCCGGCCAGTCCGGCAGCGCCGTGTGGTTCGGGCCCGAGGAGTCGGCGCAGCATCGCCGCGGGCGCAAGCAGGCGGGCACGGGCGGCAGCCAGCTCGATCGCCAGCGGCAGCCCGTCCAGGCGGACGCAGATGCTTGCGACGGCTGGCGCGTTCTGGTCGGTCAACGCGAAGCCTGGGTTGACCGCGCGGGCACGTTCGACGAAGAGGCGGACGGCCGGCACTCGTGCGAGCGACTCGGCCGTGTGCAGGCCGGCCGAATCGGGGAGGGCCAGGGGCGGCACCGGCAGCTCGTGCTCCCAGCGCAGCCGCAACGGCTCGCGGCTGGTGATCAGGAACGTCACAAACGAGCAGGACGCAAGCAATGCCGCGACGACTGGTGCCGCCGTGACGACCTGCTCGAAGTTGTCCAGCACCAGCAACAGCTTGCGCTGGCGCAACGCTGCGATGAGCCGCCCGATCGGCTGCCGCCGTCCAGTGACGCCAAGCGTCTCGGCGATCGCGACGGGGACGAGATTGGGGTCGGTGACGGCGGAGAGATCGACGAGCACGGCGCCGTCGGCGAACCTGTCGAGGAGCTCCGCGCCCAGCGCGAGCGCCAGGCTCGTCTTGCCGACGCCCGGCGGGCCGGTCAGCGTGACGAGGCGCGCGCCGCCGATAAGGAGCTGGCGGGCGGCCGCCAGCTCGGCCAGCCGCCCGATCAGCGGGGCTGGCAGAAGCGGGATGTCGGGATGGTGCCGCCCACCTGTCCGATCGCCCCGGGCCACCGCCTCACCTCGCCGCCGAGCGTCCGGCCAAGGGTAGCGCAGGCGGCGATAGACGCGTCAAGTCGAGTGCGAGAGCGGTGAGTGTCCAAAGAGCTCGTGCGCGGGGTCTCGCACCATGCCGCCGCACACGAGTACCTTCGGCGATGAGAGCGTCGCCGGAGGATCGGCGCTCTCGACGCACCCGATCCACGAACACATGGATCGGGTGCTCGGGTGGCAGCGCATCGTCCAGGCGGACCAGCGCCTGCACGTCCGGCGCGTACGGCTTGAAGCGGTTGAGGACTGACATGGCCGTCAAGCCTAGCCGGGCGCACTCGCTCCTGGCTAACCTCTGGTTTGGTCTGATGGTGGCGAGCCTACTCGGGGCGCGCGTACGCAACCACCTCGACGCTCTCCGCCCGCGCCGTCGCCATGACGAATTCGTTGCGGACCTGCACCCGACTATCGGGCTCAATAATCTCCGCCCAGTTGTCCGGTCTCGTGAATGCACCGCCCACGACCGCACCGTTGGCATCCTTCAAGATGAACTGGGCCACGACCGCGCGTCGGCGGACAGGCTCGCCGTCCGTCGTGAGCGTAGCAACGACCAGGTGCCGCCGAAGTCCGAACTGCCATGCGGGGTCCTCGGTGACCTCGACCGAATCGACCGGAAAGATCCGCGGCAGCCTGTCGGTCCGCAGCCCGGCATCCTCGACGAAGACCCGTACCATCGTAGGCGTGCAGGTGACCCAGGCGCCACGCCACGCGCGCGCCATCTTTGACGTGGGCTTCTTGCCCACGACCCTGGTCACCTTGACGCTGATCCGCGCGTCATCGCTGTTCCCCTCGACGTGCGCCACGTCGCCGACAACTCGGGTCCCCCGAAGGATCACGTGATCGCCGACGCGCGGTAGCATCGCTGGGGCATCTGTCCTGTTCACGATCACGCTCCCGCTCCCCTTACAAGAGTCGTTCCAGCGCCAACGATACGGCCGGCCCCGACCAGCGTCATGGCTAATTTGCGGAATAGACTTTCAGACATGATAGGCCCTCTTCTGGTGAACGGGCACCGGATGGTCGGTGCCCTGGCGGTGTCGGGGAGCAGCGTGCTGCTCTGTCATCAGCATAGGTCCGTTGTGACGGCGCGTCTGGCGGAGAAGTACGACATTCTGAGCCGCTGACCGGCCCCCTTTCCGCCTCCAGGTCGCGAATGTGCCCCGAGGCACGTTCCTGGTATGTCCCGGAGCACAGTTGGCACACTTCCCGAGATCGGGAGGGCGGCGGCGTGGCGGCAGAGCGGTTCTTTGGCAAACGGATCAAGCGGTTTGAGGACCCACGGCTCCTGGCTGGCAAGGGCGCCTTCCTCGAAGACCTCCAGCTGCCGGGGATGCTCCACGCGGCGTTCGTCAGGAGCCTGTACGCTCACGCCGAGATCCGCGACGTCCCCACCGAGGCCGCCCGAGTGCCCGGCGTCGTCGGCGTGTTCACCGCCGACGACTTCCGCCTGAAACCGACGCCCACCGTCATCCCGCACCCCGCCTACCGGCAATGTAGCCAGCCGCCGCTGGCGATGGGCAAAGTCCGCTTCGTCGGCGAGCCGATCGCCGTGGTCGTGGCCGAGACGCGCTACCAGGCCGAGGACGGCGCTGCCGCCCTCGCCGCCGAGCTCGACCTCGACCCGCTCGACGTGGTGCCGAACGCCGAGGCCGCGCTGGCACCGGACGCGCCACTGCTGCACGACGATCTCGGCGAGAACGTGGCCGGCGCCTTCGAGGTCTCGGTGGGCGACGTCGAGGTGACGTTCGCGCAGGCTGCGCACGTCGTGAAGGGCCGCTTCACCGTCCAGCGATACACCGGCATGCCGATCGAAACGCGCGGCGTGATGGCGACCACCGAGCCGATCACCGGCCGGTACCTCGTCTGGAGCAGCACCCAGTGGCCGCACACGGTCAGGACGGCGCTCGCCGAGTCACTCGGGGTGCCGGAGCACAAGATCCGGGTGATCGCGCCGGACCTCGGCGGCGGCTTCGGCGTCAAGCAGGACATCTACCCTGAGGAAACGGTGATCCCGCTGGTGGCGGAGCGTCTCGGGCGGCCGGTCCGCTGGATCGAGACCAGGAGGGAGCACTTCGTCTGCACGGCCCACTCCCGCGAGCAGGACCACGAGGTCGAGCTGGCGCTGGACGAGGACGGGGTGGTGACCGGCCTGCGCGCCCTGGTCACGGCCGATCTTGGCGCCTACACCCGTGGACTCGGCGTGCTCTGCCCGTCGATCACGGCGGGCTCGCTGCTCGGGCCGTACCGGATCAAGCACTACCAGGCAACGGTCCGTTGCGCCTTGACCAACAAGGCGCCGGCCGGGGCGTACCGGGGAGCCGGCGGCCCGGAGGCCGTCTTCGCGCTGGAGCGGACGATGGACAAAGCGGCCCGCGCGCTTGGCCTCGATCCCGCCGAGCTCCGGCGCCGGAGCTTCATCCGCCCGGACGAGTTCCCCTGGCAGACCGGGCTCGGCTCAGCGCAGGTACCGATCACCTACGACAGCGGCAACTACGAGGCCGGGCTGGACCGCGCGCTGGCACTGGCGGACTATCCGGGCTGGCGCGCGAAGCAGACTGCCGCCCGCGCTGATGGGAGAAACATCGGGATCGGGGTGGCCAGCTACGTGCTGCTGGGCGGGCTGGGACCATACGAGAGCGCCGAGGTCAGGGTCGATCCAAGCGGCGAGGTGGTGGTGGTGACCGGCGCCCACGCGCACGGGCAGGGTACGGACACCGCGCTCGCCCAGATCGTCGCCGACGAGCTGCAGACCGTCCCGGAGCGGGTGACGGTCCAGCACGGCGACACCGATCAGATCCCGTTCGGCGTAGGGACGTACGCCAGCCGCAACGCCGTGATGGCCGGCGGCGCCGTGACGGTGGCATCGCGCCAGGTGCGGGCTAAGGCGCGGACGCTGGCAGCCTACCTGCTGGAAGTGACGGAGGACGACCTGGAGCTGATCGACTGCGCGTTCCAGGTGCGCGGCGCCCCGGAGCAGTCGGTGACCCTCGGGGCGCTGGCAGCAGCGGCGGCTCCGCACCGTCCGCTCCCGGAGGGAATGGAGCCGGACCTGTTCGCCCGCCACTACTTCCAGGCGCCGCTGCCGACGTTCGCCAGCGGCACCCAGATCGCCGTCGTCGAGGTCGACAGCGCGACGGGCGCGCTGGAGATCCTGGACTACGTCTCGGTCAACGACGCCGGCCCGCGCATCAACCCGACGGTGGTAGACGGCCAGATCCAGGGCGGGATCGCGCAGGGGCTCGGCGGCGCGCTGATGGAGGAGATCTACTACGACGAGGGTGCCCAGCCGCTCGGCTCGTTCCTGGACTACGCGATCCCGCGCGCCACGGACATGCCGGATGTCCGGCAGGACCACCTGGAGACGCCGTCGCCGCTGAACCCGCTCGGCGTCAAGGGGCTGGGCGAGGGCGGGACGCTGGCCCCGCCGGCCGTGCTGGCGGCGGCCGTGGAGGACGCGCTGTCGCCGCTGGGCGTCGAGGTGACGCGAACGCCGCTGACGGCAAGCACGGTCTGGCGCCTGATCCAGGCCGGGAAGACCCCACCCCCAGCCCCTCCCCTGCGAGGGGAGGGGAGCACGACCGAACCGTCTCCCCCTCTCCGCGCCGGAGAGGGGGTTGGGGGGCCGTGGGGATGAAGGGGCCCCATGGTAGGGTGGAGAGGTCCGTGGGACGGCTGGAGGGGAAGGTCGCGCTGGTGACCGGCGGCGGCTCCGGGATCGGGCGGGCGATCTGCGAGCGGTTCGCGCGTGAGGGCGCGCTGGTGGGCGTCGCCGACTGGCACCGCGACGCTGCCGAGGAGACGGTCGCGGCGATCGGCGCAGACGGAGGCCGTGCGGTCGCCACGGTCGGCGACGTCGCGAGCCCGGAGGACGCCGAGCGGATGGTCGCCGAGACCGTTGCCGCGTTTGGGCGGCTCGACGTGGTGATCGCGAACGCGGGCCAGGCGCTGGTAGCGACCGCCGTCGAGACGACGCCCGAGCAGTGGGACCGGACCATCGGCACGAACCTGACTGGCTGCTTCCTGCTGACTCGCGCCGCGATCCCCCACCTGATCGTGGCGGGAGGCGGATCGATCGTGCTGACCGCCTCGCAGCTCGGCTTCGTGGGGGCGGAGCGGTTCGCCGCGTACGCCGCCTCGAAAGGAGGCGTCCTGAACCTGGCACGGGCGCTCGCGCTCGACCACGCGCGCGACCGGATCCGGGTCAACGCGCTCTGCCCGGGCGCCGTCGAGACGCCGCTGCTGCTGAACCAGTTCGAGGGCCAGACCGGCCCCCAGGGCTCGCTGGCCGACCTGGTGGCGCTCCACCCGATCGGGCGGCTGGGGCAGCCGGAGGAGATCGCCGCCGCCGCGCTCTTTCTGGCCTCGGACGAGGCCTCGTTCGTGACCGGCTCGGCGCTGGTCGTCGACGGCGGCTACCTGGCCCGGTGATGGCGACATTCGTTCCCCGTTCGCGGGGTCGGGAGTGAGGGTTCGATCCGACGATGCGTGACGATTCTGGACTCGGGCTTGACGTCCGGCCCGGCCCGAAGCTGGCGTCCGGCCGCGATGCTGACGTGTTCGACCTCGGGAACGGACGGGTGCTCCGACGCAACAAGGAGCGCACCAAAGCATCCAAGTATGAGGCCAGGCTCATGCGATACGTCAGGAAATGGGGATATCCAGTCCCTGAAGTCTACGAGGTCAGCGGCCCGGACATGGTGATGGACCGGGTGGACGGCCCGACGATGTTGAAAGACCTTGGCACGCGGCCGTGGATGCTCTGGCAGCACGCCCGCACGCTCGCAAAGCTTCACCGGCAGCTCCACGGCATCCCAGCACCCGACTGGGTTCCGACGTACGCTTCCCACCCGGCGTTCGCGGAAAACGGACCAGGCATCGAGCCGCTGGCTGAACCGCCGGGACCTGCCCCGGTGCCGCCGGCACCCGATGCGATCCTGCACCTGGACCTGCACCCCGACAACGTGATCCTCTCGCCGTCCGGCCCGGTCGTGATCGACTGGCGGAACACGCGGCGCGGCGACGATGGCGCCATCGACGTCGCCACGACCTGGCTGATCATGGCGACGTCTGTGGTGCCCGATTCGAGCCTCAAGTGGCGGGTGATCGACAAGGTGCGGCACTTGTTCGTAGAGGCGCTGCTGCGCAACACGGATCGGGCTGCCGCTGTCCGACAACTCCCACACGTGGCTCGCTACCGCCTGGCGGATCGCAACCTGCTCGACAGCGAGCGCCCGGCGATCCACGCATTCGTCCGCCGCGCCAGTTCCACGCTCTGAGGCTAAACCGGACTTACCCGCCCCTGCAAAACATCCCTACCGCGATGCCCTCGTCTTCCCAACTACGGACCGAGAATCCGGTCCAAGACTTCCGATATCGATCTACGATCACCGGATCCGAGGCGACCGAGCTTTCGCAGAACGAGACTCGTCTGCACAGTCATCAACTCTGGCTTGGCAACAGACGGTTTCAACAGTCCAGCCGCCAGCCAGTCGGCCAAAAGCGCCTCACCAGTCCTCAGCGGCGTACGCACCTGGCTTGTCACGGCCATCAGGATCAGGTCGGGACGACCGTTGTGAAACGATGGTGTGCTCACGACAACCGCTGGTCGCCGCTTGCTTGCTGTCTGGTTGGTGAATGGAAAGGGAATCAGGACGATGTCGCCGAACTCAAAGATCGTTGTAGACGTCGTCTTCAGTGTTGTCCCAGACGGCGGCGAGTGACGGCTCCGAGAGCATCACAGCCCCCTGGACGAGCTCGCGCTGCTCGTCGCGGACACGGAGAAAGTCAACGAAGTCTTCGACCTCCGCGACGCGCCCGTCCGAGAGGTCACGGATCTTGGCGAACAGGGCCTGCTCTCGATCACTTCGTGCATACATATCGTGCCCGCTCCCGCCCGCCGAAGAAACGTTACCACCTCAACGTCGGCGGCATATGCACGATGAAGTGTACCGTGAGTCCAAGGCCACAATCAGCCAGTTCGCAAAGCAGCAGTCAACTGGCTACGAGGCTGGGAATGCGCGCGGTGGGGCCCCTCGGCGCGAAATAACCGGTCCGAGTGCGACCCTGGCGGTGGTACGATGAGCGTAGGCGACGGTCCCGCTGGCCGCCACGTTTCCCTGTCGCAATGACGCTGACAAGGAAGGGAGAGATCATGATGATCTCCGTGAGGCTCGTAGCGATGATCGAGGACCATGCCGACCAGTTGACGGCCGGCCTGGTCAACGACCTGCGGCAACACCCGCGCGTGCAGGGGTACCACAGACTTGCACTCCAGGAGCTGCATACTCGGGCGTACGACGTCTACCACAATCTCGGCAAGTGGGTCGCGCGTGGATCGGAGAGCGAGGTCGAACTGACGTACACCGATCTCGGAAGGCGGCGGTACCGCGAGGGCATCCCGCTCAGCGAGGTGATCTTTGCCCTCCTCCTGACCAAGAGCCACCTCCTGGAGTACGTCAAGACGTCAGGGCTCTCCGACACGGCACTCGACCTGTACCAGGAGCTCGAGTTGATCCAGATGGTGTCGCAGTTCTTCGACAAGGCGATCTATCACGCCGCGCGAGGCTTCGAGATGGCGCGAGGGTTCTGAGGGGCACACCGACCTACGAGCAGCGGGAGGATCGCTGGGTCAGCGGTAGGCGGCGGCCTGGATGCCGTACAGCTCGGCGTACTGGCCTCCACGTGCGATCAGCTCGTTGTGGGTGCCGACCTCGGCGACGCGCGAGCCGTCCAGCACGACGATCAGGTCGGCCATCCGCACCGTACTGAAGCGGTGTGAGACCAGGATCGTGATCCGGCCGTCGTCGGCGCCGGTGCCGAACCGGACGTCCGCGTCAGACGAATCGCGCGCGGCGGCGGCGTACCGCTCGAACAGCGCGTGCTCGGTTTCGGCGTCCAGGGCGGCCGTCGGCTCGTCCAGCACCAGCAGCAGCGGATCGTCGCGCATGAAGCCCCGCGCCAGCGCCAGCTTCTGCCACTGCCCGAATGAGAGGTCGACTCCCTCCGGCCAGGTCGCGCCGAGCTGCGTGTGGAGGCCGTCCGGAAGCCGCGCGACGTCGTCCACGGCACCGGCCCGCTCGACGGCGACGGCACTCGCCTGCTCGTCGTCGTAGCGCGGCACGTCGCCCAGGCCGACCGTGTGCCGGGCCAGAAACTCGAAGCGGAAGAAGTCCTGGAACGCGCCGGCCAGGCGCTCACGCCAGCGGTCGGCGGGCATCCGCGAGAGCGGCCAGTCGTCCACGTAGATCGTGCCGGCGGTCGGCTCGTACAGCTTGCCGAGCAGCTTGACGAGGGTGCTCTTGCCAGCGCCGTTCTCGCCGACGACGGCGACGACTGCACCGACCGGCAGTTCGAGCGAGACGTCGTCGAGCACCAGGCGCTCAGAGCCAGGGTAGGCGAACGAGACGTGTTCGAAGCGGATGCCCCTTTCGAGCCGCGTCGGGACCGGCAGATCGGCGTGGCTGACCAGCGAGGCCGCGTACTCTTCCAGCCAGGCAAGCCGCTGGGAGCCGTCCATCCAGATGCCGCGCAGGAAGCTGACCTCGCCAACCGTCGCGCCGACGTAGGCGGAGAGGCGCGAGCCGGCCGCCAGCACCAGCAGGACTTCACCGGGCGGCGCGGCGATCCCCCAGGCGACGAACACCGCCGCTCCGACGTAGGCGAGCCCGAACAGCGCCCAGGCCAGCACCTGCCAGACGGCAGAGTCCCAACGGGCTGCCGAGACGAGCGCGTACCAGCGCTCCCAGGTCCGGCGCCGATCGGCGATCAACTGCTCGCCGATGCCGGTGACGCGGACCTCCTTGGCCGGTGCAGCCGTGGTCGCGACGGTAAAGAGGTGGCGGGCGAGTCGGTTCGCCTGGGCGCCCTTCTCGTAGGCGAGACGCTCGACGGCCGGACGCCAGGCCGAGATCGCCACGGTGGGCAGCGCGAACGCGGGCAGCAGGATCAGCAGCGGGTGCACCGAGGCGAGCAGGACGATCGTCACGCCGAGCCGCAAGATCCAGCCGCTCAGCGAGAAGACCGACATATACATGTGATCCAGCACGAAGACCTGGTCACGCAGCACGGCCAGACGATCGAGGTACTCCGGCCGCTCCTGGTGGGCGATCGTCGCGACCGACGCCTGGAGCCGCGCGACGTGCGACTCCAGGGCGATGGTGACCTTGTCCCGGAACCGACGCTGGACGCGGGTGCTGACGGTCCGGAGCAGCCAGGTGCCGGCCACCGAGACGCCGAGCGCGATGGCAGCCAGTCGCATCAGCCCGCTGTCACGCTGCAGGGCACCCTCGGCGAGCAGCGCCAGCCACAGCGCGAGCAGCGCATCGGGGAGCGCCGCCAGCAGCGCCAGCACGAACGCCGAGAGCATCAGGGTCGGCTCGTGACGATAGCCGAGCCGGCAGAGCCGCCACATCGACGGCAGCGCCCGTGGCAGCTCGTCGATCGACGCGGCACGGCTCGGCCTGGAGCTGGCCCGGCCTCGTCGCGCGGTCTTCGGCTCGCTCGACGCTGGCTCGCCGAGGGGCGGGACGGGGATTTCCAGCGGCTTCTCAGGGCTGCTCGGCAGAGTCTCCGGGGCAATCGGCCGTGGGCTCGTGTCGACCTGACGTGCGTCAGGACCGTCCGGCCGTGGGTCGAGAGCGTCCGGAGGGGCCTCGGCGACGGCCATCCCTGTGCCAGATTCCTGTGGGCGCTCGGCGGCGCCGTTCGGGCGGGCCCACTCGGGAATCGCCTGCTGGTCCGCGCCGTTCGGCCGTCCGTTCGCGGGCCGCAGCCGCACCGTGATGCCGTTTCGCACGATCCTGCTTCCGTTGCGTCGGACGGTGGGCTTAGACGAGGACGTCATACGTCACCCCTTCCTCGTCCTCGGTCGCGCCGAAGCGCTGTGCCTGAAGATCGAACATCGTTCGGTACCGTCCACCAAGCGCCATCAGCTCGTCGTGGGTGCCCAGCTCCACGACCTTGCCGCGTTCGAGCACGCAGATGCGGTCGGCGTGGCGCACCGTCGAGAAGCGGTGCGAGATCAGGATCGTGGTGCAGTGGCGGGTCGCTTCAAGCACCCGGTCGAAGATCTCGGCCTCGCCGCGCACGTCGAGCTGGGCGGTCGGCTCATCCAGCAGGACGACCCCGGCACCGCCGGCGACGGCGCAGAGGGCGCGGGCCAGCGCGACGCGCTGCCACTGGCCGCCGGAGAGGTCGGTGCCGCCCTCGTACCCTTTCGCCAGCACGGTGCCGAGATCGGCAAGACGGTCGGCGCCAGCCGCCTCCAGCGCCGATAGCACGTCCTGATCAGCGGCGCCGCGTGGCGCGACGTTCTGGCGCAGCGGCAGCTCGAAGCGGATGAAGTCCTGAAAGACGGCCGTCAGCCTGGTCCGCCACGATTCGAGGTCGAGGCGGCGCAGGTCGACCCCGTCGACCTCGATGGTGCCGGACCGGGGGTTGTACAGGCGGCAGAGCAGCTTGGCGAGCGTGGTCTTGCCGGCGCCGTTCTGGCCGACGATCGCCAGCGAGGTGCCGGCCGGGATGCTGATGCTGAAGCCGTCCAGGACCGGCTCGGCGGCGCCCGGGTAGGCGAACGTGACGTCGCGGAAGCGGATCTCGCGGGACGGCATGCTCGTCGCGGGGCGCGGCCCGCTTGCGAGCGCCCCGACCCGGGCCATACTCTCGTCGAGTCGGAGGACGGCGGCTACCGGCGCCACGACGCCGTCGAGCGCCCAGCTCAGGCCGCCGAACGCGATCATCGAGACGCCGACGGCGCTCATCCCGTACACCACCAGCCCGCCCAGATCGAGTGTCCCGGCCGCCGCCGCGTTCGCCAGCGAGGCGAAGACGGCCACGTTGGCGCCGATCACCAGCAGCACGCTCCAGACGAGCGGTCGCTCGCGCAGGCGGGTCGCCTCGTACTGGAGCTGATGGAGTCGGGTGCGGTAGCCGATGAAGCGGTCGATGGTCCAGCCGGCGAGGCCGAACAGGCGAAGCTCCTTCGCGGCCGGCGGATCGACGGCGAGCCGGTAGGCGTAGTCGGAGTGGCGCTGCGCGGCCCGGGCCTCCTCGGTGTTGCGGTCCTGCCAGATCGAGCTCTCGCGGAGTAGCCAGTGGGTCGCCAGCCAGGCAGTCGCCAGGACGAGCGCGGCCCACCAGCTATAGGTCGCCAGGATGACGGCGCAGGCCAGTCCGCCGATCATCTCGACCAGGCCGCCGGCGATGAAGTCCATCGAGAGCCAGAGCGGCGGCCCGGTGATCCCGAGATCGAAATCGCGGGCAGTAGTGAGGTCCGAGGCGAGGCGCGGGTCTTCGAGGTGGCCGATGCCGGCCGGACGAACGCACGCCTCGGCCAGTCGATCGTGGAGCCAGGCCGACGTCCGCTCGCCGAGGCTGGCGCTGATCGCCTGGTGGAGGGGAGCGAGCACCTGGAGCAGGACGAAGACGATCGCCGCGAATGTCAGCGGGACGGCGAGCTCGGTGCCGCGCTGCACGGCTTCGACCAGGACGCCCATCGCGATGCCGAGCACGGCCGGCAGGACGCCTCGCAGCACCAGCACCAGCCACCAGATCGCGGCCAGAGCGGGATCGGCTTTGGACAGGACGCCGACCACCTTCCACTCGTCGCGCCCGAAGAGGCGCTGTACGACGGACGGTAGTCCTGGCGTCGATGGGCCGCCGATTCCGCTCGATACAGCGACCGCATCGGCCATGGGACGTCTCCTCCTGATGGTGGGATCGCAGGCGCCTACGGTGTGTCGCACCGGAATGAGAACATCCGTTCCGGCACGCCGTTCTCAGTATACGCCCGCGCCAGAGGCCGATCGGGTGCTACGGGCGAGCTGTGCTGCAATCGCAACGTCGGGATAGATGTCCAGGCTACAGTGGCATCGTTCTGTCGCGACATCGCCACGACCGCCGGATGGGCGCTGTGACGATGCCGTATCTGGTGGCGAGGGGGCCGGATCGGGTAGAATTGAGGCTGTGAGGTATCGACGTTAGCCAGGGCCGAGCGGCGCGCCAGTGCGCGAGACTCGGCCCTCTTTCGTGTTCGGCCGACCGCGGGAGCCGTACTTTCCGAACGAGACACTATGGCGTAGCGCGGGGGCTTGTCCCCCGCCATCGCCAATTCGCTCGGGCAGGGCTCAAGCGGGGTTGATGTCAGCGGGGGACGAGCCCCCGCGCTACGCGGCCGAGTGGCACGCGAACGTTGTTCAGAGCCAGAGAATCAGGGGGTGCGCGTGGAAATCGGCATCGTCAAGCAGATCAACGTCGAAGAGGAGATGCGCAACTCCTACCTCGACTATGCGATGAGCGTCATCATCTCGCGCGCCCTGCCGGACGTGCGGGACGGTCTCAAGCCGTCGCAGCGCCGCATCCTGGTGGCGATGCACGACCTCAACCTGGCACCCGGACGGCCGTACCGGAAGTGCGCCAAGATCGCAGGCGACACCTCGGGCAACTACCACCCGCACGGCGAGTCCGTCATCTACCCGACCCTGGTCCGACTGGCCCAGACCTTCAACATGCGCTACCCGCTGGTAGACGGCCAGGGCAACTTCGGCTCCGTGGACGGCGACCCGCCGGCCGCCATGCGGTACACCGAGTCTCGGATGACCCAGCTGGCCGTCGAGATGCTGGCCGACATCGACAAGGACACGGTTGACTGGAACTCGAACTACGACGGCACCCGCCAGGAGCCGTCCGTCCTGCCGGGCCGCTTCCCGAACCTGATTTGCAACGGCTCGGCCGGTATCGCCGTCGGCATGGCGACCAACATCCCGCCGCACAACCTGAACGAGGTTGTCAGCGCGCTGCTGGTCCTGATCGACAACCGGGACGCGACGGTCGACGATCTGCTCAAGCACATCACCGGGCCTGACTTCCCCACCGGCGGCATCCTGATCACGAAGGAGAAGGATTCCAAGACCGGGCTGATCGTCGACAACGTGAAGTCGGCGTACGCGACGGGCCACGGCCGGGTGTTGATCCGAGCTCGCGCCGCCATCGAGGAGCGCCGGGCCGGCTTCTTCCAGATCGTCGTCACCGAGCTGCCGTACCAGGTGAACAAGGCGACCCTCCAGGAGAAGATCGCCGAGCTGGTCCGCGAGAAGCGGATCGAGGGCATCTCGGACATGCGCGACGAGTCCGATCGCCAGGGCATGCGCCTGGTGATCGAGCTGAAGCGCGAGGCGAGCCCGCGGACGGTCCTCAACCAACTCTACAAGTACACCTCGATGCAGACGGCGTTCGGCATCAACATGCTGGCGCTGGTGACGGAGAAGGACGAAGAGGGGAACCTACTGCCGCCGCAGCCGCGCGTGCTGACCCTCAAGCGGATGCTCACGCACTTCCTGGACTACCGCCACGAGGTGCTGACGCGCAGGACTCGCTTCGAGCTGGAGAAGGCGCGGGCTCGTGCCCACATCTTGGAAGGCTTGAAGATCGCCCTGGACAACCTGGACGCGGTGATCCAGACGATCCGCGCCTCAGCCTCGGCCGAGGCGGCGTTCCAGACCCTCCAGGAGCGGTTCACCCTCTCCGAGATCCAGGCCAGAGCTATCCTGGACATGCAGCTTCGCCGCCTGGCCGCCCTCGAGCGGCAGCAGATCATCGACGAGTACAACGAGATCCTGAAGACGATCGCCTACCTCGAAGACCTGCTGGCGAACCCGCGCAAGATCCTGATGCTGGTCCGCGACGAGCTGATCGAGCTGCGCAAGAAGTTCGGGGATGCGCGCCGCACCGAGGTCGCTTCGATCGTTGGCGGCGACGTCTCGGAGGACGAGCTCGTCCCGAACGACGAGGTGCTCATCACGATCTCGAGCCGAGGCTACGTCAAGCGGCTGCGCTCGGATACGTACCGGGTGCAGAAGCGGGGCGGGGTCGGCATTCGCGGCCAGAGCGTGCGCGAAGAGGATGCCCTTCGCCACATGATCATCGTCCACGCGCGGGACAATCTGCTCTTCTTCACGAATCGCGGCAAGGTCTACCAGACCAAGGCGTACCAGATCCCGGAGTTCGAGCGGACGGCCAAGGGCATCCCGCTGATCAACGTGATCGACCTCGACCCGAAGGAGATGGTCACGGCCGTCCTGGCCGCTCCTGACTTCGAGAACAACGACAACCTGGTGATGGTCACGCGCCTGGGCGAGATCAAGAAGACGTCGCTGCACGACTTCGAGTCGGTGCGGCGCAGCGGCCTCAAGGCGATGGACATCGAGCCGAACGACGAGCTCTGCTGGGTCAAGCACTCGGCGGTCGGCCAGGACGTCATCCTGGTCTCTGAGGGCGGCAAGGCGCTCCGGTTCCCGCTCGACTCGATGCGGACGTCGCAGCGCGCCTCGGGCGGCATGCGCGGCCTGAAGCTGCTGCCTGGCGACAAAGTCGCCGGCATGGACATCGTCGACCCGAACGCGAGCCTGCTGGTGGTGACGGAGCACGGCTTCGGCAAGTACACCCCCCTCAAGGAGTACCGCCCGCACGGGCGCGGCACGATGGGTGTGGCGACGCTCAACGTGACGAAGAAGACGGGCAGGGTGGCCTCCGCTCGGGTGATCCGCGGCGACGAGGAGTTGATGCTGATCTCGGCGAACGGGATCATCATCCGGACCAGCCTCGACGAGATCATCCCGAAGGGACGCAAGACCCAGGGCGTGACGGTCATGAACCTGCGGGAGAACGACCGTGTCGCCTGCATCGCGGTGATCGACGGGCAGAACGGCAACGGCGAGTCACACGAGGACCTGATGGTGACGGCGCCATCTGCCAACGGCAGGAACGGCAAGAACGGCTCGGCGTAACAACGTCGGCGTCGCTCGGGCGCATGTGAGGCATCGGGCGCAATGAATTGCGCCTCTACAGGGTCTGATCCGGTAGGGGCGCAATGAATTGCGCCCGCATTCAATCTGCCCGCCGCCTCATTTGCGCCCGCTACCCCACGGCGCAGGCGTCCTCCTGGGATCGCGTCTCGCGGATCGGCACGAACTCACCACCCGGTCGGCCGGGACTCCGGGGAGTACGGCTGCAGTGACAGGAGGCGGGCGATCTCCCGCTTCAACCGAAGCGCTCGCCAGACCGCGTACGCGGCCCCAGCGCCCAGAGCGGCGCCCAGGGCGACCGAGGGCCAGCCCTCTTCGCGCGACGGCGTGGGCGAGAAACCGGCGAGCGTGGACAGGCCGACCCCCACGAACAGCACCGCCAGCGGCGTCGCGATCCCGCCGACGCTCCAGGCGGCGTTCTTGTCGATGCGCAGGTACGCCGCCAGCACGGAAGGCGCACGACGCTCGAGCTGATCGCCGAGCGGGCCGGCCCCGCGCTCGCCGAGGAAGAGGAGCGCAACGCCACACCCGGTCAACGTCAGCACGAAGATGATTCCCACGAGCATCTCTGCCACTGGCCCGGTTGGCGCGGCCATTGCGACGACGATGCTGGAGACCAGCATCAGCGCACACGGCACGACCACGATCCAGCCGAGCCAGCGCAACCGTGTCGCACGCTCGAGCGCCAGCATCGACGGGCGAACGTCGGGCGGAGCCGCTTCGAGGGCAAGTCGGTTGCAGAACCGCTGGATCTGCACCAGGTAGATCGGCCAGAGCACGAGATGGAGCGGCACGAAGAACAGCAAGTTCACATACGGGATCGCACCGAGGGCCCAGACGACCGCCAGCGCCGTCGCCATCCCTTTCGACGGCTGTCCGGGTACGTTCCAGAGCCGTGCCTGGAGCGTCAGCCCATCGACGAGTCGGCGGCAGAGCACGAACACCCAGTACAGGCCGAAGAACGGGATGAAGAGGAAGCCGACCGCCTTCGCTGTGGAGAAGTCGTCAGGCCGGACCTTCGGCAACAAAGCGTACTTGCGGCCGAGCAGGAACGGCGACGCCATGCCGAACGACAGGAGATGGACGAGGATCAGTACTGTCACCGAGAACGTCGCCTGGAAGCGGTGCTGGCGCCAGGCGTCGGCGGTCTCGGGCGGGAGGGCGGCCGGGTCGAAGAACGGCCCGTACGGATCGCTGCCGTACGAGGAGCCCGGCTGGTAGGTCGGGCGAGGTTCGATCGGCGGGGGCTGCCCCGGCAGCACCGGCGGCGAGATCGGCGGCGCGGGCGAGCCCGGCGGTGGGCCTGGCTGCCGCGGCGCGATCAGCTTGCCGCAGCTCGTGCAGAGCCGAGCGCCGTCGGCGAGCGCCGCCCCGCAATATGGACACGGCATCGCGCCTCCCCTCCCCGGTCGCCCTGCCGGACCACCGGACCCGCGCGTGTCCAGCATACGCGAGCCGCTGCCGGCTCTCAAGGGCGCGCGGACGTCAGAGGTGGCGCGGGATGCCCAGCTCCGGCGGCAGCGAGGCCGCCACCACCAGCCACCAGCGCAGGAGGACCGGCGCCAGCGTCGAGCCGTCGAACGCGGGCGGGCGCAGGCCGAAGGCGCCGAACCGCCCGACGAACAGCAGCATCAGGCCCAGCCCGGCCGCTCCCTCCAGGACGCCGAACGCCAGTCCGAACACCCGGTCTGCCACGCCGATGCCCGGGAGCGGCAACGCAGAACGGATCGAGCCGGCCAGCAGCGCCGCCAATGAGGCGCTGAGCAGGACGATCGCCAGCCAGGCCGCGTCGTCGAGGAGGGGCAACCGCCCGACCCTGTCGGCGACGAGGTCGGCTAGCGCCAGTCCGTACTTGCCGGCCAGCACGATCCCGGCGCCGAGCCCGATCAGCGTACCGGTCTCGCGCACGAACCCGCGACGGGCAGCGTTCAGCGCCACGACCGCGAGGCAGACGCCAAGCGTCAGGTCCAGCCAGTGCCAGCCGGCCATCTCGATCGGGAGCTGGTGTGGAATCATCGGCAGCGCGAACGTCATGAGGGCTCCACTGACCCAACGGCCGTAGCGGCCCTCGGTCGCGCTACTCGCTACTCGCCACTCGGAACTTGAAGTACGTGGCCGTCTCCTCGAAGCCCAGGCGCAGGTAGTAGTCGCGCGCCCGCCGGGTCGGCACGGTCACCTCGACGGCACCCGCTGCCCGGGCCTGCTCCAGGATCGCCTCGACGAGGCGACGACCGATGCCTCGACCCCGGGAATCGGGCGCCACCATCAGCTCCTGAAGCTCTACCACGATCCCGTTGGCGTAGAGGGTCAGCAGCGTGAACGCGAGCGCGTAACCCAGCAACTCGTCGCCAGCCTCCGCGACCAGACAATCGGCGTGGTCGGCGGCGAGCAACGACGGGAGATTACGATCGAAGGCGTCGCGGTCCGGGCGGTAGCTCGTGGCGAACTGCTGCACGAGCGGGAACAGCCGATCGGCATCAGCCAGGCGAGCGGGGCGGATCACCGGGTCAGGCATCGTCTCCACCATCACGCCCGATCGTCGTTCAACGCGGGAGGCTGGATAGATCATGGGCCGACGAGGTCAGCCGGTAGAATGTACCATGGCATCGTCTCCTCCCCAGGCATCGTCCAGCATCCCAACGCCGGACGACCCCGAGTTAGCGCCCGCGGTCCAGCCCTCCGCCGAGCTTCCGCCGACCATCCGACGGCTTCGTGCCGCGCGCGCGTTGCTCTGGGCGATGGTCGGCGTGATGACGGTTATCTGGCTCTTCTTCGGCGGCGGCCTGGAGAGCATCACGTCGATGGTGCGGCCGGCGCCGGCCCCGGTCTCCACCGCCGATATCGGGCAGGTGGCGCCGCCGCTCCGCTTGCCGCTGGTCGGCGGCGGCGAGATGGACCTGGGCGGGTTCCGCGGCCGGGTCATCCTCTTGAACTTCTGGGCAACCTGGTGCGAACCGTGCAAGGCAGAGATGCCGGTCTTCGAGCGCGCCCAGCAGCAGTACCGCGATCGGGGCCTGGTCGTCCTGGGCGTCGACTTCCAGGAGCGAGACGAGGAGATCACGGCGTTCCTGAGCCAGGTCGGCGTGACGTTCCCGTCCCTGGTCGACCGGACCGGCGAGGTCACCCGTCAGTGGCGGGCGACCGGCCTGCCGACGACGTTCCTGATCGACCGGCAGGGGATCATCCGCGACGTGCGCGTCGGCGCGTTCACCGAGACGATGCTGGAAGAGCGCCTGGCGAAGCTGATGAGCGAGTAGGCTGAGGGCAGAGGGCAGAGGGCGCGTAACTGCCTACTGCCCTCTGCCTACTCCGTTACGCCACGCGGGCGCCCTGGTCCACCACCAGCCAGCCGTCCTTCACGACCGCCCGAATCGGGTCGTCGGAGACCTCGTACGGCAGGCGGGCGTAGCTCGACGTGTTCAGGATCAACAGGTCGGCGCGCTTGCCGGGCTCCAGCGGGCCAACGTCATCGCCCATGCCACTGGCGTAGGCAGCGTTAAGCGTGGAGGCGATGAGCGCCTCAGCCGGCGTCATCCCGAGGCCGTTGCAGGCAAAGCGGAGCGCGTCGAGCATCGTCGACGACGCACCGCCCATCGGTCCGCCGCCGGTGCCGAGCGCCACCGGGACGCCAAGCTCGATCAGGCGGCGGGCACAGTCGCGGCCCCAGGAGGCGACGCCGTCCGCGCCTACGGACAGGATCGCCGTGAGCTGTGAGTCGGCCAGGCGGAGCATGTCGTCCTCGGACGGCGCGTCCAGCAGCACGATCGAGCCGACGCCCATCTCCTCGGCGAAGTCCACGACGCCGGGATGGGAGGTCGCACTCAGCTCGAGCCGGCGACGGAGGCCGTGGGTCTGCGCCGCCCGCAGCACCCGCCAGCTCTGCTCCAGCGAGAGCGCCGTGTGGTCTGCCGCCAGCGTAAACAGCGTGGCAAGCTCCTCGTCCGCGATGTCCGGCAGCAGCTCATGGGCCAGCAGGGCGATGTACTCGTCCGCCGAGATCCGGTTCTCGCCCGGAGTCAGGCCGGCGGCGCGGAACGCCCCGACGACCGACAACGGTCCGACCTCGGTGATCGCCTGGACGGCCCGCAGCAGCGCCATCTCGTCGTCAGGGTCC
>Ga0209382_10002048_pt1 | contig 30304 bp, 25 predicted proteins | sample SoiMetdeltSBSDD5_FD_187599 | JGI IMG/M metagenome (GOLD analysis project Ga0209382, IMG submission 187599) | Bulk soil microbial communities from a Populus tree surrounding site in Tennessee, USA - Soil MetaG P. deltoides SBSDD5 (SPAdes) (version 2) | ecosystem: Environmental > Terrestrial >...
GCTCCCCGCCGACCCCGCTTCGCCGGCCCGGCCCCAACCGACCGAAGCCACCGCCCCTGCACGACCCCCAAGCTGAGCGGCCGGGTCGCTCTCGGCGCGGTCATCGTCCGCCAGCTCGATTGGGTGGTTCGCGCCTCCTCTCGGGCAATTGATGCAATCGGCCAGCGCAGGACTCCGGTAGTACCTGTCGAGCGGGGCATCAGCGCTCAGCAGACGAACTGGAGGTACGTCATGACTGACAGGAAGACCGGATACGGTCGGAGATGGAAGAAGTGGCTGGCGATCTACGCGGTCGCTGGAGTGGTCGTCTACCTGATCGTCTACCTGGCGTTCTTCTACCACGCTGGCGGCGGTGCTGCCGGTGGTGGTGGGCTGTACTGACAGCACCTGATGATGGCTCGGCGCAGGGCGGCGGTGCTGGCAGGTGCCGCCAGTTCATCGCCGAGCTCTCCTCGGTCGGCGACGAGCTTCTGGAGTTGGCGCCGGCTCATGACCCACCGGCTGGGTTCGAGTCCCGCGTCCTGGCCAGGCTCGCCGAGCCGCCACGGCGTCGGAGACGCCAGCCCCTCGCCCACCGCTGGCGATCGTCGGCTCGCCGCCAGCTACCGGGCGGTGCTGAGCCAGGGACAAGGGTCCTTCTTTGCCGCGGCCCCGCTCAAGACAGCGCGGGGCCGGGTCGGCACCGTGTTCGGCTACCGGGGATGGCCGGTTCAAGGTCCAGGTCGTGACCCGCGATGGGCGCTACCTTCACCTCGGCGAGGCGGTGCTTGGCGGCGCCAAGGGAACCTGGGGAGGACAGCTCCCCGTCGACCTCTCAGCGGTCGACGAGCTCCGGTTCGTGGGCTCGGAAGGCCGACCGTGGGACTGACCTCCGCGACTCAACGTAGCGGGCTCGGAGTTCTCCCGCGCCTAGCCGACACCGAGGGCTGCCGCGCAGGAACGCGTGAAGAACAGACGCACCGTTGTCCGGGTATGCCGGAGGGTCGCATACTATGTGGCCGCTTCGTGGGGGCGGGGCGGGTGGAGGTGGTCGCCGTTTCTCGTCGGGTGCAGACGCTGCTGTTCACCGACATCGTGGGATCGACCGACCGCCTGCAGACACTGGGGGACGCGGCCTGGGCTGCCTTGCTGGTCCGCCACCATGGTGTGATACGCGCCGTGCTGGCGGCACATGGTGGCCGGGAGGTGGACACCGCAGGAGATGGGTTCCTGGCCCGGTTCGACGCTCCGGCCCCGGCGGTACGGGCAGCAGTGGCGGCGGTGCTGGCGCTGGCTCCACTGGATCTCGAGATCCGCGCCGGGCTGCACACCGGCGAGGTGGAACTGGTCGGGGGCAGGGTCGCCGGGGTTGGGGTCCACCTGGCGGCACGGGTCATGGCCGAGGCCAGCGCCGGTCAGGTGCTGGTCACTTCCACGGTGCGCGACCTGATGGCCGGCAGTGGGTTCGGGTTCGTCGATCTGGGAGTGCGCGAGCTCAAGGGGTTCGCCGAGCGCTGGCGGCTGTTCTCCCTGGACCCGGCGACGGTGCAAGGCGACGGCGAGGCCGAGCCGGCGGCTTCGGAACCGGTGGCGGAGGGTGGAGGCGGAACCGTGGTTCCGTTTCCGGGGCTGTTGTCGGTTGAGCGCTCGGCCGGCTATGTCGGCCGTGAGGAGTTGCTTGGGCGCCTGGAGCAGACTCGCCGGCAGGCGGCGGCCGGGAGGTGCCGGGCTGTGCTGCTGTGCGGTGAGCCGGGGGTGGGCAAGACCCGCACGGCTGCCGAGGTGGCCCAGGCCGCCTTCGATGAGGGCGCGATCGCGCTGTACGGCCGCTGCGACGAGGAGGTCGGCGTGCCCTACCAGCCGTTCGCTGAGGCGCTGGAATGGTACACGGGCCACGTCGGCCAACCGGTCCTGGGCCGGCATCCGGGGGAGCTGAGCCGTCTCCAGCCGCTGCTCGGATCGCGGCTGGTGGGGCTGGCGGCGCCGGTGTCGTCGGATCCGCGCTCGGAGGAATACCTGCTGTTCGAGGCAACCCGGTCCTGGCTGGTCGAGCTGAGCCGCCAGCAGCCGGTGGTGCTGGTGCTGGACGACCTGCACTGGGCGTCCAGACCAGTGCTGCTGTTGTTGCGGCATGTGCTGCGGGCGGCGGTGGCCGAAGGCGACGGCGTGCGCCTGCTGGTACTGGGCGCCTACCGCGACACCGAGCTCGGCCGCAGCCATGCACTGGCCGGGGTGATGGGCGATGTGCGGCGCCTGCCCGGCGTCGAGCAGCTCGCGATGGCGGGGCTCTCGGTGGACGAGGTGGCCCAGTTGATGTCCCAGGCGGCGGCCCATGCGCTCGACGATGAGGGCAGGCGGTTGGCGGAGAGCCTGCATGCCGAGACCGAAGGCAATCCCTTCTTTGTGGGGGAGGTGCTTCGCCATCTGGTCGAGACAGGGACAGTGCACCGTCAAGATGACCGCTGGGTGGTCGCTGCCAATGGGATCGTGGCGGTGCCCCAAGGGGTGCGCGACGTGGTCGGTCGGCGGCTGGGACGCCTGTCGGCGCAGACCGACCAGACGCTGTCGGTGGCGGCCGTGCTCGGCCGCGACTTCGACATCGAGCTGTTGGCCGCATTGCGTGATGTCCCGGAGGACAGCCTGCTCAATGCCTTGGATGAGGCGGTGTGGGCAGGCCTCGTCCAGGAGACCGGGGCGGACCGCTTCCGCTTTGCCCACGTGTTGGTCCGCGCCACGCTGTTGGAGGAGCTGTCAGCGACTCGCCGGCGGCGTCTCCACCGGCGGGTGGGCGAGGCGATCGAGAAGCTCCGACCCGACGATGTGGTGGCCCTTGCCTACCACTTCCGGCAAGCCGGACCCGACGGCGATGGGATGTCCCGAGCGGTGCGCTACGGCTTGGTCGCTGCCGAACAGGCGCTGCAGGCCCGCGCGTTGGGCGACGCCGAGGCCCGTTTCCAGCAGGTCCTCGGGCTGCTCGACGATCCCGCCGCCCTCAAGGCTCCAGCGCGAATCGCGGCGTTGTGCGGCCTCGGTGAGGCGCAGCGCGACCAAGGAAACGCGGAGTTCCGGACGACCCTGCTCGAAGCAGGCCGGGCCGCTCAAGCTTCTGGCGATGGGCCCATGCTGGTGCGGGCCGCGCTGGCCAACTCGCGGGGACTTCCGAGCGTGATCGGGGCCGTCGACGCCGACCGCGTCGCCATCACCCAAGCCGCTCTGGAATCGGTCGGTCCGCAACCCACGGCGGAGCGGGCCCGTCTTCTCGCCCACCTGGCGGCAGAGCTCTGCTTCGCCGGCGACGACCAACGACGGGTGACCCTGTCCGACCACGCCGAGGTCATCGCGCGGGACCTCGGAGACAGTGGCCTGCTGGCCTGGGTGCTCAACCGGACCGGCTATGCCGCCTTCGCCCCCGACCGCGTCGAGCGTCTCCTGGACCGGGGTGAGGAAGCGACCCGGCTGTCGGACGCCGCCGGTGACCCTGCCCAGCGGGTGCTGAGCCGCTACTACTGGTCGGGTGCACTCCTCACCGCCGGCGACCTCCCCGGCTTCCGGACGGTGACCGAGACGATGCTGGCCGTCTCCAGCGATGCCGCCCCAACCGTTCAGCGGTTCGCCCAGTTCCTCCAGGCTCGCGTTGCCCTGGCCGAGGGCCGGTTCGATGATGCGCAGCGCATCAACGACGACGCCCTCAGGCAGGCGCAGGACCTCGGAGAACCCGACGCCGCCAGCTGGTGGGGATCGATCGCCATGGCGCTCGAAATGTTGCGAGGCGGCATCGCGCCGGTCGTCGACACGATCGGTGGCATCTCCAGCCAGTACCCCGACTTCCCAGCCTGGTGGGTCACCCACGCCGTCGTCCTTGCCATGGCCGGCAGGGCGCAAGAAGCTCGCGACGTGCTGACGCGGCATTCGCCAGACCCTGACGAGTTGATCAACGACGTCATGCCCTTCATGGCGGTCTCCTGGCTCGCGTGGGTCCCCATGTACCTCGACGACGCCCGGCTGGCAGGCCGGATCGCAGCGACGCTCCGGCCCTACCGGGACCGCTGGGCGCATCCCTACAGCACCGTCCTCGGGCCGATCACCTTCTATCTCGCGATGTGTGCAGCGACCACCGGTGATCTCGACGAATCCGTGGCATTGTTCGAAGAGAGCGACCGGGTGCTGGCCGGATTCGGGTGTCACGGCCTGCTCCCCTTTGTCCGCCTGACCTACGCCGAGGTCCTGCTGCGACGAGGATCCGGCGATCAGCGCGGGCGAGCCACGCAGCTCCTCGACCAGGTGCGCCAAGGCGCGGCCGCCATCCGAGCTCCCGACCTCGTCGCGCAGGCCGATGAGCTTGCCGCCTCCATCGGTTCCACCAGCGGATAAGCGTCTCAGCGGTCGGCGTCCGGGGGGACGTCGATGCGGGTCCCGGTCTCGAACGAGCGGATGATGGCGTGGGCGAGGGCCAGGGCTCGGCGGCCCGCGCGGGCGTGGACGGGCGGCGGCCGCCGCTCCCGGAAGGCCTGCAGCAGGTCGTCGACGTGCTTGTCGAAGGTGCCGTGGAAGCCGCGGTCGGCGTCGTTGAAGTAGCCGGCCTGCCAGACGCTGCTGGTCTCGCTCCCGGCCCTCGTGAAGGTGTAGCGGCGGACGGTGTCCTCGACCAGGACCCGGCCGCCGGTGCCGTTCAGCTCGAGCCGATGGGTCGCCGGGTAGGCGTAGGAGGAATCGTAGGAGCCGAGCAGGCTCCCGACCGCTCCGTTGGCGAAGTGCAGGGCGGCCACGAGGGTCGAGAAGCCCCGGCCGGTCTTGTCGGTCATCTGGGCGGTCACCGAGTCGACCGGCCCGCACAGGTGCTCGAGCATGTCCAGGCCGTGGCACTGGGTCTCGATGAGGTTGGCGTGGGGGTGGGAGCTGGTTCCCGGCTCGCCACCGAAGCGCCAGGTGGCGAAGACGAGCTCGCCGAGGTCGCCGGCGCGGACGGCGGCGGCGGCCCTGGCCACCGGCGTGGCGTAGCGGTGGTTGAAGTTGATGGCGAAGAACAGGGAGCGGGCCTCCGCCTCGCGCAGCAGCACGTCGGCCTGGTCCAGGTCGAAGACCAGCGGCTTCTCGACCAGGAGCGGGAAGCCGGCGCGGATGACCGCGAGCGTCGGCTCGAAGTGGCCCTCGTTGGCCAGGCAGACCGAGACCAGGTGGGGTCGCTCCCGCTCCAGCATCTCCTCGAGGTCGACATACGGGCTGGTCCCGAACTCACGGGCCCGGGCGGCGGCGCGTTCGGGCGTGCGGCCAACCACCGCGCAGAGGTCCACATCGGGCCGCTCGGCATATACCCGGGCATGCTCGCGTCCCCACCACGGCCCGGTGCCCACCACCGCAACCCTGGTCCGCTGTTCCTGCGTCACGGTCCCTCCGCCGGTTGGAGGTCGCCGGGCTCCTGCGCCGCCCATGCTATGCCGGCCAGCCTCATCTGATGGAGCTGGCACTCGCAGCATCCGACCGGCTAGTCGCACCGGCCCGACCTCGTCGACGGCGTCGGGCTCATCGTGGGCATCGTCCGGTTCATGTCCGAAGCCAGGGCGGTCACCAACTTCTCCGGCAACGCCGTGGCGACTGTCATCATCGGCAAGTGGGTCGGCGAGTTGGACCAGGCGCGGGCGAGGGTCGTCCTGAGCGGCGGGGACCCCTTCGACGAGGCGACCATGCTCGACGACACCGAGCCACCACCGCTGGCCGAGCACCCGGCGCACCCGGCGCACCCGGCGCGGCCCGAGGTGGCGGCCCAGCCCACCCGGTTTGACCGTAGGCTCGATCCGGCCGGCTTCCGGAGCCCGGAGCAGCCAGGAAGGAGAGAGGACATGTACGACAGGCCGTACGACCTGGGTCGATCCGAGGACGGGTACCCGGTCCGGATCCGCGCCCGCGGCAACCAGGTGCTCTCCACCCCGATGATCAACCGGGGCACCGCGTTCACGCTGGAGGAGCGCGAGGCGCTGGGGCTGACCGGACTGCTCCCCGGCAGCGTGTCCACCATCGACGGCCAGCTGCGGCGGGTCTACGCGCAGTACCTGCGCCAGCCCGACGACCTGGCCAAGAACGTCTACCTCGTCCACCTTCGCGAACGCAACGAGGTCCTGTTCTACCGGCTGCTCACCGAGCGCATCGAGGAGATGCTCCCGATCGTCTACACCCCGACCGTCGGCAGGGCGATCGAACGCTTCAGCCACGAGTACCGGCGCCCGCGCGGGGTCTACCTGTCGGTCGACCGGCTCCAGGATGTCGAGACGGCCCTGCGCAACTACGGCCTCGGCCCCGACGACGTCGACCTGCTCGTGGCGACCGACTCCGAGGGCATCCTCGGCATCGGGGACCAGGGGGTCGGCGGGATCGACATCGCGATCGGCAAGCTGGCCGTGTACACCGCGGCGGCCGGGATCCATCCGCGCCGGGTGATCCCGGTCGTGCTGGACATGGGCACCGACAACCTGGCCTTGCTCAACGACGAGATGTACCTGGGCAACCGGCACACCAGGGTCCGCGGTCAGCGGTACGACGAGCTCATCGACGCGTACGTGACGGCGGCGACCAGGCTGTTCCCCAACGCGATGCTGCACTGGGAGGACTTCGGCGCGAGCAACGCGCGACGGATCCTGAACCGGTACGCCGACCAGGTCTGCACCTTCAACGACGACATGCAGGGCACCGCGGCGGTGGTGCTGGCGGCCGCGTTCGCCGCGGTCCGGGCGGCGGGCCAGCGCATGCGTGACCAGCGCGTGGTCATCCACGGTGCGGGCACCGCCGGGCTGGGCATCGCCGACATGCTGCGCGACGTCATGGTCCGCGAGGGCCTCCCCGTCGAGGAGGCCGGCCGTCGCTTCTACGCGCTCGGCCGCAACGGCCTGCTGACCGAAGGCCAGACCGCGCGCATGTACGACTTCCAGCTGCCCTACGCCCGCCCGGCCGGCGAGGTCGCCGGCTGGTCGACCGCGGCCGACGGCGGCGCCGGCCTCGCCGACGTGGTCGCCAACGTGCGGCCCACCATGCTGATCGGCACCTCCACCCAGGCCGGAGCGTTCGGCGAGGCGATCGTCAAGGACATGGCCGCCCACGTCGAACGGCCCATCATCATGCCGCTGTCCAACCCGACGTCCAAGGCCGAGGCCCTTCCCGAGGACCTCATCCGCTGGACCGACGGAAGGGCGCTGGTGGCCACCGGCAGCCCCTTCCCGCCGGTCGAGCACGAGGGTCGGACCTACCGGATCGCCCAGGCCAACAACGCGCTGGTCTTCCCCGGGCTCGGCCTTGGGGTGACCGTCTCCCGTGCCCACCGGATCAGCGACCGGCTGATCGCCGCGGCCGCCGACGCCGTCGCCCGGCTGTCCGACGCCACCGCGCCGGGAGCGCCGCTGCTGCCCCCGGTCGAGGACCTGCGCACCGTCTCGGCCGCCGTCGGGATCGCCGTCGCCATCGCGGCCCAGGACGAGGGGCTCGCCCAGGCTGCCGTCGACGACCCGGTCCAGCAGGTGTACCAGGCCATGTGGCGACCCGAGTACCCCAGCTTCGAACCCATCTGATCCAGGTGGGTCGCGCCGTCTACGGGTCGCGATGGCGTGGGCGACCCGGTCGGGCGGGAGGCCCCTGGATCCCCGGGGGCCTCCGCACCTGCATGGTATGCGGCGTCAACGGTAGCACCGCGTCGGCGGTCATCCGCCCGGGGCTGGCCCCCCAGGGTCCCCGCCTGGCGGTGGCTGCCCCTGCGGTCCACCGGCGAGGACCGTGGACAGGGCCTGACCGACCTGGTCCACCCGCGGCCGCAGGAGCCGCCAGTCCCGGCCGGTCGCCAGCGCCTGGTTCTCGGCGTCCACGGCCGCGACCAGCTCCTGGAGCAGGCCGCGGATCTGGGTGGACCGGTCCCTCCGCCGGTCGTCGGGCGCACCTTCGGCCAGCAGCCCCCAGCGGCGCACGAGGTCGCTCAGCCCGGCCCGCAGGGGTGGCCACGACAGGGCCCGCTGCCCCGCGGTCTCGGCGGTCAGGACCGACGGCAGCTGCGTGCTCGTGACGGCGCGGGTGTCCTGCTCCAGCGCACCGGCCTCGGCGTCCCAGGCCGACCTCCTGCGCGACCTCCAGATCATCCAGGCGGCGGCGACCAGCCCGACCACCAGCAGGATCAGCAGGGCCCAGCCAAGGGCTCCCAGCCCCTGGGACTCGGCGGAAGCCGGCGTGCCGGCAGCCGACGTCGGCGGCGAGGTGGTGGGTGGGTTCGTGGCCGAGGTCGTGGGCTCGACCGAGGTGGAGGTCCGGGTCGACGTCGGCGTCTCGGCGCTGGTCCGGGTGGTCCGCGTCGGTGCCGTAGCCGTCACGCTCGGCAGCTCGGACACGCTCGGGGCGGTCCGGGTACCGGAACGCTCGGTCGAGGGACGGGTCGCCGATTCGCCGTCGCCGCCGCCGCCGCAACCGCTGAGCCAGAGGACCAGACCCAGCACGAGCCCGGCCAGCAACCATGCCCTGCCTGCCCGCGCGACCGGCCGTGACGTCGGCCAGGACGTCCGCATCGACGACCACCGGATCGACAGGGCAGGCAGGGGAGCACGCCGGCCATTCTTCGGCCGGGGTCCGCCCGCGGCATCACCCGAAGCAGATGAGAACGAGATCCCTCAACGGCATGGCTTCTGGGGAGAGTGTTGGCAATACGGCTCCAGGAATGGTTTGGGCCTTTCACCCCTTCGGCGGCTGGCCCATAATCGGGGCTCGACGCTTGCTCGGCTTGGTGGGGGGCGTGGGATGACGAACGATTTCGGCCGCCAGGACATCCGCTTGGCCGTGGTCCTCAACGGAGGGGTGAGCCTGGCCATCTGGATCAGTGGTGTCACCCTGGAACTGCACCACCTGGCGATGGCCCGCCGCTGGGACGAGACAACCTACGGTCCCGTGCTCGACCTGATGAACGCCGATGCCCGGGTCGACGTGATCGCGGGGACGTCGGCCGGTGGGCTCAACGGCGCCTTCCTGGCCCTCGGCCTCACCCGCGATCGGGACCTCACCATGATGCGCGACCTGTGGCGCGACCACGGCAGCCTGGAGAAGCTGCTGCGCGATCCGCTGCGCGATCGTCGCCCTCCGTCGCTGCTGATGGGCGACGACTACTTCCTGCCCGAGGTCCGCGACGCGCTGGACCGGATGCTCGACCAGGACCCGCCCGGGCGCTCCACCGGCGACCTCGGCGACAGTCCGGTCGAGCTGATCCTCACCGGCACCCTGTGGCAGGGCCGGACCAGCTCGTTCACCGACGACATGGGCGCGGCCATCACCGAGATGGACCACGACGCCACGTTCCACTTCAGCCTCGGGCCCGGCGGCGACGCCGCCGGCGAGGACCGGAGCCGGGGCGGCCTGGTGGACCAGCTGGCGGCCGCGGCCCGGTGCACGTCCTCGTTCCCGGCGGCATTCGAGCCGCACTACGTGGGGATCACCGACTGGACCAAGGTCGGGGAGGGGCCGTGGGCCTCCACCGCGGGCCCGGCCAACTTCCGCGACCCGCAGTATCTGGTGGACGGCGGCGTGCTGCTCAACAAGCCGGTCCGTCCCGCCCTGGAGGAGGTCTACAAGCAGACGGGCGAGTTCCTGGTGCGGCGGGTGCTCGCCTACGTGGTCCCTCACCCAGGGGAGTCTCAGGTCCCAGGGGAGGCCGCCACCCCGGCCCAGCGCCCCCCCGTGCCGCAGGCGCGCGAGGTCCTGCTCGGGGTCCTGACGCGGCTGCGCTCCACCGACTCGGTGGCGCGCGAGCTCACCGAGATCCGCAACCGCAACGCCGACACCCAGGCGCGGCGCCGGATCCGGGACCGGCTGGCCGCCACCATGACCACGGCCGCCGACCAGCTGGCCGAGGGGGCGTGGGAGGGGTACGTCGAGGTCCGCATCGGCCTCGCCGCCCGCACCGCCGGCCGGCTCCTGGCCGCAGGTCAGGAACGCGAGACAGGCCGCTGGAGCGAACGCGACCTGATCTCCGCCTTCCAGGCCCTGCTCCAGGCCCGGCGGGCCGATGCCGCCGACCCGTCCTTCATCCCCAGGGGTGGCCTCGGCGACGCCCTCCAGCGGACCGAGGAGCGCTGGGACTGGGGGGCCACCACCGTCCAGCGGCTGGGAGACATCGCCGTGGACCTGCTCAAGCGGGCGGTCTGGTTGGCGCCGGTGGACTCGGCGTGGCAGAAGGCGATCGTGGACGCCCGCACCGCCCTGGCCGGGACCCTGGAGCAGACCCGCGCCGACAGGGCCAGGCTCGACGCGTTCTGGTCAACCGCTCCAGCGGGTACCACCAGCGCAGGCCAGATCTCTCCACGGCAGGGCGACACCCTGGGCAGCGCCACCAACAGGGCCACGTTGGGGCAATGGCTCGACCAGGTGCTTCGCGACTGGGACACGGTCCGGATCCCGGAGGAGGGCGCCGGGCCCCGCACGCAGTGGCTGTACCGGCGGGCACTCGACATCGCCAGGCATCTGCACGGCTGTGCCGGCGCCATCGCCGCGGTGGCGGGTGTGCCCGTCGGCGCCGACGCCGGTCCCCGCGACCGCGCAGGGCCGGCCGCTGTGGCTCGGAGCCGGGCGGCGATCGACCCCGGGGGCTTGGAGCAGAAGCGGCTCAGGGCGCTCTACACCTACCTGCTCGCGGCGCCGGCGCCGGACGGGCCCGAGGAGGTGCTACGCCGGATGCTGAGGCTGGACGTCGTCCAGCTGGCGTTCTCCGGCGCCAGCCAGGACGTGGAGCAGGAGGTCGAGCTGGTCCAGCTCTCCGCCGCCCACCCGGAGACGCTGACCGGGGTCCAGCTCCACCACTTCGGTGCCTTCTACCGGTCGTCCTGGCGCATGAACGACTGGCTTCACGGCCGCATGGATGGCGCCGCGCATCTGGTCCGCGTGCTGCTGTCAACCGAACGGCTCCGCCAGCGCGCCGCGGCCATGGTCGGCGGGCCGGGCGACGGCGCAGACGGCCAGCCCGCGGCCGACCCCGTGGAGCGGCTCCTCGAGGAGATCCACCGGTGCGCCGTGTCCACCGCCGATCCCGCCGACAAGGACTGGCTGGAGGCGCAGTGGACCAATGTCGAGGCGAGGTGCGAAGCGTTCGTGGCGCTGCTCTTCGCCCCGAAGCCGACCACTCCCCAGGCGACCGAACGGGCGCTGCTGGAGACCTGCGTCCGGGCGATCACCCGCTCCATCCAGACCCACATCCTCCGCAGCGACCTTCCCGCGCTGGCCGACGCGATCCGCAGCGAGGGCGAAGACTGCGCCGACACCAGCCGGGCCTGGCTGGCGTCCTATGACGCCGGCCGCACCGCCAACGGAGGCGGTCCGCTCCCTACGGAGCAGCTCTGGTCCCTGTGGGCGCAGGCCGAGAAGGTGGGCGAGGAGAAGCTCGCCGGGGAGGTTGGCAGCGACACCTTCGCCCGCACCACCGCCCACGCCGCCGCCGTGGCCGCGAGCACGGTCGGCGCGCCGGCCAAGCCCAAGGTCGTCGCGACCGTGCTGGCCGCCCTGCGTGGCTACGTCCTGGCGGTGTGGGCGATGGTCACCCTGCTCACCCGCAGGAGCCACTTCGGGCCCCGGGTCGTCGAGCTTGCCGTTGCCGCCGGTGCCGTGCTGTTGGCCGTGGCCATCTTCGTGCCCGCCATGCCCCTGGCGTTCACCCTGGCCGGGGTCCTGCTGCTGCTGGCCGGCGTCTCAGCCGGCGCTCTCCTCACCGAGGAGGCCAGGGGAGTGGGCTGGCGCCTCGGGCTGTGCGCGCTCGTCGTGGCGATCGCCCTGGGCGCCTACGTGTACTGGGACTGGACCCACAACGGACTGAGCGGGACCATCTGGAACCTGCTGACAAAGATCGGGATCGGGATCCTCGTCGTGCTCGTCGGGTGGTACGTGGCCCGCGCGCGTCCTCGGGGAGGGGGCCGACGCGACCGGGCGGTGGGCATGAAGGCGGGTGGGGACGCCGGCGCCGAGGCCGGCGCCGAGGCCGGCGCCGCCGTGGGCGAGGAGGCCGGTCGTGCCGCCGGCGAGCGGGCCGGTCGTGCCGCGGGCGAGCAGGCCGGTCGCACCGCCGGCGAGCAGGCCGGTCAGCGGGCTCGCTGGGCCCAGCGGCTGCGCAAGTACACCTCCACCGTCTCTGAGACCGACATCCGGACCAAGGTCGAGGAGGCCGGCGAGCAGGCCGGCCGCCAGGACGGCGAGCGCGCCGGCCGCGAGGCCGGCAGAGCCGCCGCCCGCGAGGCAGCCGAGCAGGCCTCCCACGACGCGGCGGGCGGGCCCGGCGCGTCGGGTGGCTAGGCCCGGACCGGGCCGGGAGCGAGCTGCCGGGGGACAGCTCGCTCCCAGGGCGCTAGCCAGCCCAGCTGGTTGGACGGTGCCCGCAGAGGCCACCGGCCAACCTAACCAAGCTGTGTACCACCATCGCCGCCGCCGAAACAAACGAATGCCCCGACCCCGGTCGGATCACCGATGTCCGCCGCCCTGCCGCATACCCTGAGGCGACGACCGGAGCGTCGGGGCAGGGAGGTGGCGGGTCATGGACGTCTGGGTGATCGCCGACGGCGGCGTCGAGCCGAAGGCCGTCGAGGAGCTCGAGCTGCTCATCGCCCTGCAGGAGGGGCTCGTGTGGGTCGACATCCCCACCTGCGACGAGGAGGCCATCCGGGTACTCTCCGAGGTGCTCGGCTTCCATCCGCTGGCCGTGCGCGACTGCGTGGAGCGCAACCAGGTTCCCAAGGTCCACGCCTACTCGGACCATGTCTTCATCGTCCTGCATGCCCCCGAGCGCGGCCGGGGCGGCAGCGTCCATTACGTCGAGCTCGACCAGTTCGTGGGGCCTGGGTTCCTGGTGACCGTCCACGGGCCGCTCGACCAGGCGGTCAACCCCGACGTCGCCCTGCGCGAGACCAGCGCCGTGCTCAAGCGGCTGGAGTCGGGACGCCTGCGTCCGTCCTCGTCGTTCGAGCTGTCCTACGCGATCGTCACCGCCCTGGCCCGCCACCAGGAGAGCTTCCTGGCGGCCCTGGCCCAGGAGGCGGGGCTCCTGGAGCAACGGGTGATGGGCGACGAGATCGACGACCCCGAGCAGTTCCTCGAGGAGCTGTTCCGCTCCCGCCATGAGCTGCTGGTGGTCCGGACGATGGCCGCGCTGAGCCGGGAGATCTACGGGCGCATGGTCACCCTGGAACGCTTCGTCCCCGGCGCGTCCCAGGCGCTGGTGGCCGATCTCGCCGACCAGTTCGCGCGGGTCAGCGGCCTGGCCGACGGCCAGAAGGACTTCCTCCAGGGCGTGATCGAGTTCTACCAGACCCGGACCAACACCAAGATGACGATCGCCGCCGAGCGGCTGGCGGTGATCGCCGCGGTCACCCTGCCGATCACCGCGCTCTCCTCCATCTACGGGATGAACGTGATCGTCAACGACCGCACCCAGCCCGTGCACCTCGCCGTGGTGCTGGTCGTCATGGCCGCCATGTCGACGGTCCTGTTGCGCTGGACCAAGCGCCAGGGATGGTGGTAGCCCGTCCCGGTGTCAGGTCGCCAGGAGCTGGGCGCGCATCCGGGCCAGGGCCCGGCGCAGCAGCCGGGAGACGTGCATCTGGGAGTAGCCGATCCTGGCCGCGATCGCCTTCTGGTTCAGGTCCTGGTAGAACCGCATGACGATGACCCGGCGCTCCAGCTCGGGCAGCTCGCCGATCAGGCCATGCAGCGTCAGCACGTCCTCCGGTTCCTGATCGGGCCCGGGGGCGGCCAGCAGGTCGCCCAGCGACAGGTCGGCGTTGTCGCCCGCAAGCCGGTCCAGCGACAGCCCGATCCGGGTCTGGGCGGCCTCCCAGGTCTCGAGCAGCTCCGTCTCGGTCATCTGCAGGTGGCAGGCCAGCTCGCGGAGGGTGGCGGCGCGGCCCAGGACCTGGTGCAGTTCGTCGATGGCCCGGTAGAGCCGCAGCACACGTTCCTTGCCCGTGCGGGGCACGTGCAGCCGCCAGCTGGTGTCACGCAGGTAGCGCTTCAGCTCTCCGACCACCGAGGCGACGGCGAAGGGCACGAACGCCGCCCCCTTGGCCGGGTCGTAGCGGTCGACGGCGGCGATCAGCCCGGCCCGGGCGGTCTGGGTGAGGTCGTCGAGGGCGCTGCCGGGGCTGTTGCGATAGCGGTAGGCGATCCGGTCGGCCAGGCCCAGGTAGGCCAGGATGATCCGCTCCCGCAGGACAGGGTCCCGGTTGGCGGCGTACGCCCTCAGCCAGGCGTCCCCGGCCGTCGCGACCGCATGGTCGCCTGGCCGGGCGTCGACGAGCTCGTCGGCCGGGAGGGGGACGGCCGGGGACACCAGGCGCTTCTCCAAACCGTTCGTCCGCGGGGTCCTGGCGGACGAGCCTGCACAAACCGCTGCCAGGTGCTTGCCCTGTTCGGAGGCATGGCAAACCTGATGACCTCGCCGCCTATCCGTCGCCGAGGACCGCCGCGGCGATCCTCCGGACGCGCTCGGGGTCGGCGATCGCGTCGATCTCGACGATCCTGCCCTCGGTGACGGTGAAGCCCAGGACGGCGAAGGGCCGCCCGTTCACGGTGACGACCACGCCGGCGGCGCCGTTCACCAGCGCCGGGTGCAGGTGGGCGGTCGGCAGCGCGCCGATGAGCGCCTGCCTGGCGACGGCGGCCGCGCCGCGGGTCACCCTTGCGGCGGCGGGGCGCCTGGCGCCGAAGTCGGACCGCAGGACGACCTCGGGGTCGAGCAGGGAGACGAGGGTGTCGAAGTCGCCCCCGCGTGCCGCCAGGAAGAAGGCGTCGACCACCGCTCGTTGACGGGCGAGGTCGGGATCGGGAGCCGGTAGCTCGGCGCCCCTGACGCGCCGGCGTGCCCTGCTGGCGAGCTGCCTCGCCGCCGTGGGGGACCGGCCGACCATGGGCGCGATCTCGTCGAAGGGCAGCTCGAACATGTCGTGGAGCACGAACGCGAGCCGCTCGGCCGGTGACAGGCTGTCGAGCACGACGAGGAGGGCGAGGCCGACCGAGTCGGCCAGCAACGCCTCCTCCTCCGGTTGGAGCGTCCCCGGGGGGCTGATGACGGGGTCGGGGAGGTGGGGGCCCAGGGGCTCCTCGCGCCGGGTGGCACGCGACCGCAGCATGTTGAGGCAGACACGGGCGACCACCGTGGTCAGCCACCCGCCGAGGTTCTCGACCTCGTCCGCTCCCGCCCGGGTGAGGCGCAGCCAGGTGTCCTGGACGGCGTCGTCGGCCTCGGCGAGCGAGCCGAGCATCCGGTAGGCCACCGCCCGCAGGTGGGGCCGGTGCTCCTCGAAGCGGTCCGCCAGCCACTCGTGCTCGTCCATCGGTCACATCATCCCGTCGCCAGGTGTCATCCAGCTGACCCCTTCCACAGGACGGATGTGACAAGGAGGCATGCGATGAAGGCTCCAATCCTGGTCACCGGCGGTACGGGCACCCTGGGGCGGCTGGTCGTCCCGCGGCTGCGGGACGCCGGCCGCGAGGTCCGGGTGCTCAGCCGGCACCGCCGCGAGGGCGGCGAGGGCGTCCAGCTCGCCACCGGTGACCTGGCCACGGGCGAGGGGATCGACGCCGCGGTCGAGGGAACCGAGGTCATCGTGCACTGCGCGGGCACCACCAAGGGCGACGAGGACAAGGCGCGGCACCTGGTCCGGGCGGCCTCGCGGGCCGGGGTGCGGCACCTGGTGCACATCTCGGTCGTCGGGGCCGACAGGGTCCCGCTGGTCAGCGGCATCGACCGCGCGATGTTCGGCTACTTCGGGTCCAAGCTGGCCGCGGAGCGGGTCGTGGCCGACGCCGGCCTGCCCTGGTCGACGCTGCGTGCCACCCAGTTCCACGACCTGCTGTACCTGGTCGTGCGGCAGCTGGCCAGGCTGCCGGTGGTCCCGGTCCCGGCCGGGTTCCGGTTCCAGCCGGTCGACCCCGGGGAGGTGGCGGACCGGCTGGTGGAGCTCGCCCTCGGCGGGCCGGCCGGCCTGGTGCCCGACCTGGGCGGGCCGCGGGTGTACGAGATGGCCACGCTGGTCCGCGGGTACCTGGGGGCCCGTGGCAGGCGCCGGCCGATCCTTCCCGTCCGGATCCCGGGCGCCGCCGCCCGCGCGTTCCGGGCCGGCGCGAACCTGGTCCCGGACCGGGCCGTGGGCCGCCGGACCTGGGAGGAGTTCCTGGCCGACCAGCTGGGGCCGAGCCTCCACGGGGCGACGGCCACCACCTGACGCGCCCAGAGGACGCCTGGCGGCGTAGGGTTGGCCGATGACGCTGGAGCCCGGGCTGGAGGCGGCCTTCCGGTACACCGTGACCGAGGCCGACACCGGCGTGGCGGTCGGCAGCGGGGACGTGCCCGTGCTGGCCACCCCGAGGGTGCTGGCCCTGGCCGAGCGGGCCACGGTGGCCGCGGTCGCCGGGGCGCTGGCGGCGGGCACGACCACGGTCGGGGCCCGGGTCGAGCTGGACCACCTGGCCCCCAGCCCGGTCGGGACGGAGCTGGAGGTGCACGCCGTGCTGGAGCGGGTCGCCGGCCGGCGGCTGGAGTTCGCCGTGCGCCTCCGCGACGGTGACCGGCCGGTGGCCGTCGGCCGCGTGGTCCGGGTGGTGGTGGACAACGCCGCCTTCCTCCGCGACGCCGTGGCGGCGTCGGAGTAGATGGCGGGACGACAGGCCGCCCGGGCGGGCGGGGAGAGGCTTGGGAGGTCGAGGTGGAGACGTGGGATGCCATCAGGTCTCGTCGCAACGTGCGGTCCTACGGCGGGCAGGCGATCGCGCCTGAGGACCTGGACCGGATCCTGGAGGCCGGGCGGCGGAGCCCCTCGGCCGGGAACCAGCAGGCCTGGGACTTCGTGGTCTGCACCGACCCCGAGCAGCTCGCCCAGCTGGCCGGGGTGTGGCGCGCCGCCCGCCACGTCGCCGGTTCGGCGGCGACGATCGCGCTCGTGGCCCCCCTCTCCGACGACGCCCGCGCCCGCGACCTGGTCCAGTTCGACCTGGGCCAGGCGACGATGAGCATGATGCTGGCCGCCGCCGACCTGGGCCTCGGCAGCGCCCATGCGGGTGTGCAGGACCAGGAGCTGGCTCGGCGGCTGCTGGGCTTCCCCGAGGACCGGTTCTGCGCCGTGCTCGTCAGCCTCGGGGTCCCCGCCGACCGCCCGCTCGCGCCGATCGAGCGGCCCGACCGGCGTCCGTTCGACGAGGTCGTGCACCGCGGCCGCTGGTAGCGGCCGCTACCTCGACGCCAACAGCATGACGACGGTCAGGAGCAGGACGGTCGCCAGCGCGACCACCAGCGCGATCAGAACGTACGCGGGCAGCCGAAGCCTCCCCTGATGGTCCTTGAGCATCACCTCGCTGGTGTGGTCCTCCTGGCCGGCGGGGGCCGGGTCGGGCGACTCACCAGGTTCGCCGACGTCGTCGGGATCGGGGTTCCAGAGGTCGGGCATGGACCGGCTCCTCTTCACCTGAGATGGGGATGGGGGACCACGAAGGCTCCGCAGGCACACCCCCCTCAGGCCGAGGCCGACGTGGGGCGGGGGGGTCGAGACCCCACGCCAGCCTCAAAGCGAGGAGGCTGCTCCGTCCCCGGATGGATGGCGACCTGCCCTCGCCGTAGCCGCCGTCCCTCGTTTGGCGGGATTCGGGCTGGTCCGTTCTCGCGAGGCGGGTCGTGCCTGGCGCCGGCCGACCAGGGGGGCCTGACCCGTGCCTCAGTCGGCCGCGGACCCGAGGGCCCGGTCGAGGCCGTCGAGGATCAGGTCGAGCCCGAACGCGTACTCGTCCCCGTAGTCGTAGCCGGGCCGGAGGGCGCGCTCCACGGCGATCTCGGCGAGGTGCGGATACTGGTCGGCAGGGAACTCGGCCATGATCGTCTGGGCCACCTCGGCGGTCTCCTCCGGCGTGCGGAACGGGAGGCTCGTCTCCTGCAGCGCGAACCCGTAGATGTAGGCGTCGAGCAGGGAGTAGGCGTGGGCGGCCAGTTCGACCGAGAAGCCGGCGTTCCGGAGGATCCCGAGGACGGCGTCGTGGTGCCGCACGTTGGCGGGACCAGGGGTCGACCTCGACTCCATCAGGGCGGTGGCCCAGGGGTGGCGCCGGAGCGCCTCGCGGGCCGAGATCGCCCGCCCGCGCATGGCCGCCTTCCAGTCGGCCTGGCCTGACGGCAGCTCGATCTCGCCGAACACCACGTCGACGATGCCGTCCAGGATGTCGTCCTTGTTGGCCACGTGGTGGTACAGGGACATGGCCTCGACCCCGAGCTCCTGGGCGAGCTTGCGCATGCTGAGCGACCCGACGCCGCCCCGGTCGGCCAGGGCGACGGCGGCGCCCAGCACCCGCCGCCTGCTCAGGGGGGTCCGGGGCGCTGGGTTCGGGTCGGGCTGGGTCGTCATCTCGCGCCTCCCGCCGTGTGGACCGACCGACCGTACAGCGTAAGTTCAGGGGTTGACGGTCTTACGCTGTAAGCTTACCTTACATCGTAAGTCTATGGGAAGGAGCAGGAGGATGGACGCAGCGACCGCCACGGCTCAGGGGACCACGATGGAGGCAGTCGTCCAGGACCGGTATGGCGACGTCGATGTGCTGGACTTCAGGACATCGCCAGGCCGGTGCCCGAGGACAACGAGGTGCTGCTGCGAGTGCGCGCGGCCGGCCTCCATCGGGGTGACTGGCATGTGATGACCAGCCTGCCCTCCAGGTGATGCGGTGTTCGGCTGGGCCGACGGCTCCTTCGCCGAGTATGCGATCGCGCCAGAGGACCAGTTGCCGGCCAAGCCGGCCAACCTCGGCTTCGAGCAGGCGGCGGTCGTGCCCATCTCCGGGTTCGCCGCCGAGGTGACCGGGGTGGCCAGCGTCGACCAGGCCGACCTGGTCCGCTCGCTCGGCGCCGACCAGGTCATCGACTACACCCGCGAGGACGTCACCGACGGGACACGCCACTGGCCCTGATCCTCGACTGCGAGGGCCGCCGGACCCTGTCGCGGCTGGTGGGGTCGGCGGCTGCGGATGCTGAGCTCCAAGCCGCGACTGGAGGACCTGGAGGTCTTGCGGGAGCTGCTTGAGGCCGGCAAGCTCAGCCCGGTCATCGGCCAGACCTACCCACTCGGCGAGACCCGTGAGGCCACCTGGAAGATGGTCGAGGGCCAGGGACGTGGGGGAAGATCGTCATCACCGTGCAGCGGTCCTGACGCCGAGATCGAGGAGGCGGTTCCGTGGAGAGGGAGGGCGGGTTCCCGACGCTCCGGCAGGTGGTCCTGGACAGCACCGATGCGCGGGTGCTGGCGGAGTTCTACCGGCGGCTGCTGGGCTACCGGTCCGGCCAGGGGACGAGCCGCCGCCGGCCGGCGAGCCGGACCCCCAGGGGCGGGACTGGCTGGCGCTGCGGGACCCCGCCGGTCGCGTCCAGGTGGCGGTCCAGCAGGTGGCCAGGCTGCCCACGGTGACCTGGCCGGAGGGCCCGGTGGCGCAGCAGCTGCACCTGGACCTGACGGTGCCGGGCACGGCCGAGCTGGAGGTCCAGCACGAGCGGGCCCTGGCCCTGGGCGCCCGGCTGCTCGAGGACCTCGCCGACGACCCGGTGGAGCCGCTACGGGTCTACGCCGACCCCGCCGGCCATCCGTTCTGCATCTTCGTGGCCCGTCCCGCCTGACTACTCGAGCAGGCGCCCGGCCGTGCTCAGGTCCTCGCCGCTGTCGACCCATCGCTGGAGTTCGGGGGGGATCGGCGGGACTGGCTCGGTGGTGACTGCCAGGCGGCCGCCGGCGTCGGCGCGGGTCTGGAAGTTCACCGTCAGCGCGGGCGACGGCTCGGGGTGGTCGCGGCGCTGGTGGGCGCCGCGGCTCTCGGTGCGGGCCAGGGCCCCGAGGAGGGTGGCCTCGGCGGTCACCAGGGAGGCCCGCAGGTCCAGGGCGTGGGCCAGGTCGGCGTAGCCCTCGGAGGTCGGGCGGACGTCCACCTCGCCGGCCAGCTCCCGCAGCTCGGCCACACGGTCGAGGCCGTGCCGCAGGCCGGCCTGGTCGCGGACCACTCCGCAGGTCTCCCACATGGCGTCGCGCAGGGCCCGCTGCAGGGGGCGGGCGAACTGGCGGCCGTGGCGGACCAGGCCGGACAGCTCCTCGTCGGCGGCGGCGACCACCTGGCGGGAGCGCAGCTGGAGGTCGCGGCTGGCCGACCAGCCGGCGGCGGCCTCGCCGGCCCGGCGGCCGAAGACGACCGTCTCGGCCAGGGAGTTGCCGCCCAGCCGGTTGGCCCCGTGCAGCCCGGCCGTCACCTCGCCGGCCGCGTAGAGGCCGGCCACGTCGGTGGCGTGGGTGTCGGGGTCGACCACCACCCCGCCCATCGAGTAGTGGGCGGTGGGGGCGACCTCCATGGGCTGCTGGGAGATGTCCAGCATCTGGTACTCGAGGAACTGGCGGTACATGCGGGGCAGCCGCTCCAGGATCTTGTCCTTGCCCAGGTGGGTGATGTCCAGGAACACCCCGCCGTTGGGGCCGCCGCGGCCCTGGGCGATCTCGGTGTAGTTGGCCAGCGCGACCCGGTCGCGGGCCGACAGCTCCATCCGCTCGGGGTCGTAGCGGGCCATGAACCGCTCCCCGAGGGCGTTCCTCAGCTGGCCGCCCTCGCCGCGGACGGCCTCGGTGACCAGCGTCCCGGCGGCCTCCTCGGGAGCGACCATCCCGGTGGGGTGGAACTGGACCAGCTCCATGTCCTGGAGCCGGCAGCCGGCCCGCAGGGCCAGGTACATGCCGTCGCCGGTGTTCTCGTCCCGCCGTGAGGACGACCGCCGCCAGATCCGGGTGTGGCCGCCCGCGGCCAGCACCACCGCGTCGGCCAGGAACACCGTCCGCTCGCCGGTCTCCAGATCGAAGGCCAGCGCCCCGAAGCAGGCGCCGTCGCTGACCAGCAGCCGGGACACGTACTGGTCGTCGACCACGGCCAGGCCGAGCTCGGCGACCTTGGCGGCCAGCGTGCGCAGGATGGCCCGGCCGGTCCAGTCGCCGGCATAGCAGGTCCGCCGCCACCGGTGGGCGCCGAAGAACCGCTGGTCGAGGCGGCCGTCCGGAGTGCGGGCGAACGGCGCTCCCCAGTCGGCCAGCTCCAGCACCGCGGCCGGCGCCTCTCTGGCCATGAGCTCGACCACCCGGGGGTCGGCCAGGAAGTAGCCCTCGCGCAGGGTGTCGGCGAAGTGCTGCTGCCAGGAGTCCTGGGGGTCGACGCTGCCCAGGGCGGCGTTGATCCCGCCGGCGGCCAGGACCGTGTGGGCGTCGTCGCGGCGCCGCTTGCCGATCACCACGACCTCGCGGCCGGCCTGGTGGGCGGCGATGGCGGCGCGCAGCCCGGCCGCCCCCGTCCCGATCACCAGGACGTTGGCGACGTTGCTGCGGGTCGGCGTGCCGGCCATGCCCCCAGCATGCACCCACCCGGCGGGCCGGGCGAGGCCGGACCTGCCCGGGTCGGCCAGGGCTGGCCAGGCGGGCCGGTTCGAACGACTCGTAGGACGGCACCCCGAGGGCGGGGTCGAGGGGGTGGACCAGGTCGATGATCCCGTGGTCCATCAGGATCGGGTAGCGGCCACGGCTGCGGGCTCATGCACAGGTTGGAAGGCGCCGCCCTCGGCCTGACCGGTCAGCGCTTGCGGCCGACCCCGCCGTAGAACCCGCCCGGGAGCAGCGCGTCGGCCTCGTCGGGCCGCCACAGCTGGATCTCCACCAGGCCGGGGTCCAGCAGGTCGAAGCCGTCGAAGAACCGCTCGACCTGGGCGTGGGTGCGGGTCACCAGGGACGCGGTGGTCAGCTGGTACAGCCGCTCGACCTTGGCCCCCATCTCGGCCATGGCCTCCGGGGACATGTCCGGCCGCGCCGGGATGTCCCTGGTGCCGTGGGAGAGGGCCAGGTAGCTGCCGGCCGGCAGGGCGTCCCGGAAGCGGGCCACGATCCCGTAAGGGTCCTCGTCGTCGGGGACGAAGTGCAGGATCGCCATGAGCAGCAGGGCGATCGGCTGGTCGAAGTCGATCAGCTCCCGGACCTCCGGGTGCCGCATGACCGAGTCGGGGTCGCGCAGGTCGGCCTCGATGGCGGCGGTGTTGTCGCCGGCCAGCAGGGCGCGGCTGTGGGTGACCACCATGGCGTCGTTGTCGACGTAGACGACCCGGGCGTCGGGGGCGACCGCCTGGGCGATCTCGTGGACGTTGCCCTGGGTCGGCAAGCCGCTGCCGAGGTCGATGAACTGCCGGATCCCGGCCTCGCCGGCCAGGAGGCGGACGGCCCGGCGCAGGAAGGCCCGGTTGTCCTCGACGATGTCCCGGGCGACCGGGGCGATGGCGACCACCTGTTCGGCCACCTCGCGGTCGGCCGGGAAGTTGTCCTTGCCGCCCAGGAAGTAGTCGTAGATGCGCGCCGGGTTGGGCACGCCCGTGTTGATCCTGGTGGTCCAGTCGTCGGCCACCTGATCCTCCATGCGATCACAGCGGGGGAGTTGCAGCCTAGCAGGTCAGACCTCGTCCAGGATCCTCTCGAGCAGCTCGACGGTCCTGCCTGGAGGCTCGCTGTCGTCGCAGAGGTACTCCATGACGTCAAGGTACCGCTCCACCTCGTCGCGCTTGTCGAGGTAGACGGCGTTGGTCAGGTGCTCGAGGTAGACCACGTCGGGCAGCTCCCGGTCGGCGAACCGCAGGATGCTGAACGCGCCCGGCATGCCGGAATGCGCCCCGACGGCGAACGGCAGGATCTGGAGGGTGACGTTGGGCAGCTTGCTGGCGTCGATCAGCCGTTCCAGCTGCCCCCGCATGACCTCGGGGCCACCGACCGGCCGGCGCAGGGCGGCCTCGTCGATCACCGCCCACAGCCGCGGCGGGTGCTCGCGGGTCAGCAGCGTCTGGCGGGCCATGCGCAGCCGCACCCGCCGGCCCATCTCCTCCGACGGCTCGTCCAGCTGGGCGCCGCCGATCACCGCCCGTATGTAGTCGTCGGTCTGCAGCAGCCCGGGGATGAGCTGGCCCTCGTAGGTCCGGATCAGGGCGGCCGCCGACTCCAGGTCCACATAGGTCCGGAACCACCGGGGCAGGAGGTCGCCGTAGTGCTGCCACCAGCCAGGGGTGTTGGCCTCACGGGTGAGCAGGAGGAACGCGGCCACCTCGTCCGCGTCGGTGACGCCGTAGAGGCGCAGCAGGTCGATGATGTCGCGTTCCTTGAAGCCGACCTGGCCGTTCTCGAGCCGGTGGATCTTCCATTCCGAGGCCCGGATGGCCTCGCCGGCCTCCTCCCGCGAGAGGCCCATCTCGGTCCGCAGCCGGCGCAGCTGAGCCCCGACCAGCATGCGGCGGACGGTCGGCCCGCCGAACTCCGACTGGGATTCGGTCATGTGTCCCCCCACGGCCCCGGCTACACATAGTCTGCCACCTTGTCCAGACCTACCGGAATCGGACGGGGCGACTCGGGCCTCACGCCTTGGCGAACCCCCAGGTCCCGGCGTTCCAGAACGGGCCCTCGGTGGTCGTGTTGTGCTCGACGTTGACGAGGTCCTGGCGCCAGGCCAGGAAGCCAGGCGGCTGGTAGAGGGGGATCGAGGGGAGCTGGGCCCAGAGCCGCCGGTCGATCTCGTTGCCGAGGTCGGCCGCCCTGGCCGGGTCCAGCTCGCCGGTCGCGCGCTGGAACAGGTCGTCGACCGTGGGGTCGGAGAACCGGCCGGGGTTGCCGCTGCCGTCGGTCCGGTAGGTCTCCTGGCTGCCGGAGAGGACGAACGGGTTGCCGATCGAGGCGACGTCGGCGATGTCGAAGTTGCCGTCGTACACCCAGTCCCAGACGGTCGCCATCCTTCGGGCGATGAGCTCGAGGCGGATGCCGGCCTTGGCGAGCTGCGCCTGGAGCAGGACGTCCTCCGACGCCCGAAGCGGATCTCCGCTGAACGTCAAGCAGCGTAGCCGCAGCGGCTTGCCGCCCTTGGTGTAGACGCCGTCGCCGCCCAGCCTCCAGCCGGCCTGCTCGAGCAACAGTCTGGCGGCCTGGGTGTCGCCCTTGCCGTAGCCGCCGGCGTGGTCCTGGTAGGGCTGCTGGCCGGCGAGCCAGATCCGGTTGCCGAGCGGCTGGGCGGCGGCATCGACCGGCCGCAGCAGGCGGTCGACCAGCTGCTCGGTGTCGATCGCGGTGGCGATCGCCTGGCGGACCGCCAGCTCGGCCAGGATCGGATGCTTCAGGTTGAAGGTCAGATGCTCGAAGCCCGGCCTCGGGAGGGTCTGGCTGCGCACCCCGGGCAGCTGTCTGACGTGGTTGATCAGGTCGGTGGTGGGCTGGGGCCTGATCAGGTCGGCCTCGCGGTTCCGCAGCGCGTCCAGCTGGGCGTCGGAGTCGGGCACCAGCCGGGTCACGATCCGGTCCAGGTGGGCCCTCGGGCCCCAGTACCGGTCGTTGCGCTGCAAGGTCACGGTCTCGCCGGGCCTGAAGCCGGCGATCCGGAACGGCCCCCCCGACGGGATCTTCTCGGGATGCTTGTCGAGGCCGCTGTTCCAGCCGCCCGGCTGGCGGCGGACGTGGTGGGACGGGAGCAGGTTGGCGAACAGGCTCTTCCAGTCGGCGAACGGCCGCTTGAACACCACGGTGACCGTCCTGCCGTCGTCCGAGCCGGTCACCCGCTCGATCCGGTCGTAGCCGGTGGTCGTGGCCGCGTCGGTCCTGCGGTTGGTGCCGTTGAGGTGCTGCCACAGGTAGCGGAAGTCGTCGGCGGTGATCGGCACCCCATCCGACCAGCGGGCCTCGGGCCGGATCCGGTAGGTGATGGTCTGGGGATCGTGGCCGGTCAGCTCGGCGGCAGCCATGAAGGTCTGGTCGAGCCGGACCGAGAAGTCGGGGTGGATCCGGAACACCGACGGGTACACGGACACGGCGATGTCCTGGACGGCGGGGCCGGAGTCCTCGGAGGTGTTGGGGTTGAACCCGGTCACCTCGATCGTGCTGGCCACCCGGACGGTGCCGCCCTCCTTGACCTGGACGTCCTGACGGCCGGGGTTGTCGGCGCCACCGCCGCGGAGGGCCACGACCGCGGCCACCACCACCGCCGCCGCGGCCAGGCCGGCCAGCCACCGGCGACGCCGGCCGGTCACCGGCCGAGTCCCAGGCGGTGGGCGACCGCGGCCGCCTGCCCGCGACCGGCCACCCCGAGCTTGGCCAGGATGCGGGAGACGTGGATGCCGGCGGTCCTTGGGGTGATGAACAGCTCCTCGCCGATCTGGCGGTTGGTGTGGCCGGCGGCCACCAGCTCCAGCACCTCGGTCTCCCGGCGGGTGAGGCCGAACGCGGCGATCCGCGCGGCCGGCGCCGGGGTCGCCGGGGCGGCCGGGTCCTCCGGGCCCTCCAGCCGGAGGCGGCCGCGCCGGGCGAGCAGCTCGATCTCGCGTCGCAGCGGGCCGGCCCCCAGCGCGACCGTGGCCCGGTGGGCGGCCCGGAGCACCGGGTCGACCTCGGCCCGCGGCGCCCTGGCGGCGAGCAGGGCCTCCGCCTGCCGGAAGCGGGCATAGGCGGCCCGGTAGGGCAGCTCGAGCCGCTCCCAGCGCTCGGCGGCCTCCTGCCACCGCGCCGGGTCCGACCGTCCCTCCAGCCGGGTCCATTCGGCCTCTCCCTGGGCCGCGTCCCAGGCCACCCAGCCGATGCAGTCCGCGGCGCCCGGACGGGTCGTCGCCCGGAGCGTCGCCAGGAGTGGCTCGGCCCGCCGGCGGGCCTCCTCGATGTCGGCCGCCGACCGGGCCGCGCGGGCCGCCTCGGCCAGGTCGGCCTCCACCCACAGCCCGAGCGCGTAGATCCCGGAGAACTCCAGCGGGCCCTCGGCGTCCTCGGGGTCCAGCCGCTCGACCGCGCGCAGGGCCCGGTCCACGGCGGCCCGCGCATCCCCGTACCGGCGCTCCTGGACGGCCAGCTCGACCAGGCCCCTGACCACGAAGTCGCCGCCGCCCGCCGACGGGTCGGGCCGGCCGGCCAGGTCCAGGTGCCGGCGGGCCGCGGCCAGATCGCCCCGCCCGAGCTCCAGCAGCCCGCCGGTCCCGTGCAGCGGGACGGCGGCCCAGGTGTCGCGGGCCAGCGCTCCCGCCAGCACGCGGTCGGCCTCCTCCCAGTCGCCGAGCTCGTACAGCCCCTCGGCGACGTGGGCGGTCAGGATGCTCCCGAGCGTCGACTCCAGCCCGAGCTCGCGGGCGAACGCCAGACCACGTCGGGCGGTACCGTGCGCCTCCCGGAGCCGGCCGATGGTCCAGAGCGTGGAGCTGAGGTTGAGGTGGGCGCGGACGATGCCCTCGGCGTTCCCGACCTCCTGGGCGATGCGGCAGGCCGCCTCGAGCTGCCCGGTGTCGAAGGCGCAGCTCCCCAGGATGTCGAGGGCGTGACCCTCCTCGGCCAGGGCCCCGACCGCCCGGGCGATGGCCAGCCCCTCGGCGGCGCGGCCCTCGGCCTCGTGGCAGCGGCCGGCCATCATCAGCCACTGCGCCTGGTAGGTGAGGACGCGGGCGCGCTCGGCCGACGGCTCGGCCGGCAGGACCCGCACCGCCTCCTCCAGGGCGGCCAGGCAGCCCTTCTCGTCGTCATCGTGCCAGCGCTGCTCCCCCAGCCGCAGGTGCAGCAGCGCCGACCGCACCGGGTCGGCCGCCGGGTCGACCTGGCCCAGCGCCATGGTGAGCAGCACGGTCGCCCGTTCGACCTGGGCGTTGGCGCCGGCGGCGGCGCCCGCCCTGGTGAGCAGCTCGGCCCGGTCCACTCCGGTGTCCCGGTCCGGGTCGGTCACCTGCTCCCACAGTTCGAGCGAGCGCTCGTAGTGGCGCCCGGCCTCGGGGAAGGCATGGGCCCGGTCCGCGGCCAGCCCGGCCTGGACCCGGGCCGGCAGTGCCCGCGCCGGCTCACCGGCTCGGTCCCAGTGGGCGGCCAGCTCGGCGGCGGCCACCGCCGGGGAGCCGTCGCCCAGCCCGGGATGGTCGGTCAGGGCCTGGGCCAGGCGGGCGTGCAGCCGGGCCGACTCGCCCGGCAGCAGGTCGGCCTCGACCACCTCGCGGAGCAGCGCGTGCCGCACCTCGTACCCGTCATCGCCGCCCGCCCGGACGAGCAGCTGGGAGGCGACCGCGGCCCGCAGGCCCTCGGTCAGCGCCTCGTCGTCCAGGCCGGCCGCGGCGGCCAGGAGCCGGTGTGGGACCTGCCGGCCCGCGACCGCGACGACGGCCAGCACCCGCCGGGCCGGCTCGGCCAGGGCGTCCACCCGGCCCCTGAGCAGGTCGCGGGGGGTGGCCGGGAGCTCGCCCGAGCCGGCACGCAGGACGGCCAGCAGTTCCTCGGTGAAGAACGGGTTGCCCTGGGAGCGGGCGAACACCGACTCGGCCAGGTCCGGGGCCGGCGCCGCCCCCAGGATGCCGGTGAGCTGCGCGGTCGTCTCGGCCCGGTCGAGCCTGGGCAGCTCAAGGCGCTCCACCGGGCCCCGGTCCAGCTCGGCCAGGTAGGAGCTCAGCCGCGGCTGGCCCGGCTCGTCGTCGCGGTAGGTGGCCACCAGCAGCACCCGCTCCCGCCGCAGGTTCCTGACCAGGAAGGCGAGCAGCTCGCGGGTGGAGCGGTCGGCCCAGTGCAGGTCCTCGACGACCAGCACCAGCGGGGCCTGCTCGGCGAGCCGTCCGAGCAGGCCGAGCACCAGCTCGAACAGCCGGGACTGGGTGCTGTGGCCGTCCGGGTCGCCCTGCGGCCGGCCCAGCCCGGGGGCCAGGCGGGCCAGCTCGGGCCAGGACGGCCCGACCAGCCCGCGTACCGCGTCCGGGCCCAGCTCCGCGACCAGCGCCCGCAGCACCTCGACGACCGGGGCGTACGGCAGGCTGCCCTCGCCGACCGGCACGCAGCCTCCGGTCAGCACCCGGGTCCCGTCGCCGGCGCAGGCGGCGGCCAGCTCGGACACCAGGCGGGTCTTGCCGATGCCGGCCTCGCCACCGACCAGCACGACGGCCGGGTCACCGGCGGCGGCGCGCGACAGGGCCACCTTCAGCGCGCGGAGCTCCCCCCTGCGACCGATGAAGGCGGCGCTTGCGACCCGCCTGACCATGTCGCGGAGATTATCCACCAATCCAAGCGCCGGGAGAACACGTCAGTCCGCGCCGAACCGGCCGCGGGCCTCAGGCGGGATGAGCGGCTTCTGGGCGCGCAGCTTCAGCTCCTGCACGGCCCAGGTGTTGCCGTCGGGGTCGGCGAAGCCGAAGAAGGTGCTGCCGTCCTGGTCGCCGAAGGAGACCAGCTCGCTCGCCTCGACGCCGCGGTCGATCAGCTCCTGGCGGGCGGCGGCGGCGTCCGCGACCACCAGCTGCAGGCCCCGCATCGAACCGGGCTCCATCTCGCGCTGGGGGGGCAGGTCGCCGAAGACGATCGAGCAGCCGGAGCCCCGCGGCGTCAGCTGCACCACGTGCATGTGCTCGTTCCTGGTGTCGTGGTCCAGGTCGAAGCCGACCTGGTCGCGGTAGAAGGCGACCGAGCGGTCGATGTCGCTGACGGGCAGGATGACGACCTCGAGGGTCCAGTCCATGATGTGCTCCCGGTGGTCGTGGTCGTACCGGACGCGCAGCATGGTGCCTGAGAAATCCGCTACCTGCTCCTCGGCGAGGGCGACACCGCGCCGGTGAGGCGGGAGGTGCTCCGCGAGGTGGAGGAGGACCCGCGCCGAAGGCCGGCCATCCACGTCGGCGGCTGAGCCAGCCACAGCGACACCTGGGTGGGCTGCAGGGTGTGGTCGGCGACGGCCAGCAGCTCGGCCGAGAGGGCGTGCAGGTCGGTATGGTCCCGCAGTCGGGCCGCGAACGCCTCGATGGTGCGGGCCGCGTCGTAGCGGCGGCGGTCGAACCGCCGGTCCACGGCCCGCTGGACGCGGCGGCGCAGCGGCTGGAACAGCGCCGCCACCACCAGCGTGGTCCCGGCCACGACCAGGCTGGACGGGCTCCGCCCGGCGCCGACCGCCTGGCCCAGCACCAGCACCCCCAGCGCGTAGGCGCCGCCCAGGATGACCGTGACCAGGCCGTACACCACGGTGCGGTTGACCAGCCGGTCGATGTCCCATAGCCGGTAGCGCAGGATCCCGACGCCCAGCCCGGCCAGCAGCAGCACCGTCCCCAGGAGCTCGGCATACGGTCCCCAGGGGTCGGCCTCGGGGAACAGGCTGAGCGGGATGCTCAGGACCGCCCCGTAGGCGAACCACTTGATCTGCTGGCGCTCCACGGCGCCGGCGCGGCGGAACCGCAGCACCAGCGCGACCGTGCTGATGGCGCCCAGCACCAGCGACCCCGCGAAGGCGATCCAGAACATCTCGCCCACCAGCGGCGGCACCTCGCCCTCCTGGGTGACGAGCGCCGGCCCGCGCAGCGGCCAGTAGCCGACGGCCAGGATCAGCGTGGGGACGACGGTGATCAGGACGCCGGCCGCGGCCAGCGGCCACCAGCGGCGCGACGGCAGGCGGCCGTCGGGGAACAGCAGGACCAGGAAGACGACGCCGATCACGATGCCGGGCACGTTGGTCCAGGTGGCCAGCCAGCTGGCCAGGTCGCCGCCGGGCAGCGACAGGTGCCGCGAGGTGAGGCCGAGGGCCAGGGGCGCGTACTGGGCGCTGAAGTTGAAGACGGCCAGGAAGAGGCTGTCCACCAGGAGCAGCCAGGCGAGCAGGTGGTGCCGGTCGCGGGCCACGATCAGGGCGCCCACGACCGAGAGGACCAGCGCGTCCAGGATGCCGATGGCCTGGTGGGCCTCGACCAGGTCGACCAGGTTCTCGCCGCTGACGGCGGCCAGCGCGACCGCGGCCACGGCCAGGGTGACCGACAGCACGCACAGCGCCCAGGCCAGCCGGGTCGGGGCCGGCCCCGGCCGTGCCGACCGCCGGGTGGCTGGGGTGGTCACCGTCGTCCCTCCTCACGCCGTCGTCGCCGTCGAGTGTCGCCCTCGACCATCACGGCACCATTACGGCCGGCGTTCGGGCTGGACAGGGCGCCCGCCGCGCATCGGCCGGTGGACGTGGGGCGTGGTGCCTCGCCGACCACATGGGCCCGGAGCCGGTCACCGAGACGCGCGGCCGGGGCCGAGTCGTCCGCCCGCCGGGACACCGAGCTGGTGCTGTCGGCGGCCGAGCCGGCCCGGCTGCTGCTGCTCGGCGGCGAGCCGTTCGGTGAGCCGGTGCTGATGTGGTGGAACTGCGTCGTCCGCAGCCGCGACGAGCTCGGCAGCGCCTACCGGCAGTGGGAGTCGGGCCACCCGTGGTTCGGCCGCCTGCGCTCGCCCCTGGCCCGCATCCCGGCCCCGCCGCCGTTCTGGCCGCGGACCACCTAGCCTCGGTCCCGGCTACGCCTTCTGCGCCACCGTGA
>Ga0209382_10002050_pt1 | contig 30291 bp, 28 predicted proteins | sample SoiMetdeltSBSDD5_FD_187599 | JGI IMG/M metagenome (GOLD analysis project Ga0209382, IMG submission 187599) | Bulk soil microbial communities from a Populus tree surrounding site in Tennessee, USA - Soil MetaG P. deltoides SBSDD5 (SPAdes) (version 2) | ecosystem: Environmental > Terrestrial >...
TGCGTTGGCTTTGATCGAGGAGGACCATGGTTTCGCCGTCGCTAAAGGCGTGGCACAGCACCTTGTCGTCTACCATCGTCGCCATGGTGGACAATCGCAATTCGCGGCTTCCGTCGATCTGGCACCGAAGAATGACCGGATTGCCGCTACTCTCGGCTATGCCCGCGATCACATCGCCGAAGTGCTGACCGTCGAGCGTTTGGCGGAGGCGGCTGGCATGAGCCTGCGCCAGTTCAGTCGCGCTTTCCGGGCGCAGACGGGCACAACACCGGGCCGTGTGGTGGAACGACTCCGCGCCGATCTAGCCCGAGGCCGCATAGAGACGACTACGGAATCTGTCGAGCGCATCGCAGAGGCTGTCGGCTTCGGCGGCTCGGAAAACATGAGACGGGCATTCATCCGCATCTTCGGGCAACCGCCTCAATCGATCAGGCGTGCAATTCGAAGTTAGAAGCGCCCACCACGACCATTCTAGGATCACGTTCGCCGGGCCTGGTCGGATCGTTGTGGGCCAAACGCCTGCTAGACGTTGGCACACAAGAACCTAGCCGTCGAACCGAATCCCGGTCCATGGCCGGATCAGTGGCATTTGCGGCATTGGAGCCGTCGGTCCCGATGTGTATTGGAACGTGCTCTAGAACCTCCCGGGACAACAACTGACGGCCCAGGGTTGTCGAGATCGTTCGACCATTGCGAGGCACAGGAGATCGTCCAATGGCAAAGTTTCGGGCAGCTGTCGTTCAGGACGGAACCTCTCGTCAGGGGACTTCGACAACTCTCGAAAAAGCCGAGGCGTTGATCGCTCAATGTGGTTCGCGTGGCGCAGACGTCGCGGTTTTCCCTGAGGCATTCATCGGCGGATACCCGAAAGGCGCCGATTTCCATATTTATCTCGGCGCCCGTACCGTGGCCGGCCGCGACGACTTCCTCGCCTACTACAACGAATCCATAGTCGTGCCCGGACCCGAGACCGAGCGTCTCGGGATGGCGGCAAAGAGTGCGGCTCTCTTTCTCGTCATCGGCGTGATCGAGCGCGACGCCGGCACACTGTACTGCAGCGTGCTCTATTTCGGGCCGAACGGCGATCTTCTGGGAAAACACCGCAAACTTATGCCGACGGCATTGGAGCGGCTGTGCTGGGGATTCGGCGACGGATCCACCATGCCCGTCGTTGAAACCCCGTGGGGGAATATCGGCGCTGTCATTTGCTGGGAAAATTACATGCCGCTTCTTCGGGCCGCCATGTATGCCCAGCATGTAGCGATCTATTGCATGCCTACCGCCGATGACAGGGACACTTGGCTATCGACTGCGCGTCACATCGCGATGGAAGGTCGTTGCTTTGTGCTATCGGCCTGCCAGTACCTGAAGAGACGCGATTTCCCGGAAACTATGAACAACAAACTCTCGGACAATGGAGACGAAGTCCTCATGCGAGGAGGCAGCGTCATCATTGATCCTCTCGGAAACGTGCTTGCGGGTCCGCATTACGAAGGCGAGAGCATTCTGATAGCCGAGTTAGACACGGATCAGATCACCCGCGGCAAACTCGATTTCGACGTGATAGGTCACTACGCGAGAAATGACATCTTCAAACTAACGGTCGATCGCACACCACGCGCCGCAACGGAATTCGTTTCAGGCACGTGAGTCAGACGTGACTTGAGCCGCCATCCAACGACGGTGCGGATTCGCCGCCATCCAACGACGGTGCGGATTCAAGGTGCGCTGCGCAACTCGTTCATTGGCAGCACCCGCTATTGGAGGCCAATCTCTCGCCCAGCGGGAAGCCCTTGCCATATTCCGCTGGCGGGCCGACGGCCTGGGTTTTGGCCCGGGACGGTTTGTCCGCTTATTGAAGGTCGAAAGCCTGATCGGCGGCCGAGCCGTGATGGCGACGCAGGAGCCAGCCATTAATCTGGAGTCGAAGGAGCGCGAGTGCAACCCGCGAACGACTACAAACGTCACACAAAGGCTGCCACTGCTGCACAGCCACAGATTGCTTGCACCGTCGTCGGCTGCATGCCCGTTCCACGCGGCTGCCATCCAGAGATGGGCTCACGCCAAACGGAATACCAACCGGTTTTGATGTGGCGGTGTGTCCGAACTACACGCTTTACGGAAACCGCCGCTAACCGAAACGCGGTGGCGGTCCCATCTCCGCTGGCCCTTAGCGGACATTCCATATGTCACATTTGATGTCGCAATCAGGGCTAAAGCAGACATGACCTTTTGCGGCGCACATGTCTGCTTTTGACCCAAAGCGGACATAACGAGCCAGCCGATACCATGGCCGCTCGGAAGTTCGTGCTGTGTCAGCGCGGTGGCACAGCGCACCGCTAATGCGATCACGAACGCAGCGGCTTTAGCTGACTAGAATTAAAGGGCTTTCGCCGGCTTGAATTTCTAACTAACGTTCGTTAGAAAATCTACATGACTCCATTACGTGTGCTCGACAGCCGTCGGGACGTTAGTGCGAAGTGGGAGAACCGCTATCGCGAAGTCCTCGATGCTGCGGCTATGTGTTTTGCCGAGAAGGGCTATCGCGGCGCAAGCACGCGAGAGATCGCCGAGCGTCTCGGGATTCGGGCTGCAAGCCTCTACTACTATCTACCCTCAAAAGAGGCGGCACTGTTTGCGGTTTGCAAGCTGAGCGTCTTGGACTTCATCGACAACCTCCGAGAAATCATTGAGAGCCGCGATGCGGCCCCGGAGAAGTTGCGCGCCGCGGTCGCCAATCATCTTCTGCCGCTGCGCAGTCATCCCGCCGCCGACTACATTCGCGTCTTCGTCCTTCACCGGCACGAGTTGCCGAACGGGCCGCGCCAGGAGATCGGTCGACTGGCGCGTAGCTATCAGGAATTGATGCGCCAGATTTTTGCGGACGGCATTGCGAGTGGTGAATTTGCGGCCGACCTCAATCCCGAGCTCGCAACGCTCGGTCTTCTTGGCCTGTGCAATTCAGTGCTTACGGCCCGATCCCTGCCGCCGACTTCAACGATCGACGATTTCATCGCCGAATATTCGCGGATTTTTATTCGCGGCACGATTTAAGACTAACGCGACAAAAAAAGAGGCGAAGTAAATGAGTATCGATGTGAGTAAAATGCGTTCGACACCGCCCGGCTATTTCACAGTGCGCTGGGGTCTACCCGAATATACCGATTGGATCGACGAAAGCATGTCGTGGAAAGAGACATGCTATATCGGCGATTGGTCATTCTTGTGGGAACGCCGCTTCAAAGGGCCCGATGCGCTCAAATTGTTCTCCGATATTTCAGTCAACAGCTTCGCCAAGTTTGACATCGGACAGTCAAAGCATGTCATCCACACCAACAAGGACGGCAAGGTTATTCACGAAGGCATCTTGAGCCGTCTCGATGCTGAGGAATTCCTCTTGTTCGGTCGCGGCTGCTTTTGGGCCGACTACAATCTCCGGCATGGGAAGTACAACGCAACTTCCCAGCCGGACGATTTATTCAACCTTCAAGTCTCAGGACCGAACGCAATTTATGTCCTTGAAAAAGTTACGGGCCAAAGTCTCCGCGATGTGAAGTTTATGCATTCCGGCAAGGTCAAGATCGCCGGAGTTGAGATGTTCGCATTGCGACAAGGCATGGCTGGCGAAATCGGCTTTGAGTTGCAAGGACCAATCAAATTCAGAGATCAGGTCAGCGACGCGGTCATGGAAGCTGGCAAAGAATTTGGCATCCGCCAGCTTGGAGGCCGGGCAGTATTCATCAACCATCTCGAAGCCTGTTTTCCGACGATCATCACTGACTACTGCCCGGCCATGTTCGACGACGACATGGCCGAATATCGCGCAGAATTTCAAAAGGCGATGCCGGGCTTTGCAACCACTTTCAACATCGCGGGAAGTTTTGAGGGCAAGGAGATCAGCGACTGGTACCGAAGCCCGATTGAGCTTGGCTGGGGCAAGAACGTCAAGTTCGATCACAATTTCATTGGCCGCAAAGCTCTCGAAGCTGAAGCCGCCAATCCGAACCGCCTCATGCGAACGCTGGTGTGGAATGCCGATGACGTAATCGATGTCTACGCTTCGATGTTCCGCGATGATGAACCGTACGACTATATGGAAATGCCACGCGATCAGCGCGGGTTTATGTACGCCGATAAGGTCATGAAGAACGGCAAGGTCGTCGGTGTCTCGACCTCGCGTGGCTACAGCTATTACTTTCGCGAGATGCTGTCGCTCTGCACGCTTGATGTCGCGCATTGCGAGCCAGGAAGCGAAGTCACCGTCGTTTGGGGAAATCCGGGTCATCCGCAAAAGGAGATTCGGGCCAAGGTCGCGCCAGCGCCATACAAAACGGACAACCGCAGACTCGATCCTCATAACCTGCCGCCGCCAAAGCAAATGCAGCTTTCGACGTCAGGCTAATTCACAGCATCGGCCAACAAACAAAAATTGGGGAGGAACATATGATGAAATTTGGATTTATTATTGTCGGCGCGCTTGCTCTAGGAGCATGCCCGGCAGTCGCCCAGAACAAATCCGTGAAGATCGGGTTCGTCAGCACATTCAGCGGACCTACAGCCGCAATGGGCAATGATATGCGCAACTCGCTCGAAGTCGCACTCGATCATCTCGGTCGCAAGATGGGTGGCATTCCGGTTGAAGTGATCTATGAAGACGATCAGCAAAAACCTGAAATCGGCAAACAGAAAACCGACAAGCTGATCGAATCCGATAAGGTCGACTTCATCGTGGGCTATATCTGGTCGAATGTGCTGCTGGCGTCGATCAGGCCCGCAGTTGACTCCAAGACATTTCTGATCACGTCAAATGCCGGTCCAAATCAGATCGCCGGTGAGCAGTGCTCGCCTTACATCTTCTCGACCTCGTGGCAGAACGACCAAACGCCCGCCGCAGTGGGCCTGTACATGAATCAAAAAGGGGTCAAGACAGCGTTCTTGCTCGGTCCGAATTATGCCGCCGGCAAGGACATGTTGGCCGGTGTGGCATCGACGTTCAAAGGCAAGATCGTCGGCCAGGAGTTTACCAAGTGGCCAGATCAACTCGACTTTTCTGCGGAGCTTGCGAAGGCAAAAGATGCGAAGCCCGACGCGATCTTTGCATTTTATCCTGGCGCGGCTGGTGCCCAGTTCCTGCTTCAATACCAGCAGGCCGGACTCAAGGGTCAAATTCCGCTCTACACTGCGTTCACAATTGACGAGCTAACCTTGCCTCGTCAAAAAGACGCGGCACTTGGTGTCCCCGGTGCACAGCAATGGGTCAACGATTTACCCAACGAGCAGAACAAGCGTTTTGTCTCAGATTACCGCAAGAAGCATCCCGGTCTGTCGCCGACGTTCTATGGCGCTCAAACCTACGATGCCGCAATGCTAATTAACTCGGCTGTCGCTGCGACGAAAGGGAACCTTTCTGACAAGGAAGCTGTGCGGAAAGCGCTCGAAAAGGCGGATTTCAAATCGGTGCGCGGGAAGTTCAGGTTCGGCAAGAACCACATTCCGATCCAGAACTTTTACTTACAGGAAGCGGTAAAAGAGGGAGACGGCTATGCCCTCAAGACGGTCGCCACCATCGTTGAAGACAATCAGGACGGTTTCCACGATAAGTGCTCGATGAAGTAGAGTGTTGGCGACGTTGTAAAGCGCCATCGTCCGCTTCCGGTTCAAAAGCAGGCATTGCCTTGCACATGTCCGCTTTTGGCCCAAAGCGGACATCCCTAGTTGCACCGCACATGTCCGCTTTCGGGGGTAAGAGCGGACATGCCTTTTTGCACTGCAAATGTCTGCTTTTGACCCATAGCGGACATCGCGGCAATCCAAGTGTTAGTGTGAGAGCGTACGATGCCTTCCCGAGGGTGGGGCACTCATGAGGCGGCGAGAATTTCTCGGTATCCTTGGTGGTGCAGCGGCCTGGCCGGTTGTGTCCAAAGCGCAGCAGCCCGAGCGCGTGCGCAACATTGGCATGCTCAACATCCTCGGATCGGACGATCCGGAGGCGCAAGCACGAAGGGCAGTGTTCGAGCAAACTCTTCAGCAGTTAGGGTGGATGGTCGGCCGCGATCTGAAGATCGAAATCCGTCAGATTGGGGCTGATCTCGACAGCACTCGCCGCTACGCGGCGGAGCTGATCGCACTCGCTCCTGACGTGATCGTCAGCATAGGCAGTATATCGGTTGCGCCGCTGCAACAGGCCACGCGGACTATCCCGATCGTGTTCATGAACGTTCCCGATCCGGTTGGTGCTGGCTTCGTCGAAAGTATGGCCCACCCGGGCGGCAATATCACCGGCTTCTCGAATTTCGAGTACAGCATGAGCGGTAAGTGGGCCGAGTTGCTCAAGCAAATCGCGCCCAACGTGACCCGAGCCTTGGTTTTTCGTGATCCCACCTCTGCGGCTGGCATCGGACAATTCGCGGCTGTTCGATCGGTAGCGCAGTCCCTTGGTGTTGAGCTCACGCCGGTGAACGTGCGCGACACCGACGAAATCGAGCGTGCCGTGGCGGCATTCGCACGTTCCGGAAATGGTGGCGTGATCGTAACGGCAGGCGGCACGGCGGCTCATCGCAAGCTCATCATCAGTCTCGCCGCTCGCTACAAATTGCCGTCTGTTTATCCTTATCGCTACTACGCCGAAGACGGTGGCCTGATCACGTACGGACCTAATTCGCACGATCAGGTCCGGCGCGCCGCGGGGTACGTCGATCGCATCCTCAAGGGCGAGAAGCCAGCCGACATGCCGGTGCAGGCGCCGACCAAGTATGAGCTGATTGTCAATCTCAAGACCGCAAAGGCGCTCGGCCTGACCATTCCGCAGTCGCTGCTCGCCACCGCCGACGAGGTGATCGAGTGAATGGCGGAATGTCCGCTATTGGCCCATAGCGGACATGCCGAGTTGCACTGCAAATGTCCGCTTTCGCGGGGAAAGCGACGTGTATGATCCCTTTCAGGGCACCAGCTTTTGCCAAAAGGCCCGGGAAACTCCCGGCCTATTATTTGGTCAAACCGCAGTAGTTGTTTAGTAGATGTGAACGAACTTCACCGACACCTCGCCACGTCTTTCACGGCCCCATGCGAGGCCCTGGGTGAGGGCATCGACTTGATCATCATGACGTCCTGGAAAAGCCAGTAACTCGGCAGTGAACTCCTCCAACCAACTGGCCCGACGTGGAAAGCGAACCGAGCCGCCCGCAAACAAGTCGCTTTGTGCAATCACCCGCGCCCGCTTGTCGGTGTCGGGCTTGTAAACGGTGACATTGATCGACCGCTCACGCAGGCTTTGTATGAGGCCGCGGCTGATTGGAGAATCCTCTTGTGTTAGCCGTCACAAAAAGGCGCAATTCTGGCCCGCCACGCGAGTTACGCACACACTCCTAAAAATAGGGGTTGCTTGCCTGGTCGGTGGGCGACCGATAGCATTTGTCGGAGTCTTTTATTTCGTAGGGTTTGTATTGTGCGCATGGTTAGCTTGCTCATCGCCGCTGCGATCCTACTGGCGGCGTGCGCGACAGATCCGAAAGTTAGAGTTGGGGGCCAAGCCGATGGTCGTTACAACAGCGGTGCCGTTGGCGTCGGCTGGCCATTTTAGGCAATAATTCGTGAAAGAAGAAATTGACCCCGCGCAGCTACGTCCATCCAGCATACCGGCGAACAGGCGATGACCGATTTGAGACGCTGGGCGGCGACCACGGTCGGCGTTAGTAGATATCCTTCCATGGCGTTTCGGCCGTGGTCGCCTGGTCCGGTTGTGGGCAGCCGGATTGGGGCGAATCGTGCCGACCAATTCGTTAATAAATCGTTTCGATTGTTCAGGACGTCAGACGACGCGAAGTTGCTGCGGCTTGCGTGAGTTCGTACGCCCAGCCTGGTCCTCGTGGAGGCTGCTTGGGCGACGATTGGCTAGCATGGATGAATGAACGTAGCGGGCGCGCTAATTACGCCACAACATGCTGCTAGGTTGCCTTACTTATCTTGACCACTGATTTCGGGTGGAGCTTGCGCGGCGTCGTTACCACCAAATCCGGCTGCCATGTTGTCCGGGCGCAAAGTTCATCAACAGTGTTTTCCGAAACGCCCGCTTCGGACTCGGCTAGGACCTTCATGTCTTTCGGCAAGCCAGCAAGAGCGAGACGAAGCTCATGAATGTTTGCTGGGACATTTCGGAATAGTTCATCTGCTTTCATTTTCGTATAGATCAGTGAACGCGGCCCGAAACATGCTACCCGTGTGACGCGACAGCGGAACTCAACGCTTCAATAAATGTTCCGCCCCTCGCCTGTGGATTTTGTGGATAACGGTGTGCGAGTCAGAGTTAGGTCATGAACGCCAAGGGGTCGCCTTGGTTGACTCAATAGCTGCCGACTTGGACGCCCCCAGGCCTAAAGAGTCGGTGGCGGGGGTCGCCGCAATCACCATCGCGGCGGCCTCTTTGAGTCCCGGGCCAACTCACCTGAGCGAATTCGCAGCGTGAGAAACCGGGACCGGTAATTTTATGTTAGGTGGTCTGAAGTAAGCCATAAGCCATGACCGCTGACCGGATTCGCATCACACACGACCGTAACGGGGTGACCGTCTATTTCGAGGGCGAAAAGATCGCCAAGCATGAGCGTGAGACCGGGAGCTGGATTCCGCTAAAGCCGGGGGTCCAAGTAACTGACGGTCCTGCCGGGATTGAAGTTGAGTTGCAGCACTGAGCGGCGGTGGACCCAATTTTGGCACGGTTCGATCCGAACCCAGACGCGAAGGCCATCCTCGCGGCTGCGCAGGCCGCGAACGTGCACCAGCTGATCCTGCGCCTGCCCGATGGTTACGGGACCCAGGTCGGAGAAGGGCGGCCAGGCCCTCTCGGCCGGGCAGCGCCAGCGCATCGCACTGGCGCGGGCGCTCTATGGCGAGCCGTTCCTGGTCGTGCTGGATGAGCCCAATTCGAACCTGGATGCCGAGGGCGAGCAGGCGCTGACAGAGGCCGTTCTTGGCATTCGTGCGCGGGGCTGCATTTCCATCGTCATTGCTCACCGGCCGAGTGCGCTGGCGGGTGTGGACCAGGCTTGATCCCCTGGAAGCCTGGGCAATCCGGGCAATCCCAAAGGCCGGCCGAAAGGTTCACGCAACAAGCTGGCCGAAACCTTCTTTGCCGATCTGTGCGAGGCCTGGGCCGCGCTGGGCAAGCCAGCGCTGATGACCGCGGCATGGACGCATCCCGTCGAGTTCGTGCGCGTGGTTGCGTCGCTGATACCGAGAGAGCTCGAGGCCACCATCACCACAGTTACGGAGCGTATGTCCGACGCGCAGCTCGATGCCCTTATCGGGCGATGTATTGAAGGCGGTCTTGATCCTGCAGCGACGGATTATGACGCGCAGATAAATTCGGTAGATCGGCGCGGCTCTAGGCGGAGTTCGAATGAATGCATTCAGCGTCGCTTTTTCGGGGGTAAAGCGGACATGCCCTTGTGCACCGCATATGTCTGCTTATGACCCAAAGCGGACATGCCAATTTGTCGTGCAAGGAGCTGGTCAGGTAGTTAGTGCAGCACTCCGCTCTGCGCGGGGTTAATATATCGAGGCTATTTGGCTTTAACGACAGAATTGCACAGCGACATGCAGGTCGAATTCGTTACCATCGATGTGTTTACTGATCAGCAGTTCGGCGGCAACCCCCTTGCCGTTGTGTCCGACGGGACCGGACTGTCCGCGCCGCAAATGCAGGCGATCGCAGCCGAGTTCAACCTGGCTGAAACGACGTTCGTGCTACCCCCAGAGAGGCCTGAGAATACCGCGAAGGTGCGAATATTCACGCCGCGTGCGGAACTGCCATTTGCCGGTCACCCTAATGTCGGCACGGCCTTTGTGCTGGGGCAACGCGGCGAGTGCCATGGTCGGTCGATCCAGGGCAACACTTTGCAATTTGAAGAAATCGCTGGCCTAGTCCGGATCGAACTATGGAGGGACGCGTCGGTAATCATCGGTGCCCGTCTCGCCGCACCGCAGCCGTTGGCCGTCAGCGAAGATGTCGAACCCGAGGTCATCGCCGAAGTTTGCACGATCTCGGCCACAGACATTGAGACAAGGCATCACCGGCCCTGCATCGCGAGCTGCGGAATGCGCTTTGTGTTCGCCGAACTCAAGGACCTTCGAGCATTGGCCGCGGCGCAACCGCGCACCGATGCCTTTGCGCGGCACCTGCCGATGGACCGCGTAACCGGCGTACATTTGTATGTATGGGATAGCTCCAACGGTTCCGATATCCAATCACGGATGTTTACGCCGCTCTACGGAGTGCCGGAAGATCCAGCTACAGGCAGCGCAAATGTTGCGCTGATCGGCCTGCTCGCGCACCTTCACCCAGAGGCAGACTTGCGCCTTGCAAAGACCATCCGTCAGGGCATCGAAATGGGGCGACCGAGCTGGCTCATGGCAAGTGCGGATAAGAGTGCTGGCAGAGTAATCGCGACCCAGATTGGCGGCACATGCGTGCCAATGATGCGGGGTGTACTCGAACTACGGTAAGCATCGCGGATTAATGTTTGTTCGGGGCCCAAAGCAGACATGACACTCGCGCTCCCGAATGTCCGCTTTCGGGGGTAAAGCGGACATGACGTTATGCAGTGCAAATGTCCGCTTATGACCCAAAGCGGACATCTGGCCTGATCGGCTTCTGAGGCCGGTTGTGTGCGAATTCTCACTCGCCCGGCCGTAAAGTGCTAAGCTTTAACTGGCGTGGTCCTGAGGCCCTGCGGGGGCAACATGAGACGGCGCGAGTTCATCACGCTTCTCGGCAGCGCGGCGGTCTCGTGGCCGGTCGCAGCGCACGCGCAGCCCGTCCGGCTCGATGGGCAGGGTAGGGATCTCCTGGTTCAGCCACCGGAGATTCGCAGCCAAAACGGCGTCCTTGATGCGACGCTCGCGGCCGCTCCGGGCACGGTTCGGCTGGGCGACGTTACGTTCCCCGGCTTTCTCTACAACAACGCCTATCTGCCGCCTGTGCTCAGGGCGCGCACAGGCGACGTCATGCGCATCCAATTCAGGAACGCTCTGCCCGACGATCCGAGCAATCTGCATTTCCACGGCATGGGCGTCTCGCCAAAGGGGAACAGCGATAATGTCTTTATCCATGTTCACCCAGGCCAGGCGTTCAGCTACGAGGTGAATATCCCGGTCCGCGATCGTCAGGGACCGGGCCTGTTCTGGTATCACCCGCATGCGCACGGCGTCGTCGCGAAACAGATGCTCGGCGGCATGTCCGGCGGAATCGTCATCGATGGCTCCGAACAATACGTCCCGATCTTGGGAGACCTGCCGGAGCGATTCTTGTTCATCAAGCATGTGGAGCATGCCGGGAGAGAAATCATCTCCATAAATGGGCAGGTCAATCCTGTCGTGACGATCAGGCCGGGAGAGGTGCAGTTTTGGCGCATCGCCCATATCGGCGCCACGCTGTTCATCAAATTCCGCATCGACGGGATGCCGCTCTACATCGTCGCCACCGATGGTCACTTCTTGTCCCGCCCTCAGCGGTTGACGGAGTTCTTCGTCGGACCCGGTCAGAGGATCGATGCGATCGTGATTGGCCCCCCGGCCGGTGAGTACGCCGTGCGGACGATCCCGTTTCAGAATCAGGCATGGCGCGCCCCCGATCCCGCCCAGCAGATCGCCACGATCGCTGCCTCCGGGACGCAAGCTTTGGCACAGGCAAACGAGGCCGAGATCCTGCGCCAGCAGGTGCTAGGCGCACGGTGGATTGAAGAGATCCGCAACACCCCGATCGCCCGCCGACGGACGCTCAACTATTCGCGGACGGAGGATCGGCAGGTGTTCATGATCGACGGTCACGTCATGGATGAACACCGTATCGATCTGACCGTGAGGCTAGGTGACACGGAGGAATGGACCGTCGTCAACACCGATCAGCAATATCATAGCTTTCACATCCACCAGACCGCCTTCCTCGTGACCGAGATCAACGGCGTCCCCCGACGCGAGGACAGCTTGCGCGATACATTCTCGGTGCCGCCCGCCACGGACATCGGACCGAGCTCGTTGAAGGTGGTCATCCCGTTCACCGATCCGGTGATCGTCGGCAAATTTGTCTATCACTGCCATGCGGTGGATCACGAGGATAAGGGGATGATGGGAATCGTCGAGGTCGTTATGTGACGCTGTTCGTTAGACTACGTCCGTCAAATCTGCGAAAGGCTAGGGTGCTGGCTCACGGCGTTTGGGGTAATGTGGACACAGCGGGGCCGCCCAACCCGTCCAGATAAGAGGGACCGCAGTGGTTCGAGCCCACCAGCCAGACGAAGCTGTTTTCAGATCGATCCTGCCCGAAGACATCGACTGGAAACCGTTCGCGGCGTTCCCACCTTCCGTCCGGCTCGCCATCCTTGTCGGTCACCCCTCAGAGCCCGGGCCCTATCTGATCAGAGTCAAAGTACCCTCCGGCGTGAAGTTGATGCCGCACAGACACCCAGAGGACCGAATCTACACAGTCATGTCCGGTGTTTTCTACATCGGCCTGGGCGATAAGTTCGACGGCGATAAGGTGAAGGCGTATCCGCCCGGTAGCGTCATCGTTCTGCCTGGCGATACGCCGCACTTCCACTGGGCAAAGTCGGGTGAGTACGTCACCCAAGTATCGGCCGTTGGTCCCTTGGGTCTCGAATACCTGGACGCTACCAAGATCGGCTGCAGCGAGTCGCGCGTGAGGCCAAAGCGGGAGACGGTCTACGCAGATTTCATTATGAGCGCTTCGAAATTACTTCGCGGCCCTCCTCGTTGTTGGAACCAAGGTGGTCGCACCCAAACCTGGCTTGACCAGGAGTTATTTCAAGACAGCGGTGCCCAGCGGCATGAAGAGTTTTCCGAGCGAGCTGCTGCCACAGTGATGTCCGCTATTGGCCCATAGCGGACATCCCTAGTTGCACCGCACATGTCCGCTTTTGGGAGTAAAGCGGACATGACTTTTTGTAATGCAAATGTCTGCTTTTGACCCAAAGCGGACGCTTCCAGTCGGTATTGGTCGCTCTGGCCATGGTAGTCTCGTCGAAGGGGGGCTGCTCTGAAGGGCTACCGTGATTCAGGTTCAGCGCATCTGCTCTGCGGCAGCAATTATTTTATGCCTGTCTTTTGTAGGTCCGGCCGCCTTGGCGGCGGAGCCCAAGCGGGTGATGTTGCTTCATTCATTCGGCCGAGAATTTAGGCCTTGGAGCGAATATGCCAAAACGATCCGTATCGAACTGAATCGCCAATCGCCATGGCCGCTCGACATCCATGACCATTCGGTTATATCGGCCCGCTTCAGCGATCCAAACGCGGAGCTCGCGTTCGTCGAGTACCTTCGCACCCTCTATTCCGAGCGCCCGCTTGATTTGATCTTCTGCATCGGCGCTCCCGCAGCCGACTTTGTCCAGCGGCACCGTGAGCAGCTCTTTCCCATCACCCCCATGCTGTACACGGCAGTAGAACAGCGTCGAGTTCGGTATTCCAGTCTTACCGAGAATGATGCCGTTGTGGCGCTGGTGCACGACTTTGCAGCCGTCTTCGAAAATATTCTGCGTGTGTTGCCGGATATCAAAACTGTGGCCGTGGTGAATGGAAAATCTTCCGCTGAACAGTTTTGGGAAGGCGAGCTACGCAGAGAAGCAAAGCCTTTCGAAAACCGAATTACCTTTAAATGGTACAGCGAATTGTCCTTTAAGGACATTCTCAAAGATGCCGCTGCGCTTCCACCTCGGTCAGCGATCCTCTGGGAGTCGATGTCGGTCGACGCGGCGGGGGTCGTATACGAAGGTGACACTGCCCTGACAAGTCTTCATTCAGTCGCCAACGCGCCAATTTTTACATACCTAGCCGGCTTCTTCGCCGGCCGGGAGATTGTTGGCGGTCCGATGCACTCGGTGGTCGAGGGAAGTCGGCAGACTGTCGCAATCGCTATTCGTATTCTCGGGGGCGAAAAGGCGGCCGACATCAAGACACCTGCCATCGGATTTGCAACGCCGCAGTTCAACTGGAGGGAAATGCAGCGCTGGGGGATTAGCGAGTCAAGTTTGCCACCCGGCAGCGAGATTCGGTTCCGCGATCTGACGGTATTGGAGCAATATCGAATACCAATCTTGGCAGTGATAGCGGCACTCCTGCTTCAGAGCGCGTTGATCGCCTGGCTCATCTACGAGCGTCGCCGCCGCCGGATTGCCGAGGCAGAGTCGCATCAGCGAGTAAATGAGTTGGCGCGAATGAACCGTTTCGACATCCCTAAGCGCGGGTACCAACGCTGCGCAACGTGGACAAGCGGCCCTATCCGGCGTTCGTGAAGGCTTATGGCCACAACGGTTATTTCAAGAGCCTCAAGGTAATTGTGCATTTTTACAATACGCGCGACGTCCTGCCGCGCTGCAAGTCCGATGACCCTGGCGAAGGGTTGACATGTTGGCCTGCCCCGGAGTCGACCGCCAATATGAACACAAGCAAAGTTGGACGTCTGGGCCTGTCGGACTCCGAGGAGGATGCGATCGTAAGTTTTATGCAGACGCTCTCGGACGGATATATGCCCGCCAGGCAGTAATAACTTAGGTCACTGCTGTGACCGCGCGAGGCTCGCCAATGCCGCCTGCAAGGTTTGCGCACTCTTCTCAAGTCCCTGGCGTTCTTCGTCCGACATCTCTGGCTCCAGGACTTCGATGATGCCGCTGCGGCCGACAACGCTCGGCAGCGATAGGGTCACCCCAAACCGGGTCTGCATACTTCCAATGGGGATCACAGCGTGCTCATCGTTAAGCACCATTTCGGCAATGCGCGCCGATACGATGCCAATGCCGTATTGGCTGGCGTCATGGCCTTCGATAATTGTGATGTTGGCATAGCGCACGTCCCTCTCGACTTGCTCGCGCAAAGCTTCAATTGTGACGCCGCGCTTTTTCAGGAGCGTCGGCAACGAAACCCCGCCGACTCGCGCCGATGACCATAGGAACACCTGCGAGGTTCCGTGATCGCCGATGACCTGCGCTTCAACATGCGCCGGTTCGACATCGAAGTATCGGCCGAGATGGACCCGAAACCGTTGGCTATCGAGAAAGGTACCGGCGCTGAGCACGGTTGCGAGTGGACACACCTGCCGCGCCACATCGGCGAGCGGATCGGGCGGGTCGGTGACCACGAGGAGAATAGCATGGGGTGCCGCCGCCACGACCTTGGGAACAATTTCGCGATAAATTTTGGCGTTCTGAGCGAGGAGTCTAAGCCGGCCCTGCGGATCGTTACGATCGGTCGCGCCGCCGGTTTTTTCATTAACACCAGCGGTCACCAAAACGATGCCGGCGCCGGAAAGCGCGTCATAGTCGCCATCCACGATGTCTACTTTGCACCCGAGCGGGGTGCCATAGCGGATATCGGTTGCTACCGCCTCGGCGATTTTGCGTGTGCGGTTAACCAGGACAATCTCCCGCGCGCTGCCGCGAATGGCGGCAGCCATGGTGCAGGCACAGCCCACATTGCCGGTGCCAATGATGCCAAGTTTCATGGTGTGCTCCGTCTATTGGCTTCGGCGGTGACGAGATCAACGGCACCGGGGTTGCCTTTTGACCAGCTCATCATCAGCAGCAGCGGCAACATCAATAAGCTGACGATGAACAGCAGCTTGAAGTCGTTGACATAGGCGATGATCGCAGCCTGCCGGGTGACCTCCGCGTTGAGCGCGGCGAGTCCTTGCGAATTGGCGGTACTCCACAACAGATAAGCGCCTCCGCTCTGGAGGTTACGGTTGAATGACGTGACATTGGCGGCAATCTGGGCGTGCATGATTTGCGTGCTTTGGGTCAGCACCACTGAGGTCACGGACACGCCGATCGCGAGCCCGACATTGCGCAGCAAGCTGAATAGCGCTGTGCCATCGGTTCGCATCTCAGCCGGCAGGGTCGAAAACGCAATCACCTGCAGCGGCGTGAACACAAAGCCAAGGCCGAAACCTTGAATGATGCCGTTACGGCTTAGCGACCAGGCGTCAATGTCCGGCGTCCAGCCCGTCATTTCCCACAGACTTTCCGCGATCAGCAGGATGCCCAAGAACATCGTCAACCGGGGATCGACTCGATTGGATAGGCGCCCCGCAATAATGACAGAAACCAGGTTTCCCGCGCCTCGCGGTGCCAACAGCAGACCGGTTTCGACCACTGAACGGCCGGCGAGAACCTGCAGATAGGGTGCAAGCAGCGCCGCGGTCGCCAGCACGAGCATCCCGACGGCGAAGATCATCGCCAGGCTGGCTGAAAAATTCATATCGCGGAAGATGCGTAGCGGGATTAGCGGGGCTTTGGCGGTGAACATGTGGACGAAAAACAGATAGAATCCAAGGCCGCACAGCACCGCATAAACGATGATTTCGGTCGAGCCGAACCAGTCCTTGAATTCGCCTCGATCGAGCATGAGCTGCAAGGCTCCAAGACCGAGGCCGAGCACCGAAAATCCCATCAGGTCGAAGTGCAGTTGCGCATTTCGGCCGGTGTCGCGCAGGAAAACCCAAAGCCCGGCAATCGCTAGAATGCCGAACGGCAGGTTGATGTAGAACACCCACCGCCAATTATAAAAGTCGGTCAGATAGCCGCCCAGGGTAGGCCCCATGATGGGCCCCACCACGACGCCCATCACCCAGATCGCCATCGCCTGGCCGCGCCGCGCGGGCGGAAAGATGTCGAGCATGGTTGCTTGCGATAAAGGCACAAGCGCCGCACCGAACACGCCTTGTACCGCGCGAAACAATACGATCTCGGCAAGCGACTCGGCCGTGCCGCAGAGTATCGACGAGAGTGTGAAGCCGGCGAGCGAGACCAGGAACAGGTTCTTGCGGCCGAAACGCGCCGAAAGCCAGCCGACCGGCGGTGTCATTATGGCCGCGGCGACGATATAGGAAGTCAGAATCCATGTGATCTGGTCGGGCGAGGCGGCGAGCGACCCTTGAATATACGGCATCGCCACATTGACGATAGTGGTATCGAGGGTCTGCATCAGCGTGGCCGCCATCACGCAAACCGTAATGATAGTGCTGTTCGCCATATTTGAAGCTTGAGCGGTTGACGGCACAGTCATCGCATCCGTCCTGTTAACTAGAACAGATCGCTCAACGAGCGGCGATGCCCGGTGTCGACGCTGACGTAGACGCTCATGCCGGAGCGCAGAACCGGCGCGCCGGGCCTGTGCGCGATCGCGATCCGCACCGGAATCCGCTGGACGACCTTAACCCAGTTGCCACTCGTATTTTGTGCCGGCAGCACCGAGAATTGCGAAGCGCTGGCAGGACTGATGCTTTCGACCGTTCCGGACCAGACTTGCCCGGGGTAAGTGTCAACGGTGATGTCGACGTGATGGCCTGGCTTGAGGTAGGTGAGGTCGGTTTCCTTCATTTGGGCAACGACCCACCTGTGATCGTTGGATACCAGCGCGATTGCGCCGGCCCCGGTCAAAGCAGCGGTTTGCGACACAAGATACGTCCCGGGTTGCAATGCATCGACCTGCGTGACGATACCGGAAAATGGCGCGTGCACGGATGCATGATTGAGCTGACGTTGTGCTTCATCGACGACGGCTTTCGCTTGCCGGTAAAGCGGATGGTCGATGACCGCAATATTTGGATCGCCGCCGAGCTTGGCGAGCTGGACCTGGGCCTGCTGCCGCAAGGAGAGAAGCTTGGCCTTGTCCAATTGTAGCATGTAGCGCGCCTGGTCGTAGGTTTGGCGGGCAACACTATCGCTAGCGACCAGCGCCGCGTTTCGCTCGAAGGTGACCTGGTCTAACTGGACTTGCGCCTCCTGCGCGGCAACGTTGCTAAGAATGGCCTGATAGTCGTCCTTCATCGACTCGATTGTCATGCCGACTTCGCGCAGATTGGCATTGGCATTATCCAATGCAATCTGAAAGGCCTTGAGATCGAGTTGAAACAACAAGTCGCCGGCATTGACAGCCTGGCCTTCATGAACATTGACCGACGATACCAAGCCGGACACATCGGTCGTCACCAGCAGCTGGGCGGCCTGCACATAGGCGTCATCGGTGGACGCGTAGCGTCCGCCGCGCAGCCAGAACACCGCCGAGCCGACGAGAACGGCGAGAATACCTGCGACCATCAGCGAGGTTCGCAGAGAGGGACGCCGGCGCCATATCGGGACGACCGCAGATTTCGCCAACGGATCGCCTGGGGACGCCGCGGGAAACGTCAATGGCGTTTTTACGCTGGGAGCGACTTTAATGTTTGGCGCTTCGACGCGCTGCTTGGTGGGTGGGCGCTCGATTTCAGCCAGGCCGCCACCTGTATGGTTCTCGTTGAATATTTCGGCCTTGGCCATAACGTCACACTGCCGCGATCTGGCGTATCCATTCACGCTGCGACGCTACGCGCCGGTGGCGCCATGAATTCCGGGCCGACCGGATCGCTTACAGTTTCACGCAGGATTCGATCGATCTCGGCCTTTGTAGAGGAATCAATTCGCCAGCCCGCTATTTCATCAACAGGCAGCAGTTGATTGGGATGACGCGCGCCCCACAGCGCCGTGGTGACGCCCTGATCAAGCATCCAGCGGACCGCCAGGTGGATAACCCGCTTGCCGAAGCGTTGCCGGGCAAGTTGATCGAGCTTTTGCACAGCGGACAAATATTGTGCAAACCGGGGCCCGACAAACTTTGGGTCGGAACGTCGTAGATCGTCGCCAGCGAAAGCCGTATCAGCTCGCATCCGACCCGAGAGCAGACCGCGGCATAATGCGCCGTAGCCGAATGTCGCGATTTTATTCTCGCGGCAATAGGGCAGCAGGTCGGCCTCAACTCCGCGCTCGAACAGATTGTAGGGCGACTGCAGCACGTGCAGTGGCGCCACGCGACGAAACCGGTTCATTTGATCGATTGAAAAATTGCTCACGCCGATGGCGCGAATCTGCCCCTGGTTGTACAGCGCGTACATCGCCTCGGCGGTCTTTTCGATCGCAACCAATGGGTCGGGCCAGTGAACCTGATAGACATCGATGTAATCGGTTTGCAGCCGGCGCAATGAGTCCTCGATTTCCCGCATAATCCGGGCGCGGCTGGCATTGCGAAATACTTTGTCGCCTTGCCACTCAAGTCCTACCTTGGTTGCGATAATCACATTCGAGCGTGCGTGCGCGATGGCCTTGCCAACGATTTCTTCAGACCGGCCGAATCCGTAGGCTGGAGCAGTGTCGATAACGTTTATGCCATGATCGATCGCAGCTCGGATCGTTGCGATGGATTCCGCTTCATCGGTTCCGCCCCACATCCACCCGCCAATAGCCCAGGTGCCAATTGCAACGCGCGACAACCTAAGCCCGGTGCCGGGAATGTCGACGAGTTCCATATCGGTCTCGATAGTGTTGGTCTGATTTGTCATGATGTCGTTCCTTTGCGAGTTCTCGCGGCCATATAGCCGCTCATCCCCTCATTTGACGGTGACTGGAGTGGCGCGGATTCCAGCTTCCTCCGCGGCGACCAGCCCGAGAGCAGTCCAGTCGAGCTCGGCGTAACCACGCGCAATTCCGGTGATCATCCGATCGCGGACGACGCCCACCGATGGCATCGGAGCCCCGGCGTTCTCTGCCTCAGTTAGCGCAAGACGCACGTCCTTGAGTGCCAAGGGCATGATGAATCCTGCCTCGTAACTCTCTCCGGCAATCTTGTCGCCATAGATTTTATGGACGCGCCCGCCGTAAAACGTACTTGTCATAAGCTCCATGAAGGGCTTCGGATCGAGGCCGCGCTTTCGGATGACGGCGACGACTTCGCCGAGCGTCTCCAGCGCGGTCGCGGTCATCATGTTGCCGAGCAGTTTGAATAGATTTGCGTCCGCGGGATTGGTTCCGATCACGAACGTTTGTTGCCCGATCTCCGCGAATAGGGGCCGACAGCCTTCGACATCGGCCGGCGCACCCGCGGCGATAACAAACAACTGGCGTGCCCTGGCGGCAGTCGGGTTGCCAAAGACCGGCGCTGCAACGTAGCCCTGTCCATAACGTGTATGTTCGCCCGCGAGTTGGGATGCGGTCGCGGTGCTGATTGTACTCATCGAAACATGGATTGCTCCGGGCACAAGACCTTTGGCAAGGCCGACGAGACCGGTGTCATTGCGCCCGAACACGATTTCACGTGCGGCATCATCGTTCGGCACCATGCTGATGACGACCTTGCATTCGAAAAGCTTGGTGAAATCCGTCGTGGGCTTAAGATAGAGCGCCGCAAGTTTTTGCATCTGGTCAGGGCGGCGGACGTAAGCGGTCACATGAGCGCCGGAGGCGGCAAGGTTTGCGGCCATGGCCGTTCCCATGCGACCGAGGCCGATAAAGCCAATGTCACCTTTCGGCCTCAGTGGGTTTTCTGATCTCTTCATTTTCTCAAGGGGAGTCGTTTCACGAGCCGCTGGCGACACGAGCGCGGTTTTGGATTCGTCTTTCAACATGACAGACCTCGCAATTAATCGCTGATGCACCATCGGCTTTTTTGAAAATATGCAGAATGCCGGCCGGCACCATTAAATTGCCGTTCAGGAAAACTAAATTCGAATTTATCTGACCAAGGTGGGTGCGCGCGGGTATATCGTTGGCATTTACGCTGCCGCGCAGAAAATAAAACGACCGGCCTTGGCCGATCGTTTTTGTCTTCCCACTATGCTGCCGGGAGTGCTGCTAACGCCGCCTGACTTTCAATGGCGGCGATACGATTCTTTACCGCCTTCTGCACTTTCTCAAAGGCGCGCACTTCGATCTGCCGCACGCGCTCGCGTGAAACGCCGAACTCGGAAGCGAGATCTTCAAGCGTGATCGGATCGTCGACGAGCCGGCGTGCCTCGAAAATGCGCCGCTCGCGTTCATTCAGCACATCGAGCGCGGACACGAGAGCCTTGTGGCGATTGTCGCTCTCCTCGCTCTCGGCTAGGATGCGCTCCTGGGTCGGCGCATCGTCAACCAGCCAATCCTGCCACTCGCCGCTCTCGCCGTCGTCGCGGATCGGCGCGTTGAGTGAAGCATCACCGCCAAGACGGCGGTTCATGTCGACAACATCCTGTTCCGTAACACCGAGACGCTTGGCGATGACCTGAACCTGGTCGGGTCGCAGATCGCCTTCCTCGAGCGCGGAAATCTTGCTCTTGGCCTTGCGCAGGTTGAAGAACAGCTTCTTCTGGTTGGCAGTTGTGCCCATCTTCACCAGCGACCAGGAGCGAAGGATGTATTCTTGTATTCCCGCCTTGATCCACCACATCGCATAGGTGGCAAGGCGGAAGCCCCTTTCCGGCTCAAAGCGCTTGACCGCCTGCATGAGGCCGACATTGCCTTCCGAGATGACCTCGGAGATCGGCAGCCCGTAACCGCGATAGCCCATGGCGATCTTGGCGACGAGGCGGAGATGGCTGGTGACGAGCTTGTGTACGGCCTCACGATCGCCGTGCTCACGCCAGCTGCGTGCCAGCATGTATTCTTCTTGTGGTTCCAGCATCGGGAACCGCCGAATCTCGTCCAGATAGCGTGAAAGACCGGATTCGGCCTTGAGTGCCGGCAACGCCGCGGTACGGCCCATGACAGCGTCCTCCTTATCTGCTCTCGGATGATCGGGTGCACTGTTACAGCGCGGTTCGACCGAACCATCCTCGGCAAAAATAGGCCTGCGATGACAGCGCCACCATTAAATTGCCCTTCAGAAAACTAAATTCGCGGTTAGCCAATTTGGTCCGTAGCGTGTTGGGACCGTGAATGAACAAACGCAGATCTATTAGTTGCTCGAATAAGAGATTGGACTGACGGCTGACAAAGCGGTTGCAGCCGGACACCAATAGCTCGTTTCCGTTGGTCGCGGCGTCAGTAGCAATGGATCTGCGATTGCCAGAGATATCGGCAGCCATACGGCCCACAGTCAGAATCTCCGCCGGAGCAAAACTCGTCGCCATGGTGCAGACCGCTATGGATTTCGTGCCTCAAACCGCCGCTCATGCGGATTCCATCGAAGTGATCGCCCATGTGAGGTTCGCCTGCCTCACCTCGAATATGCATCCCATGGAAACCGCCAATATGCCCTCCACCAAGTCCGCCCCCATGACCGCCTCCTCCACGCGCCTGGGCCTCGGGTGAAAATAGACCGCCGGCTAGTGTGGCAGCCATCAAGAGAGTCATAATATGTTTTAGCATGGGGTCGTCCTTTCACACGGTTGGATTGACGCTCGTCCATTCGACAGCGTCATCGTTACCGATTGGAGATGGAAGGATAGGACGTCCGCACAATTAAATTGTCGTTCAGACGATTAAATTTAATTTCGTATGAGGCGACTACCAAACGATCGCCTCCGGCGTACTTGCTGATCTGGATTTTAAATCAAAACGCGACTGTTCGCCTTCCTTTCAGGACCTTTCACTTCCTCCATAAACAAGATTTTAGTTTTCTGAACCGTATTTTAGTGGTGTCCGCAAAGCGGGCGGCTATTTCACCTGTGTCGCCGAGATCAACCTTCCACTCGACGAATGGATTCAAAACCGAGGAAAGACACAGGAGAAGTAAGATGAAGAAGTTTCTGACCATCGTGGGCTTGCTGACCGTCGTCGCGACGCCGGCATTTGCCCAGGCGTACGATCCTGATAACGGCACCGGCAATGTAATCGATGTGCCGGCTTTGGAGCAGCAGGCGGGACGCGCTGACGCTACCTCCGCTTTCGCGCAAGCTCCCGAAAAAAATGCCCATCACAAAACTCGTGTCGATAGCCGTGTCGATCCCTACAGCTCGGCCGTTACTGGCGGCGGCAGCGAGGGTTACAACTGGAACTTGGCGCACTCGAACGATTATTGAGCAAGGACGATTTAGGGGGAGGTGGGCTTAGGCCCGCCTGCCTCCTGTCGAAATTACCCCGAGACGTTGCCTCGGGGGACGCTCCCGTCACAATGACGTTGCCGTCAAATAATCGGAACGAGAGTCATGGCAAATCCCTTTCTGGCAGTCCCCCTTGCGCTTCATTTGATGCCGCCTCGGGTGGTGGCGTGCCGACTTTGGACGTGCGTCCGAGCTGCCGCGCTGCTGCCGCAGCGCAAACCACGAGCACAGACAGGATGCAAACTTGTATGGCGGACGAGCAAGGCGCTCACGATCAACTCGTAAAGGCATGGACGAAATTCAACATTGCCGACCGAGCCGCTTGCTTTCGCACCATGATGGACTTTGAGCCGACTTACACCGAGTTACTCACGTGTCTCGAGATGGCAAGTGATGCCAGGAAATTGCCAGAGGAGATGTACTGAGGTCGTGGTCGGAATGGCTAGCGCTAAATCGGCACTGCGCCGATGATTCGCCGAACGACCGCGCATAAAACCGAATTTAGGTTTCTGAATGCTAATTTAGTGGTGTGAGATCGTTGCGCCTTCTATCTCTCGTGTTGTGACCATTCATCCGCAGGAGATGTACCATGAAGATAAAGAGCGCAATCATCGTCGTTACGACGTTCCTCGGGGTCTTCGCCAGTATTGCGCTGCTTGGCGGCGTTCTACAGAAAGCCCAGGACGCCGGCGTGTCCGCGAGTGACGCGGGATTTGTTCCATCGATCGGGCAGATCAACCTTGGTACACATCCAAGGTTCCGAGCAACAGTTTGGCGCGTGAAATACCGTCGGGTCCCGACGCGCGAGCGGCATCCGAGGTGGAAGTGATCGCGCCGATTGGCGCCAGCCCCCAGACTATACCGGCGAAGTTCTCCCACACCAACGATACGCTCGACCGGGTTCCGATCATGGCTTGGCCGTTGGGGCTGAGCGACCTGCAGCGTCAGCGCATCTATCTGGCAGTCATGGCGGACAAGAACGCGCCGGCGACAGACACCGACGATCTCGGGCGCGCGAGTGAATTGCCGACTGAGGTCGCGCTGAAGCGAAATTACATTTCAATCAACGTCGAAAACAATGCCGGGTTGCTCTGACCTCATGGAGGCGAGTGAGCGCGAAAGCAGAAAGGAGAGTATCGGTGACTTCATCGCGTGACACTAATGAACATGCTGCGGCGCGGGAACCGCGTACCACGCCTTTCGCCGCCGATCGGGGGTCGATGGAAAATTCTACGTCGCCGGTGCAGAATGGATGTCAGGACAAGTCCAGCGTAGCTGACGAATCCAATCGCGGGCCAGTGTCGACACCGGAAACAAACGGAAACGAAACTGTCTCTGAGGATATGGGATTTAGGGACGGGTCGATGGCTAGCGTACTCCTTATCGAGGACGACAAAGAGACGGCCAACGAAATCAAGGCCGAGCTCGGCGATCTCGGCTATGTTGTCGACTGGGCCGCTGACGGTATCGAGGGTCTGGATAAAGCGCGTTCGGGTGAAGCGGAAGTCATAATCGTCGATCGTCTGTTGCCGGGCATGGACGGTCTAACGATTGTCGAGGCGTTGCGGAGCGGGGGGATGCGCACCCCGGTATTGGTATTGAGTGCGCTCGGCGCGGTCGATGATCGGGTGCGCGGATTGCGTGCAGGCGGCGACGACTATCTGACGAAGCCTTTTGCAACTGTCGAACTCATCGCTCGAATCGAAGCGCTACTGCGCCGGCCGCCAGACAGCCGCGATACCGTGTTGCGGTTGGGACCACTGGAGCTCGATCTGATGGAGCGCACCGCCAAGCGCGGGGACCGCGTAATCGATCTGTTGCCCCGTGAATTCCGGTTGCTCGAATACATGATGCGCCGCAAGGATCAGGTGCTCACGCGCGCTATGCTGCTGGAAGAGGTTTGGAAGTACAAGTTTCTTCCCCAGACCAACCTCGTTGACGTTCATATGGGGCGACTGCGGCATAAAGTGGACCAGCCGAACGAGCCGCCAATGATTCATAACGTTCGCGGCGTAGGATTTATACTTCGTGCGCCGGCCTGATTTTGCGCGCACGCCTACGTTTTACTCGGTGCTCACTGTCGCCAGCGCCTTGCTCCTGTGCACCTTGGCGATGTTTTGGTTCGTCTATCGACAGACGGCCGTCTATGTAATCGACAAGTACGATGCTCTGCTGGTCGAAGAGCTGAATGTCTTTGCATCGAATACACCAGAGCGGCTGCTGCAAGAAATCGAAGATCGATTGCTTAAGGATCCTCAGCACATCAAAATTGCCGGCCTCTTCGGCGTAGACGGTAGGCGCATCGCCGGCAACATCGAAGTCCTGCCATCCGGTCTTACGCCAAACGTCCCGACCAACGCTGCGGTCGTGCGCATCGATAGTGGCGGCCGTGAGGTGCAGAAGGTGCGCCTCGCCGAGCGCTCGCTCTCAACCGGCGAAAGTCTTGTGATTGGCCGGCAGCTCGACGAGATCACCGAAATCGCACAAATCGTCGTGCGCACCCTCGCGCTGGGCCTGCTGCCGGCATTTATCGTGACGGTTCTCCTCGGAATGGTTCTGAGCCAGCGTGTTTACCTTCGAGTCACAGAACTCAACCGAAAAATCCAACACGTCGTGACCAGTGATTTGCGCGAGCGGTTGCCGATAAGCGGTCGCAGCGACACGTTTGACCAAATTGCGGCCAGCGTTAACCGAATGCTGGGCGATACTGAATCTCTTGTCCGTGAAATTGCGGCCGTCGGTGACAACATTGCGCATGATCTGCGGACACCACTGACCCGAGTGCGGGTGCGTCTCGAGCGGGGCAGGAAGCAAGCCGCGACGCTAAATGAATCGCGCGCCGTCATGGATCAAGCAATCGCTGGCCTTGACCAATCGTTGGCCATCATTACGGCGTTGTTACGCATTGTCGAAATAGAGCATGGCCGGAGGCTCGAGGGTTTTAGCCAGGTGCTGCTCGGCCCGTTGGTGCGAGAAGTCTGCGATCTCTACGAGCCAATCGCCGAAGACAAAGGCGTCGCACTGCGAGTCGCGTGTACAAATGAGACAACGGTTCGTGGCGACCGCGATCTCCTGTTCGAGGCCGTCGCTAATTTAGTCGACAATGCCATTAAATTTACCCCCAAGGGCGGACATGTGGATATCAGTTTGCTTCTCCGAGAGGGCAAGGCCGTCATCCAGATAAAGGACAGTGGTCCTGGCATCTCCGAGATCGAACGTGAAGCGGTGACCAAGCGCTTCTATCGATCAGACAAGAGCAGGGGCACTGAGGGATTGGGCTTGGGTTTGAGCCTGGTCGCCGCGATTGTAAAGTTGCACGGCTTCCAATTTGCGATAACGGCCGGCCCGGGTTGCACGGTGGAAATTGTTTGCCCGCAAGCACGCTGAAGCTGAAGCGCCAAACAAAGACTGCCGAATTTGTGAATGGTGATGAACGCCGCGGTGTCCCGCGCCTAGCCCTTCGCCTAAGCCCATTCTCATAAATTTGAATTTAGTTTCTTGAACGGCAATTTAATGGTGCCGGCTGCCCACCTGATTATCTTGCGATGTAACGGTGATGCCGGCGCCAATGCCTTCGAAATAGCTGGCAAAGACGGCTCACTTTTAAGGAGGATTTGATGGTCGCCAAGGTGGGAATTGCGCACAACGCCGGTCGGCTAGTGCTCGCCGCAACGGCAGCATTGCTCCTATTGAGTGGCACCGCTGTGGCTCAGTTCGCCCTCTCCGGCAACATGCCGGTGGCGGGGACAGGGATTCCATTCGGCGCCACGGGGCTCGACTCACCCGGCCTCAGTCCGGCGCCCACTGGCCAAATGGGACTTGCTGGCAACGGCACGCCATGCGCGTCTGTAGGAAGTTCATCGCCGGGTATGTCAGGGACTGGCGCGATCTACGACGGGGGCGGAATACGGGTGGGCGCATCTTCGCTCGCCAGTTCAGCCACATGCGGCATGACTAGTGGTGCTTCGTCCGCCGCTACCCCGCCGCCGCCGCCGGCATCAGGCAGCTTTTCTCAGTCCGGAATCCCCTTGGGCTCCTTCGAAATCAATAACGCAGGCGTCAGCCCATCTGTTGTCGTTCCAGCACCTAGTGTCTCTATGCCAACCAGCCTTCCTCCGCCAACTATCGGAGGCAGCATGCCGTGTTCGATAACCGGTTCATCCATGCCTTCAACCCTCTGCTGAACGATAGTCGTAAATGCGACGGAGAATGCCCATGCGACGAAAAATCATCATTTCAACTGTCGGAGCAATGGTCGTTCTAGCCGCCGGCCTGTTCTGGTTTAAACTCGAATCGACATCGAGAGCATCTACAGCAACACCAGCGTCACCACCGGTACCGATTGTCGCCGGAGTGGTCGCCCAACACGACGTGCCAATCTATCTGACCGGCGTTGGCACCGTCATCGCTTACAACACGGCTATCATCCACAGCCAGATTCAGGGACAGATCGCCAGCATTAACTTCACCGAGGGGCAGACCGTACATGCCGGTGACCTGCTGGCTCAGATCGACCCGCGTCCATACCAGGCTCAGATCGAGCAATTGACCGCGAACCGCGATCGGGATCAGGCCCAGCTCACAAATTCGTTCGCCAATCTCAACCGCTACACGACGCTTGAGCAGAAGGGTTGGGCCACGCCGCAGCTTCTGGATACTCAGAAGGCGCAAGTCTCGCAATTGCAGAATGCCGTCAAATCCGATCAAGCACTCATCGACGCTGCAACCGTCCAACTGAGCTACACGCGGCTCACGTCGCCGTTTGACGGCGTTACCGGCATTCGTCAGATCGACGTTGGTAACGTCATTCATCCGACCGACGTCAACGGGCTCGTGGTCGTCACGCAGGTCGAGCCGATTTCGGTGATATTTACACTGCCGGAAACCAATCTGCCGGAAATTCAGCAACAGCAGCCCAAAGCGCAGCTTACGGTTTTTGCCGACAGTCAGGACGGCAAGATCCAGCTCGATCAGGGCAAGCTCACCCTTGTCGACAATGAGATCCTGCAAACCACCGGCTCGATACGACTCAAGGCAGAGTTTCCAAATACGGCCCATCGGCTGTGGCCGGGCGAGCTTATCAACGTACGGCTCCTGCTCGATACGCGGCACGACGGCCTGACCGTTCCCGCATCGGTCGTGCAACAAGGCCAACCGGGGGCCTACGCGTACGTGGTAAATCCCGACGGCTCCGTGACAAGTCGCCCAATCAAGGTTGCTCAGATCAGTCGGGGCCAAGCTCTCATTGACTCCGGTCTTGCGGCCAACGAGCAGGTGGTGGTCGACGGACAGTACAAGTTGCAGGACGGTACACACGTGACGGTTCTCCACGGAAAAGCAGCCGACGAAGCCGCCGAACAAAGCGCCCAGCAGGCTGTAATCCCATGAACATCTCTGCGCCGTTCATCCAGCGGCCGATCGCAACTGCTCTTTTGATGGTTGGGCTGTTGGTGGGCGGCCTGGTGACCTACCGTTTATTGCCGGTGGCGGCACTGCCGAACGTCAATTATCCGACGCTTCAGGTTACCGCGCAGCTGCCGGGCGCCGATCCGCAGACCATGGCGTCTTCCGTTGCAACGCCTCTCGAGTTGCAGTTCGGGCAGATCCCGGGCCTCACCCAGATGACCTCGGCGAGCGCGCTCGGCTTTACCCAGATCACTCTGCAGTTCGAACTAAGCCGCGCCATTGATGGAGCGGTCAGCGACACGCTATCTGCAATCAATGCGGCGGGCGCGCAACTGCCACTGAACATGCCGTATCCGCCCACGATCCGTAAGGTCAATCCGGCGGATACGCCGATCCTGGTTCTTGGCCTGACCTCCGACAGCCTGCCACTGACGACAGTGGACGCCTATGCGGAGAACATCCTGCTGCAAAAAATATCGCAGATATCCGGCGTCGGTCTCGTGGGTATAGGCGGTCAGCAGAAGCCTTCCATCCGCGTGCAGGTCGATCCGCAGGCACTGGCATCTCGCGGCCTCAGCCTCGAGGACGTGCGCGCCGTGCTCGGCCAGGCCAACGTCGACCTGCCCAAAGGAACGCTAAACACCCCGCGCCAAACCTACACGCTCAACACCAATGATCAGCTACTCTCGGCCGAACAATACAAGAATCTGGTCATTGCCTATCGCAATGGAGCGCCAATTCGCATAAGCGACATCGGCAAAGCCGTCAGCGCGCCAGAGAACGATCTTATTGCCGGCTGGAATAATCAGAAGCGGGCAATCATCCTGGCAATTCAGCGCCAGCCGGGAGCCAACGTCATCGAGACGGTCGACCGGATCAAATCGATGCTGCCGGTGCTCAAGGCCTCCATTCCTGCCGCTGTGAATGTATCAATCATTTCGGACCGCACCGAGACGATCCGTGCGTCGGTTGCCGACGTACAGTTCACCTTGCTGCTCACTGTGGCGCTGGTGGTCATGGTGATCTTTCTGTTCCTGCGCAATTTTTGGGCGACCATCATTCCAGCCATCACCGTCCCGCTATCGCTGATCGGCACGTTTGCGGTGCTCTACGAGTTTGGCTACAGCCTGGACAACCTCTCGCTGATGGCTTTGTCGATTGCAGTCGGCTTCGTGGTTGATGATGCGGTTGTCGTGATTGAGAACATCGTGCGCCATATGGAGGAAGGGTTATCTCCTTACGACGCGGCAATGAAGGGCGCCGGCGAGATCGGCTTCACGATCGTATCGATCACGCTTTCACTCATTGCAGTCTTTATTCCTCTCTTCTTGATGAGCGGCTATGTCGGATTGCTGTTTCGCGAGTTCGCCGTCGCGGTGAGTGTGTCGTTGGTACTTTCGCTGCTAATTTCGCTCACGCTCACGCCGATGATGTGCGCGCGCTTGCTCAAGCCGGAGAGCAAAGAGCGCGGGTGGCTTTACCGATTTCTTGAACGCGGCTTCGATGGTCTGCTCAACGCCTACGAGGCCGGACTAAAAATTGTGCTGCGGCACCGCTTTGCGACGATAATGTCGATGGTTGGTACGATCGCGCTGACTGGGTATCTTTACGTGATCATTCCAAAAGGCTTTTTTCCGCAGCAAGACACCGGATTGATCATCGGTCAGTCCGAGGCGGCACAGGATATATCCTACGCAGCCATGGCGGAACGCCAGCAAGCCTTGTTGAATGCCGTGATGCGAGACCCAGCCGTCGCTTCGATAGGATCGGCGATCGGCGCCGGCGGCGGTACCACCACGGTCAATACCGGCCGCGTATTCATTGCGCTCAAGCCCGAAAACCAGCGTCCCCCGGTCGATCAGGTCATCGCACGGCTACGAACCAACCTCGCTAAAACTCAGGGCATCACACTCTACATGCAGGCCGCTCAGGACATCACGATCGGCGGGCGGGTGTCCAAGACCCAATATCAATATACTTTGGACGACGCTGACCCCGGCGAACTCAGTCATTGGGCAGCACTTTTCCTCGACAAGATCAAAGCGATCCCGGGGATC
>Ga0209382_10002051_pt1 | contig 30287 bp, 24 predicted proteins | sample SoiMetdeltSBSDD5_FD_187599 | JGI IMG/M metagenome (GOLD analysis project Ga0209382, IMG submission 187599) | Bulk soil microbial communities from a Populus tree surrounding site in Tennessee, USA - Soil MetaG P. deltoides SBSDD5 (SPAdes) (version 2) | ecosystem: Environmental > Terrestrial >...
ATTGAGTATCTCTAAAACGGTCTGCGCGAGGGGTCTGACCCCGTCGACGTGCCGGTCCCGTAGCTCAACTGGATAGAGTGCCGCGCTTCGAACGCGGAGGTTGCGGGTTCAAGCCCTGCCGGGACCGCCATTCCGGGGTCAGACCCGCAGGGTCTGACCCCGTGGCTCCGATGCTCGCCCGTGCTAGGTCTGGACGGTCTGACAACGCCCCTGCCATGTTGCGTCGCGCAAGACGCCGTATTACATGCTCCCCATGCGACCAACCACGGCACCCACGCACGCAGTCACTCCCCGCCGGGCGGCGGACGTGACCGCGGGTACCGTCTCGAAGTCCGAGGGTGACAGCCTTCCGCCGCATCTGGCCGACATTGCGGACCTGATCGGCTCGGTCGAGGACGACCTCCCGACCGACCTCAGCGCCCGCACGAAGCACTACCTGCGGCTTCGGGGCTTCGGCCGAAAGCGTTCCCCGCAGGCCCGACAACCACGCTGAGCGGCGTCGCTTGTCGCAAGCGGCTTGCCGCTCTCCGGCTCGAGCGCCCGACCGCGCGCCGGCAAACTCGCACCAACCACAGCCTATGACAGAGCCGAGGCATCCCTTGGCGGTGCAGCCGGGATTTGCTAGGCCCGCCGCAAAGCGCGGCATCACCCCGCACCGAATTCGGAGATTTCGACCCATGGGGTCAACTGAGACAGCCACCCGCGAGCCGGGGCAGGACTTCATCCGCGACATCGTCGCGGCGGACCTCGCATCCGGGAAGCACAAGACGGTCGTGACACGCTTCCCGCCGGAGCCCAACGGCTACCTGCACATCGGCCACGCCAAGTCGATCTGCCTCAACTTCGGCATCGCCCAGGAGTTCGGCGGCCGCTGTCACCTGCGCTTCGACGATACCAACCCAACCAAGGAGGAGCAGGAATACATCGACTCCATCATGGCCGACGTGCGCTGGCTCGGCTTCGACTGGGGCGAGCACCTCCACTACGCCTCCGACTACTTCGAGACCCTCTACGGCTGGGCGGAGCATCTGATCAAGGCCGGCAAGGCCTACGTCGACGACCAGAGCCCCGACGAGATGCGCGCCAATCGCGGCACGCTTACCGAGCCGGGGAAGAACAGCCCGTTCCGCGACCGCAGCGTGGAGGAGAGCCTCGACCTGTTCCGGCGCATGCGGGCCGGCGAGTTCCCCAACGGCGCCCGCGTGCTGCGCGCCAGGATCGACATGACCTCGGGCAACATCAACCTGCGCGACCCGGCGCTGTTCCGCATCCTGCACGCCCACCACCCGCGCACCGGCGACAAGTGGTGCATCTACCCGAGCTACGACTTCGCCCACGGGCAATCGGACGCCATCGAGCACATTACCCACTCCATCTGCACGCTGGAGTTCGAGGACCACCGTCCCCTCTACGACTGGTTCATCGAGAACCTGCCCGTACCCTCGCGCCCGCGCCAGTACGAGTTCGCGCGCCTCAACATGACCTACACGGTCTTGTCGAAGCGCGTGCTGACCCAGCTCGTGCGCGACGGCCACGTGTCGGGCTGGGACGACCCGCGCATGCCCACCCTCGCCGGCCTGCGCCGACGCGGCGTGCCGCCGGCTGCGATCCGCGACTTCGTCAAGCGCGTGGGCGTGGCCAAGGCCAACAGCACGGTGGACTACGGCATGTTCGAGTTCAGCGTGCGCGAGGCGCTCAACAGGACCGCGCAGCGGCGCATGGGCGTCCTGCGCCCGCTGAAGGTGGTGATCGAGAACTACCCGGACGGCCACGTCGAGGAGCTGGAGGCGGTCAACAACCCCGAGGACGAGAGCGCCGGCACAAGGCTGATCCGCTTCTCGCGCGAGCTGTGGGTCGAGCGCGACGACTTCATGGAGAACCCGCCCAAGAAGTTCTTCCGCCTCTCCCCCGGCAAGGAGGTGCGCCTGCGCTACGGCTACTTCGTCACCTGCAAGGAGGTGGTGAAGGACGCCAAGGGCGAGGTGGTCGAGCTCATCTGCACCTACGACCCGGCCACCCGCGGTGGCAATGCGCCCCCCGACGGCCGCAAGGTGCAGGCCACCCTGCACTGGGTCTCCGCGGCCGACGCCGTTGACGCCGAGGTGCGCCTCTACGACCAGCTGTTCGCCAGGCCCGACCCGGACGCGGGCAACTTCGCCGCTGACCTGAACCCCAGCTCCCTGGAGGTGCTTACCGGCTGCAAGCTGGAGCCTGCTCTCGCCGCCGGCAACTCGCCCGAGCCTGTCCAGTTCGAGCGCCAGGGCTACTTCTGCCGCGACCGCGATTCCAAGCCCGGCAAGCCGGTCTTCAACCGCACGGTGGGCCTGCGCGATACGTGGGCGAAGGTGCAGAAATCGTAGGAGGGCGCAATGCTGCGAATTGATGGGGTCAGACCCTGCGGGTCAGACTCCAGGGGAGTAGGGAGTGGGGAATAGGGAGTAGGACCGCCGTTCATCCGCCAACGCCCCTACTCCCCACTCCCTATTCCCTACTCCCCTCTTCCTTCAAAGGCGCATCCATCATGATGGGGTCACCGCCGCACCGTCGCAGGCCGCGGCGGTGGCTTGGTCATGCCGTCGGGCAGCCAGTGCCGCGCCATCACCTGCTTGGCGAGCGCGTCGTCGATGTGCGGGCGAATCAGCGTCTTAAAGGCGTGGGCGAGCTCGCGGAACTCGTCCTCGCAGCCGATCGCGCGCTCGACCGGCAGCTGGCGCTTGCTGACGATGTCCGCGAACACCTCGGGATTGGCACCGAAGGCGATGCACAGCAGGTTGTAGAAGCGCGTGGCGGGCGCACCGTGGGTGTCGGAGAAATCGTTGAGCTTCAGCGTGATCCTCGGCTTCAGGTCGCGCTTGAACTGATGGGCCGAGCCCGCGATCAGACGCCGGGCCTCGTCGTAGCCGAAATTCAGCATCAGGTAGGCCGAGAACTGATCGGCGGCGTCCTCCTCGCGGCCGAACACCGGCACCTGCAGCATATAGAAGACGACGTGGCCGAACTCGTGGAAGAACACGTCCACCAAGGGCCCGACGAACGCATCGATCGGCGCCACGCCCTCGGGCGTGGTCTCCTTGGGCACGTTGCGCCAGATCTCGTCGATGTACTCGTAGCAGACGGTCACCGCGTCATCGCCGGAGAACGCGTTGGCCGTGCCGTCGCAGCCCTCGACCTTGAGGAGCACGCGGCGCGGCAGCCGAAACGGGCCCAGCAGTGCCTGGACCTTCTCGAGTACGCGGTTGCGCATCAGCAGCTCGTAGAGCGGCTTATGCGCGGCGTTCTTCGGCGGCTGGTAGGCGATGTCGATCCGCGCAGGCTCGCTGGCGGCGGCCCGGGGGAGGCCCGTCTCAGCCAGGGGCGAGCAGCAGAGCAACGTCAGCAGGAGGCCGACACGCCGGCCGCGACAAGCCAAGCCCGCGTCCGGCCCACGCAGAACCATCGTCGCCCCCTGCTCCCAGTGTAGATGCCTCGCATGCCGAGCCCGCGAGCCGGCCCGGGTCGGATCGGCCCTACATCCTCCTGCCTTTGCCCTTGCAGTACTGGCGGCACTGAGACGCGGGCCAGCGGCGCACGTTCGTGCAGTTCTGGTAGCAGGCGCTGCTGCTGCGCCCCTGGGCGATGGCGAGGTTGCTGCCCGCCCACTGCTCCGCTGCCGTATCGGCCAGCACAACAGCGGCGGCGAGCGCGACGATCGCGAGAAGGGTCTTCATGGGTCTGCTCCTTGGCTCCCAACCGGCGCCAAGGCTAGGTCCCGCGCCCTTCGGAGCAATCGGGAGAAGACCGGTTGCGAGCCGGGTTGAAACCCTGGGGACGCAAAGGGGTCAGACCCCTCGCCTCCAACGTCACGATTCTCACAAGCCCCACGCGCGAGGGGTCTGACCCCTTTTCAGCGACTACGCCGCCTTCCTTGCCTGGGCCGCAACATCGGCCAGCTCGCGCACCAGCCAGCGCACGCCCGTGAGGCGGGCGGCAGGTGTTGCCCAGTCGGCCTTGAAGACGAGCTTGTGGTCGGGCTGCAGGCGAGCGGCGCTGCGCGATTTGCCCATGAAGGCGACCAGACCCTCCGGATTGGAGAACTGGTTCTTGCGGAAGGTGATGACCGCCCCCTTGGGACCGACGTCCACGGCCTGCAGGCCGCCCTGCTTGGCGAAAGCCTTGATCTCCACAACGTCCAGCAGGTGCTTCACCTCCTCGGGCAGCTCGCCGAAGCGGTCCACCAGCTCCGCGCCGAAGCGGTCGATGTCGGGCCGAGTCTCCAGCTTCGACAGGCGCCGGTAGAGGCCGAGCCGCAGCTGCAGGTCGGCCACGTAGGTGTCGGGGATCAAGACCGGCGTGCCGAGCGAGATCTGCGGGCTCCACTGGTCCTGCACCTCGCCCATGTCGCCGCCCTTTAGGGAAGCCACCGCCTCCTCCAGCATGGACTGGTAGAGCTCGAAGCCCACCTCGCGGATGTGGCCCGACTGCTCCTCGCCCAAGAGGTTGCCGGCGCCCCGGATGTCGAGGTCGTGGCTCGCCAGGGAGAAGCCGGCCCCCAGCGTGTCGAGCGACTGCAGCACCTTGAGGCGCTTCTCGGCGCCCTCGGTGAGGCGCTTGCTGTCAGGCGTGGTGAAGTAGGCGTAGGCACGCGTCTTGGAGCGGCCGACGCGGCCGCGCAGCTGGTAGAGCCCGGCGAGGCCGAACATGTCGGCACGGTGCACGATCAGGGTGTTGGCGTTGGGGATGTCGAGGCCGGACTCGACGATGGCGGTCGACAGCAGCACGTCGTACCTGCCGTCGTAGAACGCCGTCATCACGTCCTCGAGCATGGAGGGCGTCATCTGGCCGTGGGCGGTGGCAACCTTCAGCTCCGGCGTCTGCTCGGTGAGGAACTCACGCACCTCCTCCAGGTCGGCGATGCGCGGCGCCACGTAGAACGTCTGCCCGCCGCGGTAGCGCTCGCGCCTCAGCGCCTCGCGGATGATGACGGGATCGAACGGCGAGATGTAGGTGCGCACGGCCAGGCGGTCCACCGGCGGCGTGGCGATGACGGACAGCTCACGCACACCGGTGAGGGCCAGCTGCAGCGTGCGCGGGATGGGCGTGGCGGTCAGCGTGAGGACATGCACCTCCTCGCGCAGCTGCTTGAGCCGCTCCTTGTGGCCGACGCCGAAGTGCTGCTCCTCGTCCACCACGATCAGGCCGAGCCGGGCGAAGTCGATGGCCTTGCCAAGCAGAGCGTGGGTGCCCACCACGATGTCGATGCTGCCGTCCTTGAGCCCGGCCTTGACGGCCGCCAGGTCCTTGGCGTTGACCATGCGCGAGGCCTGGGCGACGCGCAGCGGCAGACCCTTGAAGCGCTCGCAGAAGGTGGCGAAGTGCTGGCGGGCCAGCAGCGTGGTGGGCACCACCACCGCTACCTGCAGCCCGGCCATGGCGGCGACGAACGCGGCGCGCAACGCCACCTCCGTCTTGCCGAAGCCGACATCGCCGCACACCAGCCGGTCCATGGGCTTGCCGGAGCCCAGATCGTCCAGCACCGCCTGAATGCTGGCGGCCTGGTCCTCGGTCTCCTCGTAGGGGAAGCGGGCCACGAACTCGTCCAGCTCGCCTTGCGGCGGGTGCAGCGCCGGCGCCTCGCGCAGCAGCCGCAGCGCCGCCACCTTGATCAGCTCCGAGGCGATCTCGCGGATGCGCTGCTTGAGGCGGGCCTTGCGGCTCTGCCAGCCCGCGCCGCCCAGCCTGTCGAGCTGCGCCTCGCCGCCCTCGCCCGAGCCGTAGCGCGAGAGCAGCTCGATGTTCTCCACGGGCAGGTAGAGCTTGTCGCCGCCGGCGTAGCCGATCTCCAGGCAGTCGTGCGGATGGCCCAGCGCCGTGATGGTGGTGAGGCCGTCGAAGCGGCCGATGCCGTGGTCGGCGTGCACCACCAGGTCGCCGACGGAGAGGCTGGTGGCCTCGGTGATGAGATCGGCCGCCCGGCGCGCCTTGCGGCGCGGACGGATCAGGCGGTCGCCCAGGATGTCCTGCTCGGCGATGACGGCGAGGTCGGGCGTCTCGAAGCCCTGCTCCAGGCCCAGGACGGCGTAGGCTGCCGTCGACGTGGGAAGCTCCAGCGCCTCGGTGTAGCTCTCGACCTTGCGGGCGTCGCTGAACTCGTGCTCGGCCAGCAGCGTCGCCAGGCGCTCGCGCGCGCCCGCGGTGAAGGCGGCGAGGATCACGCGCCTGCCCTGCCCCTGCAGGCGGCGCACGTGCCCGACGGTGGCCTCGAAGACGTTGCCGCCCTCGCTCGCCCGCTCGGCCGCGAACACGCGCCCCGTGCGGCCATCCATGGAGCGCACCGTGCCCCGTACATCGGGCCGTTCGAACGGCGTCAGATGGCGCACAAGGCACTCATCGAGCCGCCGGCTCCACTCGTCCTGGGTCAGAAACATCGCCTCGGGTGTCACCGGTTTATAGGGCGCCGCGCCGAAGGTCTGCGTCTCCAGACCCTCCGTCCGCGCCTGATAGTGGTCGCGGATCAGATCGAGGCGCTGGGCCACCGCCTCGTCGGCCAGGTGGTCGAAGCTGACCGGTGCGTCCGGCAGGTAGTCGAACAGCGTCTCCAACTGCTCGTGGAACAGCGGCAGCCAGTGCTCCATGCCCGGATAGCGCTGCCCAGCGCTCACCGCCTCGTAGAGCGGGTCGTCGGTCTTGACCGGCCCGAACGCCTCCACGTAGCGGCGGCGGAACAGCTTCTCGGGCGCCTCGCCGAAGGCCACCTCGCTGATGGGCAGCAGGCTCACGCGCTGCACGATCTTGGTGGTGCGCTGCGTGTCGGGATCGAACGCCTTGATGTGCTCTAGCGTGTCGCCGAAGAAATCGAGCCGCACGGGCGTGGAGCGACCGGGCGGGAACAGATCCAATATGCCGCCGCGCACGGCATACTCGCCGGGCTCCATGACCGCGCCGCTGCGCGTGAAGCCCGCCAAGTTGAGGCGCTGGATCAGCTGGCCCATGTCGAGGCGCTGGCCCGGCGCGATGGTCTTGATGGAGCGGCGGATGAATTCGCGCGGAGGCAGGCGCTGCAGGATGGCGTTGACGGTGGTGACGACCAGCGTCGGGTCCTTGCGGCTGGTGGCGGCGAGGCGGGCCAGGGCCGCGATGCGGCGGGCGACGATCTCGCTGTTGGGGCCGATGCGGTCGTAGGGCACCGTGTCCCAGGCGGGGAGCTGGATCACCCGCACCTTCGGGGCGAAGAAGGCGAGGCCCTCGGCCACCGCCTCCAGCCGCCGGTCGTCGCGGGCCACATGCAGGAGCGCCGGGGCGCCGCCCTTGGCCGCAGCGACGGCCTCCTCGGCGAGCTGCGCCAGCGCCAGCGGCACCAGCCCGTCCGGCACGCCGGACAGCGTCTCGCGGCCACGCGGGGCGGCAACGGACGCGGCTTCTTTGGTCTGCGCCTCGGCCATCACTCCAGTCCGTGGAAGGCGCGCAGCTCGGCGACCAGCGGCTCGTCCTCGCCGGCCGGGGCGACGTGCGGGTGCATGATCATGTCGTACAGGTGAGGGTCGGGGATGAACAAGAGCCGCTCGAAGGCTGTCAACGCCTCAGCCGACATCGCCGCCAGCCGCGCTTGCGCGAATCGGCCGATCAGCCAGTCCATTTCCTTGTTGCCGCGATGCATGGCGCGAAAAGCGGCGCGCCGCCGGCGGCTTTCGACGTCGTCGGTCATGGTACGATCAGCGTTGATCCCGGGGCCGCGCCGCTTGACGGGCCGCATTCGCGCCGCCAACCTCGCGCCCTCGGGACCGTCATATAGTCCGGCCGGCGCGAACATGAAAGCGCCGGTGTATGGGCGAATGGCGAATGGCCAATCGCGAATGGCCAAATGCCATTCCCCATTCGCCACTCCCCATTCGCCATTCGCGCGTTGTGATCCATGCGGCCGCCCATACTAGTCCCGCTGTTTGCGTCGGCGACGAGCCTTCCCGGCATCGGCCCGCGCATGCAGCTCCTGCTGAAAAAGGCGCTGCGGCTGCCGCCGGGCGTGACGGAGGCGCGCGTCATCGACCTCATCTGGCACACGCCGACCGGGGTCATCGACCGGCGCGCCACGCCCACGGTGGCAGCGGCCGTGCCGGGCACCATCGCCACGCTGAGGGTGCGCGTGCTCAAGCATCGGCCCTCGCCACCCGGCAACAGCCGGGCGCCCTACAAGGTGGGCTGCGAGGACGAGACCGGCCGCCTCGATCTCGTCTTCTTCCACGCCGACCCGAGATTCATCCAGCGCCAGCTGCCCGAGGGCAGCCTGCGCTATGTCAGCGGTCGCGTCGATGTCTTCAACGACCGCAAGCAGATGTCGCACCCCGACTACATCGTGCCCCCCGAGGCGCGCGCCGATCTGCCCATGCTCGAGCCGGTCTATCCGCTCACCGCCGGCCTCTCCGGCAAGGTCCTGCTCAAGGCCGCGCGCGCCGCGGTCGAGCTGGTGCCCGAGCTGCCCGAGTGGCAGGACGCGGCCTGGCTCAAGAAGCGCGGTTGGCCGGACCTCAAGGTGGCGCTCACGCGCCTGCATCATCCGTTGGAGCCCGAGGACGTTTCGGCAGGCTCGGCACCCTGGCAGAGGCTCGCCTACGACGAGTTGCTTGCCGGGCAGCTGGCGCTGGCGCTGGTGCGGCAGAGCTTCAAGCAGCAGCCCGGGCGCAGCGTCGTGGGCGACGGCCGCATCCGCGCAAGAATCGCCGATGCGCTGCCCTTCGCCCTCACCAACTCGCAGCGGCAGGCGCTCAAGGAGATCGCGCAGGACATCGCCGCGCCCTTCCGCATGCTGCGCCTCCTGCAGGGCGACGTGGGCTCCGGCAAGACCGTGGTGGCGCTGATGGCCATGGCCATCGCTGTCGAGGCCGGCGCCCAGGCCGCCCTGATGGCACCCACCGAGGTGCTGGCCCGCCAGCACGCGGAGACCATCGCGCCTCTCGCGGACCAGGCCGGCCTGCGCATCGGGCTCCTCACCGGCCGCGAGAAGGGCAAGGCGCGCGAGACGCTGCTGGAGCGGCTCAAGGCCGGCGAGATCGACATTCTCGTCGGCACGCACGCCCTATTCCAGACGGACGTGGAGTTCAAGGACCTGGCCTTCGCCGTCATCGACGAGCAGCACCGCTTCGGCGTGCACCAGCGGCTCGCGTTGCAGACCAAGGGCGGCAGAGAGGGCGCCAATCTGCTGGTGATGACGGCGACACCGATCCCGCGCACGCTGCTCATGACGCACTACGGGGATCTCGACGTGTCGCGCCTCACGGAGAAGCCTGCGGGGCGCAAGCCGATCGTCACCAGGATGGTCGCCGTGGACGCCATCGAGCGCCTGATCGAGCGCCTCAAGGTGCAGCTTGGCGAGGGCGCTCAGGTCTACTGGGTGTGCCCGCTGATCGAGAGCTCCGACAAGTCCGAGCTGGCCGCGGCCGAGGCACGCGCGGCGCACCTCGCCCAGGTGCTCGGCGCCGGCAAGGTGGGACTCCTGCACGGCGCCATGTCCAACACCGCCAAGGACCAGACCATGGCAGCGTTCGCAGGCGGTCACCTCAAGGTGCTGGTGGCTACGACGGTGATCGAGGTGGGCGTCAACGTGCCCAACGCCAACATCATGGTGATCGAGCACGCCGAGCGCTTCGGCCTGGCGCAGTTGCACCAGCTGCGCGGCCGGGTGGGCCGCGGCAGCCGCGAGAGCTTCTGCATGCTGCTCTACAAGGCACCGCTGGGCGAGGCCGCGCGGGAGCGCCTGGAGATGATGGAGCGCACCGAGGACGGCTTCCAGATCGCCGAGAAGGACCTGGAGCTGCGCGGCGGCGGCGAGGTGCTGGGCGCCCGCCAGTCGGGCATGCCCGAGTTCCGGGTCGCCGAGGTACCGAGCTTCGCCGAGCTGCTGGCCGCCGCCCGCGACGACGCCCGCCTCATCCTGGGGCAGGATCCGGACTTGAGATCGCCGCGCGGGGAGGCGCTACGGCTGCTGCTCTACCTGTTCGAATGCGACGAGGCGGTTAGATTGTTCCGGGCGGCATAAGCGCATCGTAGGTTGGGTCGAGCGTTAGCGAAGACCCAACACCGCAAATGCGGAACCGTCGAACCCTGAACGTGTTGGGTCTGCGCTTCGCTTGACCCAACCTACGCGACACACCTGCGGGACGCCGCGCCTACTGCACACGCAGGAGCAGCACCCCCGCAAGCACCATCAGCGTGGCGGCAATGCGCGCGGCCGGCCACGGCTCGCGCAGCAGCAGGGTGGAGAGCAGGGCGGCGAACAGCACGCTGGTCTCCCGCAGGGCCGCCACCAGGGCGATGGGCGCCACCGTCATGGCCCAGATGGCGATGGCGTACGCGGTGACCGACAGTGCCGCGCCGCCTGCTGCGATGGACCAGTTGTCCTTGAACGCGCCGGCGATCCGCTGGCGCCCGATGCGGTGGAGGCCGTAGAGGCCCATGGCGACGCCGCTCAGGAGGAACAGCCAGGCCGTGTAGGCGGCCGGCGACCCCGCGGCGCGCGCGCCGGTGCCGTCGACCACCGTATAAGCCGTTATGGTCAGCGCGGTAAGCAGGGCAAAGGCCACGGACCGGCCGTGAAGACGGGTGACCTGCCGGCCCGCGCGGACGGAAAGGAGCAGAACGCCGACCGCCAGCACGCCTACGCCGGCCCAGCCGAGGGGCCCGAGCGCCTCGCCCAGGGTCAGCGACGCGACCACTGCCGTGATCAGCGGCGCGGTCCCACGAGCGATCGGGTAGACCTGCCCCAGGTCGCCGTACCGGTACGCTTCGGCCAAGGCCAGGAAATAGCCGACGTGGATGACAACGGAGGCGAGCACATAGGGCCAGGCCGCTGCGCTGGGCAGCTCCAGGGCAAGCACCAGGGGGAGCGCAATCAGCCCGGAGGCAGCCGCCACCAGCACGGTGGAGACGATCGGCTCCAGATGCAGCTTGAGCAGCGCGTTCCACCCGGCATGGCAGGCGGCCGCCGTCAGCACCGCAACAAAGACGAGGAGGTCCATGGGCAGGAAAAACCTTACCGAGGGTGGGCGAGCCCGGCGGAGCGCATGGGCGCAAGCCTTGTACCTTACACCGGAATGACACCATTCTGCTGCGTTGATGGTCCAAGGCATGAGGGCGAGCTTGGGGCGAACCGATGATCGCACGCGCGCTTTGGTTGGTACTGCTGCTCATCTGCGCTGCGCCGACCCTTGCCGGACTGCTGGCGCCCCTCCATCCCCCCGCCGACTTTCTCAACCACTTCCGGCCTTTCGTCGCCGCGGGCGCGATCGTACTGCTCGCCGCCGCCCTGACTGTGCGTGCGCCAGGCCCGGTCTGGGGCAGCGCCGCCCTGCTGGTGGGCCTCAACGCGGCCCTGCTGGCGCTGCCTCTCTGGTGGTCGGCGGAGCCTGCTGAGCGGCCCACGTCAGGGCAGGCGCAGGCCAGCGCCCGCGAGCGCGACCTTACGCTCGTGACGTTCAACATCGCCTACGGCGACGCCCAGGCTGTCGCGGCCTTCCTCCTACGGGAGGATGCCGACATCGCTGTCCTGCAGGAGGTCGGAGCCAGGCAGCTCATCGAGCTGCGCGCCTTGCTGCGGCACAGGTATCCCCACAGCCATGCGTGCGTTGCCCGCGGGTGCGCGGCGGCCATCTTCGCCAAGCGCCCCTGGACGGCGGCGGGGCAGGAGCACTGGACCCAGAACGTGCCCGAGACGATCTGGGTGCAGCTCGACGATCCGGAGATCGGCCGGCTGCGGGTGGTCGGCGTACACCTGGCCCTGCCGTACAGGGCCGTGGCACAGACACGCCACGTCGAGCGTCTGATCGCGCTCCGCGCCTCGTTCGCTGGGCCCGCCATCGTTGCTGGAGACTTCAACATGACGCCCTGGTCGTACCGCCTGCAGCGGCTGCTGGCCGCCACCGGCCTCAGGCGGCACGCCACCTTCCTGCGCAGCTGGCCTACCGACCGCTACCCGCAGCCCCGGCCACCCGCGCCCGCGTTCCTGATCGACCACGTGCTGACGACGCCCGGCATCCGCTCCGTCTCGATCCGCACGGGCCCCGTTGTCGGCTCCGACCACCTTCCGGTCGTCGCCCGCCTGAGACTGCCGCCGGCGTAGGTTGGGTCGAGCGACAGCGAGACCCAACATTCTCGGGGCACAGCCCATTGCGTGTTGGGTCTCGCTGCGCTCGACCCAACCTACGGGCTACGACCCGCCGGCCTTGCCGGCTGTGGCGAGCCCCGCCAGCCGCGCCTTGAGGCTTGACGCCTGCGCCACCGCCGACGGCGCGATCAGGTTGATCCAGGCGTAGGCCAGCATGGTGAGGGCGGCGGAGGCTACGAAGCACCAGGCCCCCGGCTGCAGGTCGGCATAGGCATCGCCCGACGCGACCAGAGCGAACAGCATCAGTGCCAGGATCATGGTATCTGCGGTGGCGTGCCGGCCCAGCACCTCCGCCGCCTCCACCGTTCTGGCCCGCAGCGCCGGCGGCAGCGCCCGCGACAGCACCAGCGTGAGCAGATGCATGAGCCGCATGCCCGGCAGCACGATGGCCAGCATCATAATCGCGCCGCCCAGGAGCACCTCACCCTGCGCATTGAGGGCCCAGACGAGGCCGGCGAGTGAATGGACCTCGCCGCCGGCAAACCGGGCCGTGAGCTGCACCGCCGGCAGCGTCACGCCGAGCCCGAAGGACACCGCGGCCAGCGCCAGCAGAACCCCGAACGGCAGCCCTCTCAACGCGGTGGCGTGGGCCGCCCGCACCGCCGGCGCGCGCATGCGCCGGGCGCTGGCGTCGCCCCGGAGCCAGGCGTAGGCGAGCAGCATGGCCATCACCGCCGCTGCGAAGAAGGCGGCGCCGCTGCCGCTGCGCTGGGCCGTCGCGTCATGGCCCAGGACGAGAGCCAGCGCCAGCACCACGGCCAGGATGTCGTGCGGCGACCAGCGGCCGAGCCAGTCGACCGCCCTGAGCTGGGTGGCCGACCGTCCGAGCTCCTCGGACGGCAGTGTCGCCAGCAGCACCAGGTACAGCAGCTTGATGAGCGGCAGGAAGATGGCAAGCACCAAAACGATGCCGGCCAGCGGCAACTGGCCCGCCTCGGCGAGGGCGCTCACGCCGGAGATCAGTGAATGTCCATAGGAGAAGAGCGCCGGCCGCGTGAGCCTGACCAACGGCAAGCTCACCGCAAGCACCAGGAACGCGCCCGCCGCAACGACCGCCCAGCCCAACAGGAATCGTCGGCCCCCCAGCGTCATCGACGGTGGTGCCCCCAAGCGGTAAGCAAAAGGGTCAGACCCCTGACCCCGAACGTGAGAGCGCAAACGAACGGTGCCGGGTCAGGGGTCTGACCCCTCCCGCTCTTACGCAGTCATGCTGGCGCCGGCGCTGGCCACGCCCTTCTCGTTGAGCAGTTCCTGCAATTCACCGGCCTGGAACATCTCGCGTATGATATCGCAGCCGCCGACGAACTCGCCCTTCACGTAGAGCTGCGGGATGGTGGGCCAGTTGCTGAACGACTTGATACCCTCGCGGATGCTCATGTCATCCAGCACGTTGATGTCCTTGTAGTCCACCCCCAGGTGCCCGAGCACGTGCACCACCTGCGCCGAGAACCCGCACATCGGAGCGGCCTTGTTCCCTTTCATGAACAAGACCACGTCGTTGCTGGCGACGGTCTTGCGAATCCAGTCGTGGACGGCCTGCTCACTCATCGATTCCAGTCCTTCTCGAATGCGGCACCGGAGCCGCGCCAGCGGTCCGGCGTTGGCTTGCCGCTCGGCTTGCCTTGCTGGGCAAGATGTGGGCAAGCCCTCGTTGAAGTCAATGTTTGGGGACGGCGGTGGTGAGCGCCAGGGCGTGCAGGGTGCCGCCCATATGGCCCTGCAGGGCGTCGTAGACCATCTTGTGCTGCTGCACCCGCGTCTTGCCCGCGAACTCCTTGGCGACCACGCGCGCGGCATAGTGGTCGCCATCCCCGGCGAGGTCCGTGATGGTCACCTCGGCGTCGGGGAAGCGGACCCTGATCAGCCGCTCGATCTCTTGCGCGTCCATGGCCATGGGAGGAAAACCTTGCCAGCCTTCGGTATGAAAAGGAAGGTCCCTCTATAACCGGCCGGGCACCGCCTATCCAGCACCGGCCAGCGCCGGAGGCGCGGCAGCGGGGGAGCGTGGGGCCAACGGATCACACCGGCCTCACTGCCGCTGCGCCGCCGCAGGGCAGACCGCACAAGGCTGCGTCAGAACATTGCGCGAACATCGATGGCAGCGCCGGCGGGGGCGGCCCCGCCCACATCCCCGGCCCGCCAGCCTCAGCGCAGCGCGGCCGGAATCCAGGAGGGGTTCATGTTGGTCATGACCCAGGCGCCGCCGAAGGCGATGAGCCCGGCCCACACGATCTGCGGCATCATGCCGATGAGCGACGTGGCGAAGCCCACCAGGGCACCGACCACCGACTGCACCGCCTTCAGCAGGTCCTTCGAGACCTTGTGGAAGAGATAGCCCAGCGCCGCCAGCACCATGGCGAACAGCAGCTGCTTCCACAGCGGCAGCGTGTTGAGCGGCAGACGGAACATGGCCACGATCTGGCCGAACGACCAGCTCCAGAGGAGCTCGACGACATGCCAGATGACCTCCGCCACCCGCCGGAAAACCTCACCGACCTCGCTCGGAACGTTCTGCATGACTCACACCCCGTCGCGGGCGCGCCTGACTGCGGCTGCGACCGCATCGATGCATTACTGACGCAGGCAGGACCGTGCATACCGCGGGCGAGTAAAAGACCGGTGAATCGGCCGTGCACCATCGCATCGACGGATCTGCCATTCTGTATAAGCAAGATAGCGTCTATGTATGGCGCACTGGGCCGACATCGCCGGCAAACTTGGTATTCGCGGCAAAGTGGAGGCGTCGTATGAGCTCCAAGACGGGGGACCTCAAGAAGGACGGCCCCAAGAAAGACCTTGTCGCCGAGCTGGACCTTGCCGGACTCTTCAAGAGCCGCGCGAAAGCCGCCGAAAGGCAGCAGGAAGCCGCCGAGAGGCTCGACAATGCGAAGGCCGATCATTTCATGGTCTGCGTGCTTGGCGGCTTTGCGTGGATGGTTGCCGCCATCTACCTGGAGCTTGACGACCTGTTCCCGGACAGCGAGCCGACACACGTCCTCCTGCTCTCTGCCTCCATCATCCTGTGGCTTGGCTCATGGGTCGCGGCCGCTTTCCCGAGCGGAACGGTGCACCGCCGCCAGAACGAGGCCACCGCTGCGGCGAGACACCTCAAGTCTGTCGACGACAAGATCGCGTTCTGCCATCTGGTTCTGGACGAGGCGAAGCGGGTCAAGGTCCGCAGGTACGCGGAGGCGTGGGTCGCCAAGGAGCTCTCCTAGGCCACATTTGCAGAGTTGCATGGCGCAGGCATTTTGCGAGGAGACGCTATGGCCGACAGAACGTCCATCCAGTCAACGAAGGTCGGAAGGAATGGAAGGAAGGCCGCCGCCAAGCGGGCGGCCGTGAAGGCGGCCGCACCACGCAAGCCGGCGCCGACGTCGGAGTCGCAATCCCCCAAGGTCGCGAAACCGGCCCTGCTCTCCGGCGGCAATCCTCAGATCACGAAGGGCTACGGCGACGCCCCGGTGCAGGCCTACATCGCGGCCATGCCCGGCTGGAAAAGCGAGGTCGGACGCCGCCTCGACGCGATCATCGAGCGCACCGTTCCCCGCGTCCGCAAGGCAGTCAAATGGAACTCGCCCTTCTACGGAGTCGAGGAGGAGGGCCAGGGCTGGTTCCTGAGCTTTCATTGCTTCACGAGGTACGTGAAAGTGACGTTCTTCCGTGGCGCGTCGCTACGTCCCATCCCCCCCGGCACCTCCAAGCACGCGGACGTGCGCTACCTCGACATCTGCGAGGGCCAGCTCGACGAAGCCCAGCTGGCCGCATGGGTGAAGCAAGCCAGCCAACTGCCCGGCCAGCGCATGTGAAGCTCGCAACAGAGCTGACCAATCGAGTGTCCACGTCGGGCCAATGACCGACGCCGCGCCCCATGAAGAAAGCGACGACCACATGAAGACGAGCAAGAGCGCCTCGAACGAGGGAACAGGCGGAGACTCTCCCTCTCAGCTGATCGATGCACGAATCGCGAAGCTGGGTGACTGGCGGGGCGAGACGCTGGCTCGGGTCCGAGGTCTCATCAAGCAGGCCGACCCCGAGGTGGTCGAGGAGGTGAAGTGGAGGAAGCCGTCGAACGCGATGCTGGGGGTTCCGGTGTGGGAGCACGACGGCATCATCTGCACCGGCGAGACGTACAAGGCCGTCGTGAAGCTGACCTTCGCCAACGGCGCCGCGCTGGAGGATCCTTCGGGCCTCTTCAACTCCAGCCTCGAAGGCAACGTGAGGCGCGCCATCGATATCCATGAGGGCGACAAGATCGACGAGAAGGCGCTGAAGGCGCTCATTCGCGCGGCCGTGGCCCTGAACACGTCGGCGCGAGCCGCGGCCCGCCCCGCCCGCTCCCGGAAGAATCCGAAGAGCGCCTGAGGCACGTCGCGAGGCCGGCCTCGTCCAGCCGCGCTTTCCGCCAGAGCGCGGTAAGGGAGTGTCCTCCTCGAAATGGGCACTAAGCCGGATGCTCCGGCTTTCCCCCGCCGCTAGCTTCTCATCTTGACGAGTGTCTCGCGTCCTTCCGGAAGCGCCGACGCTCGTGGCTCGCGCTTGGTGGAGAAGCCAGCATGGCTCAGGGGCCAAACCAGACAACGCGCATCAGCCGCCGCTCGGCCCTTTCAGCCTTGGCGGCTCTGCCCATCCTGCCAGCCTTCCTTCGGACACCCGCATTTGCGCAGGCTGCCGAAACCCAGGCTGCAGACCCGCTGCCGTCCTGGAACGACAGCGCAGCCAAGCAGGCCATCATCGCCTTCGTGCACGAAACAACCAACCGCTCCAGCCCCCGCTTCGTACCGCCGGCCGAACGCATCGCCACCTTCGATCAGGACGGCACGCTTTGGGCCGAGCAGCCGATCTACACCCAGGTCGTCTACTGCCTGGATCGCGTCCCCGCCGTGGTGGCGCGCAGGCCGGAGTTGAGGACCGCCGAGCCGTTCAAGACCGTCCTGTCCGGTAACCGCGAGGCGATCGCGAAGCTGTCCATGAAGGAGCTGGAGGAGATCCTGGCGGCCACCCTCACAGGCATGACGGTGGACGAGTTCAGCGCCGAGGCGAAGGCGTGGTTGGAGACCGCCAGGCACCCCCGCTGGGACCGGCCCTACACCGAGCTGACCTACCAGCCGATGCTGGAAGTCCTGCGCTACCTGCGCGCCAACGAGTACAAGACCTACATCGTCACCGGCGGCGGCCAGGACTTCGTGCGCACATATGCGGAGCGGGTCTACGGCATCCCGCCCGAGCAGGTCGTCGGCTCCGCCGGCGGCACCAGCTACGGCTACGGCCCCGACGGCAGGCCGGTCCTGACCAAGGAGCCGAAGCTGCTCCTGAACGACGACAACGCCGGCAAGCCCGAAGGCATCCATCTCATGATCGGCCGCCGCCCGTACGCCGCGTTCGGCAACTCGATCGGGGATCGGCAAATGCTGGAGTACACCCGGGCTGGCGAGGGCGCGCGGCTGGCAATGCTGGTGCTGCACGACGATGCGAAGCGCGAGTATGCCTACGGACCGGCCCTGGGGCTGCCCGACACCAAGGTCGGCACGTTCACCCAGGCCCTCTACGACGAGGCGAGGAGCAAGGGTTGGACCGTGATCAGCATGAAGGACGATTGGAAAGAGATTTTCCCGGGCAGCGTCGGTCGCGCGCTCAAGTGACAGCCCTTGCGGCGCAGCCCGTCCCGGGGTCTGTGTTGGTACCGCCTCCCCGGATCGAACGGGGGACCTCTAGATCCACAATCTAGCGCTCTAACCATCTGAGCTAAGGCGGCCCATCCATCACATCCTGCCGGCCGGCGCGGGCGGCGGCACGGGACCCGGCCAAACTGGGGCCGATGCGCGCGCACCATAGTGGCATGCAGCACGAAAGCCAAGAGGTTGCAACCCCGGCCAGCGGGACCCAGGGGGGACCCGGCCGAGGCCGGCGACAGCCCCGCCGGCGTTGCCTGGCACCCCTTTGCAAACAGGAAAATTGCCGCCGCCACAGCCTCTTGCTGGACCGGGCGGGGTGCGCATGCCTAGGCAGGGGGAGCGTGCCACGCACACCGATTCGGTCCGAGCCCATGTCGCGGCCCCTACCCCAGTTGGTCCTCCTGGAGGAGGGCAAGGAAGCCTCCCCCATCCTGCCGGCGTTCTTGATCGACGCCGCGGCGGGCACCGTGGTGGCCGCCAACGCCGCCGGCCGGAGAGCCTGGGGGCTCGATGCCAAGGACGACGGCCGGGCCACGGCCATCGACCGGGCGATGCCAGTGCTGCGGCGCCTGCCGGCGCTCAGCCGCAGCGGCGACTGCGTCACGCTCACCTTCTGGACCTCGCGCGGGCTTCTCCACCTGCATTGTCGCGTCGAGCCGGTCGGCCCCGGCGGGGGCCGCTACCTGGTGCGCGGACTGCCGGGCGGGAAGCGGGTGCGGGCCGCGCGCGGCTTCGGTGCGGGTGTCCTCGCCTGCCGACCGGGCGCCGACGCGGCCCAGATCTCGGGCCAGGCCTCGGCCTTGGCCCGGCTGGGCCACGAGGTGAGGACGCCGCTCAGCGCCGCCATCGCCTATGCCGAGGTGCTCAAGGAGGAGCACTTCGGGCCGCTCGGCAACGCCCGCTACCGCGAGTACGCCCGCGCCATCTACGACAGCGCCCGCCACGCGCTCGGCGTCATCGACGGCATGCTGGCGGGCGACCGCGGCGGCACCGGCCTGCCCGACCTCGCCTTCAGAGATCTCGACCCCGCCGGCGTGATCGACAACTGCCTGGCCGTGGCCCGCCCGCTGGCGGAGCGGGCCGGCCTCGATTTGGTCGCCAGCCTGGCCCCCGGCACGCCGCGCATCATCGCCGACGAGGTGAGCCTCAAGCAGATGCTGCTCAACCTCATCACCAATGCCATCAAGTTCGCGCGTCCCGGCGACCGGGTGACGCTGGACGCGGTGCAGGGCCCCGACGGGTCCTTGCGCATCGAGGTGACCGATACCGGCCCGGGCATGGAGCTCGGTGTGGAGGCGGGCGCGTTCCCCTGGCCGGAGGGCGCCGCCGCATCGGAGCCGGCGCCACCACGGCCCGCCGGCGGCCTCGGCATCGGCCTGCCGCTGACGCGCGCGCTTGCCGAGGCCAACGGCGCCGCCCTGATCGTCGACAGCACCCCCGGCCACGGCACCCGCGTCACCGTTGCCTTCGGTAAGGACCGGGTGGTGCCGGTGTAGCGTAACCGAACGTTGCCTACGTGCCGGGAACGGACCTGCTGGGGGAAGGGCCGCCGGGTAGGTTCGGCGTGATGCTCGCCAACACTCGCGCGGCGTAGAAGGCGCGAGAGGGCTCGAAAGCGTGGTTCTCACCGTCCGCAACGCTGGGACACCGGGCAGGATGAACGCGGAATTTCACGCCTAGATGACGGCCTGCGATCTCGGGCTTCATTTCCGGTTTTGTGCCGGTCGACCGCCGCGGATGGGGACGCTCTTCGTGCCGATCGTCTTGGTCGGCTGCTGCACTGTGGGCTTTGCAATGGGAACGCGGAGCTTGCCCTTGTCCCCACCTTTCCCCTCCTTGATCGATGTCGCGCCGGCACTAAGGCAGTTCGACTGCTTGTTCAGGCATCGCTCGATACAGTTGTTCTTTGTAATTCCGCCTGTGCAAAGCGGGCTCTTGAGGCACTCATCACCTACTTTCTTGCACTTCGCAGCCGTTGCTTTTGAAGCAGGCGCAGATCCGGCAGGCATAGACATCGCTGTCATTGCGACGAATGCCGCGACCATGAGGGCAGACGTGCGCATCTCCAGAGTCCTCCATCGGCTGGCCCCCTGGCACTGGAGGCGCTCCGCGATTATGGCTGACATTCTTGAGCGGGTTCGTATTGTTCGGCCGATCGATCTATTAAATCGGTCGATCGACCGAGTCAAGGGAGCGACTACCTTACGTCAGCGTGAGGTCAGGGATGGTGCACGGGGGCCTACGGGAGTCCCACCGTGGGAGAGCAGAACATCCTGAACGAAGTCTGGTTGATGCGAGCGTGCTGAGCGGCAATGGCACACCCTTCGGCAACCACTGACCATCGCTTTCAGGTGGGCCAGCGGCAACCTCCCAACTACCGGTGCCGAAGTCTCTTGCGGGTCAGCTTTTGCCCTGCCAGGTCCAACGCCTATTGGCCCCCCGGCCCCACACCAGTCTTCTCAGCCACCACCCGCAGCACATCCGCGCCATACCGCTCCAGCTTGGCCTGCCCCACGCCGCTGATCTTGGCCAGCGCGTCGACGGTGGCGGGGCGGCGGCGGGCGATGGCGGCGAGCGTGGTGTCGTGGAAGATGACGTAGGGCGGCACGCCCTGCTCGGAGGCGCGCTCGCGGCGCCAGATGCGGAGTGCCTCGAACAGGGGCGCGTCGGCCGGCTCGACACCCGGCGCCTCGGCGTGGCGCTCCCCACGCTCCCTTGTGCGCTTGCGGCCCTTGCGCGGGCCGTCGCCCTCCCGCATCCGGCGCACGCAGACCCGCCGGTCGCCACGGTAGACGGCGCGCACCTCGTCCATGTCGCCGAGACCGATCAGCGGCCGGCCGTCGTTGGGGTTCTCCCGCAACAGGCCCTCGAACAGGAGCTGCTCCACGAGATCGCGCCAGCCGCCGGCGCTCATGTCCTGGCCGATGCCGAAGGTGGAGAGGCGTACCTCGGACTCGAAGGCGCCGTCGGCCTTGCCGCGCAGATGGTCCACCACCCGTCCGCGCCCGAAGCGCCCGCCCAGGCGGTGCACGGCGGAGAGCGCCTTCTGCGCCATCTCGGTGACATCGCTGGCCGCGGGCGGGCTGAGGCAAAGATCGCATGCCCCGCACGGGACCGCCTCGCTCTCGCCGAAGTAGCGCCGAACCGCGGCCGGCCGGCAGCCGGTGCCGTCGAGCATGGCGTAGAATTGGCGCAGCTTGCGCATCTGCACGGACTTCACCGCGGGATCGATGTCGCGCATCTCGATGCGGCGCGCAGCCCAGGCCATGTCGGAGGAGGAGTAAAGCGTGATGCCCTCGGCGCGCTCGCCGTCGCGGCCCGCGCGGCCGATCTCCTGCCAATAGGCCTCGATGGCGGCCGGGGGATCGGCATGGATGACATAGCGCACGTCGGGCTTGTCCACGCCCATGCCGAAGGCGATGGTCGCCACCATCACCGCCGCGTCGGCCTCCAGGAACTCGTGCAGGCGCTTCTCGCGCACGGCCTTGTCGAGCCCGGCGTGATAGGCGAGCGCCGGCACGCCTTCGGCAGCGAGCTTCGCAGCCAGCTCATCGACGCCGTCGCGCGTGCCGCCGTAGACGATGCCGGACTGGCCGGGCCGCTCCGTCACCAGCTCGAGCACGCGGTCGTGGCCAGCCCCGCGCTTGCGCTCGGCGGAGAGGGCGAGCTCGGGCCGCGCGAAGCTGGCGACCAGCTCGCGGGCACCGTCGAGCCGCAGCTCGGCGCGGATGTCCTCGCGCGTACGGGCGTCGGCCGTGGCGGTCACCGCGAGCCGCGGCACCTGCGGGAAGATCTCGGCGAGGCGTCCCAGCATGCGGTACTCGGGGCGGAAGTCGTGCCCCCACTGCGAGACGCAGTGCGCCTCGTCGATGGCTACCAGGGCGAGGGAGAGGCGCGAGAGGCGCTCCAGCATCGAGGGCTGCATCAGGCCCTCCGGCGAGACATAGAGCAGATCGAGGGTGCCGGCGTCGATCCGCTGCCAGATCTCGCTGCGCTCCTGCGAAATGATGTTGGAGTCGAGCCGCGCCGCCGCCACGCCCGACTGGCGCAGCGCCGCCACCTGGTCGGACATCAACGCGATCAGCGGCGAGACCACCAACCCCAGGCCCGGCCGGAGCATGGCCGGGATCTGGTAGCATACGCTCTTGCCGCCGCCAGTCGGCAGCACCGCCATGGCGCTGCGCCCCGCCAGCGCCTCGCCGATCACCTCCGCCTGCAGGCCCCGGAAATCGACGTGGCCGAAGACCCGGCGCAGCACCTCGCGCGCCGCATCCAGCGTCGCCGCTGGGCGCGCACCGAGGGGCGGGGATGGAGGTTCGACGGCCACGGAGGTGTTATGGCGCAGCTTGGCCGTGGCTGCAAACCGGTCCGGTGGCGTAATCGTATGCAGAACCGCAACACACGACCGGAAATCACTCAAGAAGATTTATACGTACATTCAGACGGCATACGCAAAAGGAGAACAGAAGGCTAAAATGAGGGCATGGCTGACGAGAACAACTTGTCACGCTGGAAATCAAGAGCGAGCAGCTCCACGGAGCGGTTGAGGGCAAGGCCGTAGCAGCGTTGCAACTGCCGCGATGCTGCCAGACTTGCCGGAACAGCCGAGCGGCAGTAGGAGGCGTCATGGTCGAGCCTCTGTCCCCGCCGTCGCCGTTCGCCGCCGGCCTCAAGGCGCGCTGTCCGCGCTGCGGGGAGGGCGCCCTGTTCCGGTCGGGGCTCATCCTGCGCGACAAGTGCGAGCGGTGCGGGCTCGACTACGCGTTTGCCGACTCCGGCGATGGGCCGGCGGTGTTCGCCATCTTCATCCTGGGCTTCCTGGTGCTTGCCGGTGCGCTGCTGGTGGAGTTCCGCATCGGGCCGCCGGTCTGGGTGCACGTTGTCCTGTGGGGCGTGCTGACGCCGCTGCTGGGCTACCTGTTGCTCCGCGTCCTCAAGGCGACCTTGATCGCCCTCCAGTACAAGGTGAGGGATTAGGGATCAGGTTTCAGGGATTAGGCGGCAGGTCGCGATCCCCTGAAACCTGATCCCTAATCCCTGAAACCTGATCCATGCTGCAGAGACTGCGCAAAGCTCAGCTGATCTGGCCAACGCTGCTGGCGCTGGCGGGGCTCGCCGTTCTGATCGGGCTCGGCACCTGGCAGATCGAGCGCAAGCGCTGGAAGGAAGGGCTGATCGCCAAGATCGCGGCGCGCGTCCACGCCGATCCTGTGCCGCTCCCCGCCGAGCCGGGCGCCCACCCCAGGGACGACCAGGAATACCTCCACGTCTCCGCGCGGGGGCGGTTCCACCACGACAGGGAGCGCTACCTCTACGCCCCGACCCAGGCCGGGCTCGGGTGGCACATCTACACGCCGCTCGAGTTGGAGCCGCAACGGATCGTGTGGGTTAACCGCGGCTGGGTTCCCGACGCGCGGAAGACGCCGGGCACCCGGCCCCAGGGCCAGGTGCCCGGCGAGGTGGAGGTCCGCGGCCTCATCCGGTTGCAGATGCGCCCCGGATGGTTCACGCCGCAGAACGACCCGACGCGCAACCTGTGGTATTGGCCGGACCTGGCCGCCATGACCGCCTCGGCCTTCCCCGATGGCCCGCAGCAAGCCGCAGGAGGCCCGCCCGTGCCCGTCTCGCTTCCGCTCGTCCTGGAGGTCGACGCCCAGCCGGAGCCGCCCGGCGGGCTTCCCAGGGGCGGTGTGACGCGCCTGGAGCTGCCCAACCGGCACCTGGAATACGCGCTGACCTGGTATGGCCTGGCTGCGACCCTCGCCGGCGTCTATTTGGCCTTTGCCGCCAGCCGGTTACGGGCCTCCAGCTAGCCCCTGCAGCCGTCTTGCTGCAGCAATGCCGCAAAGCGCCTTGTTCCGCCCGGGCTTGGGCCGTAGGGTGCGTCCGTTCCATCCCCCCGACGCGAGAGTCCCATCCCCCGTGCGGTACGTCAGCACCAGAGGCGAGGCGCCCCCCTTGGGCTTCGAGGATGCCCTGCTCGCGGGGCTCGCCCGCGACGGCGGCCTCTACGTGCCCGAGACCTGGCCGCGGTTGGCGCCCGATGAGATTGCGGCCTTCGCCGGCAAGCCGTTCGCCGAGGTCGCCGCCGCTGTGCTGGAGGTGTTCGCGGGCGGAGCCATTCCGCGCGAGGAGCTGCTGGCGCTCGCCCATGACGCCTATGCCCGCTTCGGCCATCCGGCCGTCACGCCGCTGGTCCAGATCGACCGCAACCTCTGGATCCTCGAGCTGTTCCACGGCCCCACGCTCGCCTTCAAGGACGTGGCCATGCAGCTGGTGGCCCGCCTCATGGACCGGGTGCTGGCGGCCCGCGGGCAGCGCGTGACCGTGGTGGGCGCCACCTCGGGCGACACCGGCGGAGCCGCCATCGAGGCCTTCCGCGGCTCCAAGCGGGTGGACGCCATCCTGCTCTTCCCGCACGGGCGCGTCTCCGACGTGCAGCGGCGCATGATGACGACGGCCACCGAGGCCAACGTTCACGCCGTCGCCGTCGAGGGTACGTTCGACGACTGCCAGGCCATGGTGAAGGCCATGTTCAACGACCTGGCCTTCCGCGACCGCGTCGGCCTCGCCGGTGTCAACTCCATCAACTGGGCGCGGGTGGCAGCGCAGATTACGTACTATTTCGTCGCCGCCGCGGCCCTGGGCGCGCCGCACCGTCCCGTCTCGTTCGCGGTGCCCACCGGCAACTTCGGCGACATCCTCGCCGGCTACGCCGCCAAACGCATGGGCTTGGCCGTCGCACGGCTGGCGATCGCCACCAACGACAACGACATCCTGGCCCGCACCCATGCCTCCGGGGTCTACGAGGTGCGCGGCGTCACGCCTACCACCTCGCCCTCCATGGACATCCAGGTGTCCTCCAACTTCGAGCGCTACCTGTTCGAGGCGAGCGCCCGCGACGCCGCCTGGGTGCGCGGCCGCATGGGGGCACTGGCCCAGTCCGGCCGCTTCGAGCTGTCGCGCGAGGTGCTCGTGCGCCTGCGCACCGACTTCGACGCCGCCACCGCCACCATGGAGGAGGTGGCTGCCTGCATCCGGCGTGTGAAGGCGGAGAGCGGGTACCTGCTCGATCCGCATACCGCCTGCGGCGTCATCACGGCGCAGAGGCCCCGGATGATTGCCCCCACACCGCACGTGGTTCTCGCCACCGCGAGCCCGGCCAAATTCCCTGACGCCATCGAGGCCATCGTCGGGGCGCGGCCCACGCTGCCGCCGCGCCTCGCCGCCCTGATGACGGACCGGGAACGAATGACCGTGCTGCCCAACGATCTTGCCGCCGTCCAGCGCTTCGTCGCCGAGCGGGCACACGCAGGCAATGGGCCCGGCAAGGGGGCCCGCAAAGGAGCCGCCGCATGACCATCGACCAGACCAGGCTTCCGAACGGCCTGCGCGTCGTCTCCTTCCGCATGCCGCACCTGGAGACGGTGTCGATGGGCGTGTGGGTGGGCGTCGGCGCCCGCCACGAGGCCGCGCCGGAGCAGGGCATCTCCCACCTCCTGGAGCACATGGCCTTCAAGGGCACGGAGCGGCGCACGGCGCTCTCCATCGCCGAGGAGATCGAGGCGGTCGGCGGCGAGCTCAACGCCGCCACCAGCCTGGAGACGACGGCCTACTACTCGCGCGTGCTGGCCGGCGACATCGCCCTCGCCCTCGACATCCTGGCCGACATCCTGCAGAGCCCGCGCCACTCCGACGAGGAGCTGGAGCGCGAGCGCGAGGTGATCCTGCAGGAGATCGCCGCCACCCGCGACAGCCCCGACGAGATCGCCTACGAGATGCTTCAGGAGGTCGCCTTCCCCGACCAGGCCATCGGCCGGCCCATCCTCGGCACGATCGCCAGCGTGCGGGGGTTCCAGCTACCCGACCTGCGCCGGTTCCTGAAGGCCAACTACAGCGCCAATCGCATGGTGATCTCCGCAGCCGGCAAGATCGACCACGGCGATCTCGTTCGCCACGCTGAGGCCCTATTCGGCGGCATGAATGGCGGCGAGGGGGGTAGATTCGAGCCGGCGCGCTACGGCGGAGGCACGCGCACGTCCGCCAAGCCATTCGAGCAGAGCCACCTCCTGCTGGCGTTCGAAGGGCCGTCCTACACGCACAGCGACTACTACACGTCCCAGGTGTTCTCGGCGCTGTTCGGCGGCGGCATGTCGTCGAGGCTGTTCCAGGAGGTCAGAGAGCGGCGCGGGCTTTGCTATTCGATCTATTCGAGCTATTGGGCATTGGCAGATTCGGGACTGTTCACGATTCACGCGGCCACAGGGCCGGACATGATGGCGAGCCTTATTGAAGTCGTTTCCGCGGAGCTGAAACGCGCCGCGTCCGAGCCGCCGACCGAGCCTGAGGTGGCGCGGGCCAAGGCGCAGATCAAGGCAGGCATGCTGATGGGTCTGGAGAGCTCCTCGGCGCGTGCAGAGTACATGGCGCGCCAGCTGTTGCTGTTCGACAAGCTGATCGACACCCAGGAGGTGATCGCACGTATCGAGGCGGTCACGCCCGAGGCTGTCCGCACGCTGGCTGGCAAGCTGCTGACCGGGTGCAAACCCTCGATCACCGTGGTCGGCGCCGGCCGCAAGGGCTCCACCTACGCCGAGATGGCCGAGCGCATGACGCTCGGTGCGGCGGGCTGTTCCACTGGATGACCCGATGGCGTTCCTGAGATCTTCGCCCAGCATCGATCCGGACGCCGACATCCGCGGCACGCGTGTCTGCCTGCGCTTTCCCGCCATGGGCGACTATGCGGCCTGGGCCGAGCTTCGGGCGCTCAGCCGCAACCACCTCACACCCTGGGAGCCGCAGTGGGCGCGCGACGAGCTCACCCGCTCCTCCTTCCGCCGGCGCTTGCGCCACGCCCAGCGCGAGGCGCGCGACGACCTGGGCTACGCCTACCTGATCTTCGCCGAGTCGCCGCTTACGCTGGTGGGCGGGCTCAACATCAGCAACGTGCGGCGCGGCATCGCCCAGACGGCCTCGATCGGATACTGGATCGGCGCCCCCTATGCCGGCCGCGGGCTCATGACCGACGCCGTGTGCGCGGTCACGCAGTTCGCGTTCGCCACGCTGAGGCTCAACCGGCTGGAGGCCGCCTGCCTGCAGAGCAACACCGCGTCGGCGCGCGTGCTCGCCAAGGCCGGGTTCAGGCTGGAGGGGCGGGCCCGGCAATACCTCAAGATCGACGGGCGCTGGCAGGATCACGACCTCTACGCCCTGCTGCACGACGATCCGCGACCCGAGCCGGCGGGGGCCTGATGGACGGCCGCCGCAGAGACGCAGCCGCGCGCGGCATCCTGGGTCTTTGCGGGCCGCCACAGCGGGGGCCAGACCCCTCGCCTCCAACGCATCGAACCTTCCGCACCGGTGGACGCGAGGGGTCTGACCCCCGCCACGTCGCCTTCCGTCTCGTGTGCGCACTCATGGTGCTGATCGCAGGTCTCCTCGCCGGCCTCGCGCCGGCCAAGGCGGAGCTCAAGGCCATCGACGTCACCAACGAGGCCGAGCGCATCGATATCTTCGTGCTCGGCGAGTTCCATGCGCCGGGCGACCAGATCACCATCGATACCGTCCCCGACAGCGACGGCGTCACGCAGAGCTGGACCGCCACCGCCACCACACCCGGCACCAAGCCGGGCTGGTTCGCCTTTGCGCTGCGCAACACCACCGACAAGCAGATCGAACGCTGGCTGGTGGTGGACCGCTACAATCCCGCCGCATCGGGCTTGTTCATGCCGGACCTCGATGCCCGCCGCGTCGAGAAGATCGCCTACTCGCGCGGCTACGCGCCCGAACGCATCAAGAGCGATCGCGCCGATGTGTTCCGGATAACGCTGGAGCCGGGCCGCACCGTCACCTACGTGGCCGAGCTGGCGTCGGATCGCTTTACCGGAGTCTACCTCTGGAACCCCATCGAGTACGAGCAGAGGGGGCGAGACCGCTACCTCTTCAGTGGCGTCATGCTGGGCATCACCGGCCTCCTCGCCATCTTCCTCACCGCGGTGTTCGCCGCCAACCACAAGGCGATCTTCCCCTCCGCCGCCGTGTTCGCCTGGTGCGTGCTGGCCTACCTGTGCGTCGATCTCGGATTCTGGCACAAGCTGTTCAGCATTCGGCCCGAGGAGAACGCGCAATACCGCGCGGCCACCGAGGCGGGGATGGCGGCGAGCCTCGTCGTCTTCCTCTACGTCTTCCTGCGGCTGAGCGCCTCCAGCGGCTTCACGCGCTCGCTGCTCGGCCTGTGGATCGCGGTGCAGTCGCTGCTGGTGGCGGCGGCCTTCATCGACCCACGGCTGGCCGCCACCTTCGTGCGCCTCTCCAGCATCATCATCGGCACCACCGGCGCCGCCGTCACCCTGTTCCTGGCGCTGCGCGGGCAGGACCGCGCCCTCTCCCTGGTCCCCACCTGGATGCTGTTCCTGGTCTGGCTGTTCGCGGCCGGGGCCACGCTCTCCGGACGGCTCGCGGGCGACTTCGTCACGCTGGGTCTGATTGCGGGCCTCGTGCTGATCGTCGTTCTGATCGGCTTCACCGTCACGCAATACGCCTTCCGCTCCATGGAGCCGGCCTACGGCACCCAGCCCGGCGAGCAGCAGCTGCGCGCCCTGGCGGTGGACGGCGCGGGGGCCGCTGTGTGGGAGTGGAACGCGCGGCGCGACGAGATCAAGGTGAGCCCCGTCGTCGAGGCGATGCTGGGCCTCAAGGCCGGCCAGCTGTCAACCAAGACCGAGAGCTTCGTCGCCCACATGCATCCGGCCGACCGGGAGCGGTTCAAGCTGCTCCTGTGGTCGATGAAGGAGCGCGCCGGCGGCGAGATGCGCATCGAGTTCCGCATGCGCCACGTCGACAACTCCTACCGCTGGTTCGACCTGGAGGCCGCCAGCCTGCCCACCGCCGACCGCCGCAACCTGCGCTGCGTGGGGCTGGTGCGCGAGACCACGGACGCCAAGCGCGCCCAGGAGCGGCTGCTGCACAACGCCGTCCACGACAGCCTCACGGGCCTGCCGAACCGCGAGCTGTTCCTCGACCGTCTGGCCATCGCCGCCAAGCGCGCCACCCTGGAACCGCTGGTGCGCCCCTCCCTCCTGTTCGTCGACATCGACCGCTTCAAGGCCGCCAACGCCGCTCTGGGCCTTGTGGCAACCGACAGCCTTCTGCTCACCATCGCCCGCCGCCTGGCCCGCAACCTGGGCCCCCAAGACACGCTGGGACGCGTCGGCCACGACCAGTTCGCGCTGCTGCTGCTCAGCCAGACAGAGCCGCGCGAGCTCGCCATGCTGGCCGAGCAGGTGCGGCGCTCGGTGCGCTCGCCGATTGCCATCGGCGGCCAGGAGGTCGTGCTCACCGCCTCGGTCGGCATCGCCATCTACGACGGCCCGGACGAAGACCCAGCCGAGCTGTTGCGCGAGGCCGAGATCGCCATGTACCGCGCCAAGCGCTCCGGATCGGACCGTGTCGAGATCTTCAACACCGAGATGCGCTCCGATCCCGACGGCCGCCTTGCCATGGAGCAGGAGCTGCGCGCCGCAATCGAGAGGAAGCAGCTCAAGGTCGTCTATGGCCCGGTCTTCTACCTCCCCACCGAGTCGCTCGCCGGCTTCGAGGCGGAGCTGCGCTGGGAGCACCCGCGGCTCGGCACGCTCAATCCGGCGCATTTCGTGCCGGTGGCGGAGGAATCCGACCTGATCGCCAAGCTCGGCTCCTACCTCCTCACCCGGGCTGCAGCCAGCGCGCAGCGCTGGCAGCGCGAGCTGCTGCGCCCCGACCAGCCGGTGTTCGTCAGCATGGCCATCGCCAGCCGCCGGCTGTTCCAGCCGGAGCTGATCAACGAGGTCCGCCACGTCCTCGGCCGCGCGGTCATGCCGAAGGGATCGCTACGGCTCGAGATCGGCGAGGCGCTGGTGATGGAGAACCCGGAGCGGGCGCGCGGCGTGCTGGAGCAGCTCGCCGCCGCCGGCGCCGGCCTGGCGCTCGACGAGTTCGGCACCGGCTACTCCTCGCTGTCCTATCTCAACCAGCTGCCCTTCGACACCGTCAAGGTCGACCGCGCTTTCGTGCAGGCGCGAGGGCAGAACGGCAGCGGCGGCGTGATGCTGCGCTCCATCGTGGCGCTCGCCAAGGAGCTGGGGCGCAAAGTGGGTGCCGAGGGGGTGGAGGCCGAGGACGATATCGCCTTCCTGCGCTCCATCGGCTGCGAATACGCCCAGGGCGTCTACTACGGCGAGCTGATGGCCGACCGCGACGTGAGCCAGCTCCTCAAGGTGGTGCGCCGGGCGGAGCGGCGCCAGCGCAAGGCCGCGCGACTGTTTCGCCAGGGCAGCAGCAAGCCCCGCCCCGAGCCTGCCGAGGCTCCGGTCGCGGCGCTCCCCGCGCCGACCCCCATGCCGGCTGCGGCGGCTGCCCGCTCCGCGCCGCCCCCCAGGCCGATTCCCAATGGAGCGCGCCAGCCGGCACCAGCACCGGCACCAGCGAGGAGCGGTCAGGCCCCC
>Ga0209382_10002053_pt1 | contig 30260 bp, 29 predicted proteins | sample SoiMetdeltSBSDD5_FD_187599 | JGI IMG/M metagenome (GOLD analysis project Ga0209382, IMG submission 187599) | Bulk soil microbial communities from a Populus tree surrounding site in Tennessee, USA - Soil MetaG P. deltoides SBSDD5 (SPAdes) (version 2) | ecosystem: Environmental > Terrestrial >...
GCGACATGAACTCGCCCCCGTAGGGATACGGCGGGCGGATCGCGGAGACGATCGTCTTGCCGGTCAGGATCATCATGTCGCCGACCTGCTCGAACAGGTTCTTGGCGGGCAGGAAGGCCCTGTCGGCGACGCTACGAACCATGCGTCCTCTCCACTGAGATCAGCTGCATCTCCTCCCCGTGCAACGGCCCCGCCCCACGCGAAAACCTCCGCACAGGCGGCAAAGCATAAGCCATGGCCATAGGCCATGCATTGGTATGTTTCGCGCGGGTTTGGAGAGGAGAGCCACATTCCGCGCCGGGTGCGTGGCAGCGACACTTGTCGCGTTGTCCCTGGCGACGGGCGCCTGCGGGAGCGGCGACCCACAGGACGAGAACGAGGCAGAGGGCACCTACAAGGTGGACGTGATCTCGGCCTCCTTCCCGGGAAAGCAGAGCCTGGCCCAGGAGTCCACGCTCAGGATCACGGTCCAGAACAAGGACTCGAAGACGATCCCCAACCTCGGGGTGACGGTCGACGGGTTCTACCAGCGCAAGCAGGACGCCAGCCTGGCCGACCCGGCCCGGCCGATCTGGATCGTCAACGAGGCCCCGTTCAACTCCACGTCCGCGCTGGCGAACACATGGACCACGGGGCCCCTCCAGGCCGGCGCCCGACGGACGCTCGAGTGGAAGGTGAGCGCGCTGCGGGCCGGCACGTACAACCCGCGCTATCGGGTCAACGCCGGGGTCGACGGCAAGGCCGCCGCGGAGTCCTTCGACGGCGGGCCTGCGACCGGCAGCTTCACCGTGCGCATCTCGCGCGAGCCGAAGTCGCTCGAGGAGAGCTAGCCCCAGGGCTCAGCCGGAGGTGATCGCCGGCTCGGCCGGCCGCACTGCGAACGTCTCGACCAGTTCGTCCACCGACCCGGCCGGCGCGCGCTCCTGCATCTCCAGCACGCGGCCGTCGAGCGTCGGGCGCTCGTGCCGGTAGTAGATGCCGATCCCCATCTCGTTCGAGAGCGCGGCTGCAAAGGCGGCGGCGCGGTCGGACGAGTCGTGCTCGGCGGGCAGGTTGTAGACGGCTTCCTTCCACTCCTGCGTCGTGTTGTTGAACGCGGTGCAGGGGCTGAACGCATCGATGAAGCTGAAGCCCGGGTGGCGGATGCCCTCGACGATCAGCTCGGTCAGCTCCTTCGAGCGGAAGCTCGCGCCCTGCGCGACATATGAGCAGTCGGCGGCGATCGCCGTCGCGAGCACGTTCATCGGCTCCTCGAGGTTGCCGAACGGCGTCGACGGCGACTTCTGCTCGTGCAGGGACGTGGGCGAGACCTGGCCCTTCGTGAGGCCGTAGGTCTGGTTGTTCATGATGATGTACGTGATGTCGACGTTGCGGCGCGCGGCGTGCGGGAAGTGGCCCCCGCCGATCGCGAAGCCGTCGCCGTCGCCGCCGACAGCAATCACGTCGAGGTCGGGGTTGGCGAGCTTCACGCCCATGGCCGTCGGCAGCGCGCGGCCGTGCACGCCGTGGAACCCGTACGTGGAGACGAAGCCGGGAAAGCGGCTCGAGCAACCGATGCCCGACACGATCACCGTGCGGTCCGGGTCGAGATCGAGCTCGGCGAACGCGCGGTAGGCCGCCGCCAGCACTCCGAAGTCGCCGCAGCCCGGGCACCAGATCGGCTTCAGGCCGGACTTGTAGGTGTTTGCCTTGACCCTCAGCTCGTCAGCCAACTCTGGCCTCCCCTGTCATTCCGGGCAGCCACACGCCGCTGTCGTCGGCGGGCACGGTGCCCTCGGTGATGAAGTCAGCGATCTGCGCCGCGGTGAACGGCAGGCCGGTCGCCTTGCAGACCGATTCGCATTCCACGCGCGCGTCCGCTCGCGCGATGCGCGCGAACTGGCCCGTCACGTTCAGCTCGGGGACGATCACGCGGCCCATCCCGTCCGCCCACGCACGGATGCGCTCCGTCGGCAGCGGGGCCAGCACGCGCGGGTAGCACGTGGACACCTTCAGGCCGCGGTCCAGGCAGATCTCGGCCGCCTCCAGGGCTGCTCCCTCGGTCGAGCCCCAGCCCAGGATGCCCACGTCGGCCTGCTCGGGGCCGGTGATCGTCACCCGGCCCTCGTGGTCGGCCAGCGGCTGCAGCTTGCGGAAGCGCTTGGACATCATCGCGGTGTGCAGCTCCGGCTCGTAGTGGGGGTTGCCGGCCTCGTCGTGCTCGATCCCCGTGGACACGTAAGCCCCCGGGTTGCCGGGCACCGCCATGGGCGACACGCCGCCGGCGCGGATCTCGTAGCGGTTGTACGAGCCGTTTGCCTCTGCCTGGCCGTTCGGCTGCGCCCGCTCGTCCACGTCGAATGAGCCGAGCGCGGGCCGCGCCACCGTCTCGAGCCGGTGCGAGAGCGACTGGTCCGACAGCACGATCACCGGCACCTGGTACTTCTCGGCGGCGTTGAACGCCTCCACGATGACGTCGAAGCAGTCGGAGACCGACGTCGGGGCCATCACCACGCGCGGCGATTCGCCGTGCCCGCCGAAGAGGGCGTGATTGAGGTCGGACTGCTCCGTCTTGGTGGGCATTCCGGTCGAAGGGCCGGAGCGCTGCGCGTCCACGATCACGGCCGGGATCTCGGCCATGCCGGCCAGGCCGACCAGCTCGGCCATCAGCGACAGGCCGGGACCCGACGTGGCGGTCATCGCCTTGCGGCCCGCGAACGACGCACCCAGCACGGACGCCAGCGCGGCGATCTCGTCCTCGGTCTGGATCGCGACGCCCCCGAATCGCGGCAGGCGCGCCGCCAGCCATTCGAGGATGTCGGACGCCGGCGTGATCGGATAGCCCGCGTAGTAACCGAGGCCTGCATGGAGGGCACCAAGGCAGATCGCCTGGTTGCCCGACACCAGCAACCGGTCCTCGTCCAGCGACCGCGCCGGCCCGAGCTTGTGGCCGTTGGCCGGCAGCTCGTCCCGGGCGTGCTCGAACCCGGCCCGCAGCGACTTGATGTTCGACTCCCCCACGTCGCCCTTGTGGGCGTAGCGCTTGAGGATCATCTCCTCGATGCGAACCGTGTCGATGCCCAGCAGCCCGCAGACGAGGCCAACGGACACCATGTTCTTGCCGCGCCGGTTGCCGCCCGCCTCCTGGGCGATTGCGGCGAGCGGGACCTCGGACGCGCGCGACTCGTACTGCGGCGAGACCTTCACGGACTCGGCGTCGCAGACGATGTGGCCGTCTGCCGCGAGCTCGTGGTGGTGGAGGTCGAACGCCTCCTGGTTGAAGCAGACCAGCAGGTCGACGGCGTCGCCCTGCGTGCGCACGGGCGCCGTGCCCATCCGCACCTGATACATGCAGGGACCACCGCGGATCTCGGCGGGATAGGTGCGGAAGGTCAGCGCCCAGTAGCCGGTGCGCGCAGCTCCCGTGGTGAGAATGTCGCCGCTCGAAATGACGCCTTCGCCGGACTCGCCGGCGAGGCGAACGGTTATGTCGTCACGGATCAAGTTGTCGTGATGCGCCGGGAGCCAGCCCCCCGGCCTGAGCCGCGCTGCGAACCCGCGACCCAATCCTCCTGGCGGCGATTATAGGCCCCGGCATGACGACGCGTCATACGAATTTGGAGCAGAGTTCTAGGAGCCGGCCTCCACGATCCGCAGTGCCTTCAACCCGAGCCCCAGCCGCTCCCGGTCCTCGGTCGCGGCGGGATCGAGCCCGGTGAGCTCCCTCACCCGCTCCAGCCGGTATGCGACGGTGTGCCGGTGGGCGTAGATCGCCCGGGCGGTCGCGTTCATGTTGCAGTCGTTCCCGAGATAGGCCTCGAGGGTGGGCAGCAGGTCGCCCCGGTACTGCTCGTCGTGGCTCACCAGCGGGGCGACCGTGTCCTCGTAGAACCGCCGCACCTCGTCCGGATCGGAGGCCAGCGCCCGGTACAGCAGGCGGTACACGCCGGACCCGCCCTCGCCGTCGAGGGCCTGCGCCGCCGGAGATTCCTCCGCAAGGCCCTCGAGCACCATCTCGGCCTCCGTCACGGCGCGGGCGATCTCGCGCGGGTCGCCGTAGTGCGACGACGTCCCGGTGAGGCCGTAGGGCCGCAAGCGCTCGGCGACGTCGGCCACCGCCCGGCGTTCGCCCCGCCGGGAGGGCAGCAGCGCGTAGAGGCGCTCGCCCACCAGCTCGGCCAGAGACTGCGGGAACTCGGTCGCGATCACGGACAGCGCTTCGCGCGGCCGGCCGGCTCCCACGTCGGTGACCGACACCATCACACCGGCGGAGAGGTCGCAGCCCTGCGCCGTCGCGCGCCGGACCGCCGCCTCCGGGCGGATGGAGCGCGTGACGATCTGGGCCATCAGGCCGCCCGGAGCCTGCGCGCTGTCGCGCTCGCTGGCCTTGTCGAGCGCCACGGCGGTGGCGCTGGACGTCGCGGCGAGGTGCAGGAACTCGCCGGCCTCGGACTCCACGGGCGGCCCGCCGGCAAGCATGCCCACCACTCCCACGAGGCGATCGGCGAACGAGATCGGGATCACGAGGTCGACCTCCTCGGGAATCGCCGCGCGGCCACCGGCGACGCGCTTCTCGGTGAGGCGGCGCAGGGCCGCAAGCTCCTCCGAGTGCCCGCCCGGCCACACCACCGCGACGTCGAGCTCGGGCACCACGATGCCGATCGGGCGGCCCACCTCCTCCGCCGCAAGCTCCGCCATCCGGTCGAAGCCGTCGCCGGTGAGCGCCGCGTCCACCATCAGCTGGTGGACGCGGCGAATCCGCTCGACCAGGGTCGGAAGGCGGCTCTCGGCTACAGAACCGGCAGGTACCGGTCCAGCTCCCATGGGCTCACCTGCACTCGGTAGTCCTCCCACTCCTGACGCTTGAGGTCGATGTAGCGGGTGAACACGTGCTCGCCGAGCGCCTTCAGCACCAGCTCCGAGCCGGCCATCTCCTCGATCGCCTCGCCGAGCGTCTCGGGGAGCTGCTCGATGCCGAGCTTCTTGCGCTCCTCGGGCGTCAGGTCGTAGAGGTTCGTCTCCATCGGGTCGGGCAGCTCGTAGCCCTTCTCGATTCCCTCCAGACCCGCCTGCAGCATGGCCGCGAACGTCAGGTACGGGTTGCACGCGGGGTCGGGGCACCGCAACTCGGCGCGCGTCGCCTGCTCCTTGCCCGGGTGGTACATCGGCACGCGGATCAGCGCGGAGCGGTTGCGCCGCGACCAGGCGATGTAGACCGGCGCCTCGTAGCCGGGCACGAGCCGCTTGTACGAGTTGACCCACTGCGCGAACAGCGCCGAGATCTCGCGTGCATGCTTGAGCTGCCCGGCGATGAACGACTTCGCCGTGGGGCTCAGGTGGTACTCGTCCTCCGGGTCGAAGAACGCGTTGCGCCCGTTGCTGAACAGCGACTGGTGCGTGTGCATTCCCGAGCCGTTCTCACCGAACAGCGGCTTCGGCATGAACGTCGCGTAGACGCCGTACTTCATCGCGATCTCCTTGACCGTGATGCGATACGTCATCGCGTTGTCGGCCATGCGCAGGCCCTCGGCGAAGCGCATGTCGATCTCGTGCTGCGAGGGCCCGACCTCGTGGTGCGTGTACTCGACGTGGATGCCGAGCTGCTCGAGGGCGAGCACCGTCTCGCGGCGCATGTCCGATGCGGCGTCGAGGGTCGTGAGGTCGAAGTAGCCGCCCTTGTCCAGCACCTCCGGTGGGCCGCCGTTCAGCTCGGCCTGCCGGAAGTAGAAGAACTCCAGCTCGGGCCCGATGTTGAACGTGTCGAAGCCCATCGCCTGCGCGCGCTCGAGCGCCCGGCGCATCACGTAGCGCGGGTCGCCCTCGTACGGCTCGCCGCCGGGGACGAGCACATCGCAGAACATGCGTGCGACGGCCTTCTCGCGCGGGCGCCATGGCAACACGGCGAAGGTGCTCGGGTCGGGCATGGCGATCATGTCCGACTCCTCGATGCGGTTGAAGCCGGTGATGGACGAGCCGTCGAAGCCCATGCCATCGGTGAGCGCGTTCTCCAGCTCGTCCTTGCCCACCGCGAAGCTCTTCAGCTGGCCCAGGATGTCGGTGAACCAGAGCCGGATGAACTGGATGTCGTGCTCCTCGACCAGTGCGAGCACGTCCTGCGCGGACGCTCCCGGGCTGGTGGTGGTGTCAACTGTTGCCATCTCGTCCTTTCTCGCTCACGGATCTTCCGGCTGAGGAAAATCCGATTCGTTTCTCTCGTGGCTGCGGGGGCGTGGCTTGCAGCCGCGCCCCCGAGCCGTACCGATTCGGTTTTCTGTTGCCCTAGACGCCGGCGGGTATCTCGTCCGCCTCGTGGGCCTGCAACACCTGCTCGCCGTGCTCGCCGGTGCGGATGCGGATCGCGTCCTCGACCGGCAGGACGAAGATCTTCCCATCGCCCACCTCGCCGCTGCGAGCGTGCTTCAGGATCGCCTCCGTCACCAGTCCCACGTCACCGTCTCCGACCACGATCTCGAGCTTCATCTTGGGCCGGAGATGAATCGTCAGCTCCGAGCCCCGATAGTGCTCCGTGATCCCCTTCTGGCGACCCGAGCCCCGGTACTGGCCGACCGAGAGGGATGGAAACCCCTTCTCGAGCAGCTCCGTCCGGATTGGCTCGAACGCCTCGTGGCGTATGAATGCTTCGATCTTCTTCATGTGCGCCGATACCTCCTAGGTCTCGCTCGCCGCGGGTCGTGGAGCAGCGGCGCTCATCGCCGTTGGTGCAGGCGCAGGCATCGCGCCCGGCGTGTAACCGCCACCGGCCTCCGGCTCCGGGATGAACAGCTCCGGGTAGCCGTACATGCCGTGCTCGACGATGTCGAGACCGGCTTCCTCCTGTTCGGCCGAGACTCGCAGCCCGATCGTGGCCTTGATCAGGCCGAACACGAGCAGCGAAGCGCCGAACGCGAACGCGAACGCCGCGCCGATGCCGAGCGCCTGGGCGCCGAGCTGGTCGAGCGAGCCGGTGTACCAGAGGCCCGGGTCACCGACGGCGTTCAGCTCCGCATAGCGCGGGGACGTGAAGATGCCGCAGGACAGCGTGCCCCAGATACCCGCCAGGCCGTGCGCCGACAGCGCGCCGACCGGGTCGTCCAGGACCTTCTCGATCGCGAGCACCCCGACCACGACGATCACGCCCGCAACCGCGCCGATGATCGGCGCAGCCCAGAACTCGACGTAGCCCGACGGAGCCGTGATCGCGACCAGGCCGGCGATCGCGCCGTTGCCCGCCATGCCGATGTCGACAGTCTTCTGGAGCGCGTAGATCGTCGATACGGCCGCCAGGACCCCCGCCGCGGCGGCGAGGTTGGTGACCAGCGCGACCTCGGCGAACCGGTTGCCGATCGCTCCCAGCGTTGAGCCGGGGTTGAAGCCGAACCAGCCCAGCCACAGGATCAGCACGCCGAGGCCGACGAGCGGCATCGAGTGCCCGGGAATCGGACGCGGCTTGCCGTCGGGCCCGTACTTCCCGATCCGCGGCCCGAGCAGGAGCAACGCCGCCAAGGCGCCGGTCGCTCCGATCAGGTGGACCACGGTCGATCCGGCGAAGTCCTGCATGCCGACGTTGACCTGCAGCCAGCCGCCGCCGAAGATCCAGTGGCTGATGATCGGGTAGATCACCGCGGAGAAGATGACGGCGTAGACCACGTACGCGCCGTACTTGATCCGCTCCAGGGTGGTTCCCCAGACGATGGCCAAGGAGACCGCGCAGAACACGAACTGGAAGAACAGGAACGCTGCCGGGCTGATGTTGTAGGTCCCGATGAACGGGAACTGCTGTGCCGCCTCTGACGGCACGGAGCTCACGTCCAGGAAGAACCCGGAGTCACCCGCGATCGTTCCCGCGCCGCCGAAGGCAAGCGCAAACCCGACCGCCCAGTACGCAAGCGAGGCGATCGAGAAGTTGGTCAGGATCTTCGCCACCCCGGCGCCGGCGTTCTTGGCGCGCGAGAAGCCGATCTCCAACAGGGCGAACCCTGCCTGCATGAACATCACGAGCACCGCCGCCACGATCACCCAGGTGGTGTTCAGGCTGGAGACGGTGTCCTCGATGGTCGGGCCGTCCTGTGCGAACGCGACCGCCGGCAGTGCCAGCAGCACCGCCGCGCCGGAGAGCGCCGCCTTCAAGTACCTGGTCCGCTTCAAGAGCGTTCCTCCTTACCCGGGCGGCCTTCCCGCCGCCGGTCGCAGTTACGGAACGCTTGGCATTCTCGGCTGACAGGGCCTCGGGGTCTTTAGACACAGGTCGGAGATTTCCGGCCCCCGTTTCTCCCATCGGTCGAAGCGGTTTTTCCGCATTCCAGGGCGGTTTGGCCGCAGTTTCCGAGCGATCATGGGGCGCCATGCGGCCACCGTGTCACCTCGAAGTCGGTATGCGACCTCCAGGTGACACGCTAGGGCGGATCGCCGATCTGGCCGAACGCCAGCACGGCGTCGTGGGCCACGGCCAGCTCTTGGAGCGCGCCGGAGCGCTCCTGGAACTGGTGCCCACCGATCGAGCGACCATCGACGTGACCGTGACGCGGCATCGCCGTGGCAGCTTCGACCGACTGCGTGAACCGGCCGCACGGGCGGGCAGCGCCCCGGTGTCGAGCGCCTGGACCGCGTGTCGAAGCCGCAGGCCGGAATTACCGACCACCGTCACGTAGAAGGGAGCTGCGCTTTCGCCGAACATCCCCGCATGACGCGCTTGTCGTCATTGGATGGGTCGTTTCTGCGGCTCGAGACCCCGAACGCACACATGCACGTCGCCTGGAGCGGCCTCTTCGAGCCGCCCGCCGGACCTCCTCGCCCGACGGTGAGGGCGCTCCGGGCGAAGGTCGCCACGCGGCTCGCGCGAGTCCCGCGCTTCCGCCAGCGGCTCGCGTTTCCGCCGCTGCGGCTGGCCGAGCCCTCCTGGGTCGACGACCCCGGATTCGACGTCGCCGATCACGTGACCGCGCTCGCAGGGGGAGACGAGCCGGTCCCGCTGGAGCAGTTCCGCAGGCTGACCGACGCGACGCTGTCGGAGCCGCTGGATCGCGCGCGGCCGCTGTGGCACCTGTACCTGGTGCCCCGGCTCGCGGACGGCCGCCTCGGAGTCGTCTTCAAGATGCATCACGCCCTCGTGGACGGGAAGTCCGCGGTCGAACTGGCGCTATTGCTGTTCGACCTCACACCCGACGCCCAGCCGGAGCCCGCGGATGAGTGGTGTCCGGCCCCTCCTCCAAACGCCGCGCGCCGTGCGCTCGACGCGTTCGCCAGCAATGCTGCCGAGCCGTTGCGCGCGGCGCGCGGCATGGCCCGCATGGCCGGGCGCCCCGGGGAGGGCGGCATCGCGGGCACCCTGAGGCGCGCCGCGCTCGCGTTCGAGCAGGACCTGCTGCGATCGGCGCCCCCCTCCTATCTCAACGCCCCGATCGGGCCGGCCCGGGTGCTGGTCCGCCATCGCGCGACGATGGACGACATCGTGCGAGCGAAGCAGCGCGCGGGTGTGACCGTGAACGACGTGTGCCTTGCAGCGGTCTCCGGCGCCCTGCGCGAGCTCGCGCTGCTGCGCGGGGAGCGCCCGCACCCGCTGAAGGCGATGGTGCCGGTCAGCGTCCGCGCCGACGACCAGAGCCGGGACCTCGGCAACCGGATCTCGTTCGCCTTCATCGAGCTCCCGGTCGAGATCGCCACCCGGCCGGGCCGGCTGGCGCGGGTCCACGAGGCGACTGCGGCTTTCAAGGCCTCGGGCCGGCCCGCCGGCACGGGCGCGGTGCTCGGCGCGCTCGGCCTGCTGCCCGACCCGCTCAAGAACCAGGCAGCCCGCATGGCATCCAGCGCGCGCGTCTTCAACCTCACGGTCTCGAACATCCCCGGGCCGCGCCTCCCGGTCTACATGCTGGGAGCGGAGTTGAGCGAGGCCTACCCCGTCGTGCCCCTCGCGGAGCAGCATGCGCTGTCGATCGGGATGTTCAGCTACCGCGAGTCGATGTTCTTCGGGCTGTACGCGGATCCCGGCGCGCTGCCGGAAGTCGAGTCGCTGCCGGGCTTCCTGGAGGGCGAGATCCGCGCACTCGCCGGCCCGCGCCGCCGCCGCACGCGGGACGTCGCGGAACGCCGCAACGGCCGCCCGGGCCGCCCGCCGCGCCGCAGTACGCTCGCGCCGCTGTAGGCCGCCCCGGACATTCCGGCGAGCGCCGGGCTCAGACGTGTTTGGCCCGGCGGGCCTCCGCCACCGCGGCCGCCGGGCTGCCGCGATACGGCTCGCCGTGGCCGGGCAGCACCACCTGGGCGTCGAGCGTCTCGATCAGCCCCAGCGACTCCAGCGCCTGCACGTTCGAGACGTTCATGGCGGAGGGAAAGCGCTGCGGCCCCCGCTTGCCCGTGACCGGGTTCCACGTACACAGCGCGTCGCCGGCGAACAGCACGCCGAGCCAGTCGAAGTGGATCACGCAGTGCCCCGGCGTATGACCGGGCGTGTGCACGACGCGCGGACTGCCCGGCACGTCGAGCACGGCGCCGTCCTCGAACGTCGCCGCGCCCTCGACCTTCGGCGGGCGCGCGGCGCCGCCGCGGGTGAGATGGACCATCAGGCGCCAGACTTGCGGCCGCCGCAGGTACTTCGCGAGGTGACGGGGACTGGCGTCGCCCTGCTTGGGTCCCGGCTTGCGCAGAGTCGTGTCGTCGGCGGAGTGGATCAGCACCCGCGCCCCGGCATCCCGCAGGCGCGGCGCGATCCCGGTGTGGTCCGCATCCGAGTGAGTCAAGACCAGCGCGGCGACATCCGACGGCGCGCGGCCGATCGAGCGGAGGTCCGCCTCGAGCGTCTTCGCATATGCGGGAATGCCCGCGTCCACCGCGGTCAGGCGGCCGCCATCGTCGACGACGTACCAGTTCACCCATTCGTCGCCGAGCCCGTACACGCCCGGGACGATCTCGACCGGCCCCTTCACGGGCCGGACCTTACCGCGAGCTCGGAACCAGTTCCTCGCGCAGCTGCTTCGCCGCCGCGACCATGTTCTTGAGCGAGGGCTCGACCTCCTCGTAGCGGCGCGTCTTCAGGCCGCAGTCGGGGTCGACCCACAGCTGCTCGGGCTGCAGCACCTGCGCCGCGAGCCGCAGCAGCTCCGCCATCTCCTCGGTCGAGGGGATGCGTGGGGAGTGGATGTCGTAGAGACCGGGGCCGATCTCGTTCTCGTAGCCCGTGCGCTTCCAGTCCTCCAGCAGCTCCATCTTGGAGCGGGCGGCCTCGATCAGCAGCACGTCGGCGTCCATCTCCTGGATCTGGCGCATGATGTCGCCGAACTCCGAGTAGCACATGTGCGTCTGGATCTGGGTCTCGTCGCGCACCGAGGACACCGACAGGCGGAAGGAGTACACCGCCCAGTCGAGGTACTCGTCCCAGCGGTCGGAGCGCAGCGGCAGGCCCTCGCGAATCGCGGGCTCGTCGACCTGGATGATGTCGACACCCGCGGACTCGAGGTCCGAGACCTCGTCGCGGATCGCGAGCGCGAGCTGCTTGCACGTCTCCGAGCGCGGCTGGTCGTCGCGCACGAACGACCACATGAGCATCGTCACCGGGCCGGTGAGCATGCCCTTCACCTGCTTGTCCGTGAGGGACTGGGCGTACTTGATCCACTCGACGGTCATCGCGTTGGGCCGCGAGACGTCGCCGAAGATGATCGGCGGCCGCACGTAACGCGAGCCGTAGCTCTGCACCCATGCGTTGTCGGTGAACACGTAGCCGTCCATCTGCTCCGCGAAGTACTGGACCATGTCGTTGCGCTCGGGCTCGCCGTGCACGAGCACGTCCAGGCCGATGTCCTCCTGCAGGCGGATCACGCGCTCGATCTCCTCGCGCATCAGGTCGAGGTACTTGCTGTCGTCGATCTCGCCCTTGCGCAAGCGGGCGCGAGCGGTGCGGATCTCGGCCGTCTGCGGGAAAGAGCCGATCGTCGTGGTCGGGAAGAGCGGCAGGCCGAGGCGCTCGTGCTGCGCGTCACGCCGGGTCGAGAACGGGCTCTCGCGGCGCGCGTCGGCCTCTGTCACCTTCGCCAGCCGCTCGCGCACCTGCGGGTTGCGCGTGCGCGGCGAGTTGCGCCGGTCCTCGAGCGCCTTGGCGTTCTCGTCGAGCGCGGCCGAGATCGCGTCGCGGCCTTCGTTCACGGCGCGCGTCAGCGCGGCCACCTCGTCGAGCTTCTGCACCGCGAACGACATCCAGCTCAGCACCTCCGCGTCGAGGCGCGGCTCGTTCGTCTTGTCGACCGGCGAGTGCTGCAGCGAGCTCGACGTCGAGACGACGATGTTGCCGCCGGTCCGCTCGCGCAGCTCGTCGATCAGGTCGAGGCTGGCAGCGAGGTCGTTGATCCACACGTTGCGGCCGTTGACCACCCCGGCGAACAGGGTCTTGTCCTCGGGCCAGCCGTGCTGCGCGACCAGCTCGCGGTTGTGCGGGCCGTAGACGAAGTCGAGCGAGACACCTGCCACCGGGAGGCGGGTCAGCACGGGATAGGCGTCGCCCACGTGGTCGAAGTACGTGGCGATCACGATCTTCGGGGCGCCCTCGACGGCAGCCAGCTTCGTGTAGGCGCGCTCGAGAGCTTCCAAGTCATCCTTGGTGCGGTCCTCGACCAGCACCGGCTCGTCGAACTGCACCCATTCCGCGCCCAGCTTGCCCAGCTCCGCCAGCACCTCGGCGTACACCTCGACGAGGCTGTCGAGCAGCGTCAGGTGGTCGAACTCCTCACCCGCCGACTTGGCCTGCAGCAGGAACGTGAGCGGGCCGACCAGCACGGGCTTGGTCTGGATGCCCTGCTCCTTCGCCTCCGCGTAGTGCTCCAGCGGCTTCCGCGAGCTGAAGCGGAACTTCATGCCCGGCTCGAGCTCGGGAACGATGTAGTGGTAGTTGGTGTCGAACCACTTCGTCATCTCCATCGCGGTCACGTCCACCCCGCCGGTCTGGCGGCCGCGCGCCATCGCGAAGTAGGTGTCGAGGTCGATGTCGCTCTGGCCGACCCACTCGTAGCGGGCCGGCACGGCGCCGACCATCGCGACGGTGTCGAGCACCTGGTCGTAGAGGGAGAAGTCGTTCGAGGGGATCAGGTCGATCCCGGCGTCGCGCTGCAGCTTCCAGTTCGCCGCGCGCAGGTCCTTCGCAGTCCCCAGCAGGTCCTCCATCGAGCGGTCTCCCGACCAGTAGGACTCGGTCGCGGACTTGAGCTCACGCTGGGGGCCGATGCGCGGAAACCCCAGCACGTTGGATAGTGCCTGTGGCAAGAAAACCTCCTGGAAAGAGGGGAGTTGGGCCAAATTTGCGCACGCCGAAGGGCGCACGTACAGGAATCGCGCAGTATACCGGGATGCCTCGAATTCGCCACCGGAATGCGCCGTTTTGAGCCATTCTTGGACGATCGGCGCATCTTGGGCCGGCTCTCGTCAAGCTTCCCCGCGCGGCACTCGATAGATCACACATGCACGAAGCCAGCCCTCCCCTCCCCAGCTTCTTCTCCCGCGTCGGCGCCGCCCTCGCCACGCTCGCCCGCCTCGCCGGCGGATGCACGCTCGTCGACAACCCGCTTCCCGAGGTCCGGGAAGTCGGCGACGAGTGGCGCCTGATGAACCCCTAGCGGGTGTCGGGTAGCGGAGCGCCCCGCGGGGACAGCTCCACCGGCGTCGCCGCCAGTGCGCGCATGCGCACGTCGCGCCACGACACGCCCTCGCGGATCAGCGCGGGGAGCCCGAACAGCACCGCGGTCACGACCTCGACCGCCTGCAGGATCAGCCCGTACCCGAGCGCCGAGGCAGCGGGCACCCCGTAGGCGCCCGTCAGCACGGTGATCACCGCGAGCTGGAACACGCCGACGTTCGACGGCGTCGCGGGCAGGACCGCGGTCACGTTGACCGCGAACAAGACCGCCGCCGCCGCGCCGATGCCGGCCCGGTGATCGAGGTTCATCGCCATCAGGAGGGCGAACGCTCCCAGCAGCTGCAAGCCCCACGCGGCCAGCTGTGCACTCGTGGCCCAAGCCGCCCGCCGGGGCTGCCGGAAGACGTGCAGCCCCTTGCGCAGTCGCACGAGCGCCGCGACCGCCTCGCGCATCCACCGCGCGATCGCGCCCTGACCGCCGCCGAAGCCGAACCTCCGGCCCGCCTCCAGCAGCGACGGGAGCACGAGCACCGCGAGCGCCAGTCCCACGGGCAGGATGCTGACGAGCAGCAGCACGCCCTCGTGACCGCGCAGGATGTCGTTGCTGCCGACGACCACCACGGCCAGCAGGAACAGGGCCAGCAGGTTGAGCAGCGTCTGCGAGACCAGCGTTCCCGCGACGACCGGCAGGGACTCGCGCATGCGGCCAATCCGGCGCGCGACGATCAGCGCACGGGAAGGCTCACCGAGGCGCGCCGGCAGCGTGGCGGACATCAGCACGCCGATGGACGTGGCGCTCAAGATCGTGCGTCGTTTCACCGGCCGGTCGGGAATCGCCGCCCGCACGATGTGGAACCACGACACGGCGCGCAGGAACATCGAGGTAGAGAACAGCCCCAGCGCGATCAACACCCAGATCGGGCTGGAGCGCAGCAGCGTCGTGGCCACGTTGTCGAAGCCGACGCGCCGCAGCGCGAGGAAGGCGAGCAGCACGCCGACGATCGCGGACAGCGCGAGCGTCGCGCGCCGCAGGCCGGCGAGCGCGCGTGACCCGCGCGATGCCATGGGCGGGTCGGGCTCGATCGACGGCAAGCGGCGGGCGCGTGGGCTGGGCGTCAGGTCGCCCTGCACGAGTCCTGCCTTGACGCGCGCGGTCTGCGTCCGGTGCGCGGGCGCCGGCGCCTCGATCGCGCGCCGGTACACATCCGCAACCTGGCTCGCGACCTGCGGCCACGCGAAGTCCTGGGCGCGCTCGCGCGCCGCTGCGCTCATCTGCGCACGGCGGGCGGGGTCGAGCCAGACCGAGCGCAGCGCCTCGGCCAGCTCGAGCGGGTCACCGGGGGTGGTGAGCAGCCCGTCGCGGCCGTGCGTGACGACCTGGCGGTATCCGGCGATGTCGGAAGCGATCACCGGCGTCCCGGCGGCAAACGCCTCCGTCAGGACCATTCCAAAGCTCTCGCCGCCGAGCGACGGGGCGCACAGGACGTCCGCCTCGTGCAACCGGCGCCACAGCTCGGGGTCGTCCACGCGGCCCAGCACCTCGACACCGTCCATGCCGCCTTCGACCTGGGCAAGCAGCGGCTCCACCCCGTCGGCCTCCGCGCCGATCACCTGCAGCCGCACGGGGATGTGCTGGCGCAGGCCTGCGAACGCCGACAGCAGGACGGGCAGGCCCTTGCGCTCCTCCTCGCGGCCGACGAACAGGATGCGGAGCGCGTCCGCGGGCGGCTTCGGGCCGCGCGCGGCGGCAGCGGTGTCGACGCCGTTCGGGATCACGTCGTACGTTCCGCCGAAGTAACGCTCGCCGGTCCAGCGCGCGGCTTCCGAGACGGCGATGCGCGCGGTCAGGCGGTTGAACACGCGGCGCGCGCCGAGTGTGCGCGCGATCGTGTTCGGGATCCAGCTGGCCGAGTAGGCATGGAACGTGCCCACCACGGGGGTGCCCGCGTCGAACGTGCACGCGTCCCAGCCGACGATCGCCGCGATCGGCTCGTGCACGTGGACCACGTCGAAGTTGCCGGCGCGCAGCTCGCGGCGCAGGCGGACCACGCTCTCCCCCGTGAAGCCCAGCCGCGACTGGGCGCCGTTCATCGGCAGCGAGAACGTGCGGCCGAGCGGCACGACGTAGTCCGGCAGGGGAGCGGGGTCGGGCGAGCGACGGTGCAATGCACGCGTCGTCCGGTCATCGGGGTCGACCGGGCTGAGGACCTTCACGTGGTGGCCTTCGGCGAGAAACTCACGCGCCAGGGCATCGATGTGGCGCGTCACGCCTCCGGGAAAAGTCCACGAATAAGGCGAGACCAGAGCGATCCGCATCCGGGCGATGCTATCAACGGCGGTCGGCGGCACTGAGTCGCTGCTCCTCGGTCGCAGGGGTCCGTGCGGCCCGGGCGGGCACTGCGGCCAGGTACACCGCGGTGAATCCCAGGTAACTACTGCCGATCAGCAGGATTATCGGTCCTGAGTCGTTGGTCAGCGCGCCCACCAGAACGGCGGCCAGGAGGCCGTAGACGGCCGCCCGTACCCCCGGCGCGCCCTCCGTGGCGGCCAGGACCGTGCGGCGGTGGCGGAACCCCAGGGCGAGCGCCACCAGGGCGAGCACGACCAGGAACGGGATCACGCCCCGGCCCAGCGACCGGTAGCTGAGCCGCACGCGGCGCTCGGCGATGTCGGCGATCTCGTCCAGGCCTCCGGCCTCGAGCACGGAGCGGCTGAAGTGGGCGTCGCCCCCGGTGACGAGGTCGAGCAGCGCGAGCGCGGCAAGGCCGGCGATCGGAGCGACCAGCAGGATCGCGATGCGCGTGCGCCATGCGACTTGACCCGCCGCGACGAGCGCCGCGACCGTCGCGCCGGCGATCACTGTCGGCACGGCGCCCACGTCTGCGCCCAGCCGGCCCCAGGCCATCGTGAACGCAAGCAGCGCGCCGCCGATCGCGAACCCCCAGACCCGCGCCCTGGTGGACGCGGTCGCGAGCGCGCCGCCCAGGCCGAGCAGCCCGATCACGGCCAGCGCGATCTCGAGCTCGTTGCCGGCGCCGAAGAAGCGCGAGCCGAGGACCGGGTTGGGTCCCAGCAGCGATCGCTGCACGAGCTCCGAGCCGAGCGCCATGTCGGCGACGTGCAACAGGACTCCGACCGCCGCCGGAACCGCCAGCGCACGATGCCAGGGACGCAGCCGATCCGTGGCAAGCGCGAGCGCGGCGCATCCCACGGCGACGATCACACCCTCCACCGGCGCGCTCGGAGCAAGCGCCGCCGTCAGCAGCAGCACGCTGGGGAGCCACATCGCGCCGAGCAGCAGCGCGCGGCCGGGCAGCCACCTGTCCCTGCGCAACGCGCCTGCAGCCGCGGCGATCAGCACGGTGCCGATGAGTCCCAGCCAGATCACCGCCCAGCGGCGCGGCCCGAGGTCGGTGAGCCGGTTGCGGAGCTCCGACAGCTCCACCGGCGTGGCGTCGCCGCGGGCCTCGATCGGCTTGCCCGACATCTCGTCGGGAACGTCGAGCCCGAGCCGCTCGAGCGCCGTCGGGGCGATGTCCGTCGCGCTCACGATGCCCTCTGTGCGAGTCGAGTCGGAGTACAGCGTGGTGCCTCCTTCCAACCCGGCCGCGCCCATCGCAACGAGGCGGCGCGTGACGTGGCTCGGATCCTGGATCACGAGCACGAGGTCCTGCTGGCGTCGCGCGGCGAGCAACTCGCGCAGCTGGCCCACTCCCGGTGGGCCAGGCGGCAGCTTGGCGACGATCAGATCGGTGCGCGCCCACAGGCCCAGTGCCGCTGTGGCGACCCGTTCGGGAGCTGCCAGCGCCACGCGCTCGACGCGCCCCTCCAGGTTGGCGGCGACGGCGGCCTCGCGGTTCCGGGCCGCCCGCGGTCCCGCGTAGCCGACGTGACCTCCTGCGCCGGTCACGACCGTGGCCAGCAGGCCCGGGAGGACTTCCGCCGGAGCGCTCTCCGCGCGACTCGCGATCAGCTCCCAGGACGAGATGCGCCGGTCCGGCAAGAGCTGCATGTCCGTGGGCACGTCGTCGTCGTAGAGCGAGGTCGTCGTGCGCGCGCCCGCGCTCATGTCGAGGAAGGTCTGCTCGGGCGTGTACGAGCCCTGGATCGAGGACATGAAGCCGAACGCGCCGAGGCCGGGCGCCTGCGCCAGCCGCTCGAGCGCGGGTGGCTTCGAAAGCGGCTTGGGACCGGGCCAGAAGACGATCGCGACCCGGGGCTGCTCCTGGGACTGGGCCGCGGGCGCCGCGAGCAGCGCCAGCGCCAGGGCGCCGATCAGCGCCGCGTATATTGGTGTGCGAGCCATGAACCGCAATGTCGTCAAGTTCACGTTCTTGAAGGTGGACCCTGCCTGGCGGCGCCTGCCGCCTGATGAGCGGGAGGCGCACAAGCGCGAGTTCGAGGCGGCCTGCGCCAACTTCGCGGAGGACCGCTTCCTGCGCGCATACTCCCTGGTCGGCACCCGCGGCGACGCCGACCTGATGCTGTGGACCGCCGCTCCGGGCCTCCCCGACATCCACGAATTCCACGTCGTGCTGGGCCAGAGCGGCCTGATGGGATGGGCCGACACGCCCTACTCCTACCTCGCGATGACGAAGGAGTCGGAGTACTCGGAGGAGGACCGGCTGGAGGTGCGGGCCGGCAAGCACAAGTACCTGTTCGTGTATCCGTTCGAGAAGAAGCGGGAGTGGTACCGCCTCCCGTCCGAGGAGCGGATGCGCATCATGCGCGAGCACATCGCGATCGGCCGGCGCTATCCGCAGATCAGCATCAACACCACCTACTCGTTCGGGCTCGACGACCAGGAGTTCGTGGTCTCGTTCGAATGCGACGAGCCGGGCGAGTTCCTGGACCTCGTGCACGAGCTGCGTCCCAGCGAGTCGAGCGCCTACACTTTGCGCGACACGCCGATCTTCACCTGTATCGCGAGCAGCGTCCGGCATGCACTCGACGCGCTCGACGGTGAGGCTCCCATGGCGTCCATGAGCACCGAGGGCAACGGGCTCAGGGCGGCCAGGGCGCTAGACCCCTCCTGAACGCAATGCAATCTGATCAAGCACTCCGCGTCGCGGTCGTCGGCGCAGGACCGGCCGGTTTCTACGCGGCCGGGCACCTGCTTGCCGCCGAGCGTCCCGTGCGCGTCGACCTGTTCGACCGGCTGCCGACGCCGTTCGGCCTGGTGCGCGCCGGCGTCGCTCCCGACCATCCCAAGATCAAGTCGGTCGTGCGGGTGTACGAGAAGACGGCTGCCAAGGAGGGCTTCCGCTTCTTCGGCGGGGTCGAGCTGGGCCGCGACCTGCACCGCGCCGACCTGCTGGAGCGCTACCACGCGGTGATCTACGCGATCGGCGCGGCCACCGACCGGCGGCTCGGCATCCCCGGTGAGGACCTGCAGGGCTCCGAGGCGGCGACCACCTTCGTCGGCTGGTACAACGGCCACCCCGACCATCCGGACCGCGAGTTCGACCTGGGCGAGTGCGAGCGGGTCGTGGTGGTCGGCAACGGCAACGTGGCGATCGACTGCGCGCGGATGCTCGCGCTGAGCGCCGACGAGCTGCGCAAGACCGACACCGCCGACCATGCGATCGACCTGCTGGCCTCGGACGCCGTCAAGGAGATCGTGATCCTCGGCCGCCGCGGGCCGGTGCAGGCGGCCTTCACGAACCCGGAGCTGCTGGAGCTGGGCGAGCTCGAGCAGGCAGACGTGATCGTCGACCCGGCCGACCTGGAGCTGGACGAGGCTTCGCAGGCGTGGCTCGACTCCGACGAGTGCGACAAGACCACGCGCGAGAACGTGCGCATCCTGCGCGAGTATGCGGCGCGGGAGCCGGAGGGCAAGCCGAAGCGGATCGTGTTGAAGTTCCTCGCTTCGCCCGTGGAGCTGCAGGGCGAAGGGCGGGTGGAGCGCATCGTGATCGAGCGCAACCGGCTGGAGCCACGCGAAGACGGCTCGCTGGCGGCGCGTGGCACGGGCGAGCAGGAGACGCTCGACTGCGCCCTCGTGCTGCGCTCGATCGGCTACAAGGGCATCGCGATCCCGGACGTCCCGTTCGACGAGCGCCGGGGCACCGTGCCGAACGTCGCGGGCCGCGTCGTCGACGGCGAGCACCACGTGACGGGCGAGTACGTCACGGGCTGGATCCGCCGCGGGCCGAGCGGCGTGATCGGCACGAACAAGAAGGACGGCCAGGAGGCGGCGTCGAGCCTGCTCGAGGACGCCGAGGCCGGCCTCCTGAACGAGCCTTCGAACGACGGCGACATCGCCGAAATGCTGACCGAGCGCGACGTCGACTTCATCGAGTGGGAAGGCTGGGAGCGGATCGACGCGCACGAGCAGGAGCTCGGCGCCGGCACGCGCCCACGGGTGAAGCTCACGCGCTACGAGCTACTGCACGGCGCCGCGCGCGGCAAGAAGTAGCTCCTAGATCCCGAAGCGGTCGCCGAACGGCGCGAGGAAGATGGTCCATACGCCGAAGCTGGCAGCGGCGCCGACCATCCATCGCGTCGCACTCGGATGTCGCCGGCGGAGTGTCTGGACGAAGGCCGCGCAGACCGCCATCGCAGCGGAGCCCCAGGAGTGCGAGCGCCAAGAACAGGCCGAGCAGCGCAACGGCCGTGAGACCGAACGCCTCCCAGGCTGCAAGGACTCGAGCGTTCGAGCTGCCGTGACGCGCAGCCTCGGAGAGCCAGGCGAACGCACCGAGCAAGGCCAGTCCAAGCAGGATGAGGGCCATCAGCAGTAAGGCCGTGATCGGCATCCGTGCCAAGACCTCAAGGCTCCAACGACGACTAGAGCTCGAATGCGGCGAGATAGGACTCCCAGATCGCGTCGGCGTTACGGCGCGCGTATGCCTCGGCGAACGGCTCGCCGCGCGCGGCGTCCCGCCGCGACCGCGTCGTCATCAGGTCGTGATGGTGACCGAGCTCGTGCAACAGGACGTCGAGCAGTTGGTACGCCCGAACCGTGGCTTGCGTCCACTTGCACAACACGCGCGAACCGCGGTCCTCGCGCGTCACGTCAAGCCGATCCAGCACCGCCCGGTTGTGCGCGCAGTACTCCTTGGTCGCGGTCGTCCACAAGCCTCGCTCCCATGCACACACCGCCACGACCCCTGGCAGGTACCAGCCCTCGGCGTCCCAGTCACCCGGCGCCAGCACGATCGCGTCCAGCCCCCGCGCGAGCTCGTCCCAGTCCGGCAGCAGGTCGATGAATCGCTCGACGTCGGCTCGGGTCAGGACGTGCGCGTACCCACGTCCGGGCCGCTTCCGGTCGATGATCGGATAGGGCTGCACCCGGCGGGTGTAGTCGTCGCGGGCGAGCTTCCAGTTGTTCTTGCGTTGCACACGCCCGTCGCGAACGCGGGGCGCGGTCTTGCGGTGCATCGTCATTCCTCCAGCATGCGATCGCCGGCCGTCTTGGCGACCGGGAGTTACAGGGACGCTGGAGTAGCTAGGCCGTGCGGAAGGACTGGCCGCAGCCGCAGGCCGCGATGACCTTCGGGTTGTTCACCGAGAAGCCCGCGCCCTGCAGGCCCTCGACGTAGTCGACTTCGGAGCCGTCCACGAACTGGAGGCTCTCGGAGTCCACGAGCAGGCGGATCTCGTTGTGCTCGAAGACCTGGTCGCCCTCGCGCTGCTCGTCGAACGCGAGCGCGTACTGGAAACCGGAGCAGCCGCCGCCGCGGACCGCGACGCGCAGACCCGCCTCGGGGCTGTCTGCCTGCCCGTTCATGAGCTCCTTGACCTTCGTGGCGGCGATGTCGGTAAGGGTGACCAAGTGAGTGAACCTCCGTAAGTACTTCGGTGCCGTTCCACGCTGCCTTGAGTAGGACAGCCGGAATACAGGCATTGTAGCGGTGCCCCCCACGCCCCGCCCGACCTGCTAGAAGGAGCCGGTGCAGAGCGTCGCCCTTGTCTCCGACACGACCTGCTACCTGCCCGCAGAGCTGGTGGAGCGCCACGGCATCCAGCTGGTCAGCCTCTACGTCAACTGGGAGGACGCCAGCGAGCGCGAGGCGGACATGCCGAACTTCGACGCCTTCTACGACCGCCTGCGGCAGGCCGACCGCCTCCCCACCACCTCCCAGCCCTCGATCGGCGACTTCATCGCCGTCTACGAGCCGCTCGTCGACCAGGGCCTCGACGTGGTGTCCGTGCACATCTCGGGCGGGATCTCGGGGACGGTGGAGTCCGCCCGCCAGGCAAAGGAGCAGCTGGCGGCCGCCAAGGGGGTCGACCGCGTCACGGTCGTCGACTCCGAGAGCGCGTGCGGGGGCATGGGGTTCACGGTGCTCGCCGGCGCGCGCGCCGCGGAGGCCGGCGGATCCGCCGAGGAGGTCGTCCAGCGCATCCGCACCACCCGCGAGCACCTGAAGATGTGGTTCGCCGTCGACACGCTCGAATACCTGCGCCGCGGCGGGCGCATCGGAGCCGCGTCGGCATGGCTCGGCACCGCGCTCAAGATCAAGCCGATCCTCACGCTCGAACGCGAGATCACGCCGATCGAGCGCGTGCGCACCGGCGCGAAGGCCCTGCGCCGGCTGGTGGAGTACGCGGAGCAGCGGCACACTGACGGCGCCGACGCATGGGTCGTGCAGCACATCCAGGCGCCCGCCGAGGCCGCCCACCTCGTCGCAGAGGTCGAGAAGTTCATGGGCAAGCCGCCGCTGTACGTCTCGGAGGTCGGCCCCGTGATCGGCGCGCACGTGGGGCCGGGGCTGCTCGGGGTGGGCGGCATTCCACCCTCGGACCTCGACTGAGAGCGGGTGACAGCACGTGGGGTCGTACTACAGCCCCAGGTGCTCTCACCCGGGGCTCGGGCGGCGGGGTCTAGCTAGCCGCGCTTTCGCCGGAACGCGGCGAGCCCGCCGCCGACGACGAAGCCGAGCACGGCCGCGCCCGCGATGGCCGCGGTGCGGTGCTCGTTGATCTGGCGGCGCCAGTCGGTCAGCACCTTGACCTTGACGCGCAGGTCCTCGACCGACGAGGCGAGCTCGCGCCGCGTGCGCTCGATCGAGTGCTGGATTTCGTCGGGAGAGCGGGTCGGCATCTACTTCTCCTGCTTCTGCTTCTCCAGTTCGGCTGCCGTGACCATCGGCTGAAGTTCCGGATGCTCGATCACTTCCCTGGTGAGCTTCGCCTCTTCGATCGCCCGGTCCGGCGTCGGCGGCGCACCGGCCTTGAGGCTGCGCATGGCGATCAGGCCCGCAATCCCGGCGAGCACGAACAGGAGCACCGTCGTGATCAGGTAGCCGATCCATCCATAGGGCTCGCCGAAGATGTCGCTGAGGCCCCACGACAACGCGTGGAACGCGAAGATCAGGCCGAGGAAGACGAAGAAACCGGCGGCCGCACCGACGGCGGCCCCGCGGGCGAGCTTCTGGACCTTGAGCTCGATCTCCGCCTTGGCGAGCTCGATCTCCTCGCGCACCAGCGTGGACGCGTTCTCGGAGATGCGGTTGACGACCTCCCCGAGGGAGCGGTCGACGTCCTGCACGCTGTTGGTCCCGTCAGCCGGCAAGGCGCCTCAGGATCTTCGCCAGCAGGAAGCCGCCCGCGAACGCCGCCCCGAGCAGCATCTCGGGCCGGTCCTCGAACGGCGCTTCGGGAGTCGCGGACCCGAAGCCGTTGACCGATGCGGCGCGCTGATCGGCGGCCGCCACGATCTCGGGACTTACCTGTGTGGAGTCGAATTCGTTCAATCCGGTGGATCCTCGTCGAATACGCGCCGCCAGATCGACGCCGCCACGCGGTTGGCAACCAACGCCGCCAAAGCGCCAATGCCCGCCATCAAGCCGCTCCACATGAGGCGCTTCGTGAGGTCGTCGTTGCCTCCCACGCGCCGAAGTAATAGCAGAGGCCTGGGTCGATCATTCGTCCATTTCCGTCTGCCCGCAACGTCGGCGGGGAAACCTTGGCCTAGGAGAAACCGACCCGGCGCGGCACGGAAGCCCGCCTCGGGTCCGCCCCGCGCGGGCAGGGAGGCCCTGCGCGGGCGATTGAAGAGGAGAGAAGCAAGGAATGAAGCTGCCCATGCGTCAGTCGAACCGTCCTGTCCTGGTGCTGTTCCTCGTCTGCGGCGCCCTGGCCGCGTGGCCGGCCGCAGCCGCAGCCGACCACACGGTCGTCGCGACCGACTTCCGGTTGACCGCGACTGACCACTCGGCGGGCGCCAGCCCCGATGCCTCGAGCTGGACGACGCTGGTGTATCCGGGCACCCCGAACACCGACGACATCAAGCACACCATCGGGCACTTCGCGGCCGGCATGGTCGCGAACCCCGAAGCCGTCCCGAAGTGCCCGCGCGAGGTCTACCTGGCCGACCAGTGCCCGGCGGACACGCTGATCGGCTCGAGCGAAGCGGACGTGCACGTCCTGCCCCCGGTCGGACCGGTGGTGCTCGAGCACGGGCGGATCTACAACGTGGTGCAGCAGGGCACCGAGGCCGGCCGCCTCGGGATCGTCATCGACGCAACCACCAAGGCTTTCCTCGAGGCCGCGTTCTACGTGCGCAACAAGGGCGACTACGGCCTCGACGGCGACCTCGACAACCTGCCGCGCACGCTGTTCGGCATCGGCGACATCCAGATCCGCCGCCTGAAGTTCACGCTGTTCGGCACGGTGCAGGGCCGCAAGTTCACCCGCGCCCCCACCTCGTGCTCCCTGAAGACGTCGATCGGCGAGGGCGAGGCGTACGACCACCCCGGCTTCGCCAGCAGCCAGCCCGACTCGTACACGCCCACCAACTGCGACAAGCTCCCGTTCGCGCCCACGTTCGCGATGTCGGTGGGCAGCAAGGGAACCACCGGAGAGCGCGACAAGCCCGGGCTGAGCGTGACGGTCACCCAGAAGGCCGGCGAGGCCGGCATCAAGGGCAACGGCGTGAAGCTCCCGTTCGAGATCGGTCCGAACCTGCCCGCCTTCACCACCATCTGCACACTTGCGCAGAGCGCCGCCGACGCGTGCCCGCCGGGCGCGAAGATGGGCACCGCCACGGCGACCTCGGCGTTCGTCGACAAGCCGCTGACGGGCAACGTCTACGCCGTCGAGCAGGCGGGCGTGCCGTACCTCCCGGGCCTCGTCGCCGACCTGCGCGGGCGCGTCAACGCGCAGATCAGGATCGCGACCCAGATCATCGGCGGCAAGTACATCCAGTCGACCGTGACGGACGTGCCGGACCTCCCGGTGAGCAGCTTCTCCATGTCACTGCAAAGCGGCGACAAGGGACCACTGGAGTCGAAGTTCGACCTCTGCTTCAAGCGTGCCAACAAGTTCCGCACCATGCGGCCCGCGGTGACCTTCACCGCCCACAGCGGCAAGAAGACCGTGTCGAAGCCGCGGCTCGGCGTCGAGGGCTGCCCGCCCGCGGCCACCGCTTCGCTGCGCAACGCCGGCGGGCGCCGGGCGACTCTGAAGCTGACGGTGCAGCGTCACCGCGACGCGGAGAACATCGAGGGCCTGAGCGTCACCCTCCCGCCCGGCGTGAACCTCGTCTCCAAGCGCCTGAAGGGCAAGGCCGTGGCGGTCCGGGGAGCGGGCGCCCGCGGCGCGAAGGTCCGCGGCAAGGGCAAGCGCACGCTGCAGATCTCGAAGCTGTCGCGCAAGGGGTCGCGCAAGGTGACCGTCACTCTGCGGCGCGGGGCGGTGCGGCTGTCGGGCAAGGTCCGCAGGCTCGCCCAGAGCGGCAAGCGCCCGAAGGTCCGCATCAAGGTGCGCTCGCGCGACACCAAGAACGCGAGTCACGTGTCACGTGTGACCGCGAGCGCTAGGCGCTGACGCCCGACCGCACCGCGAGCCCGTCGCAGATGGTCTCGACGAGCACCTGCTTGGCCTGCTCGAACTCGGCGTCGCTCTTCGGCAGCTCGTCGAAGATCCACGCCGTCAGGAGCTGCTCGATCGCGCCGTAGAAGCAGAGCGTCGCGAAGTCGGCCGAGATGTCGGAGCGAAACGTGCCGTCCTCCTGGCCGTGGGCGACGATCCGGCTGATGCCGTCGTATGCCTGGCGGATCTCCGCGAGGTGCGCACGCCCGAACGTGTTTGCGGCCCGCGTCACCTCGACGATGATCACCTTCATCAGGTCGGGGTCGTTGCGGTAGGACTCGATGATGAAGTCCGCGATCGCGCGCAGGCGGTCGCGGACCGGCATGTCGCTGCGATCGGCCTCCACGATGGCCTCGAGCAGCAGGCTCCAGCGCTCCGTGAAGAGCGTGTCGAGCACCTCGTCCTTGGAGCGGAAGTAGTGGTACACGAGGCCGTACGCCACGTTGGCCTCGCGCGCTATGTCCGACACCCGGCAGCGATGGAACCCCTGCCGCGCGAACACGGTGATGGCCGCGTCGAGGATCACGCGCCGCTTGTCGGTCGCGTTGTCGCGCCGAGCGCTCACGAGTGCGCTCCCTGGAGCTCGGGCCACCGGTAGGCGTGCGGCTGCCGGTTCGCTAGCGACGGCAGCTTCTCGCGGATCGCGGCCTGCGCGGCGAGGTCCAGGTCCGCCGTCACGAAACCGACCTCGTCCGGCGCCTGCGCGAGCACCACTCCCCAGGGATCCACGATCATCGAGTGCCCATAGCTTTCGTGGTCCGGCGGATGGCGCCCGATCTGGCCCGCCGCGATCACGAAAACCTGGTTCTCGATCGCGCGTGCGCGCACGAGGATCTCCCAGTGGGCCCGGCCGGTCGGCACGGTGAACGCCGCCGGCAGTGACACGACCCGCGCCCCGCGCACGGCCATGATCCGGAACAGCTCGGGGAAGCGCAGGTCGTAGCAGACAGCCATGCCCAGCTCCGTCCCGTCCACGCCGGCGACCACGACTTCGTCGCCCGGCGCCTCCGCGTCGGACTCGCGGTAGACCATCCCCTCGACCTCGACGTCGAACATGTGGATCTTGCGGTAGACGGCGTGGATCGCGCCGTCGGGGCCGATCAGCGGTGAGGTGTTGCGCAGCTTCTCCTCCCCTTCGACGCGCTCGACGATGCTGCCCGCGACGAGCCACACGCCAAGCTCCCGGCACAGCTCTCCGGCCCACTCGGTCGTGGGCCCCGGCACGGGTTCCGCGCCCGCCCGCAGGTCGTCCGGCGAGCCGAGCACGTTGAACTTCTCGGGCAGGACGATCAGGTCGGCGCCGTCGGCGGCAGCGTTGCGCACCAGCGAACCCGCAATCGCGAGATTGCGGTCCTTGTCCGAATTGGAGTTGAGTTGTATGGCCGCTGCGCGCACTGACTCACGAGTCAACTAGACGACCGATTATAGGCTTGGGCACATGACGGACCCCGCGCACGTGCTCTCGGTCAACGTCGGCGGCGTCCGCACCATCGACGTCGGCGACCGCACGATCACGACCGGGATCTGGAAGCAACCCGTCGCCGGACGGGTCGCCGTGCGCGGCGTGAACGTGCACGGCGATGACCAGGCGGACCGCACCGTGCACGGCGGCTACGACAAGGCGGTCTACGCGTATGCGCGGGAGGACACGGACTGGTGGGAGGCAGAGCTGGGGCGCGCGCTCCAGCACGGCAACTTCGGCGAGAACCTGACCACGGCCGGGATCGACCTCACCGCCTGCGTGATCGGCGAGCGCTGGCACGCCGGCTCGACGGTGCTCGAGGTCAGCGAGCCGCGCTTCCCGTGCTTCAAGCTCGGCATCAGGATGGGAGACCCAGGATTCCTGAAGCGGTTCGCGGCCGCGCGCAGGCCGGGGACGTATCTGCGCATCGTCGAAGAGGGCGAGCTCGGGGCAGGCGATCCGATCCTCGTGCGCGACCGCCCCGACCACGGCGTCACGATCGCGCTGTTCGCCGAGGCCTACCTCGGCGACCACGCGCTCGCCGACAAACTGCTCGAAGCGCCGGTCTCGGACTCCTGGCGGGAGTGGGCGGAGCGGCAGGTGGAGCGTGTCGCAGGCCAACGTTGACCTGGTCCGCCATGGCTTGGAGCGGTTTGCGCAGGACGGCCTCGATGCCATCGTCGAGCTGGCCGACCCCCGGATCGAGCTGCTCACCCCGGCGAACCCGGACATGCAGCGGGGGCTGGGGCACGACGGGTTGCGCCAGTCGCTCGCGGGACTGCTCGAGATGTTCGAGTACTGGAGCGTGGAGCCGCTCGAGTACCACGACCTCGGCGACGACGTCGCGGTGGTCGTCTACCAACACGCCCGCGGCAAGGGCAGCGGGGTGACCGTGCGGTCCAAGTCGGCGTGGCTCTTCACACTGCGCGAGGGCAAGGCGGTGCGCCTCTCGCTCCTGCCGGACCTCGAGTCCGCATGCGCCGAGGCGGGGGAGCTTCAGAGCTTGCGCCAGTAGGCCAGCGCGTCCTCGCCGCGGATCGCGGAGGGCACGCGGCCGACCACCTCGAAGCCGAGCTGCTCGTACAGGCGGCGGCTCGGGTTCGACTCGACGACCAGGTTGAACATCATGGCGTCGAATCCGTGCCGCCGCGCCTCGTCCAGGGAGTGCTCGACGAGCGCCCGGCCCACGCCCCGGCGGCGGTACGCCGGCGCCACCATGTAGCCCGCGTTCGCGATGTGCGCAGCGCTCCCGTCGAAGTTCGGGAGCAGGTGGTAGGAGCCGGCGACCGCGCCGCCGAGCTCGGCGACGTAGACGCCCGTCTTGCCGTCGATCCAGGCGGCGCGGAACGTCTGCTCGTCGGCGGGCGGCTCCCGCGGGAACGCGCCGCCCTCCTCCACCACCTGCGCGTACATCGCGAACAGCGCGTCGTGGTCGCCCGGCCGCGCGTCGCGGATGGCGACGCCGCTCAACTCTGCTGGGCGGCGCGGCGGGCCTGCAGCTCCGACACGAGCAGCTTCGCGCGGAGCGCCGCGACGAGGTCGCGCATCGGCTCGACCGCGCGCTCGAGCAGGTCCGCGGCCGCCTCGGTGTCCATCTCGCCGGCGACGCGCTCCATCATCACGTCGACCTCCTCGCGCACGAGCTGCTCGAGGTGGCGCTTGTAGATCATGGTGTCGTGCACCGTGAAGCCGAGCGCCTCTGAGTACCCGGACGCGCGCATGCGGCTGACCGCCTCGATGATCTGAACGTCGTCGGGCCCGTAGCGCTTCGCCCCGTTGCGCATGCGGGGAGTGAGGACGCCGAGCTTCTCCAGCCGGTCGAGCGCCTCCGCCGGCAGGCCGTAGCGCTTGTGTGCCTCGCGTGCGCTCAACCCGCGCTTGTCCTGCCCGGAGAGCGCACGCTCCAGCACGCGGTCTTCGAGGTCGATCAGCGCGCGCAGGCGGTCCGCCCCGCCCTCGGCCTGATCGTGCTGGAGCACGTCCTTGATCACCTTGAGCGGCAGGAAGCGCTCCTCCTGGAGCTGCTTGATGAGCTGCACCCGCTCCACGAACTCGCGCGGGTACCAGGCCATGTTGCGCGACGTCTTGACCGGCTCCGGCAGGAGCCCTTCGCGCAGGTAGTGCTTGATCGTGCCCGCGGAGACGCCGGCGGCCTCGGCCAGCTCGCCCATGCGCAGGAGGCCGTTCTCCTTCACACGACCCCCGCGTCGCGCAGCGGCTGCGGGTCGATGCCGACCTCGCGCAGCACGTCATCCGTGTCGGCACCCAGCGCGGGCGCGGCGCCGCTGGTGTCCGCCGGCGTGCGCGACAGCTTGATGGGCGCGCCCACCTGCTTGACGGCGCCGATGCCCGGCTGGTCGAGCTCCACCACCATCCCCCGCGCCCGCACGAGCTCCGAGCCGAGCGCCTCGTCGAGGTCGAGGATCGGCTCCAGGCAGCAATCGTGCTCGCCCGCGAACGCGGTCCACTCGTCGCGCGTGCGCTCGCGGAACACGGCCGCGACCTCGGCGCCGGCCTCGGAGTCGGGGTGCTCGAACTGCTTCTCGATCAGATCGGGACGGCCCACGCCGTTGCACCAGTTCTGCCAGAACTTCGGCTCCAGCGCGCCCAGCGAGACCCAGCCGCCGTCCTTTGCCTCGTACGGGAAGTAGCACGCGATGCCGCCGGTCAGCTCGGGCTCCCCGCGATGCGGCACCTGCTGCTCGGCGAAGTACCGCGCCGCCACCATCGCGAGCCACGACAGCGCCCCGTCGGTCATCGAGACGTCGACCATCTGGCCCTCGCCCGAGCGCTCCCGCTCGATCACCGCGGCCAGGATCCCGACGGCTGCCATCAGCCCGCCCCCGCCCAGGTCGGCGATCTGGCCGGCCGACTGGATCGGCGGCCCGCCACGCCGCCCGGTCAGCCCGAGCAGGCCGTTGAGCGCCAGGTAGTTGGTGTCGTGCCCGGACCTCGCGGTCAGCGGCCCGTCCTGCCCGTAGCCGGAGATCGGGCAGTAGATCACGCGCGGGTTGCGCTCACGCAGGGCGTCGTACCCGACGCCGAGCCGGTCCATCACGCCGGGGCGAAAGCTCTCCACCAGCACGTCGTAGTCCTCGACCAGGCGCAGCAGCACGTCGCGCCCGCGCTCGTCCTTGAGGTTCAACCGCAGCGAGCGCTTGTTGCGGTTGAGCGCGAGGAAGTACGCCGAGGCAACGCCTGCCTTCTGCTCGGCCTCGCCGCCGTAGTACGGCGGCATCCAGCGGATGTAGTCCCCGGCCGCTGTGTCCTCGACTTTCAGCACCTCCGCGCCCATGTCGGCGAGCAGCAGTGTGCAGAAGCCGCCCGGCAGCAGGCGGGTGAGGTCGAGGACGCGCAGGCCTTCGAGTGCCCCGGGCATCTAATGCG
>Ga0209382_10002054_pt1 | contig 30251 bp, 32 predicted proteins | sample SoiMetdeltSBSDD5_FD_187599 | JGI IMG/M metagenome (GOLD analysis project Ga0209382, IMG submission 187599) | Bulk soil microbial communities from a Populus tree surrounding site in Tennessee, USA - Soil MetaG P. deltoides SBSDD5 (SPAdes) (version 2) | ecosystem: Environmental > Terrestrial >...
TACGGGCATGCCCAGCGCCACCCCTTCGTCTGGGGCCGTGGCCGCGCCCGACGACGGCGCGCCGCCCGCCAGCCGGGCATCGCGGCCCTGCCAAAGGTCGCCGGAACTTGCGGGATGGACCACTTAGGTCACAACCTACGGATTCACCTGATGATGCTAGCGGCGGGATGGGGCGGGCGGCTACCGTTGCCCTGCGACGAGGATGCGCGAGCAGTGAGCCAGGGGAGGACGGTCGGTGAAGATCACGCAGGTCACCACGTACATCGTGAAGACGCCAGGCGACAGCCCGCTGGTGTTCGATCAGCCGCCGGCGACCACGACGTTCGACTTCGTCACACTGGAGCTGGGGACCGACCAGGGGCTCGTCGGCGTCGGCGTGACGTTCTTCGGCGAGGGGCTGCTCGAAGCATTGCGGGTCGCGGTCCAGGATCTGTCGACCCTGCTGATCGGCGACGACCCGACCCAGACCGAGAAGATCGTGGCGAAGCTGCGACGCGCGGCCGCCGCATCGGGGCCGGGCGGGATCTTCACGCTGGCGCTCTCGGCGATCGACATGGCGTGCTGGGACCTGAAGGCAAAGGCGGCCGGGCTGCCGCTGGCGCAGCTCCTCGGCGGAGCTAGAGACCGGGTGAACACCTACGCCAGCGGGGCGCTGACCCGGCCACTGCCTGTGAGCTACCTGGAGAAGGCCGGGCCGCGACTGGTGGACATGGGCTTCCGCCAGATGAAGATGCAGTGCGGCAGCGAGCCGACGATCGCGGCCTCTGTGGAGCGGGTGCGGGTGATGCGCGAGGCGCTCGGACCAGATATCGACCTGATGTGCGACATTAACCAGCTGTGGAGCGTCCACCACGCCATCGAGGTCGGGCGGCGGGTGGCGGAGTACGAGTTGTTCTGGCTGGAAGACGTGACAGCCCACGACGACTACCCCGGGCTGGCGCGGGTGGCGGACGCGCTCGACACGCCGATCGCCACCGGCGAGTACCACTACGGGATCGTGCCGTTCCGCCACCTGCTGGAGCACCGCTCGGTCGACATCGTGATGGTCGATCTGGTGCGAGTCGGCGGGATCACGCAGTGGCTGAAGGTGGCCGGCATGGCCGAGGCGTTCAACCTGCCGATCGTCAGCCACCTGATCCCGGAGGTCCACGTCCACCTCGTCTCGGCGGTCCCGAACGGCCTGACGGTGGAGTACATGCCGCGCCTGTACCGGCTGTTCGAGGAGACGCCGGCGATCGAGGACGGCCAGATCGTGGTGCCGCAACGGCCGGGGTTGGGCCTGACCTTCGACCAGGCCGCGCTCAAACAGTACGCGGCGAGTTGAGCCGGGCTCGGGCGGTGGACAGGCCGCGGGCGGCGCACGCGACGCATCCGCCGTCGTCGCTGCCCGTTCGCCTGACTAGCTTCGTGGGGCGAGCTCATGAGACCGCCTACCTGATCGACCTGGTGGAGCGGGAGCGCTCCGTGACGCTGGTCGGCGCGCCGGGCGTCGGGAAGACGAGCCTGGCGGTCCAGGTGGCAAGCGGGCTCAATGACTCGTACGCCGACGGGGTCTGGTTCGTGGAGCTGGCGGGGCTGGCCGACCCGGCACTGACGCCGGACGCCGTCGCGGCGGCGCTCGGCGTCCAGGAAGAGCCAGGCCGACTGGTGATGGCGACGCTGGCCGAGCACGTCACGTCACGCGAGCTGCTGCTGGTCCTCGACAACTGCGAGCACCTGATCCTGGCCTGCGCGACGCTCGTCGAGACGCTGCTGCGGGCCGGGCCGGGCGTGCGCGTACTGGCGACAAGCCGTGAGCCGCTGCGCAACGACGGGGAAGTCTCCTGGCGGGTGCCCTCGCTGTCGGTGCCGGGTCCGGGCAATGTGGCACTCGACGTCACGGCGGTGCATGAGTACGAAGCGGTCCAGTTGTTCGCCAGTCGGGCGCGGGCGGCGCTGGCGTCGTTCGCGCTCTCGCCGGAGATCGGGCGAAGTGTTGCCGAGATCTGCCGGCGGCTGGACGGCATCCCGCTGGCGATCGAGCTGGCGGCGGCTCGGGCTGGTGCGCTCTCGGTGGAGGAGATCGCCGCGCGGCTGGACGATCGTCTCGCGCTGTCGAACGCCGGGCGTCGGACGGCGATCCCCCGCCAACAGACGCTGCGCGGCGCGATCGACTGGAGCTTCGAGCTACTGTCCAAGGAGGAGCGGATGCTGCTGCGGCGGCTGGCGGTGTTCGCGGGAGGCTGGACATTGCCGGCTGCCGAGGCGGTGTGCGGCGAACCCGGCGATCCGACGACGGTCGACCTGCTGGTGAGACTCGTGGAGCGGTCGCTCGTGCAGATGGAGGCCGGGAGCGGACCCGAGCAACGGTATCGCCTGCTGGAGATGATCCGGCAGTACGGGCTGGAACAGCTCCAGGCGGCCGGCGAGGAGGCGACGATCCGGCGGCGCCACCTGGCCTGGTTCTCGGACCTGGCGGAGCGGGGGCAGGAGGGGATCCACGGGCCCGACGGTGCGCTCTGGCTGGATCGGCTGGCGGCGGACCTCGACAACCTGCGGGCGGTGCTGACGTGCAGCGTGACGGACCCGGAGTCTGCGAGCGGGCAGGCCGGCCTGCGGATGGTCGGCGCGCTGTATCAGTTCTGGTTTTTCCGCGATCACGTGGTCGAGGGCCGGCGGTGGACTGAGGCGGTGCTCGCGACCAACCCGGCGCCGGACGGAGAGACGTGGCATGGAGTGCCACCCCGGAGGGGAGCGTTCGGGGCGCACCCGCGCGTGGTGGCACTCTTAGGGCTGGGTGGGCTATGGCAACAACTGGGCGAGAACGAGCGAGCGCTGGCCTCGACCGAGGAGGCGCTGACGCTCGCTCGCGCCATCGGCGATCGGCATGGTATTGCTCACGCTTTCTTGTCCCTGGCCAACATGTACCACTGGACCCGTCAGCACGAGCGCGCCGCGGCGCTGAACGAGGAGGGCGTGCAGATCTTCCGGCGGCTGGGCGACACGTTCGGACTCTGGCGCGGCCTGACCAGCTTCGGCGAGACGCTAATCCAGTCCGGCGATTTCGACCGGGCCGGTCCGGTACTCGAAGAGTCGCTGGCGGCCGGGCGTGCAATCGGCCATCCGTGGGGCGTCGCTCAGGTGCTTCGGCAGCTCAGCGTGGTCGCGTTTTGGCAGGGGAACCTGGATCGTGCCGCGCAGTTGGCGGAGGAGGCCCGAGCAGGCTGGGCGAGGCTCGGGGCGACGCGGGGCCTGAACCTGGCGCTCATCGACCTGGGGCACGTGGCACTGGCGCGGCACGACGCTCGAGGCGCCGCGCGGATGTTCTCGGAGAGCCTGGCGCTGAGTCGGGGGCAGCCCGATCGACGCAACGTCGCCCGGTGCCTGATCGGGCTGATCGCAGCCGCGACCGGCGTCGGTGGTCACGAGACGAAGGCGGGGACGGTCGACCTGGCCAGACTGCTGGGCTCGGTGAAGTCGGTGCTGGAAGCGAGCGGCTACACCGCGCCAGCGCACGAGCGGACGGTTCTGGCTGAGACGTTGAACGCTGTGCGTGGTGGCCTGGATGAGAAGAGTTTCGAGGCGGCCTGGAAGGAGGGCGAACGGCTATCGGTCGACCAGGTGATCGAGCGCGGGCTGGAGCTTGCGCGACAGATCGAGGCAGCCACTGCGCCAGCGCCGGGAGCGGCTCAGGAGTCGTCCCCGCGTCAGAGCCCGGCACTGATCCTGACTCAGCGCGAGCGGGAGATCGCGGTGCTGGTCGGGCGGGGGTACACGAACCGGCGGATCGCTCAGGAACTGACGATTGCCGAGAAGACGGCCGAGGTCCACGCCCGCAACATCCGCGAGAAGCTGGGGCTGAGCACGCGGGCACAGATTGCGGCCCGGGTGGCGCAGCAGGGACTGCTCGGCGACGCCACCTGAGCGCCCTCGCGCTCACAAGATACGGGATACATCTAAGCGATTCCGAGCTTGTGCGCGGCCAGGATCGGGTGTAGGTTCAAGCCAGGCTCCCCGAACGGGAGCGCCGTTCGGCCGGGGGCGCCATGCAGACCCATCGCCGCTACAATCGCCGACGATTCTTCCAGCGTGGCCTGTCCGCGGCAAGCCTCGTCCTGCTCGTCGGCTGCGCCACCCAGACGCCGCCCAAACCGGCGCAACCGAATGTCTATCGACTCGGACTGTTCCATGTGGGGCTCGACCACGTGCCACCCTCGCTCCAGGCTCTGCGGGACGGCCTGCGAGAGCTTGGGTACGAGGAGGGCAAGAACATCACGCTGGACTGGCGGAACCTGCCGGACGAGGAAGCCGCCAATGTCACGGCGCGCGAGTTCTTGCGCGACCGGGTCGATCTGATCGTCGCCGTTGAGAACCAGACGCTGCGTGCGACAAAGGCGGCGACCACTGAGATCCCGACCGTGTTCCTGCACGTGGACGATCCGGTGGCGAACGGGATGGTGGAGAGCTACTCACGGCCGGGTGGGAACCTGACCGGGTTCGTGGGGCAACCGGACCTGCCGGACAAGCGGCTCCAGTTGTTCAAGGAGGTCGTGCCGACGCTCCGGACGGTGCTGGTGCTGGCCGACCTGCGCGACCCGGTCAGCCGATCGTGCTCGCCGCGACGCATCGCGCGGCGAGCACGATCGGCCTGGACCTACTGGAGCGTGAGGCATCCGAGGCGGCTGACCTGGAGCGGATCTTCCAGGAGCTGCGGTCCGGCGACGCGGACGGCATCGTGATCGCATCGCAGAACCTGCTGGTCAAGCACCAGGGACTGATCCTCCAGCTTGGGCTGGCGAAGCGGATGCCGCTGATGAGCCAGCGCCGCGAGTGGGTGGAGCAAGGCGCGCTCGTCTCGTACGGGGCGAACCTGGCGCGCACCGGCAAGGCGGCGGCGAGCCGCTACGTCGACCGAATTTTGAAGGGCGCGAAGCCGAGCGAGCTGCCGGTGGAGCAAGCCGACACACTGGAGCTGGTGGTCAACCTGAAGACGGCCGAGGCACTCGGGCTAACGATCCCTCAGTCCGTCGTGCTGCTGGCCTCTGAGATCGTGCAGTAGTCGACCGCTCAGTCGTTCAGGAGCTCGGCGATGGCGATGCCGTACTCACCGGCGACGGCGTAGAGCAGGTAGGTGCGGCCGTCCTCGCGGTAGATGGCCGGGTCGCGAAGCTGGCGGACCGGTCCCATCACCAGGCCGCGCTTCGACGGTTCGAGGGGCTGGTGGCCGCCCTCGTACTCCAGTTCGGGCTCCAGGACCGGGACCGGGTCGCTGGCCTGCCAGGAGCGCCAGTCAGGCGTGAGCTGGATCTCAGAGCGCAGGATCCGCTCTGGGCAATCGCCAGCGTGGGTGTAGAAGACGGAGAGGTGATCGCCGTCCAGCTTCAAGGCGGTGTGCCGCTGGGTGGACGAGAAGAGGGTCGGGCCTTCCTCGAAGTCGGTCAGGCCGTCGCGCGAGCGGTACATGACGCCCGGCATCGCCAGGGCGTAGTGGAAGCCGTCCCACTGGAAGAGGCGCAGGTACGGCCGGCCCAGGATCTCGGGGAGCGCCTCGAAGTCGAGGCCGTTCCGGGAGACCGCCACCCGGCTGTACTGCGTCGAGCCGCCTCCGCCCTTGCCGCCCTTGCCGCCGGTGCCGCTCGGGTTCTCGGCACCGTGATAGTAGAGTCGAATCTGGCGCTGCTCGTCGTCGATCTGGACGTCCGGCGAGGCGATATGCCCGGCGAAGTGCGATGCCGCGAGCGGCAAGACACCGGGCTCGTGGGTTCGCCAGGGTCCGTGCAGGTCGTCGGCGTAGGCGAGGCGGATGTAGCGGCCGTCGTGATGCGCGAAGTACAGGTAGTAGCGGCCGAGCGGGCGTTCGACCCAGTCGGGGACGCGGATCAGCGACGGGCCGTTGACGTTGTCGCCCATCCGCGCGTCCATGTTCGGGCGGATGATCGGGTTCTCGGGGAAACGCATAACCTGCATCATCGTCCTGCTCCCAGGGAGATTCACGACTGCCGTCTGCGCTGACGGTATGGCGACCCCAACACGGTAGCAGGTAGGCCGCCGGCCGGCGTGCCGGATCCGTGGTCTGGGGCCGGCCACGACGGCTAGAGTTCACGGAGAGTGTCTCGACGAACGTCTGCTCCGTGCCCACGGCGACTGGCACGGCACGAAGCAGGCTCGCGCGATTCGAGGGGGGACCATGGCGGGCAACCAGGCGCCGAGTCGAGCTTCACGGTATGACGCGATCGTCGTCGGGGCGCGCTGCGCCGGATCCCCGACGGCGATGCTGTTGTCGCGCAAGGGGCACCGGGTGCTGCTGGTTGACCGGGACGCGTTTCCGAGCGACATCTTCCGGGCGCACGTGATCCGGATGCCGGGCGTGCAGGCGCTCGCGCGCTGGGGACTGTACGAGGCGGTGCTGGCGACCGGCTGCGCGCCATTCTCAACCTACACGTTCGACTTCGACGACTTCCCGCTGACCGGCTGCCCGCCGTTTCCGGACGGCTCGCCGCGCGAGGTGGCGCCCCGCCGGAAGATCCTCGACGCGATCCTGGTGAACGCTGCCGTGGAGGCCGGCGCCGAGCTGCGCGAGCAGGTCGCGATCGACGACCTGCTCTGGGAGGACGGTCGCGTCGTCGGGGTGCGCGGGCGGAGCGGCGGCCAGGCGTTCGAAGCGCGGGCAAGCCTCGTCGTCGGGGCAGACGGGCAGCACTCGCTGGTCGCACGGAAGACGGGGGCGGCGATCCGGCACTCGACGCTGCCGCTGACGTTCGGCTACTACACGTACTGGGCGGACGTGCCGGCCACCGGCCTGGAGGTAATCCAGCGGATGGATGCGGGCCGCGTCATCATCGTCTTCCCGACCAACGACAACCTGACGTGTGTGGCCGTGCAGGGGCGGAGCGACGACTTCCCGGCGTTTCGGGCCGACCTCGAAGGCGAGTACCTTCGGGCCGTGAACCTCGCGGACGACGTGGCGGCGCGGGTGCGCGCGGGCCGGCGGGCCGAGCGATTTCAGGGGACGGCCGACCTGCCGAACTTCATTCGCGCGGCAGCCGGACCGGGCTGGGCGCTGGTTGGTGACGCCGGCTACCATCGCGACCCGCTGCTGGCGCACGGCATCTCGGACGCATTCCATAGCGCGGAACTGCTGTCCGAGGTGATCGGCGATGCGCTGGCCGGCGAGGCATCCTTGGACGAGGCGCTGGCGGCGTACGATCGGCTGCACGCCGAGGCCGCGCTGGCGGGCTTCGAGGAAACCGTGCAGGCGTGCGCGTTCCGGCCGTTCCCACCGGAGCTGCTCCAGCAGCGGGCGGCGGTGCGCGGCGACCAGGCCGCGACCGACCGTTTCTACGGCGTCCAGTTCGGCCTCATCCCTCCAGGGTGACGGTGAGCGCGAGCAGCGGGGCGTGCTGCTGGGCGCCGTAGATGTCGCTGTCACGGGGTGCCCCCGAGCTGACGGGACGGACGACGGTCGCCTTGAGCGCCTTGCCGGGATCGAACCAGACGAAGTCGGTGACCCGATCGACGGGGAGGTTGTACAGACCGGCGATGGTGGCGGCGGTGATAGTGCCGCTGCGCTTGACCTGCTCGTAGACAGCGCGATCTTTGAATAGGATGTCGAGGGTCAGGCGGAACGGCCCGGCGTTCTTGCTGCGGACGACCTGGGCGACCTCGCGGATGTTGACGGTTCTCACAGCGTTTCCCAGCGGGTGCGGAACGGCTCGCAGGGACTGTCGACGCGCAGCAGGTGGTAGATCCGGAACTCGTAGACGGGCGGCGCCGGGAACTCGGCCGGGGAATACGGGAACGCCAGGTTGCCAGACGTCGCGATCCGTCCCTCGTAGCCGATGTGGAGGCTGGCAGATCTGGTCAGCGCGCAGATCGTGTTGGCGATCTCCTGGGTATCGGCGACGACCTCGATGACCAGGCCGAGCTCGTGCGGGGGCGGGCCATCATACGGCTCCATTTCGCCCATCACGCCATCGCGGCCGTAGACGCGGACGTGGAGCTGGTAGGTGTCGTCGGGGATCAGGCTGCCGAGGTCGGCGCGAACCTTCAAACGGACCCGCTCCAGGACGTCGTCGAGCTGCGAGATCAGGGTCGGGTCGCGGACGCCGGCCAGGCAGACCGAGCGATAGCCGACCAGCGCCGCGCCCTCCAGCTTGAGGAAGTAGCTGGCCGAGGGCTGGAAGACCGACCCGGCGACCCGGACCGAGCGATCGTCGACCCGTTCGAAGGTCGCTTCGGCAAGGTCGAGGTAGCCGCCGGGCGCGGCCAACCGGTACGGGTCCGACTTCTCGTACATGGTGTGTGCGGCGACGGTTTCGACGGTGCAGTGCTTGGCCGGATCGGCCGGACTGATGACGAAGCCGTCGTGGTCGATCTCGGCCAGGACGCCGTCCGAGGCTCGGGGCAGCGCCACCAGCGAGCCACACTCGACGATCTTGCCCATGTGCAGCGCCAGGCCCGGCTCGACGCCGCGCATGATCGGGAGGGTGGCGCTGAGGGCGGCGTCGAACGCCCGGCCGGCTAACACCACGTCGGCGCCCTGCTGGAGCGCGTCGACGATCGGCTCATGTCCCATCTGGGCGACGACATTGGTGCAGGCATCAATATCGGCGACCGTGACGTCGCGGCCCATCTCGAAGTCGATCAGATCGCCGGCCGCCAGCTTCCGCTTCAGGTAGTCACGATCGATATCGGCCGAGATGACGGCCAGCTTGAAGTGGAGATCGTGCTCAGCGGCGATCTCGCGGACGATCTCCAGCGCCCAGGCGAGGTGCGGCGCGGCCCCGGACCCGCCGGCCGAGCCGACGACCAGCGGGATCTTCCGCTCGACGGCGGCCCGGAGGAGGAGGCCGAGGTCGCGCTTGACCATGACCCGGCTGGTGAACGAGACGCCGGCCCCGAGGTAGTACGGACCGGGGTCGGTCGATCCGGCGTCCACGGCGATCAGGTCGGGGTTGGCTGCGAGGGCGGCCTGGAGGGAGGCTTCGGGGTAGCCGTAGCCGAGCAGGCCGAGCGGGGCGTAGATGGTGAGCGGCTTCGTCATAAGGGTCTCACTCCGGGAGGGCAGCAAGGGTCGCCCGCTCGGACTCGCTCAACGCCGATTGCAGGTCCGGCGTCTCTTCCAGAATCGCCTGGGCGTCCGCGAGATCCTGGAGGCGTTTCGAACGTCGCCTGGCGGGGTCCGAGCCAGCCCGGAGCTTCTCGTGCAACAGGTCCATGCGGCCGATCACTCGTAGCGGCACACCCGCAAGATCGATCTCGACGGCGCGCTCGATGGCGGGCCCAAGGGCCGGATCATCGGTGAACTGGACCGGCACGCCTTCAGGACCGAGCCAGTTCTCTGGGTGGGCGAACCGACCGGTCAGATCGAATCCGGCGGCGCGAAGCTGGTCACGGGGGATCGCGTCGAAGGCTGGGACGGCCAGATCGATATCGAGGGTCGTTCGAGGCTCAGCCTGGTGGACCTGGAGCGCGACGCCGCCGATCACCGCGTAGGGCGTGCGAGCATCCTGCAGCGCCCTGGCGAGCGAGATCAAGGCTGGTCGCTTGGTCGCTTCCATCTCGCCTCGCAGAGCGTGCCACTGGCGGTCGAGCAGAAATCCGATCTCGAGGCCACGCATCGCCATGCGTGCATCATACCGTGCACGAAGGCCATGGCTCAGACGCCGTCCGGCCCAGGCTCACGCCGGCGACGTCTCCGGGCCGACGTCGATCTCCAGCGCGCGCTCGTACCAGTAACGGCCCTCGTTCCAGTGCCCGAGCTGCCACCAGAAGATCCAGAGCGCGCCGGTTAGCCGTGGCAGCAGTTGACGCACCTCATCGCTCTCATCGGACCACGACAGCGCCGCCCGGATGTTGCCGAGTTCGGCCTCCAGCAGGTCGAACCAACCGGCGTCGGTGGCGCGAGGCAGCTCCGGCTCGGCAGTTTCGGCGAGCGCCACGCACCATTCGGCGTGGCGGCGGCGGATCTGGTCGGCTTCACCGCTTGCCTCGAGCTGCTCCAGGGCGTACTCGCGGATCGTCTCCAGCATCGTGAATCTAGGCTCGCCGCCCGGGCCGTCGAGTTGGCGCAGCAGGCTCTTGTCGACCAGGGACGCAACCAGATCGAGGACTTCGGGTTCTGGGTTTCTGGCGTCGACGGAGCGGTCTGGCTCCGCACCGCGAGCGTGAGCGAGCGGACCCGGGACCGGGAGGTCCGGCTCGCGGAGTTTATCCCGACGAAGGAGGGACTCGCGGTACGGAGTGGGGAACCCAACGGATTCGGCGGCTTCGAAGGTGAAGAGCATCGTGACGGTGCCGGATGGCAACTCTGGCATCGGGCATCGGCTCCGGCTCGGCGGTCGTCGTCAGGCGACGGGGTGGCGCGACGCCCTCAGGATACACAACCGGCCCGGTGTTGCTTGGAGTCAGCCGACGATCGCCTGCTCCAGCCGCTCGAACAGCCGGCCGACGTCGACCGGCTTCTCGAAGATGTGGTCGGCGCGCTCGCTCATGCGGGAGAGCCGCTGCCGGGTGTCGCCGTCGAGCGAGCCGGATAGGACGATCACCGGCAGAGACAGCAACTGCTTGCTGGTGCGTAGCTCGTGCAGGACGTCGAGGCCGGAGAGCTCTGGCAGGTTGAGGTCGAGGACGACGGCGTCCGGTGTCTCTTTCTCGACCTGGTCGAGCGCCTGGGTGCCGGTGGCGGCTTCGCGCACCTGGTAGCCATCGTCGGCGAGGAGCTCGGCCATGATGTGGCGCAGCCAGCCATCGTCTTCGACGAGCAGCACGGTCTTCCCGATTGGAGCAGCCGTCATACTCATACTGATTCCTCTGCTCGGCGTTTTCAGGATGGTGGGCGGCAGGGTGTGTGCCAGGAATCTGGGGCTTTCGACGAGATGAGATCGGGCGTGACGAAGCGAACACCGGGACTGGCGTTGCCGTTCTTCTACGGCTGGATCGTGGTGGCCGTCTGCTTTGTCACGATGGGGCTGGGCGTCAACGCGCGGACGGCGTTCTCGCTGCTCTTCCCGCCGATCCTGGACGAGTTCGGCTGGGATCGCGGGGTGACGGCCGGGGCGTTTTCGTTCGGGTTTGTGGTCTCGGCGATCTTGACTCCCACGCTCGGTCGACTGATCGACCGGCGCGGGCCGCGCCTGCCGATCGAGCTGGGGGTCGGCCTGACGGCGGCCGGGCTGCTCCTGGCGACGCTGGTGCAGCAGCCCTGGCACCTCTACTTGACGCTGGGGCTGCTGGTGGGCGGCGGGACCGTCGCGTTGGGCTACACCGGGCAGGCGCTCTTTCTGCCGCACTGGTTCGTGCGCCGCCGAGGCCTGGCGATGAGCATCGCGTTCTCGGGAGTTGGAGTCGGTTCGATCGTGCTGCTGCCGTGGCTGCAGCTCGTGATCGAGCGGGCCGGCTGGCGAACGGCCTGCCTGCTCCTGGGGATCGTGCTGATCGTGGTGCTGGCGCCACTCAACCTGTTGCTCCGGGGACGTCCGGAGGAGCTGGGGCTGCGGCCGGACGGCGATCCCCCGCCCGAAGGCGTGGATGATGGCGGGATCGGCGCCGTCGGAGGGTCGGGACAGCTCGACGAGGGGTGGACGCTGCGCCAAGCGATGCGCACGACCCGATTCTGGTGGATCGCGCTCGGCTACTTCTGCGGTCTGTTCGTCTGGTACGCGGTGCAGGTCCACCAGACGAAGTACCTGATCGAGGTCGGGATTGACCCCACGACGGCTGCCTGGATGCTCGGACTGGTAAGCCTGGTCGCGATCCCCGGGCAGATCGCGCTGGGGCACCTGTCGGACCGAATCGGGCGGCGCTCAGTCTGGCTGGCCGGCAGCCTGGGGTTCGCGCTCTGCTACGCGACGTTGCTGCTGCTCCGGTACAGCCCGACCGTGCCACTCCTCTACGTGATGGTGGTTGCGCAGGGAACGCTCGGGTACGGGCTGACGTCGGTCATCGGCGCGATCCCGGCCGAGACGTTCCCGGGCCGGCACCACGGCGCGATCTTCGGCACGTTGATGTTGGCGTCGATCTGTGGCGGGGCGGCCGGACCGTGGGTGACGGGGCTGCTCTACGACCTGACGGGCAGCTACGCGCCGGCGTTCTGGATCGCGATCGGCGTGAGCGTGCTGTCGGCGGTCGCCGTCTGGATCGCGGCGCCGCCATCGCACCGCGCCCCGGATGCCAGATCGTAGCCAAGGTCAGGGCGTGAGGTGCCACTCGGCGAGGAGCGCGTAGCGGTCGCCGCGCAGCTCCAGGTAGGCGACAGTGTCCACCTGCCAGACGGTATCCACAGATAACTCCGTTACCAGGCGGCGCAGCTCGTCCAGGTCGCGGCACACGCCGTAGCGGACACAGGTCACGTGCCAGGTCCAGTCCGGGCGGCCCGGCAGTTCCAGGTGGGTACCGTCGTAGAGGCGGGTGCGCGCTTCGTCCAACGAGGCGGTGTCGAGCACCTCCACGTAGAACGTGTGGTCTGCGTTGCCGAACTCGTGGACCGAGCCGAGCCGCACGGCGACGGGACGGTCGAAGGCGTGGCGAACCTGCCGCTCCAGCGGCTCCGGCTCGACCACGGGCGCCCAGTAGCAGAGGGTGATATGCGGCGGGAGCCGCCGGGCCTGCTTGGGATCGTGGCGCTCGCGCCAGGCCTGGATCCGCCCGCCAGCCTCGCCCGTGACCACGGCGACGAGGACGCGGCGCCCCGACGGGGACGCTTCTGAGGGAAACGGCTGATCAGTCATAGGCGCTCTCGTTCGGGCGCAGCAAGCAGCGCCCCTACCGGGCGTACTTCTTCAGGAACGTCTCCAGGTCGTTGAAGTCGCCGATCCGCTCCTCCAGCAGCTCGCGGGGCCAGTCCCACCAGGCGGTCGCGGTGATTGCCGCGGCGACGTCCGGCGAGAAGCGCATCCGGAGCGGCTTCGCGGGCACTCCGACGACTATGGCGTACGGCTCGACGTCTTTGGTGACGACGGCGCCGGCTCCGACCACCGCGCCGAGCCCCACCGTCACGCCCGGCAGCAGGATCGCTCCGTGGCCGATCCAGACGTCGTGACCCACGGTCACCTTGTCGGCGCGGCGCCAGTCGAAGAACGCCTCGTCGTCCTGATCCCCGAAGCCGTACTGCGCGAGGCGATAGGTGGCGTGGTGCTGCATCACCCGGTCCATCGGGTGGTTGCCGGGGTTGAGCCGGACGTGCGAGGCGATCGAGCAGAACTTGCCGACGTCCGAGTAGATGATCGAGACGTCGCCGGCGGCGTAGCTGTAGTCGCCGAACGTCGACTCGACGATCGTGGTGTTCGGCCCGAGCTCGGTCCAGGCACCGAGCTGGCTGTCCTTCACGTGGGCCGTCTCGTGGATGTGGGGCTGCTCGCCGAGCATCTTCTTGACGCTAACCACCATCTCTCACCTCCTCACCGGGCGGACAGGACTGCCGAAGGGACGCTCTGGGCGAAGCTGAAGACCTGGCGGCCAGCCCGGAAGACCTGTTCGACGCAGGGGAAGCCGGCCCGGTCGAGGCGAGCGATCAGGAGGTCCGCCGACAGGCCGGACTCGATGGCGCCGCGATCGGTCAGGCCGACGGCGCGGGCCGGGTTGAGGGTCAGCATCCGGATCGCGGACGGCAGGTCCATCATGCCTTCGTTCACCAGGCGGAAGGCGGACGGGAGCAACGACGGCGCGTGGTAGTCCGCGCAGATAATGTCCGCCAGGCCGAGCTGGATCAGCTCGCGAGCGTCGAGGTTGCCGCTCTGGGAGCCGCCGCGCACGATGTTCGGGGCGCCGACCAGGATCGGCATGCCGAGCTCGCGCTGGCGCCGGGCGGCCTCGACGGTGACCGGGAACTCGGCGACGCGGGCGCCGAGGTTCCAGCCGAAGTCGACCTTCTGGGCCGAATCGTCGTCGTGGGTGGCGACGATCAGCGGCTGCCGCTCGTGCTCGGCGCGGAGGCGGCCATAGATCGCAGGGAGCGTCTCGGTGTCGGCGGCGCGTCTGGCGATCGTCTGTAGCATGCCGTCGACGTCGAGCGGCGCCGCGCCTCGGGTCTGCTCGTACGCCTTCATCCGGGCGATGTAGCCGTCGACGTCGCGGAACTGGCCCTGGCCGGGGGTGTGGTCGTTCAGCGAGAGGTAGCGGACCGGCATCCGATCGACCGAGGCGAAGACCATGTCCAGCACGTCCGGCGACCAGACGTCGAGCCGGTGCAGGATCTGGTGATCGACGGGCCGGAAGCCGTCCTGGCGCAGCTCGGCGATGTAGGTGCTGGCGCGCTCGGCGGCGCTGACGGAACGCCCGGTGCTCGGGCGGTTCATGAACGAGATCGCGTGAAACTCGGTGGTGACGCCAGCGCCGACCAGCCGCCGCTCGAACGATGCGAACGCCAGCGGCGGCGGGATATTGGCGCCAGGCCGGGGGTTCAGCTCGAACTCGTAGCCGTCGTTGTGCAGCTCGACGATGCCGGGCAGCAGGTAGGCGCCCTCGGCGTCGATCCGATGCTCCGGCTGCTCGTTCAGGGCAGCGGCGCCGGTGGCAACGTCGGCGATCAGGCCGCCCTTGACCAGGACCGCGCCGCCGTCGACGACGCGGTCCGGCAGGACGACCGTCGCATTCACGATTGAGAAGCTCTGCATGCGGCTTGCTCTCCGAAGTTGACGGGTGTCAGGAGATGGCGATCGGCGCGCGGCCGGGCTGCTGGTCGACGATCTGGCCGGCTTCCATCGTGATGACGGTGTCGGCCAGCTCCGCGAGGAGGGCAGTATCGTGCATCACGCCGATCATCGCGGTGCCGCGTCCGCCGGCCTCGGCCAGCAACTCGACGACACGCTCCTGAAGCGACTCGTCCAGAGCGGAGGTCGGCTCGTCCAGCAGGAGCAGGCGCGGCTCTGCGACCAGGGCGCGGGTCAGGTTGACGCGCTGCTGCTCGCCGCCGCTGAAGAGGATCGGGTAGCCGTCCCAGAGGTCGCGCGGGAGCTCCAGCCGGACGAACAGCTCGGCGGCCCGTTCCCGGGCCTCGGAGAGCTGGACGCCGCGTCGGAGGAGCGGCCGGGCAGCCAGGTCGAGGGCGCTGACGCGTGGGGTCGGCCGGAGAAACTGGGAGACGTAGCCGATCTCGTCCCCGCGCAGGGAAAGCATCGTGTCGTCGTCGGCGGTCACCAGATCGACGGTCGTGCCGTCCGCCTGCCGGTAGAGCATGCTGCCGCCGTCTGCGAGATAGGTGCGGTATATGCACTTGAGCAGCGACGATTTGCCGCTGCCGCTCCGGCCGGCGATCCCGACAAATCGTGCAGCCGGAACGTCGAACGAAACGTCGGTAAAGCCGGTCAGGCGCTTGCCGTCCAGCAGATGGAGGACGAACTGTTTGTTCAGTCCCTGAACGCTCAGGTGTGGCGTTTCTGGCATGGCCGCTCCGGGAGGCCCCACCCGGGCGGGCGCGATGAATTGCGCCCCTACCAGGTCGGGTGCTGTAGGGGCGCGATTCATTGCGCCCTCGTGCTGTACGTGTTCATCACGCGTTGATCGAGCTCACGAGGAGCTGGGTGTACGGGTGGTGGGGGTCTTCGAGGATCTGGTCGGTGAGGCCGGCCTCGACCACCCGGCCGTTCTTCATGACCATCGTGCGCTCGCAGAGGAGGCGCACCACGCCGAGATCGTGCGAGACGACGACCATCGCCACGCCCTCGTCGCGCTGGATCTCCTGGACCAGGTCGAGGACGCCGGCCTGGACCGAAACGTCCAGCCCAGAGGTCATCTCGTCCAGCAGGACGACGGCCGGGCCGTTGGCGAGCGCCTTGGCGATCTGGACGCGCTGCTGCATGCCGCCGCTGAAGTGGGCAGGAAAGTCATCCATGCGGGTGACCGGGACTTCCATCCGGCCGAGCAGGGTGGCGGCGCGGTCACGGATCTGGCCCAGTCGGCGCCACTCGGCGGCTAGCAGGCGCTCGGCGACGTTGCCGCCGGCGCTGATCCGGAGGTTCAGGCCCTCCCAGGCATGCTGGTAGACCATCCCGAGGGTGAAGTTGCGGATCCGGCGCCGCTCGGCGGAGCTGGCCTCGAAGATCGAGCGCGTGCCGTCACGGTAGCCGGCCAGGAATGCTGTCCCGTGGGTGGGCGTCAGGTCGCCGTAGAGGCAGCGCAGGACGGTGGTCTTGCCGCTGCCGCTCTCGCCGACGATCCCGAGGGTGTGGCCGGGCCGGAGGTCGAACGAGACGTCGGCGCAGGCGACGAGGGTGCCGCAGGTCTCGCAGCTATTGGTCTCACGTCCCGGGCCCGTCAGATCGAGGCAGTCGTCGCAGCCCGGGCCAAACAGCTTCGTGAGATCGCGGACCCGCAGCGCCGGGCCAGTTACGCGGGCCGTCTCCCCCTCTCCCGCATGCGGGAGAGGGGGCTGGGGGGTGAGGGGTGTCGCCTGGTCGTGACCGTTGGTGCTGGCGGGGAGCGGTAGAGCCGTCATGCACGGGCCTCCTCGTTGCTCGTCCCTCGACCCTCGTCCCTCATCCCTCGCTCCAGAGCCGAGTCGCACCAGTTGCTGTCCGAGCAGATGTAGACGCTCCCGCCCTGCTCGTTGGGCAACGAGACGAGGTAGGTGTTCGGGATGCCGCAGCGGGCGCAGGCCCGGCCGTCGAAGCTCTCGACGGCGAACGGGTAGTCGTCGAAGGAGAGCGGGACGACGCTGGTCAGGGGCGGCACGGCGTAGATCCGTTTTTCGCGCCCGGCCCCGAACAACGAAAGGTACGGGGCCATGTGCAGCTTCGGGACGTCCCACTTCGGGATCGGGCTCGGCGCCATCACGTGGCGGCCGTTCACCATCACCGGGTAGCCGGCGTACTGGGTGACCCGCCCGTTCTGGACGACGTCCTCGTAGAGGGCGACCCACATCCGGCTGTAGTCGGCCTCGGCGTGCATCCGCCGGGTCTCCTGCTCCCGCCACTCGACCTTGCGCAGCGGCTCGGGCTGGGGGACCTGGAAGATCATGACCTGGTCCTCACGAAGCGGTTGCTCCGGGATGCGATGGCGGGTCTGGATCAGGGTCGCCTCGGCGGTGTCGAGGGTTGTGGAGACCCCGGGCGAGGTCCGCTCGACCAGGCGGCGGATGTTGACGGCGTTGACGCCCTCGTCTGCACCCTGGTCGATCACCTTGAGGACGTCGCCAGGGCCGACCAGCGAGAGGGTGATCTGGAGGCCGCCTGTCCCCCAACCCCGGGCGATCGGCAGCTCGCGCGATCCGAACGGCACCTGGTAGCCGGGGATTGCGACGCCCTTGAGGAGCGCCCGGCGGACGGCCTTCTTGCTCAGCTCGTCCAGGAAGGCGTAGTTGTACCCCTCCAGGTGGTCGGCCGGGGCGACGTCGGGTGCGGCGTGGACGCGGTTGGTGCCGTTAGTCGTCGTGGGCATGGAGGACTCCGTCGCCGTGGTGGTGGAGCTGGCCGGCCGCGATGCCGTGGTGGTCGTCGGCCTTGTCGGGCGCAATGAATTGCGCCCCTACATCGGCTGTTCCTGTAGGGGCGCAATTCATCGCGCCCACATTCATCGCGCCCGATGGGGTGAGGGTCGCCCTGCGCTCGGCCTGCATCGCGAGCGTGCCCTGGAGGCTGCTGCCGAACGTCACGTAGTGCGGCAGCTTGAGGTGCTCGACGAAGCCGGAGCTCTCGATCGGGTCGATGTGTGAGAGCACCATTTCCTGATCGCCGGCCGGCGACCACGATCCTCTGGGGCGCTCCTGGCCCTCGGTGGCGAGCAGGGTGCTATCGAGGATCGCCATCGAGATCGCCTTGCGCTCGTGCTGGCCGAAGACCAGGCCGTAGCTCAGGCTGTAGCCGGCGTGGGTCTTTCCTGGAACGTGCTTGTCGCGGTCCGGTCCGAGCATCTCGACCTCGGTGGCGCGGTAGTGACCGATGGTGACCGGCGTCCCGAGCAACGGATGGACCACCTGGAGCGGGAGATCGCCGACCCGAAGCTCGGCCACCGTGGCGTGGTCGCCGCCGCCGAAGGCGCGCAGGCTGGCGTAGGCGAACGAGAGCATCGCGCCGCTCTCGCCCCGGGCGAGCATCTGGAGACGGGCCGGCCGCGAGGCCGGGTAGCGGACGGCGTCGATCGTGATGTCCGGGGGCTCGACGGATGGGTCGGCCTCTGGAAGCGGGGCGACCAGTCCGGCGGCGCGCATGGTGTCGGCGACCTTGGGGAAGTTGACCTCACCCCCCAGAAGGCCCTCACCCCCAGCCCCTCTCCCTCGCGAGGGAGAGGGGAGCAGGTTGTTCGTCTCCCCCTCTCCCACGGTAGGGAGAGGGGGTCGGGGGGTGAGGGCCACCCCGTTCGCAGAGGCGCCGCCGCCCAGCAGCGTGAAGTCGAGGAGGCGCTGGGTGTAGTCGCGGGTGCGGCCGAGGAGCTGGCCGCCAGGCACGTCCTTGAACGCCGACGAGATCCGCCGGACGACCCGCATCCGGTCGCCGCGCGCCGGCAGCGAGTAGCCGAACCGTGGCAAGGTGCTGCGGTAGGCGCGAAGCAGGAACGCGGCCTCGAAGAGGTCGCCCTCGGCCTGCTTGAGGGCGAGCGCGGCAAGCTCAGGGGCGTAGAGGCCGCCTTCGCTGATGATCTTGTCGACGGCCAGGCTGAGCTGGTGCTCCAGGTGGCGAGTGTCGAGCGGCGTCTCGCCCGAGGCCAGCACCGGGTGCTGGACCAGACGCTCGGCGACCGAGATCGCTTCGAGGCCGCCTTTGACGGCTGAGTAGCCCATCGCCTACCTCCCCTCGGCCGCGCTGGCGACCTGAATCGCGGTCGTTCGGGGCAGCCCGGCGACCAGGCCGTTCGGATCGACCAGGATGACGTCGATGCCGCACGGGTACTCGGCGACCTCGTCGCGGGCCTCGAACAGGGCCGGCGTCAGGCCGTCGATCCGGATACTGTGGCCGGCCGGCACGCCAGGGCCGGCCAGATCGAGCAGAAGCCCGGTGCTGGCCTGGATCTGGTCGAGGGTGGGGACCAGGATCAGCAGCGTCGCCGAGTCGTTCGGGTAGGCCAGCGTGCCCTGGCGCAGGCGGACCGGCAGGAGCGGGTCGAGGCGATCGGCGGACGTGACCACAAAGTCGGCGCTCTCGACCGGGGCCGGGGTGACGGCCGTGCGCTGGCGGACAAACCGCTCCAGGCTGTCGCCGCCGTCGAACGGCTCGACGGCGAGGCTGACTTCGTGGTCCAACAGCGTCACCAGCACGGCCGCCAGCCACGGGTTGACGGGTGCGTCGCGAGCCGCGACCGGGAGCTGCTTGACGGTGCCCGGCCGGGCCATCGCGTCGAGCAGGACGCGGAAGGTGACCTGGGTGTCGCGGACCGGCTCCAATGAGAGGGTCAGCTGAGAGAGGGTCCGCAACCGCGAGATGTCGGTCGCCACGTCTGGATGCTCCTTCCGTGGGGCGAGCTAGAAGACGTCGAACTGGACGCGGGTCGGCGCGACGCGGACCCACTCCTCGGCAGCGGTCTTCGCGGCGGCCTCGGCGAGGTCCGCGAGATCGCGCTCGATGGCGATACTCTCGGCGTGGCCAGCTTCGAGGCCGGCGTCGACGACGGCGACTGAGAGGGCGTGATCGGGCGCCCGCCCCATCACCATGCCCCAGCCCTCGCGGCCGGCGATGCTGACCCGGGCCTCGGTGACGAGCACCTCGCCGAGGTTGAAGACCTCGCCTCGCGCGCCGTCCTGTGCCCGGGCCATCACCATGCCGACGGTCGGCGGAGTGATGACGGCAACGTCGCCGAGGGAGCCGTCCAGGATGCGCTCGGCGAGGCGGATTGCGGCGGGCTCGGGAATGGAGGTCAGGGCTTCGAAGCGTTGCTGTCGGTCCATCGCGCCTCCCTGGCGGCAGGCCGAGCATGGCCGCCGCCAGGCTGAGTATGCCGGATCTGTAAAGCCTTACACAACAGCCGGGCTGAGCGGTCAGTGGGAGGACGTGGGTCAGCTGCGGATCGTGGTGAGGTCCAGGTTCAGGATTCGGGCGACGTCGCGGATCGGGTCGTACATGGCGTCCTCCGCCACGACGTACTGGGTCGCCCCACCCGAGAGGAACTCCTTGAGCACCTCCGGCGCCATCACCGTGTGCATCTGCAGTACGGCGTCCCGCAGCCGGCCGACGATGGTCGGATCCAGACTGCCACGAGTGGCCCAGGGGCTGCCGGGGATCGGGTCCGACGTCGCCAGGACCACGACCTTGTTGGCGTCTATGATGCCTGTCTCGGTCATGCGCTGGTACTGGCTGCTTGACACCGCCCCGGCGTCGACTTTTGCGCCGTTGATCGCCAGCAGCGAGGCGTCGTGCCCGCCCGCGAAAATCGTCTTGAGGTCGCGGTCAGGCTCGATGCCGGCCTTCACCAGCAGCGAGCGTGGGATCAGATGGCCAGACGTCGAGGCCGGGTCGACGAACGAGAACGACCGGCCGCGCAGCTCATCGACCGTGGTGATACCCGAGTTGGCGTGCGTCACGATCAGGCTGTTGTAGGTTGACGGAGTGCCGTCGGCGTAGCCGGAGACGACCATCGAGCGGGCGTCGGCGACATGGGCGGCCAATACGTACGAGAATGGGCCGTAGAGGGCGGCGTCCACCTTCCTGGACCGCATCGCCTCGACTGTCGCCGTGTAGTCGGTCCCGATCCAGCCCTTGACCTCCATCTCGAGCACCGTCTTCAGATAGTCGGTCACCGGCTCATACCGCTTCAGACGGCTCTCGGCGTCCTCGCCTGGTACGAAGCCGAGGTTTAGCGTGGTCGGGGTCTGGAAGAACGGAGCGGCCAGGGACGTTCGGGCGGTGGAGCCGGCAACCATCAGGCCGGCGGCGGTGGCGGTCAGTCCGGTCAGCAGGGTGCGGCGGGTGAGCGTCTGGGCGGTCATCGTTCTCTTCTACTTTCAGGTGATGCGGGCGCGCAGGTACGCGCTGACGCGGTCGATGACGGTGACCATCAGGATCAGCAGGATCACGTAGGTCGTCAGGTCGTGGTACTGGAAGAGGCGCATCGAGATCTGGATCTTGAAGCCGATCCCGCCCGCCCCGACGAGGCCGAGCACGGTGGCGGCCCGGATGTTCGACTCCCAGTACAAGAGGCCGTACGAGAGCATCGTCGGGAGCGCCTGCGGGATCATCGCGTAGGTGATGACCTGGGATGCGCCGGCGCCGACGCCCCGCACGGCCTCAACGGGGCGGGGGTTGACGGCCTCGATCGCCTCGGCGAACACCTTGGAGAGGCTGAACGTCGAGTGGAGCGCCAGCGCCAGCGTGCCGGGGAAGGCCCCGAGCCCGACGGCGGCGACGAATGCCAGCGCCAGGACCAGCTCCGGGACAGTCCGGCCCGTGTTCAGCACGAACCGGGCGGTGTGGTAGACGGCCGGGTGCGGGCTGACGTTCGAGGCGGCGAGCAGGCACAGCGGGATCGCGAGGACTACCGCCAGCAGCGTCCCGATGATTGCCATCTGGACGGTTTCGAGGATCGGGCCGATCGCCTCGGGGATCACGGCGGGGTTCGGCGGGAAGAGCCGGCTGACGAAGTTCGCCATGTCCGGCAGCCCTTCGACCAGGGCGCCGACCGTGATGCCGGCCCCCCGCCAGGCCCAGACCAGGACGACAAGGACGATGGCGGCCCGGAAGATGGTGTGCCAGGATGGGCGCGGCAGCGGCTCGGCGAGGGGGCTGCTGCGGATCGAGGCCGGGATCTCCCGCTGCTTAGGCGGCAGGGCTGGCAGCAGGGACGGCGGGGCTGTCGTCGCCAACGGTCTCCTCCGAGGCCGGTGTTCGGTAGATCCGGTCGAGCGCGGCGTCGTCGAGATCGGCCGGGCGACCCTCGAAGACGATCACCCCACGGGCGATGCCGATGACACGGTCGGCGTAGGCACGGGCGAGCTGGACATCGTGGATGTTGACGACGGTTGGCACCCCCTCGTCTTTGGCGACCCGGTGAAGGTCGTCCATGACGCCGCGCGAGAGCTCCCGGTCGAGGCTGGCGACTGGCTCGTCGGCGAGTAGCACCAGCGGCTCCTGGGTCAGCGCGCGGGCGATTGCGACACGCTGCTTCTCGCCGCCCGAGAGCGAGTCGGCTCGCTGCCCGGCCCGGTCGAGGAGATGCACACGATCGAGGTTGTAAAGCGCCAGCTCGCGATCGGCCCGGCTGAACAGGCCGAAGCAGCTCGCAAGCGGGCTGGCGTGCCCAAGCCGGCCGACCAGGACGTTCCGGAGCACCGAGAGGCGCTCGACCAGGTTGAACTCCTGGTACACGAACCCGATCCGCCGGCGGAGGCGGCGCTGCTCGGCCTCGGCGGCGCCGGTGATCTCGACGCCGCCGATACTGACGCGGCCGGCTGTAGCGTCGAGCATCCCGTTGATGCAGCGGAGGAGGGTCGACTTGCCGGCGCCGCTGCGCCCGACGACGCAGACGACTTCCCCAGACTGGACGGTGAACGAGACGTCCTCCAGGGCAACGTGGCCGTTCGGAAAGACCTTACGCAGGCTCTGCACGGCGATCATGCGGTCAACTCACCTCGTCGCCTCATCGCGCTGGGTACTGACGGTACGGGGTCGGCCTTAACCGCGAGTTAATGGGAGGTAAGCGGGCGTTACCGGGCTGTAAAGGCTTACAGAGCCTTCGCACCGGGATTTGATCGGTGTTGACAGCGGACCGGTGTGCGAGGTAGTAGGTACGCATGCAGAGACGGGTGGACGACGCATCGACGCTGACGATGGCCCTGGCGCCGACCGTCGGGGCAGACCCGGGCTCGCGGGCGCAGAACCCGTCGGCGCTCGCCGAGTACCTCGGGCGCTGCCTCGGGCGGCCGGTGCGGGTCGTGGTGGAGCCGAGCTACGCGGCGACCGTGGAGTCGTTGCGGGCCGGGCGCGTCGACGTGGCGATGCTCGGCGAGCTGGCCTCGTTGCGCGGGCAAGAGGTCGGCGGGGTCGAGCCGCTGGTGGTGCCGGTCGAGGCGGACGGGCAGATCCCGACCTATCAGAGCGTCATCGTGACGCGCATTGACTCTGGCATCCACGACCTGGAGGCGCTGCGCGGCACAACGATCGGGCTGGTGGACGAGCAGTCGACGTCAGGGTACCTGGTGCCCCGGGCGATGCTCCGCGAGGCCGGCATCGACCCGGACGAGGAGGTCTCGGTCCGGCTGTACGGTCGGCATCGGGCCGTGGTGGAGGCGGTGCTGGCCGGCGAGGTCGTGGCCGGCGCAACGCACGCCAGCCGGCTCCGGCCGCCGACACTGGATCAGGGGGCGGAGTACGCCCGACTGCGGGTGGTGGCCTCGTCCCGGCCGATCCCGCGCGGCCCGCTGGTGGTGCGGGCGGACCTCTCGCCGGTCGTTCGGCAGGAGCTGGCGGAGGCGCTGCTCAACGTCCACGAGGCCGATCCCGCGGCCGCCGGCGTGCTGAACGTGGGCCTGGGGCAGCGGTTCACGCACGCGGCGCGCCGCCAGATGCCGACGTTGAAGAGTATCGCGGCCCTGGCGGGGGTCTCGTACGCGACGGTGTCGCGGGCGGTCAACGGTTCGGGGTACGTCGCGCCGGCCACGGCGGCGCGGATTGCGGCGATCGTCAAGGAGCTCGGGTACCGGCCAAACGGCAACGCGTTGACGCTCCAGGGTCAGCGGGCGCCGCTGGTGGGACTGGTGGTGCCGACGCGCGGCGCCACCACTGCCGGCGACGACCTGGTGGCCCTGTTGCGGTCTGAGCTGGCGGCGGCCGGGGTGCCGCTGGTGCTCTGTCCCGTGGACGGTCCGCTGGGAGAGAGCCCGTTCCTGGACCTGCTGCTGGACGGCCGGCTGGGCGCGTTGTTGGTCACGGAGGGATACGCCGACGATCCGGCCCTGGCGGAGGTGGCCAGGACTGGCCGGGCCGTCGTGGCGGTGGACGTGGAGCAGGCGGCGCCGGGGATGGTCGCGACGACGCGCACGGGGGCCGCCCGAGCAGTGCTGGCCGCGCTCGGCATCCAGGGAGCGGTCGCCGCTGCGGCGAGGTAGCCCCCACCCCTGCCCTCCCCGTGCGCGGGGGAGGGAGTCTCGCGCCGCCGCACGCAGGGAGGAGGCTGAGGAACGGGATCGCCGGGCAGGCTAATCGCGGACCCAGAGGCAGAACGGGTGGCCGACGGGGTCCAGGTAGACCCGCACCGTCTCCTGGGGCTGGAACTCGGCGAGGGTCGCGCCCTGGGCGGCGGCGTACGCGCCGGCCGTGTCGAGATCTTCGACCTCGATGTCGAGGTGCGCCATCATCTGCTGACGGTCGGGACCGGAGGGCCAGGATGGCCTGACGTAGGCCGGCTCGGCCTGGAACGAGAGCGCCGCGCCGCCGTCCGGCGGGTTGAGCGTCACCCAGGTGTCGTCCTCTTTGCGCGTCTGCCAGCCGAGCAGTCGACGGTAGAAATCGGCGAGGGCGCGGGGGTCTGGCGCGTCGAGGACGACCCCTGACAGGGTCATGCGCGGTCTGGGCACGAGCGGGCCTCCTAAGCCAAAACTTTGCCGGGGGACGCCTCGCAACTGCCGTACCTGTGGCGCCACTATCGATGCTTCAGCTGCACAACAGGCACCTCCAGGTGGACCTCATACCGGCGGGCGCAAGCCTTGCGCCCCTGCGGAACCCGATCCGATCCTGAGGCGGCGCGGGCGATCATGGCCGAGGACGACCAGGTGGACGCCCTCTACGACCAGATCTACCGCGAGCTGCTGACCTACATGATCGAGGACCCGAAGCTGATCCAGCGGGCGACCTGGCTGCTCTGGGCGGCTCACAATGTGGAGCGGATCGCGGACCGCGCGACGAACGTCTGCGAGCGGGTGGTCAACATGGTGACGGGCCAGATCGAGGAGATGGAGAGCTCGAAGTACTGAGCGCGCAAAGATTTACGCTCCGATAATCTCTCCTAACGGGGGGTCAAGGACGGCTTTGCGGTCCGCTCGTATGATCCCGGCCAGTGTCTCCAGTGTGGCGCTACCAGGAGGAGCTTCCGGCGAGCGCCCACGTATCACGGGAGGATGACTGGTGAATAACCTCGTATGGTGCTCTTGATGCTGCTCGCCTTGGTCGTGGCGATGCCGTCATCGCTGACGAGCGCGCAGGTGGCGCTCAACGGGGCCGGGGCGACGTTCCCGGCGCCGCTGTACACTAGGTGGTTCAGCGAGTACGCCACCAAGACCGGCATCCAGATCAACTACCAGGCGATCGGCAGTGGTGGCGGCATTCGGGCGATCACCGACAAGACCGGTCCTGGAGGCGATCACGCCGTTTCTCGAGACCGTGCGAAGGGACACGATTCGGGGCTGTGCGTAGGTCAGGCGGGGACGGCCTCGGCGCGGCGGGCCGCCAGCTCGCGGACGCGTGGGACCAGCTCACGACCGTACCAGGGCGTGTCCTTCCTTGGCTCGAACCCGCGGATCAGGATGTTCGTGGCGCCGGCGTCGACGTAGGTCATGATCGTCTCGGCGACCTGATCGGGCGTGCCGACGGGGGCCGTGGTGTTGGCGCTGGCGCCGGTCTCACGGGCGATGGCCATCCAGAGGCGGGTGTCGCGGACGTCGCCCTGGGCGGCGGCGCGGAGGAGCCGCTGGGCGCCCTCGGCCCGGGAACGCTCGGCGGAGGCGACGCCGCGCAGGAACCGGGTCGAGGCGATGCTCGCCTGCTTGCGCGCCTGAATGATCTCCAGGAACCGCTGGGCACGCTCCCAGGCTTCATCCTCCGTGTTGCCAAGGATCGGGCGGAGGCTGACCGAGTAGGCGAGCTCGCGGCCGAGCGCGGCGGCTCGCGACCGGACGTCGGCGATCATCGCGCGGATGTCGTCGACCGGCTCGCCGAACATCGCGTAGAGGTCCGCGTAACGCGCCGCGACGTCGAGCGCCACGGTCGAGGAGCCTCCGAAGAAGAGCGGGATGCCACGATCCGAGTACGACCTGATCCCCTGGCGGACGTCCTTGACGGTGTAGAACTCGCCCTTGAAGTCGAACGACTCCGGGGAGGTCCAGGCGAGGCGGAGGATCTGCATGTACTCGGCGGTGCGGGCGTAGCGGCGCTCTTTGGACAAGAAGTCGCCGTCTCGGGCCTGGTCGGCGTCCGAGCCACCGGTGATCATGTGGAGGGCGACCCGGCCGCGTGAGAAGTGGTCCAGGGTGCTGGCGAAGCGGGCGGCCAGGGTCGGCGCGACGAAGCCGGGCCGATGCGCGACCAGCACGCCGAGGCGCTCGGTCTGCTGGGTCAGGTAGCCGGCGATCTGCCAGTTGTCCGGACGATCCGCCCCGTAGCCGAGCAAGACCCGGTCGAAGTCGGCGTCCTCGTGCGCCTTGCCCAGCTCCGCGATGTAGCCGGGATCGAGGGCAGGGCCGGTCCACTCCTCGACTTCGGTGAACGGCGAGGGACCGACGAAGCCGATGAATTCGATCGGGCGGCGAATCGACGGATGCAGCGGCACGGGGCTACCTCCTGGCTACGGGCTCTGACTCGGCCGCCACCCGAGCGCGGGGGCGACCTCCCTGGCGACGAGCTCGAGCGACTTCAGGATCTGGTCGGGCGTCGGATCGCCGGGCTGGACCTGGCAGATCAGGTCGGTGGAGAGCGGCGTCAGCTTGTCCGCGCGGATGCTCTCGACGACCTCTTCAGGGTGGCCGTAGTGGACGTGGATGCGGGCGTACGCCTCTTCGCGGCTGAGGCCGGTCGGGAAGGCGCCCCGGCTGATGAGGGTCTTGACCCAGGCCGAGATACCGCCGTCCAGGTGGGCCATCGCGGTGGCGAGATCGGCGGCGGCGTAGACGGTGCGAGACATGCCGACACGGGGGAGGACCTCACCCCCCGACCCCGTAGGAAGCCCTTCACCCCCCGCCCCCCTCTCCCGTGCGCGGGAGAGGGGGAGTCCAGGCGCAACAGCGGCATGGTCGTGGGTGTTGGAGGTAAGAGCCTGGAGGTATGCCTGGGCGATCGGCTCCTGGACGACGTCCCTGGCGAGCAGCAGGCCGCTGCCGTGCTGGCCGATCCTCGCGCCGCCTTCAACGCTGAACGTCGCCTCCCAGATCCGTTCGGGGAGGGTGGGGGCGGCCGGGTAGAGAACAGCGTCCGTGCCGTTGATCGGGCGGCCGGCCAGGGCGTCATGCAGGGCAAGGAACCCCTCGGCGTACCGCTCGCGGCGCGCCTCGACGTCGAGGCCGAAGGCGGAGAACGTCAGGGGATCGCCGCCAGTCCCGAGTCCCAGCTCCAACCGGCCGCCGCTCAGCGTGTCCACGAAGGCGGCGTCCTCGGCGACACGGATCGGGTCTTCCAGCGGCAGGGTGACGACGCCGGTGCCGAGCCCGATCCGGCGGGTGCGCTGGGCGGCGGCAGCCAGGAACGGGAAGACGGATGGCAGCCGGCCCTCGCCGTTCAGGAAGTGATGCTGGGCGATCCAGCCGACGTCGTAGCCCAACGCTTCGGCGGCCTCGAACACTTCGAGCGCGAACCGGTACGAGTCGGCCGCGTCCGTGCCCACCTCCAGGCGCGTCAGGAAGCCGAGCCGGAGCCCGGTGTGGCGGGACAGGTCGCTCCCCAGCGCGGGAGTGACAACGATCCTGGGATTCGGCATCGTTCGCGGCTCGGCGGCCATGGGCGTCTCCAACGGTACGTGCAGGTAGATTCTGTGGTCAACGCCGCGCCGAGCTGACCTGGATACTCTACTCCACACAGGATGCAACAGCAGGATCGGCGTCCGACTTCCCGGCTGCCCGTTGTCGGCGACGCGGATGGGTGCGTACGCGTCGTGCCTGCCGAATCGCAGCTGGCCTGCTTCGCGGCTGGCTCGGGCCGGACGCTCGAAGTACACGACGACGAGGTGCGTCCGTGCGCATAGTCTGGTCCGTGGCACGCGCGCAGCAGTGGGGAGCGCGTGCGATCGGCGGCTGGCTGATTCTCTGGGTGGCGTTGCTGGGCGTCATCTTCGCGGTGGGCGCTGGCCCGCGCGTGATCGCGGCGCCGGCTCCCGAGTGCACGGGCGCGCAGGCGATCAGCTTGGCCTGCCTGGTCGCCCGCTACGAGGCGCTCACGCGCACCGCCGGGGCGCAGGCTGCGCTGGCGGACCTCGTCGAGCGCCGCAAGACGAACAGCTACCTGGATCTCGCCTGCCACCAGTTGACTCACGTCGTCGGCCGCACCGCCAGTCAGCGGCTCGGCGCGGCGGCGTTCCGCGAGGGTTCGGACCGCTGCGCCTCGGGCTACTACCACGGCGTCACGGAGGGCGTGATGACGGCGATCGGCGCGGACCGGATCGTGGACGAGGCACCGGCGGTCTGCGGCGCGTTTCGGGAGGATCAGGGCTTCTCATACCTGCACTACAACTGCACCCACGGCATGGGCCACGGCTTCATGGCGGTGTTCGGCAACGACGTCTTCCAGTCGCTGACCGGCTGTGAAGCCCTGGCAGAGACGTGGGAACGCCAGCACTGTTACAGCGGCGTTTTCATGGAGAACCTGAGCTCCATGGACGACCCCGAGCGGCCCTCAATTCACCTACGCCCTGACGAGCCGCTCTATCCGTGCACGGCAGTGGAGGACCGGTACAAGGCCGAGGGTTACGTCAAACAGACGGAGCGGAAACGTCCGCGAGGGCCAGCCCGGCCGCACCATCATCGGTCTGGACAAGAAGGAAAAGAAGTAGGTCGATCCCGTACCGCGCCGGCAGTCCCGTCGATCTCGTAAGCGACCGGGCTGCCGGCGGCGCGGCCGGCGTGCCGAGCGACGTGGCTCAGGCTACGGCGCACGGAGCTGGCCGTAGGCCAGGACCGCTTCCATCTGCTGGCGCGTCTCGATCGAGCCCGGCCGGAGCTGGCGCACCCGGTCGATCGCGTCCACCGTACTCAGGCCCTGGCTGACGAGGTAGCAGGCCAGGAGCGTACCGGTCCGGCCGAGGCCGCCGCCGCAGTGGACGACGACCGTCTCACCCTCCCGGATCGCCTTCTCGATCTCGGAGACGCCCTGGACGAGCTGCTCGGGCGTCGGGGCCGTGAAGTCGCGGACCGGCAGGTGAACTTCTCTGAGGCCGTACGGCTCAAGGCGCACCGGCCCGTGGGCGCGCTCGTGCAGGTTGACGATCACCTGCACGCCCTGCCTGGACAACGCTTCCAGCGCCGCCCGCCGCCGAGGGTAGGCGCAGGCGAGCAGCCTGCCCTCTTCGATCCAGGCACCGTGGTCGACGACCAGGCCGAGCGCCCGCAGGATCATCTGAAGTCGTTGCACGCCGGCCTCCGAACCGTCACGGAACGCACCAGCACGGCCTACGGCAGCGGCCGCGGCAGCGTCACGAGCAACATCTTGCTCTGAAGGCCCTGTCCAACGTTGTTGCCAGCCTGGTCGAAGTTGCCGATGTCGAAGTCGTTGTCGTTGGCGACGGCGACCGTCGAGCGATCGACGATGGCGACGCCCTCGACCTTATCTGGCATCTCCGAGATCGTGCTGAGGTCGACGACCAGCGACTTTTCGAGGACCGCGATCCGGTCGTCGGCCGGGTTGCCCACCGATTCGAGGCTCGGGCTGGTGCCGGGATCGTCCCAGCGAGTGCCGAGGATGTTGGTGGCGTCCTTCAGCTCGGCGAGGTACAGCTTCGCGACCCGGTCCGTCCGCTCCAACACCAGCAGGGAGCTCGGGCCGGCCGGCGCCAGCCCGGAGAGCTTCATCTCCTCGGGGGCCGGCTTGACGGTCGGGTCGAAGTCGGCGATCGGCTCGAAGCGGTAGACGTACTCGGCGGTCACCCGCTCGGTCTGGACGTCGAACGCCAGGATCCGGACGTTGCGCGACTTGTTGCCGGTCTTCGGGTTCGGGTTGGCGAGCGGGCTCTGGATCGCCAGGTAGAGGGTGGTGCCGTCCGGACTGAGCGTCAGTCCCTCGAAGCCGCGATTGGACGACCGCGTCTTCAGGATGCCCGGGAGGGACGGCGCGATCGGATAGTCGGCGCCGGCGATCTCCACGCCCTGTGGGACGTAGCGCCGGACCACCTTGCCCGCGGCGTCGATGCGCACGAGGGACGGCGCGTACTCTTCGACGGTCCAGAACTCGCCAGCCGGGGTCCGAACCAGGCCTTCGACGTCCAGGCCGCTCGGATTGTATGGGAGCTGGGTCTGCGCGTCGAAGCCGTATGGGATCTCCTGGATTTCGTCGTTCGGGAGACCGGTGACCGGGCGACCTGACTGGCCGGCGATCGGCAGCGAGCTGAGGATCTCGACGTTGCCGCCATCCACCTGCACCTGCAGAATCAACGGCGAGTAGGCCGGCACGGGGAAGGTCCGGCGGTTCTTGCCGCCGGCCCGGACCTGGCCGTTCGGGCCA
>Ga0209382_10002056_pt1 | contig 30245 bp, 25 predicted proteins | sample SoiMetdeltSBSDD5_FD_187599 | JGI IMG/M metagenome (GOLD analysis project Ga0209382, IMG submission 187599) | Bulk soil microbial communities from a Populus tree surrounding site in Tennessee, USA - Soil MetaG P. deltoides SBSDD5 (SPAdes) (version 2) | ecosystem: Environmental > Terrestrial >...
CGCTCGACGTCGCCGAGCTGGATGACAGCAAGATCGAGGACCACTGGCCGATCCACCGCGAGGCGCCGGACTTCGACAGCCTCGACCCCAAGAAGGAGATGTTCGAGACCGGCATCAAGGTCATCGACCTCCTCACGCCCTACCTGCAGGGCGGCAAGATTGGCCTGTTCGGTGGGGCCGGCGTGGGCAAGACCGTGCTGATCCAGGAGATGATCCGCCGGGTGGCCCAGGAGCACGGCGGCGTGTCCGTGTTCGGCGGGGTCGGCGAGCGGACCCGTGAGGGCACGGACCTCTTCCTGGAGATGCAGGAGTCGGGGGTGCTCGAGAAGGCGGCCCTGGTCTTCGGCCAGATGGACGAGCCGCCCGGTGTGCGGCTGCGGGTCGCGCTGGCGGCGCTGACCGTCGCCGAGTACTTCCGGGACGCGAAGGGCCAGGACGTCCTGCTGTTCATCGACAACATCTTCCGCTTCGTGCAGGCGGGATCCGAGGTCTCGACGCTGCTCGGCCGCATGCCGTCAGCGGTCGGCTACCAGCCGACCCTGGCCGACGAGATGGGCGAGCTGCAGGAGCGCATCACCTCGACCCGGGGCCGGTCGATCACGTCGCTGCAGGCGGTGTACGTCCCCGCCGACGACTACACCGACCCGGCGCCGTTCACCACCTTCACCCACCTGGACGCCACCACCGAGCTGAGTCGCGACATCGCGGCGCTCGGCATCTACCCGGCCGTCGACCCGCTGGCCTCGACGTCGACCATCCTCTCCCCCGAGGTGGTCGGTGACCGCCACTACGCCGTGGCCCGCCGGGTCCAGGAGATCCTCCAGCGCTACAAGGAGCTGCAGGACATCATCGCGATCCTGGGCCTGGACGAGCTGTCCGAGGAGGACAAGGTCACGGTGTCGCGGGCCCGCAAGATCCAGCGCTTCCTGTCCCAGCCGATGTTCGTGGCCGAGACCTTCACCGGCCTCCCCGGCATCTTCACCTCGGTCGAGGACACGGTGTCGTCCTTCGAGGCCCTGGTGCAGGGCGAGCTCGACGACCTGCCCGAGCAGGCGTTCCTGAACGTGGGCGGGGCCGAGGACGCGAAGCGCAAGGCGCAGCAGCTGCGCGAGCAGACGGGCGAGTGACGAGAGTGACGCGAGTGCCACCCGTGCCGCGGATCGTGGAGGCTGCGAGCCGATGACGCTGCAGGTCGAGCTGGTGTCGCCGGAACGGATCCTGTACTCCGGCGAGGCCGAGATGGTCGTCGCCCGCACGGTCGGAGGCGGCGAGATCGCCTTCTTGACCGGGCACGCGCCCTTCGTCGGCGCCCTCGACATCGCCCTGGTGACCATTCGGTCGGAGGGGGGCGACGAGGTCGTGGCGGTGCACGGCGGCTTCGTGGAGGTCTCGGCCAACCCCGAGGCCAGCCGCACTGATGGCGGTTCCAGCGACGCGGCCCCCGCGACCCGGGTGACGATCCTGTCGGACGTCGCCGAGCTGGGCCGACAGGTCGACGTGGGCCGGGCGGAGCAGGCCCGCGACCAGGCCGAGGCCACGCTCCGCGAGTCGTCAGACGACGAGGGAGCCCACCTCGCCAGCCGCCGGGCGACGGTTCGCCTGGCCGCCGCCAACGCCCCCGGCTGAACCGCTTTCATCGCCTCCGGGCGACCCCCGCCCGGCGGCCCGGCGCTGGCGACGGATCCGACTCGCCGAGTCCCGGGCGAGCGTCACGAGAGCCTCACGAGCGGCCGGATCGCCCACGGGCGGTCGGTCGGTAGCGTTCAGGCCGATGCCGGAGCTTGCCACGGGGCGACGACGGCGTCTCGCCGAGGAGCTGGCCGAGGTCGGGCTGCCCTGGTCCGGTGACGACGCCCTGCACGAGATGCTGCTCGAGGAGATCGACCGGGCGCTGCGCCCGCCGATCCACGAGCGCCGCATCCCGAGCAGCGGCACGATCGCCGAGCCCCGGTCCGACCCTGAGACCTGGGGGCCGGGCTCGCAGCTCGACATCACCCGCAAGACCATCGTCCACCAGCCGCTGCCGGCCGCCCGGCGCTTCGCCGACGGGCTCTCGAGCTGGATCATCCGCCGCACCGACGGCACCAACGACTGGCTCGTCTTCGACCGGCCGGCCGGTTCGGAGCGCGACCTCGTCGTGCTGGCCAGCGTGTTCGAGGCCACCATCGTGCAGCGCCATCCCGCCGGCCCGGTGCGGGTGGTCGGCAGCTTCGGCGTGCTCCGCTGGGACGGGTTCGGCTGGCACCACGAGCCCCCGGTCCGCAGCTGGATCGACACGCTCGCCGCGTGCGCGGTCGACGGCAACGCCGAGGTCGTCGAGGCGCTGCTGGAGTTCGCCGTGCACGACCTGGGATCGCTCGGCATCGGTGCCCTCCTCGTCTACCGGCCCGACCCCACGGCGAGCCCGACGGTCGAAGAGCTCCTGCCGCCACCACCGGCCCTGCAGATCCGCCGCGCCACGCACCTCGGTCCGCTCCGCCACGCCCTGGCCCAGATCGACGGGGCGGCGATGTTCGACGCCGACGGCGTGCTGCGGCAACTCGGTGTCCGGCTGATCCCGAGCGCGGCCGCCGAGCAGACCGTCGAGGCGTTCGGCGGCACCCGTCACACCTCGGGCCGCCGCTACAGCCGAGACGATCCCCGGGCCACGGTGATCGCCGTCAGCGAGGACGGACCGGTGAGCGTCCTGCGCAACGGGAAGGTCCTAGGCCACTCCCACGACGGCGAGCACCCCTGACGAGTGCCGCCCTGGAGGCTGCGGTCAACGCCGCCATGAGGCTCCTCGGTTGAAGGGATACTGAGTCCGTGCCGAACGCCCCGGACGTCGACCCCGTCGGAGGGGGGCCGCCGTTCAAGCTGGGCGACGGGCCGAACCTGATCCTGGTCGGCGTCGACGGCACCGAGACCTCGTTACGTGCCGGGGCTTACGCCGGCGGCCTGGCCCGGCGCCAGGGGTCGCGGCTGATCGTCCTCTACGTGGCCACCACACCGTCGCTGTACGGCATGGCACCTGGCGCCGCGGTTGTCGCCGAGGCCCAGAGCGAGACCAGCCGCCAGCTCGCGCGCCAGGTCGAGGAGGGCGCCGCGTACTACGGCGTGGACGCAACCTTCGAGCTCCGCCACGGCGACCCGTTCACCGAGTTCTCACGGATCGCCGACGAGACCCACGCGGACTCGGTGATCGTCGGGGTGTCGACGCACGCCGGCCATCGGATCCTCGGCTCGCTGGGGCTCAGGCTGGTCCGTGCCGGGAAGTGGCCGGTCACCGTCGTCCCCTGAAGAGTTCATCGCCCATGGGGGTTGGCGACAGGACCCGCCGCGAACCTACGGTGCACTAGGCGGGGCCCATGAACATCGACACCAACCGGGGCCACTCGCGGACCTGACGCAGGGTTCGCGCGACGTGGAGGTCGGCCCGGGGCAGGATCTCCGCCAGCCGCTCAGCCGTGGCCACCGGATGAGCCGGGTCGGTGTCCCAGGCCAGGATGAGCGCGGGCTGGCTCAGCTGGGCGATCTTCTCCGGGGGCGGGAGGTCCGACGCGGCGGCGCCCCGGAGCACGGCCGTCAGCCACTCCGGTCGGACGTTGGGCATCGCCGCTGGCGCACCGGCCCGCAGGATCGGGGGCCGCAGGTCCACCTCGAGTGCGGCCATGCCCTGGTCCTCGCCCTGCGAGCGCAGGTACGCCGCGCTGGCCCGGTAGTGCTCGGCCAGGGCGGCATGGTGCTCCCAGGCCGCCGGAGGTGTGGCCAGCACCATGCGGTCGATGCGGTTGGGGAACTGCAGGGCCGCTTCGAGCACCGTCGCGCAGCCCATGGAGGCCCCGCCGGCGGCGAAGCGGGGGATGCCCAGGGTGTCGGCGAGGACCATCAGGTCCCGGCTCATCTCGGCCCAGGAGTAGGCCGCCACGTTGTTGGTCCCGGCCGACTCGCCGTGGCCCCGGGCGTCGAAGCGCACCCACCGCCAACGTTGCTCGACCACGGACCGCCAGTCGAACAGCCCGTCGTGGTTCTCCTGCGCTCGGCTCGCGAGCAGCCCGTGGCACCATACGAAGGCTGGCCCGTCGGCACCGACGATCTCGACCATGAGTTCGGCGCCTCGGACCACGACTCGTCCGGTTCGGACAAACACGCTGCTCCCCCCGGCAGCCATACGCTGGCGATTCTAGGCCGGCGCGGCCGGAGCCTGGGGGATGGACCGTTCTGTTTGCTGGATTTTCCGCAATTTTGAGACGTCCAAGTCTCGGAACGGATCGGCAGTGCTACACACGGTGGGAACCGCGTGACCGAGCGGCGGGATCGAGGCTCCAGCGGCCCTCCAGTAGGGTCGGCAGGCGTGGCAACACGATGGGGAACTGCGCTCGTGACGGGGGCGTCCTCGGGGATCGGCCGGGCGATGGCCCGCCGGCTGGTCGGCGAGGGCACCGACGTCGTCGCCGTCGCCCGGGACACCGCTCGGCTGGACGCCCTGGCGGACGAGCTCGCCGACGGTCCCGGGAAGGTCGAGGTGCTCGGCGCCGATCTGGCCGACAGCGTGCCGCTGTCCGAGGTCGAGGCCCGGGTGGTCGATTCCGTCCGGCCGATCGACCTGCTGGTGAACAACGCGGGGTTCGGCACCTACGGACCGTTCGCCGACCTGCCGATCGAGGGCGAGGTCCAGGAGGTCGCGGTCAACGTGGTGGCCGTGGTCCGCCTGACCCACGCCGCGCTCGGCGCCATGCGCCAGCGGGGTCGGGGCACGATCCTCAACGTCGCCTCCATCGCCGGCCTGCAGGCCACGCCCGGCAACGCGACCTACGGCGCGACGAAGGCCTTCGTCGCCAGCTTCACCGAGGCCCTCTACGAGGAGACCCGGGGCAGCGGTGTCACTGTCACGGCCGTCCTCCCCGGCTACACCCGCACCGAGTTCCAGGCCCGAGCGGGCATCGACGAAGGTCGGATCCCCGGGCCGGCCTGGCAGACCGCGGAGCGCTGCGCAGCGGAGTGCCTCGACGCGGCGCATGCCGGACGGCCGTTCTTCGTGCCCGGGCGGCTCAACCGCACGGCCGTCGTGCTCGCCGACCTGGTGCCCCGGGGGCTCAAGCGCCGCGTCGCCGCGCGTGTGGCCGAGCGGAGCCGCGGCGATCAGTAGACCGAGGAGAAGCGAGCCAGCTTCGACAGGCGGTGGCGGGCGTTGATCAGGCGGACGGTCCCCGACTTGGACCGCATCACCATGGACTGGGTCGTCGCGCTGTCGCTGGCGTAGTGGACGCCCTTGAGGACCTCGCCATCGGTGATCCCGGTGACCGCGAAGAAGCAGTTGTCCCCGGAGACCAGCACGTCGGTGGTGAGGACCTGCTCGAGGTCATAGTCCGCGGCCAGGGCCGCGCTGCGCTCGTCCTCGTTGCGGGGCCAGAGCCGTCCTTGGATCTCGCCGCCCATGCACTTCATCGCGGCCGCGGCAAGGACGCCTTCGGGGGTGCCGCCGATGCCGAACAGGATGTCGGCGCCGGACTCGGGCCAGGCGGTCGACACCGCGCCGATGACGTCGCCGTCCTGGATCAGCCGGATCCGGGCCCCGGCCTGCCGTACCTCGGCGATCAGGTCGGCGTGGCGGTCCCGGTCGAGGATGACGGCGGTGACGTCGCGGATGGACTCGCCCTTGGCTGCGGCGACGGCCTGGAGGTTCTCGGTCGGGGTCTTGGTGATGTCGATGGCGCCGGCCGCCTCGGGGCCCACGGCGATCTTCTCCATGTACACGCAGGGCCCGGGGTTGAACATGGTGCCCCGCTCGGACACCGCGATGACCGAGATGGCGTTGCCGCGGCCCAGCGCGGTCAGCGTCGTTCCCTCCACCGGGTCGACCGCGATGTCGGTCAGCGGCGCCGAGCCCTCGCCCACCCGCTCGCCGTTGTAGAGCATCGGCGCCTCGTCCTTCTCCCCCTCGCCGATGACGACGATCCCGTCCATCGGGACGCTCTCGAGCACCAGCCGCATCGCATCCACTGCGGCACCGTCGGCCCCGTTCTTGTCCCCCCGGCCCATCCAGCGGGAGGCGGCCAGAGCAGCGGCCTCGGTCACTCGGACCAGCTCCATCGCGAGGTTCCGGTCCGGACGTTGGTTGTCGCTCATGGTCGGCGACCCTAGTAGCGGCCAGGGTCCGTCGCCCCCGTGGTGTGGCGGCTGCTTGAATGGTCGTGTGGGCCAACTCTCCGACCCGTACAACCAGGGTGAGGACGCCGAGCTCGACCTCACCATCTCCGGCCTCCCCGAGGATCCGGACGAGCCCGAGGACACGCTCGACACGGGGCCCGACGAGCCCCAGGACGCTGTCGATCAGGGCGACCTGGTCCCTGACGACGACCTCGACGACGAGGACGACGACGACGGCGAGGACGGTGACGACGGCGACGAGGAGGTCGCCTACGCCCTCGACGACTTCGAGGACGACCAGCTGGACGCCCTGTTCGACGCGCTCGACGAGGCCGACATCCCGTACCTCTGGGACGGCGACGAGCTGTTCATCAAGGCCGCCGACGAGCAGTCGGTGGACGAGCTGCTCGAACGGGTGGCCAATCCCGCCGAGATCGCCGCCACCGACGAAGAGGGCGACGGCGGCGGATGGCTGCTCGGCGAGCTGTTCGTGGCCGCCGACCGGTTGCAGCACGACCCCGAGGAGCACGAGTCGGTCGCGATGCTGCTGCAGCTCGCGATCGCAGCGGAGGAGGCCGAGGCGCCCTACGGGTTGGGCGAGCCCGAGTGGGCGCAGCTGCAGGAGCGGGTGAGCGCGCTGGCCACCATCCTGGAGCAGGACAAGCCCGACCCCGACGAGGCCCTCGCGGCGGCCCGGGAGCTCCGCACCGCCATCCGGCCCTACGTCTAGGACGTCCGCGGGTCACGCTCGGCGGTCCGGCTCGTGGGCCGTTCGCGCCGCTAACGTGAGCGCGTGATCTTGGCCGAGATGGAGGTGTTTCACTCGCGGTCGGTCGCACCCACCCGCCGGGTGGCGCTGGGGTACCTCGATCTACCGGCCGATCCGGCGCCGGGCTTCGGCGGGCTCCTGCTGGGCGGGGTGGTCGCGGCCCACATGCCGAGTCTCGACCCCGAGCTGTTCGACGACCTCCACCGGCTGACCCTGCAGCTCGAGCAGGGACAGCGGATCCCCCAGCCCCGCCTGCGCCACCGGCTGCAGACCGACCGGATCGGCCTGCTCCGGAGCGTGCACCGGCTGGTCTGCGAGGGCGAGGAGCTGACCTTCGAGATCGACGACAAGGGTTCCCCGGCGCAGCACATCCTGGCCGCGGTGTACGCCGCGGGCCGCCTGCCCCTCGGGCCCCGCACACCGGTCATGCTCACCGTCCGTCGCGCCATGCGCTGGGCCGGGCCGCTGGACAACCGCCTGATCGCCTACCTGTCGGGCCTGTCCCGGGACCACCAGTGGTCGGCGCAGGCCCGAGCCGACCCGCTCCGGTGGGCGCTCGGGGTCCTGGGTCTGGCCGACGGGACCAACGGGTCCGCACGACCCGGTCGGCGGGCCATCCAGCGTCGCTTCCGCCAACTCCTGCGCGAGGCCCACCCGGACCACGGCGGCGACGCCACCGGGGCGGCCCTGCGCATCTCGGAGCTGGCCGAGGCCCGCCGGGTCCTCCTTGCGGGCTGAGCCTCCCTTCATGGACCGCGCGCTGCTGCTGTTCCCCGGCGCGGGGAGCTCCAGCTCCCATCCGTCGCTGGTCGCGATCGAGGACGGGCTGGCCCCGCTGCCGGTCCTACGGGCCGACTTCCCCTACCGCCGCGAGGGCCGGCGAGCGCCCGACCGCCCGCCGAAGCTCATGGCCTGCGTGCGCGAGGAGGCCGAGCGGCTGGTCGATCGAGCGGGCATCGAGCCTGCCGGGCTGGTGCTGGGTGGGCGATCGATGGGCGGTCGCATCTGCTCGATGGTGGTGGCCGACGGGCTCCCCGCCTCCGGGCTGGTGCTGATCTCCTATCCGCTGCATCCTCCGGGCCAGCCGGAGAAGCTGCGGATCGAGCACCTGGGCCGGCTCGAGGTTCCCTGCCTGTTCGTGTCGGGCACCCGGGACCCCTTCGGTAGCCCCGAGGAGCTGGAGGCGCACACGGCGGTCATCCCCGGCTCTGTCACTCACGTGTGGATCGATGGTGGCCGCCACGAGCTCAAGGGGGCCGACGACCGGGTCGTCGCCGCGGTCCGATCCTGGTTCGCCGCTCTTGCCTGAACGGTGCGCGTGCGGCGGGCGGTGACGGCTCAGGGCGTGTGGACCGGCGTCACTCGATGATCGACACCGGCGTGCCGAGGGGCAGGCCGATGTTGTCGGCCAACCGGGCCATCACCGCCGCGTCGGTGCCGATGGCGCCGGTCAGCGTGTCCCGGCCGAGGGCCGCCGGTGCGGCGGCGTGGATGCCGACCACGCCGGCGCCGGCACCGAACTGCTGCTCGTTGCTGGTCCAGCCGGCCAGGCCGTAGACCCGCACGCCGTAGGGCGTGCCATCGGGTGGGATCAGCAGCTCCTTGATGAAGGTGTGCGTCCCGGCGGGAGGAGTGTCGGGGCCGATGGCGACCGACCCGCTGAGGGCCTCGACACCGCCGGCGAACACCGTCAAGGTGTGCGCGCCCCGCGCGATCTCGATGCTGTAGCGGTGGCGGCTCAGGGTGACGTCGCCCTCCCGCACCCACCCGGAGCTCCCGGGTGGCGGCGTCGGCAGCTCCACCTGGAGCCACCCGTCGTCGCCCTCCTCGAGCACCAGGAACGTCAGCTGGCCGCTGGCCTCGGTGGCCGCCGACAGCATCTGTGACTGGGCGTCATCGCTGGGCTCGTTCCACACCTCGACCTGGCCGTCGGACTGGGCGACCATCTGGGTGGCGATGGCGCCCGCCTCGCCGGCCTCCGTCGTGACCGTCGAGCGCTGGGACCCGACCGAGGACGCGTCGGACGAGCCCGGTCCATCGGTCGAACACCCGCCGGCTCCCACCAGGAACACAACCGACGTCACGAGTACCACCGCTCCGTGCGGTCGGAGCCTGCGTCCCGCTGCTGTCTGGGACATGACGACGGCACTCTATCCGGGCGATGCTGGGTGTTTCTGGGGACTTCGTGACGGGTCGTCGGCCGCCTCGCCGATCTGGAGGTCCTCGGGGTTGATGTCCTCGAGCTCACGGTGCGCGGTCTCGGGGAACCGGGCGACGATCAGCACCGCCATGAGCATCGGCCCGATCGCGACCACGGGCATGGTCGGCGCGAAGGAGCCGAAGGCGTCGGCCAGCGTGCCCATGGCGAGCAACCCGACGACGCTGCCGGCCATCGCGGTGGTGCTGACCACACCATTGGCCTGGCCACGCAGCGACGTGGGGAACAGCTCCGGCCAGTAGACCATCACCGAAGGGACGACGGCGGCGCTGACGATGGTCCCCAGGGTGGCGGCGATCCACATCGGCGGTCCGCTGAGCGCGAACTGCGACGCCACGAGGATCGTGCCTCCCACCAGCGCCACGACCGCGACCGTTCGCCGGCCGATCGTGTCGGCCAGCCGGCCGCCGACGATGATCCCGATGCCCCCGGGCGTCGAGGTCAGCAGGACGAACAGCGAGATCGCGCCGGCGCTGAAGCCCCTCTCGTCGTGGAGGAAGTCGTTCTGGAACTGGGGGATCGGCCCGTTGAAGATGTTGTAGAGGAACATCGCCGTGGCCAGCAGCCACAGCTGACTGGCCCGCTTGGTGATCGACAGCCGCGTGTGCGGACGGACGTAGCGCCGGGTCTCGGGGAGCAGGCGCGCGAAGTGGACGACCACCGGGATCATGAGCACGGGGGCCGCGTAGAGGATGCGCCAGGCGCGGGTGCCCAGGTCCGCCAGGGGCAGGATCCACAGCGCCATGCCGGCACCCAGCGCGGTGGTCATGGCGAGCAGGCTGACGGCGTAGGCCCGAGCGCCGGCCGGCATCTCCTCGGCCACGATGATGACCAGCAGGACGCCGCCGGCGGCCAGCGCGCCCCGGTTGACGGCCTGGCTCAGCGCCAGACCGGCCAGGTTCGGCGTGAGGGAACCGAGGGCGGTCGACCCGATGCAGATCAGCAGGGAGGTCAGGAGCAGCAGCCGCCGGCCCTTCCGGTCGGCGAGCGCGGTCAGGACGATGGCCAGGATCGCCCCGATGCGAGCCGTCGACAGCACGACGCTCTGCGCGGTCTTGCTGGCGTCGAACTCGTCGGCGGCGAAGGTCATCGTCCGCCCGAGCAGGGTGGCGAGGTAGCCGAGGGTGAGCGACAGCGTCGCCAGGAGGCCGAGCACGGTCGCCGCGCGGGGGTCCGGCCGCTGCGAGGGCGCCCACCACGGCATCTTCCCGGCCCGGGGTGGCCGGCGCAGCGTCCTCGCCACGGCTCGATGGATGAGGAAGCGCCAGGTCCCCGGAGGCAGCTCGAAGTCGATGACCTCGTGGACCTCACGGCGGGTCGGATCGCGGGGGTCGCGGCCGCCGACGTCGATGCACCGCTCGTAGCGCTGGAACGGACCGTCGGCCTGGACGAAGCGGATCGTGGGGGCCTGCTGCCCGTTCCCGTCGCTGTCCGGGCCGGTGGAGGGCCCGCTGTCCTCGGCGAGCCGTTCGCCGACGATGTCCTCGCGTGGCGTGCGTCGCTGGGCCAGCTGGACCTCGTCGAGCGACCGATCCAGCGTGAGGCGAGGCATGCCGGTGCTTCTAGTCCCCCGACCGGCGGTTGGCGAGCGCGAGGAGGAGGCCGATGATCAGCAACGGCACCAGCAGGAGCAACACCTCGTCCCATCCACCCTGGTGCGCCAGCAGGATCGTGTCTCGGACGTGACCGGTACCACCGGGCATCCCGGGAAGGTTAGGGCACGGCATGGTGTTGCCCTCAGTGCGGGCGATCCGCGACGATGCCCGGTCGTCGCAGTGGATCAGACGATCCCGACGGATCCGAGAGCTTGGTAGGCATGGTCGACACCGAGAAGGTAGAGCAGGTGATCGAGGTCATCCGGCCGGCCGTGCAGGCCGACGGGGGTGACCTGTACCTGCGCGGCGTCGACACCGACAACGGCGTGGTGAGCGTGGAGCTCGTCGGGGCCTGTGTCTCCTGCCCGGCTTCGACGGTGACGCTCAAAGCCGGCATCGAGCGCATCCTCAAGGATCGCGTGCCCGGCGTCACCGAGGTCGTCGACGTCGGGGCCACTGCCACGGAGACCGCCATCTCGCTCTGAGGGCCCGCGCGACCGCCTCCCGGTAACGTCGGTCCCCGTGGCCAGCCCCTCGCCGTCGACTCTGCTGGCGGCCGCGCGCGAGGGCGACCGGGCGGCCCTGGCTCGGGTCCTGTCGCTGGTCGAGCGGGGCGGTGACGCGGCTCGCCAGGTCGGCACCCAGCTGACCAGCGCCGATGGTGGACCACCGGGCGGCCGGGCCTACACCGTGGGGATCACGGGAGCGCCGGGTGCCGGCAAGTCGACACTGACCAATGCCCTGGTGCGCGAGGTCCGCGACGCCGGCCATCGGATCGCGGTGCTCGCGGTCGATCCCTCGTCGCCGTTCACCGGGGGTGCGCTGCTCGGAGACCGGGTGCGGATGGGGGACCACGCCCTCGACGAGGGGGTGTTCATCCGGTCCATGGCCACCCGGGGCCACCTGGGCGGCCTGGCCGTGGCGACACCGGAGGCGGTGCGGGTCCTCAGCGCGGCCGGGTTCGACTGGGTCCTGGTCGAGACGGTCGGCGTCGGTCAGGTGGAGGTCGAGGTCGCGGGCCAGACCGACACCACCATCGTGACCGTCAACCCGGGCTGGGGTGACGCGGTCCAGGCGGCCAAGGCCGGCCTCATGGAGATCGCCGACGTGTTCGTGGTGAACAAGGCCGACCGGCCGGGCGCGTCCGAGGCCCGGCGGGACCTGGAACGCCTGCTGGACATGTCGGGGAGCGGCGCCGACACCGACGTGACGTGGCGGCCGCCCGTCTTGACCGCGGTCGCCACCACCGGCGAGGGCGTGGCCGAGGTCTGGGACGCGGTCGCCCGGCATCGAGCCCACCTGGAGGCCACCGGCGAGCTGACCGAGCGCCGGCGCCGCCGGGCAGCCGAGGAGATCACCCGGCTGGTGGCCGTGCGGCTCATGGAGCGGGCCCGGGCGACCAGCGGCGGCGACCAGGCCGCCGCCCTGGCGAACGAGGTGGCGGACGGAGCGCTCGATCCCTGGTCGGCCGCCGAGCGCCTGCTCGAGGCACCCTCGGCCTGAGCCGCTCGGCAGGAAGGGCGGGCCCCACCTGAGCCGCTCGGCAGAGAGGGCGGCCCTCCGCCTGAGCCGAAACTTCGGCAGCAGGCGCCGGAATCCGGCTGTTCCTGCCGAAATTTCGGGTTGGGGCTGGGGCTGAGACCCCGCAACCCCGGCGCTGGCCAGGTGGGTTCTAGGGTGAGCGGCATGGCTGAAGACCCGCTGGTCCACGTCGAGCACCGCGACGACGGCGTGGCCGTCATCCGGCTGGACAACCCCAAGGTCAACGCGCTGTCGGCAGCGCTGCTCGCCCAGCTCGAGGCCGCCGCCGCGGCGTTGGCCGAGGACCCGCCCGGGGCGGTGGTGGTGACGGGCGGCGACCGGATCTTCGCCGCCGGAGCCGACATCAACGAGTTCGGTGGACCCGATCGGGCCCGGGAGGTGGCGGCCAACTTCCGCCGGGCGCTGGACGCCCTGGCCGCGATCCCCCGGGTGGTGGTCGCCGCGATCGCCGGCTACGCCCTCGGCGGCGGCTGCGAGCTGGCGCTGGCCTGCGACCTGCGGGTGGCGTCGGAGCGGGCCAAGCTCGGTCAGCCCGAGATCCTGCTCGGCATCATCCCGGGTGGCGGTGGCACCCAGCGGCTGGCCCGCCTGGTGGGACCGGCTCGAGCCAAGGACCTCATCCTGACCGGCCGCCAGGTCGACGCCGACGAGGCGCTGCGCATCGGCCTGGTGGACCGGATCGTCCCCCACGAGGAGGTCAACGACCGCGCCCTCGACCTCGCAGCCGAGCTGGCACGCGGCCCCGTCGCGGCCCACGGCCTGGCCAAGCAGGCCGTCGACCAGGGCCTGGACCGTCCACTCGCTGGGGCGCTGGACCTGGAGAGCGAGCTGTTCGTGGCGGTGTCCGCCACGGAGGACGCGGCCACCGGCATCGAGTCCTTCAAGACCGACGGCCCGGGCAAGGCCACCTTCCGGGGCCGCTAGGGCGGTGTCTCGTCAGGCCCAGGCGGCCAGACCCAGGTCCGCCGGGCTGGCGAGATCGGGGTGATGGGGCACGACCCGGACGGTGAAGCCGTAGCGCCCGGCGTGATTGCAGGTGAAGGAGCCCCGGAACCGGGCGTGGTGGTCGTCGAAGGGCCCGACGAGCGTCATCGACACCACCGACCGGTCGGTCAGCTCGTCACCCTGGCCCACCGGCCCGTGCAGGAGCTGCACGTCGACGTCGTCGGGTGACAGGTCGCCCAGGGCGACCACGGCCTCCACCGAGCGCTCGATGCCCAGCTCGGCCACCGACACCTCGGCCTCCACCCGCTCCACGTGGACCGTGTGCCACACGTCGCGCACCCGCTGCTTCCAGGCCGCCAGGGCCCGGGCACCGCTCCAGCCATCGCTGCTGATCGTCGTGGCCCGGGCGGCCGTGGGCTCGTACAGCGCCTCCACGTAGTCCCGCACCATCCGTGACGCGCTGACCAGCGGACCGAGCGTGGCCAGCGATCGCTTGACCTTGCCGACCCACCGCCGCGGCACCGGGCCCTCCAGGCGCTCGTAGAACAGGGGCACCACCTGGTGCTCCAGCAGGTCGTACAACGAGCTGGCCTCGAGCTGGTCCCGGCGCTGGAGCTCGTCGAGCATCTCGGCCGACGAGATGGCCCAGCCGTTCTCGCCGTCGAACCACTCGCTCCACCAGCCGTCGAGGATCGACAGGTTGAGCCCGCCGTTGAGCGCCGACTTCATCCCCGACGTGCCGCATGCCTCCTGGGGCCGGCGCGGGTTGTTCAGCCAGACGTCGCATCCCTGGTACAGCGCCCGGGCCACCGCGATGTCGTAGTCCTCGAGGAACACGAAGCGGTGCCGCACGTCGAGGTCGGCGGAGCAGGCCACGACCTGGCGGATCATCTCCTTGCCCGCCTCGTCGGCCGGGTGGGCCTTGCCGGCGAAAACGAACTGCACCGGCCGGTCGGCGGACAGCAGCAGCGCCCGCAGCCGCTCCGGCTGGGACAGCAGCAGCGCGGCCCGCTTGTAGGTCGCGAACCGCCGGGCGAAGCCCACCGTCAGCGCGCGGGGGTCGAGGGCCTCGTCGGCCCAGGCCACGCTGGACGACGAGGCGCCCCGGGCGACCGCGCCCTCCCGCAACCGGCGGCGGACGAAGGTCACCAACCGCTCGCGCCCCTGCTCGCGGGCCCGCCAGACCTCGTCGTCGGGGGCCTCGTCGACCCGAGCCCACTGCTCGGCGTCGGCCTCGTGCCACTCGGGCCGGACGTAGCGGGTCAGGACGTCGTCGATCTCGGGGGAGGTCCAGGTGTGGGCGTGGACGCCGTTGGTGATCGAGTCGATCGGCGCCTCGTCGGTGGGCAGGTCGGGCCAGAGGTCGCCGAACATCTCCCGGCTGACCTGGCCGTGGAGCTGGGAGACCGCGTTGGACTGGCCGGCCAGCCGCAGTCCCATGACCGCCATGTTGAACCGCTCGCCCGGGGTGTCGGTCAGCCGGTGCCCGAGGTTCATGAGCTCGTCGACGCCGATGCCGACCTCGTGGCACCAGCCGCTGAAGTACTTCTCCATCAGCTCACGGGGGAAGCGGTCGATGCCCGCCGGCACCGGGGTGTGGGTGGTGAAGATGCAGCCGGCCCGCACGGCCTCGATGGCTTCGGGGTAGCTCAGTCCCTGCTCGGTCACCATCTGGCGGATGCGCTCCAGACCAAGGAAGCCGGCGTGGCCCTCGTTGGTGTGGAACACCTGGGCCTCGACGCCGATGGCTTCGAGGGCGCGCACGCCGCCGATGCCGAGGAGGATCTCCTGGCGGAGGCGGTGCTCGGTGTCGCCGCCGTAGAGACGATCGGTGACGGACCGGATGTCGTCGGGGTTCTCGTCGAGATCGGCGTCGAGGAAGTACAGCGGTACCCGGCCGACGTCGGCCCGCCAGACCTGGGCCGCCAGCGGCAGTCCGGCCAGATCGACGGTCACCCGCACTCCCTCGCAGGCGGCCAGGGCCATGACGTGGGGGTCGAGCAGGGGATAGCGCTCCTCCTGCCAGCCGTCGACGTTCAGGCTCTGGCGGAAGTAGCCGTGGCGGTACAGCAGGCCGATGCCGACCAGCGGGATGCCCATGTCGCTGCACGACTTGAGGTGGTCGCCGGCCAGGACGCCGAGGCCACCCGAGTACTGCGGGAGGGCCTCGGCGATTCCGAACTCGGGCGAGAAGTAGGCCACCAGGTTGAGGGGGCTGTCGCCCCGGGCCTGGAACCAGCGGTCGCCGCCCAGGTAGCGGTGCAGCTCGTCGCCCACCTCACCCAGGAACCGCCGGAAGCCGGCGTCGGCGGCCAAGGCGTCGAGGCGCTCCCGGCTGACCAGGCCCAGCAGCCGGACCGGATCATGGACGCTGGCGTCCCAGAGGTCGGGCTCGACCCACCGGAAGAGATCCCGCGTCTGGTCGTCCCACGACCAGCGCAGGTTGAACGCCAGCTCTTCCAGGCCTCGTAGCTCGGCCGGCAGGGACGGACGGACGGTGAAGCTGCGGAGCGCCTTCATCGTCTGCGCACCGTAGCGACCGGGAGCCGAGGCGGATACCCCTCGACGACCGGCGGGACGACCGGCGGCCGACGGGGAGCCGCCCGCCCCAGGACAGATACGGTGAAACGGTGCCTGACAGGAACCTGGACCGCATCACGATCGACCGCATCGAGCCCACGACGCCGTCACGCCGGTTCCCGATCAAGGCCGTGGTCGGCGAGCCGATCATCGTCTCGGCCGACATCTTCGCCGACGGCCGGGACGTGCTGGCGGCCCGGCTCCGGTGGCGCCGGTCGGCTGGCGCGGCGGCCCTGTGGCAGACGAGCCCGATGCGCGAGGTGGGCGACGACCGCTGGGTGGGCGAGCTGCGGGCCGACGAGGTCGGCGAGCAGGAGGTCCTGGTCGAGGCGTGGCGCGACCGGTTCGCGTCCTGGCGCCACGACATCGAGGTCAAGGTGGGGGTCGGCGAGGACGTGACGGTGGAGCTCGAGGAGGGGGCCGCGCTCCTCGAGGCCCGGGCGGCGGGTGTCGATCCACCCGGTCGGTCCCGGGTCCTCGACGCGGTCGCCGGCTTGCAGCGGGCCTCGTGCAGCGTCCAGGTGCGCTTGAACGCCGGTCTCGACGACCAGGTGGCCGCCCTGGTGGCGCCGGTCCCCGACGCTGACGTGACCGCCCTTCCGCTGCCGGGCGGCCTGTGGGTCGACCGTCCGCGAGCCGGCTCCTCCGCCTGGTACGAGCTCTTCCCCCGGTCGGAGGGTGGCCTGGCCCGGGCGGTCAAGCGGCTACCCGCGATCGCCGAGATGGGCTTCGACGTCGTCTACCTCCCGCCGATACATCCCATCGGCACCACCGCCCGCAAGGGCCGGAACAACCGCCTGACGGCGGCAGCGGGCGATCCGGGAAGCCCCTGGGCCATCGGGTCAGCCGAAGGCGGTCACACGGCCATCCACCCCGACCTGGGGACGCTGGCCGACCTCCGCCGCTTCACCAGCGAGGCCGGCGACCTCGGGCTCGAGGTCGCGCTGGACTACGCGCTCCAGTGCTCGCCCGACCACCCGTGGGTGACGGAGCATCCCGAGTGGTTCTGGCACCGTCCCGACGGGTCGATCCGCTTCGCCGAGAACCCGCCGAAGAAGTACCAGGACATCTATCCCATCAACTTCTGGCCCGAGCGCGAGCCCGACCGGGTCGCGCTGTGGGAGGCCTGCCGGGACATCGTCCTCCACTGGGCCGACCAGGGCGTCCGGATCTTCCGGGTCGACAACCCCCACACCAAGCCGATCGCCTTCTGGGCCTGGATGATCGACGAGATCCGGGCCCGGCACCCCGACGTCATCCTCCTGTCGGAGGCCTTCACCCGGCCCAAGATGATGGCCAAGCTGGCCGAGGTGGGCTTCACCCAGAGCTACACCTACTTCACCTGGCGCAACAGCGCCTGGGAGCTGCGGGAGTACGTCCAGGAGCTGGCCTACGGCCCGACCGCCCACTACCTGCGACCCAACTTCTGGACCAATACGCCCGACATCCTGGCCGGGCCGCTGCGCAACGGACCGCCGGCGGCGTTCCAGCTGCGTCTGGTCCTCGCTGCGACGCTGGTCCCCAACTACGGCATGTACAGCGGCTACGAGCTGTGCGAGAACCGGCCGTTCAGCGAGGACAACGAGGAGTACCTGGACTCGGAGAAGTACCAGATCCGGGAGCGCGACTGGGACCGCAGCGATTCGCTGGCTCCCTTCGTCACCCGCATAAACGGCATCCGCCGGCGCCACCCGGTGTTCCAGTGGCTGCGCAACATCCGGTTCCACCACAGCGCCGACGACCGGTTCCTCGTGTACTCCAAGGGCCGGGCGGGCGACCCCGACACCGGTGACGACCTGGTGCTGGTGGTCGTCAACCTCGACCCCCACGAGGCGCACGAGAGCGTCCTGGACCTCGACCTGGGCGCGCTCGGCCTGGCCCGCTGGGACCGCCATGTGCTCCACGACGAGCTGAACGACGCGACCTACACCTGGGACGGCCCCAATCCCTACATCCGCCTCGATCCCACCGTCGGACAGGTCGCTCATGTCCTTACACTGCGGGATGCGTGACGTCTCGACGGGGTAGTCAGCGTCACGTCAGGTTCGAGGCACCAAGGGTCAAGCAGCGCCACCATGGCGGGTGGTGCCCGGAACCCGCTGGGGCCCACCCTCTCTGAACTGTGACTTTCGCCACAATGACGTCCATGTGCCAGCCTTTCAGCGATGCCCTCGTCAATTGATCCCCGCGACGCGCGGTGGTTCCAGCGCGCCGTGTTCTACGAGGTCGCCGTGCGCGGCTTCTACGACTCCGACGCCGACGGGTTCGGCGATTTCAAGGGCCTGACCGAGCGGCTGGACTATCTGGAGTGGCTGGGCATCGACTGCCTCTGGCTGCTGCCCTTCTACCAGTCGCCCCTCCGCGATGGCGGCTACGACATCAGCGACTTCCTGACGGTGCTGCCGGAGTCGGGGAACCTCGACGACGTGGGCATGTTCCTGGAGGAGTCGCATCGCCGCGGCATGCGGGTCATCGCCGACATGGTGATGAACCACACCTCTGACCAGCATCCCTGGTTCCTCGAGTCCCGCCAGGACCGGACCAACCCCAAGGCCGACTGGTACGTCTGGGGCGACGATCCCGAGCGGTGGTCCGAGGCTCGGGTCATCTTCCTCGACTCCGAGCCGTCCAACTGGAGCTGGGACTCGCAGCGCGAGCAGCACTACTGGCACCGCTTCTTCCACCACCAGCCCGACCTGAACTACGACAACCCCGAGGTCGCCGACGCCATGCTCGACGTGGTGCGGTTCTGGCTGAGCCTCGGTCTGGACGGCTTCCGGCTCGACGCCGTGCCCTACCTGTTCGAGCGGGACGGCACCAACGGTGAGAACCTCCCGGAGACCCACGACTACCTGCGGTCCCTCCGCAAGACCGTCGACGCCGAGTTCCCGGGCCGGGTCCTGCTCGCCGAGGCCAACCAGTGGCCCGCCGACGTCGTCGACTACTTCGGCAACGGCGACGAGTGCCACATGTGCTTCCACTTCCCGCTGATGCCCCGCATGTTCATGGCGGTGCGGAAGGAGCAGCGGCACCCCATCACCGAGATCCTGGCCCAGACCCCGACGCTGCCCCCCGGCTGCCAGTGGGGGATCTTCCTGCGCAACCACGACGAGCTGACCCTGGAGATGGTCACCGACGAGGAGCGCGACTACATGTACACCGAGTACGCGACCGATCCCCGCATGAAGATCAACCTGGGGATCAGGCGGCGGCTGTTCCCCCTGCTGGAGAACGACGAGCGCAAGGCCGAGCTGTTCCATGCCCTGCTGTTCTCCATGCCGGGGAGCCCGGTCATGTACTACGGCGACGAGATCGGGATGGGCGACAACATCTACCTGGGCGACCGGGACGGGGTCCGCACGCCGATGCAGTGGAACCCCGACCGCAACGCCGGCTTCTCCAAGGCCGATTTCGCCCAGCTGTACCTGCCGCCGTTGATGGACCCGGTGTACGGCTACCACGCGGTCAACGTCGAGCAGCAGCGCCGCGACCCGTCGAGCTTCCTCCACTGGCTGCGGCGGCTGCTGGAGATCCGCAAGCAGCATCCGGTGCTGGCGGTGGGCGAGCTGGAGGTCCTCCACGCCGAGAACCCGTCGGTGCTGGCCTACCTGCGCCGGGCCAAGGACGACGACGGCTCCGACGACGTGGTGTTGTGCGTCAACAACCTGTCCCGGTTCCCCCAGCCCTGTGAGCTGATGATGGAGCAGCTGGCCGGGAAGGTGCCGATCGAGCTCACCGGCCGGGTGCCCTTCCCCCGCATCGGCGAGCTGCCCTACTTCGTGACCCTGGCGCCCTACGGCTTCTACTGGTTCGAGCTGATCGACCAGCCTGAAGACGAGATGGGTGGCACGCCATAGCCGGTCTGGCAGCCTCTAGAGATGACCTCCCCACTCCCACCCAGACGACTCGTGAACCAAGGCACGTGGTAGGCAGGTGGCCGTGCTGCACGACGCTGATCTCGCTGCCCAGGTCGCGCCGCTGCTAGGGGACTTCCTTCCTCGGCAGCGGTGGTTCGGCAACGACGTCGTCGGCGGTGCGCCGACGATCGCCTTCCTCGAGGTCCAGCGCAAGGACCCGCTGCTGGCCTGGCTGGTGGTCGAGGTCCAGGTCAGAGAGGGACGGACCGCGTCGTACCAGATCGTGATCGGAGGCCGTCCGGTCGGCTCGGGCCACAGCTTCCTGCAAGGCAAGGAGCGGGTGACGCTGGGGCAGGTCGACGGGCTGGTCATCTACGACGCGCTGGTCGACCCCGAGCTGGCGCTCGACGTCCTGGCGGCCGTCGCACCGACCGAATCCGTCGATGTGGCTCGGCCGTTGCTCGTCGAGCAGTCCAACACCTCCGTGGTCTACGACGAGCGGCTGATCCTCAAGTTCTTCCGCCGGCTGCATCCCGAGCCGAACCCGGACGTCGAGATCAACCGGGCGCTCAACGAGCGGGGCTTCCCCCACGCCGTTCCCCAACGTGCCGAGCTGGGCCGGGACGGCGTCGATCTGGCCGTGGTGCGCGACTACCTCCTGGGCGCCAGCGACGCCTGGCACCTGGCGCAGACCTCGCTGCGCGATCTGCTCAACAGCCGCCTCCCCCCGGGCGAGGCCGGCGGGGACTTCGGTCCCGAGGCCGCGACGCTCGGCGAGGTGGTCGGGACGCTGCACGTCGAGCTGGCCGCGGTGTACGGAACGACGCCTGGCCGACCCGACGACTGGCTCGAGCTGATGACGGTCCTGCTGGCCCGCAACCGCGACGGCGTGCCCGAAGCCGACCGCGTCGAGCGGGCGCTGCACCAGCTGGTAGAGGTGGACGATCCCGGCTCGGCCATGCGGATCCACGGCGACCTGCACCTCGGACAGCTGCTACGGGCCGACAGCGGCTGGTACGTCCTGGACTTCGAGGGTGAGCCAGCCCGGCCGGTGTCCGAACGGATCCGCCCGGCCTCGCCGCTGCGGGACGTCGCCGGGATGATCCGCTCCTTCCACTACGCCGCCGAGGTCGCGCTCGCCGACCGGGGCCGTGACACGGGTCCGGAGCTGCGCGAGCTGGCCGCCGAGTGGGAGGCCCGGGCGAGCGAGGCCTTCTGGCGGGGTTACCTCTCGGTCGCCGGGGCGGTCGCTCTGCTGCCGGCCGACGACCGGACCCGGCAGTCGCTGCTGGCCGCGTTCGAGCTGGACAAGGCGGTCTACGAGATCGGCTACGAGCTCGACCACCGGCCGAGCTGGGCCGAGATCCCGATCGGCGCGGTCCACCGGATCCTCGGTCGCTTCCCCGGCGTCGGCTCCACCACCGGCGATCCCGGAGGCATGGGCAGTCCCGGCGCCCCCGGCCGCTAGCCGTGGCCGGGGAGAGCGCGGTGCGGGCGCAGCCCGATCCGAAGCTCAGACGGGCGCTCGACGCGCTGGAGCGGGGTCGGCACACCGATCCCCACGCCGTGCTCGGCGTGCACCACGACCGGCGGGGACACGTGGTGCGGGCCTGGTGGCCGCAGGCGTCGGCCGCCCGCTTCGGGGAAGAGCCGATGCGGCGGATCCATCGGGCGGGCGTGTTCGAGCACCGGCTCCCCGCGGGCGACGCGCCGCCGGCACCCGGCTACGCGGTCACCTTCGCGGTCGGTGACCGCGAGGTTGCCTCCGTCGAACCGTGGTCCTTCTGGCCCACCCTCGGTCCGGTGGACCTGCACCTGATCGGCGAGGGACGCCACGAGCACCTGTGGCAGGCGCTCGGGGCCCACGTCCGGGAACACCAGGGCGTGGAGGGGACCGCGTTCGCCGTCTGGGCGCCGCGAGCACGGGCGGTGCGGGTGGTCGGGGACTGGAACGAGTGGGACGGCCGGCGCCACCCGATGCGGAACCTCGGGGCGGCCGGGGTGTGGGAGCTGTTCGTGCCGGGCGTGGGGACCGGCGCCCGCTACAAGTACGAGATCCTCGGTGCGGACGGGGTGACACGGCTGAAGGCCGACCCGCTGGCCTTCGCCGCCGAGCGACCGCCCGCCACGGCGAGCGTGGTGTTCCGCTCCGACCACCGGTGGAGCGACGGGGATCGGGCCTGGTTGGAGCGCCGGGCCGCGGGAGACCCGATCGACGAGCGGATCGCGGTGTACGAGGTCCACCTGGGGTCCTGGCGTCGGCGCGTGCAGGACGCCGCGGCCGACGGTGGCAACGGCGGCCTGCCGGAGGGCGTCGAGCACGGCGCCTACCTCGACTACCGCGAGCTCGCCCGGCAGCTGGCCGACCACGTGTCCGATCTCGGGTTCACCCACGTCGAGCTGCTCCCGCCGACCGAGCACCCCTACGACCCCTCGTGGGGCTACCAGGTGTCGAGCTACTTCGCGCCGACGGCCCGCTTCGGCGATCCGGACGACTTCCGGGCCTTCGTCGACCACCTGCACCAGCGGGGGATCGGGATCCTCGTCGACTTCGTGCCCGCCCACTTCCCCAAGGACGACTGGGCCCTGGCCCGGTTCGACGGCACCGCGCTGTACGAGCACGAGGACCCCCGTCAGGGCGAGCACCCGGACTGGGGCACGCTGGTGTTCAACTTCGGCCGCAACGAGGTGCGGAACTTCCTGGTGGCAGCGGCTCGCTACTGGCTGGACGAGCTGCACGTCGACGGCCTCCGGGTCGATGCCGTGGCGTCGATGCTGTACCTCGACTACTCGCGCCGGGACGGCGAGTGGCTGCCGAACGTCCACGGCGGGCGCGAGAACCTCGACGCGATCTCGCTGCTCCAGGAGATGAACACGCTGGTCCACCGGGATCATCCGGGGGTGCTGACGGTGGCCGAGGAATCGACGGCGTGGGACGGCGTCTCCCGCCCCGTGCACCTCGGCGGCCTGGGGTTCTCGCAGAAGTGGAACATGGGTTGGATGCACGACACCCTGGCGTACTTCGGCCAGGATCCGGTGCACCGGCGCTGGCACCACCACCTCCTGACCTTCGGCCTGATCTACGCCTGGACCGAGAACTTCGTGCTGCCGCTGAGCCACGACGAGGTGGTGCACGGCAAGGCGTCGTTGGTCGGCAAGATGCCGGGCGACCGGTGGCAGAAACTGGCCAACCTGCGGGCGCTGTACGGATGGATGTGGGCGCATCCGGGCAAGCAGCTGCTGTTCATGGGGGCCGAGCTGGCCCAGGAGCGGGAGTGGAGCCATGACCGCTCGCTCGACTGGCACCTGCTCGAGGACCCGTCGCACGCCGGGGTCCGCGATCTGGTGCGTGAGCTCAACCGCGTCGCTACGGCCCATCCGGCCCTGTGGTCCCGGGACACCGGCTCCGATGGCTTCGGGTGGATCGACGCCGAGGACGCCGACCACTCGGTCGTCGCGTTCCTCCGGCGGGCCACCAGCCCGGCCGACCCGGACGGTGAGGGCGGCGAGGCGGGCGGGGTGGTGGTCTGCGCCGCCAACCTGACGCCGGTGCCCCGCCACGGCTACCGCGTCGGCCTCCCGGCCAGCGGACGGTGGGTCGACATCCTCAACACCGACGAGGAGCGCTGGGGTGGCAGTGGGGTCACCCAGACCGAGGTCCACACCGACGGAACGGCCTGGCACGGCCAACCCGACTCGGCCGTCCTCACCCTGCCGCCGCTCGCGGTCCGCTGGCTCGTCCCTGCGCCCTGACCCCGTCCGCTGACGGGAGCGGGCGGACGGAGGCGACGACATCGCATTCGTGCCGTCGTGCCAGGTGATGGTAGGCAGGCAGGGCCGTGATCTATGACGTCGCCCCCGAGCCGCGCCCCGAGGAGCCCGCGCCGCCCGAGCCCCTGATGTCGCGCACGTTCGCGCTCACGATGCTGGCGGCCTTCGCCTACTTCCTGTTGGTGGGGGCCATGATCCCGGTCGTCCCCCGCTACGTGAAGCACGAGCTCGGCGGCAACGGCCTGGACGTCGGCCTCGCGGTGGGCGCCTTCGCCGTCTCGGCGGCACTGCTGCGCCCCTGGATCGGCCGGATGGGCGACATCTACGGCCGGCGCGTCCTGGTCATGGGCGGCGGCGCCATCGCTGGTGCGTCGTTGCTCCTCTACACCTGGGCCAGCGCTCTGCCCCTGCTGATCGGGGCCCGCCTCCTCACCGGCATCGGGGAGGCCGCCTTCTTCACCGGCGTGATGACCGCCAACCAGGACCTGGCGCCCGACCACCGCCGCGGCGAGGCGACCTCCTACTTCTCCGTGTCGGTCTACGGCGGGCTGGCGGCCGGGCCGGCGATCGGCGAGGCCCTGCTCCGGGCGACCAGCTTCACCACCGTCTTCGTGGTCTTCGGACTGTGCGGGCTCCTGGCCTCCCTGCTCGGCTTGGGCACGCCCGTGGGCAGCAAGGTCCCCCGGGACCAGCTTCCGGACCGGGGCATCCTGCACCGGTCCGCCGTCGGGCCGGGGGTCATCCTGGCGCTGGGGCTGGTGCCGCTGGTGGCCTTCGGCGCCTTCCTCCCCTTGTACGGCGACCAGGTCGGGATGGACGACGTCGGCCCGGTCTTCGCGGTCTACGCCGGGCTGATCCTCACCATCCGCATCGTGGCGGCCCGGGTGCCGGATGCCGTGGGGTGGCGACGCACCTCTGCGGCGGCGCTGACCGGTGCCACGATCGGGATGATGATCCTGGGGCTCTGGCAGTCGGCGGCGGCGGTCTGGCTGGGAGCGGTGATCCTGGCCCTGGGCATGTCGCTGCTCTACCCCGCGCTGTTCAGCGCCGTGATGGGCGTGACCCCCGAGACCGAGCGCAGCCACGCCGTCGGGACGTTCACCCTGTTCTTCGACCTGTCGTCCGGCCTCGGCGCGGCGCTGGTCGGGGCGGTGGTGTCGGTCACCAACGAGCGGGTGGGCTTCGTGACGGCCGGCGCGTGCGCCGCCATCGGTCTGGTCGCCCTGAGCCTCCTGTGGCACCGCGTCGGCGCTCGCCGCACGGCCGGGGAGCGGGCCGGACACCCGGCGCCGGGCGTCGGACCCGTCGATCCCGGCATCGAGCCCGCCGCCGCCGACGCGTCCTGATCCTCAGCGCCGCACCTAGCCTGGATCGATCATGCCTGGCGTCGCCTTCGTCCTTCACGGGCACTTCTACCAACCGCCCCGGGAGAACCCGTGGACCGAGGTCGTGCCGCGGGAGATCTCGGCCGGCCCGTACCACGACTGGAACGAGCGCATCACCGCGGAGTGCTACCGACCCAACGGCTGGGCTCGCATCCTCGACGAGGCCGGACGGGTGGTCGCCATCGTCGACAACTACGAGCACCTGTCGTTCAACGTCGGGCCGACGCTGCTCTCGTGGCTGGAGACCCAGGCTCCCGAGACCTACGAGCGCATCCTCAGCGCCGACCGCCGGACCGGGCGTGCCCTGGCCCAGGCCTACGGGCACCCCATCCTGCCCCTGTGCAACGACCGTGACCTGCGGACCCAGATCCGGTGGGGGCAGGCCGACTTCCGGCACCGCTTCGGTCGGGAGCCGGAGGGGATGTGGCTCCCCGAGACCGCGGTCGACGACCGGGTGCTGGCCGCGCTCGCGGAGGAGGGGGTGCGGTTCACGATCCTCGCGCCCTCCCAGATCGCCTCCGTCCGCCCGCTCAGCGGTGGCGACTGGCGGCAGGTCGACGCCTCCGGCCTCGACACCCGCCGGGCCCATCGCTGGCAGCACCCCGACCGCCCCGACCTCGGGGTGGACCTCGTGGTCTACGACGGCGACATCTCCCATGACGTGGCCTTCGGCGGTTTCCCCAGCCAGGTGGTGGTGGACCGCATCGTGCAGCGGGCCCGCGGCAGCGCGAGCAGCATCGGCCATGACGAGGCCGACGGCCTGGTCGCGGTGGCCTGCGACGGTGAGACCTTCGGCCATCACCACCACTTCGCCGACCGGGGTGTGGCCTACGCGCTGACCATCGAGGCCGGCCGGCGTGGCGTGGAGGTCCCCCGGCTGGCCGATTGGCTCGCGGCGCATCGTCCCGACCACGAGGCCCAGGTCCGCATGTCCGCCTGGTCCTGCGCCCACGGCGTCGGCCGCTGGATGGAGGACTGCGGCTGCCACACCGGCGGCGAGCCCGGCTGGAACCAGCGGTGGCGGGCTCCGCTGCGCGGGGCGCTGGACCTCCTCCGGGACCGGGCCGCCGAGGTCTTCGAGCGGCGTGGTCGAGCGGTCCTGCGTGATCCGTGGGCCGCCCGCGACGCCTACGTCGACGTCCTCCTCGGCGGGGTCAAGCTGGACGAGTTCGTCGGCCAGTGGGTCATCGGCGACGACTTGATGCAGGCCCAGGTCGAGGCCCTCACGCTGCTCGAGAGCCAGCGCCACGCGCTGCTCATGTACACCTCGTGCGGCTGGTTCTTCAACGACCTCGCCGGGCTCGAGACGCTGCAGATCCTGCGCTACGCCGCCCGTTGCATGGACCTGCTGGAGGAGCTGGACGAGCCCTCGGCCCGCGACGCCTTCCTGGACCGGCTGGCCGAGGCCTCCTCCAACCGCCCCAGCGAGGGTGACGGCCGGGCCATCTGGGAGCGGCGGGTCGCACCGGCGCGGGCCGACGGTGGCCGGGTGGCGGCCCACCTCGCGCTGGTCGAGCTCCTGGCCGCCCGGGACGGGGGAGTCACCGAGCTCGGCGGCTACTTCGTCGAGCGCGAGATCGAGGACGCGGTGGACCGGGGTGGCGTGGCCGTGTGCGCGGCGCGGGTGACCCTGGCCCACCGCCGCACCCGGCGCCGCACGACCTGGGCCTACGGTGCCGTTCACCTCGGCGGCCTCGAGGTGTTCGGGGCGGTCCGGCCCGCCTCGCTGGATCCAGCCGTCGACGAGGCCGCCGTCCGTGAGCTGGCCGAGGCCACCCGCCGGGGCGAGCGGATCACCACCCTGCTCCGCCTGGTCGTCGACCGCTTCGGGCCCCGGGAGTTCGGCCTGGAGAGCGCGCTGCCTGGGGTCGGCGACGACCTGCTGCGCAGCACAGCCGCTGGCCTGGCCGACCGGTTCGTCGCCGCCTACGACGAGCTCCGCACCGACTACCACGACACCCTGGTGGCCCTGGCCGTCGCGGGGACGACGCTACCGGCCGAGCTCCGCGGTCCGGTCGAGCTGGCGCTGGCCCGCCGGCTGGAGACCGAGCTGGCCGACGCCGGCGGGGCGACCGACCCGGCCGCCTACCGGGCCGTGGAGGCCGTCGCCCGGGAAGCGCGGGAGGAGGGCGTGCAGCTCTCGTCTCCCCGGGCGGGCGAGGTGCTGGCCCGGCTGCTGGTCGGCGCGGTGGACGAGGCTGCGTCGGCCGTGGCCCCGGAGGCCGTCGACGCTGCCGTGGGGATGGTGGAACTGGCCCTCGAGCTGGGGGTCCCGGTCGACATGGGCGTCGCCCAGCAGCACATCTACGACGCGATCAACCGCGCGGAGCTGACGGACCCCGAGCGGGACCGGCTGCGGCCCCTGGGCCGGGCCCTCGGCCTGGCGGTCTGACCCCGCGACGGCCGCGATCCCGCGGATCCAGCGGATACCGGTCCCCCGGACGGCGGGTAGCGTGAGCGCTCTGTGGCGACGACCGACATCCAGACCTGCTACCGGCATCCCGACCGCAAGGCAGGTGTCCGGTGCCAGCGCTGCGAGCGTCCCATCTGCCCGGACTGCATGCACCAGGCGTCGGTCGGGTTCCACTGTCCCGAGTGCGCCAAGCGCGGGCGGCAGCGGGTCTACACCGCGAGGGCCCTGGCCACGACGCGGCCGGTCGTCACCCTGGTCCTGGTCGCGATCAACGCCGTCGTCTACCTGCTCGAGCTGACGGTCGAGGCGAAGCCACCCATCCCCCTGGGCCTCCGCGGGGTCGCCGACCTCGGCGAGGCGGCCGTCCAGGGTGTGCTCTACGGCCCGGCCGTGGCGGCCGGTGACTGGTGGCGCCCGATCACCGCCGGCTTCCTCCACGCCAGCCCGATCCACATCGGGTTGAACATGTTCATCCTGTGGCAGCTGGGCATCCTGCTCGAGGTCCCGCTCGGCCGGATCAACTACCTCGTCCTCTACTTCATGGCCCTTCTGGGCGGCTCCGCGCTGGTGCTCGGCCTCCACCCCGACACACCGACCCTCGGAGCCTCGGGCGCCGTCTTCGGGTTGATGGGAGCGGCGTTCGTCGGCCTGCGGTCGCGCGGCATCGATCCCTTCAGCACATCGATCGGGCCGCTGATCGTCATCAACCTCGTCTTCACCTTCGTGGCGTCGAGCTTCGTGTCGGTCGGCGGGCACCTGGGTGGATTGATCGCGGGCGCGGCCGGTGGCTGGCTGCTGTTCGAGCTCGCTCCCCGGCTCCGCAACGGCAAGGTCGTCGCGCCGGCCATCTGCGCCGGCGCGACCGTGGCTCTGTTCCTGGCCTGCCTCTACATCGCCAACAACCCCCTATGACCGCGCGGACCAGGTGAGCTGACCCATGTGCAGCGCGCCAGTGGCCACGGCCCGGTACGTCGCGGTGGTGGGTGGCTACGAGGCCGAGGCGGCCGAGCTCGGGCTGGCCGAGGAGGTGGGGCGGCTCCTGGCCCAGCGGGGTTGCGTGGTCGTGACCGGCGGCCGGCGGGGGATCGCCGAGGCCGCGAGCCGAGGTGCGGTCCTGGCCGGAGGGACCACCGTCGGGATCCTGCCCGGGACCCGACGCGACGAGGCCAACCCCTACGTCACGGTCGCCGTCCCGACGGGCCTGGGCGAGACCCGCAACGCCCTCGTCGTCATGGGCGCCGACGCTGTCATCGCCCTCCCGGGCCAGTACGGCACGCTGTCGGAGGTCGCGCACGCCCTGCTGGCCCAGACGCCGGTCATCGGCCTGGGTGACGGCTGGTCGATCAGCGGTGTGATCCCGGTGAAGACTCCAGCGGAGGCCGTGGACCTCGCTCTCGGTGGTCGTTAGCGGCTGCCGGCCGCCGTCACGCTCAGCGTTCGATGACCAGGATCCGGGCGCTCGCGAACGACCCGATGCCGATGTGCTGACCCTCGATCTCGATGGTCGTGGTGCCGTCGGGCGACGTCGCGGTCACCTTCCCGGCGCGGCCCGGCTGCACCGAGGCGTCCTCGAGGAACTCCAGCAGGCCCGGCGTGAACTCGAGCTCCTCGGGGATCCGGGTCACGGTGAAGGGCGATCCGACCGACAGATCGGCCAGTGCCACGGTGTCCGGTGCGAGGTAGCTGGAGCCAGGGATCGGGTTGCCGTGGGGGCACGTCGTCGGGTTGTCGAGGACCCGATTGATGGCCCTCTCGACCGGCTCGGAGATCACGTGCTCCCACTTGCCGGCCTCCAGGTGGGCATCGGCCCAGGGTAAGCCCAGTATGTCGGTCAGCAGCCGCTCGGCCAGGCGGTGCCTCCGCACTACCTGCTCCGCGAGATCGCGCCCGTCGTGGGTGAGGTTGATGGTGCTGCCGTCGAGCGCGACGAACCCTTCGGTCTGCATCCGCTTGATCATCTCGGACACCGCGGGCCGCGACACGTTGAGCCGTTCGGCCACCCGGGCCTGGATGACTTCGACCTCGTCCTCCTTGAGCTCCCAGATCGCTTCGCAGTACTCCTCGAAGGCAGGATGGAACTCTCGGGACTGGTACTCACCCACGTTGTAAGCCTAGGCCCGCCTGGAAGATCTTGCCGGGGGCGCTCCCGCGCCGCCAGTCTCACTCTCCGTACAAATTTCACCTCTATCTTGGTTTCGCGCCGGAGGGGGTGGGGTACCGTGCGTGCTAACAGCCGGTGGGGGTGGGGTGCCTGTCCGCCCGCCCGCCCCGCCTCCGCTGGTTGTCCGCGACGGGGCCCGATGGCCCCGTCGCCCGCGTCTGGGGCACTCCTGGTCGGGCTGAGATGCCGCGGGTACTCGCCTGCCCACGTCTGAACCCTGACACCGGCTGTCAAGGTCCGTCGATAGCTTGACTGGCATGGCCCTGTCGCTGTTCTCGCCGGCCGTCCGTGCCTGGTTCGAGGCCAGCTTCAGCGCACCCACACCGGCCCAGGTCCAAGGCTGGCCGGTCATCGCCCGAGGCGAGCACACGCTGATCCTCGCTCCGACCGGATCGGGCAAGACGCTGGCGGCCTTCCTCTGGGGCATCGACCGGTTGGGCTCGCCGGAGCCCGCCAGTGGTGCCGCCGCCGGCGGCGGTGCGGAGGACGGGCAGACCCGGATCGTCTACGTCTCGCCCCTCCGGGCGCTGGCCGTCGACGTCGAGAAGAACCTCCAGACCCCGCTGGCCGGGATCGCTCGGGAGGCCGAGCGCCTGGGCCTTGCCTTCCGTCCGCCGAGCGTCGGGCTGCGCACGGGCGATACACCGGCCGACGAACGCCGGCAGCTGGTGCGGCATCCGCCGGACATCCTGGTCACCACCCCCGAGTCGCTGTACCTGATGCTCACGTCGCGGGCCCGGGAGACGCTGCGCGACGTCGAGGCGGTCATCGTCGACGAGATCCACTCGCTGGTCCCGACCAAGCGGGGCGCCCACCTGGCCCTGACGCTGGAGCGGCTCGAAGCCTGGGTCGGTCGTCCGGTCCAGCGCGTCGGCCTGTC
>Ga0209382_10002058_pt1 | contig 30232 bp, 40 predicted proteins | sample SoiMetdeltSBSDD5_FD_187599 | JGI IMG/M metagenome (GOLD analysis project Ga0209382, IMG submission 187599) | Bulk soil microbial communities from a Populus tree surrounding site in Tennessee, USA - Soil MetaG P. deltoides SBSDD5 (SPAdes) (version 2) | ecosystem: Environmental > Terrestrial >...
TCGATCGATCCCCCGCCACGCGCAACGATGATGAGGTCGGGACGCGGCGTCATAGAGGCAAAGCCGCGAATCGCGGCGGCAACCTTATCGGCGGCGCCCTCGCCCTGGACCGGCACCGGCCAGAGGATGACATGGGTCGGGCAGCGATCCTCCAGGCGATGCAATATGTCGCGAATGACGGCACCCGTCGGCGAGGTCACCACGCCGATGACACGCGGCAGGTAAGGCAGCTTGCGCTTCCTCGTGTCATCGAACAGCCCCTCGGCAGCCAGTGTGCGGCGGCGCTTGTCGAGCAGGGCCATCAATGCGCCCTCGCCGGCCAGCTCCAACCGGTTGACGACGATCTGATATTTGGACCGCCCAGCGTAGGTGGTGAGCTTGCCGGTGGCGATGACTTCCGCACCGTCCTCCGGGCGGAAGGCAAGGCCGGCCGCCTGCCCTTTCCAGATCACCGCATCGATGCAGGCACCCTCATCTTTCAGGGTGAAATAGCAATGGCCCGACGCATGGCGCTTCCAGCCCGAAATCTCCCCGCGAACCCTGACCAGGCCGAAGGCGGATTCGATGGTCCGCTTGAGCGCTCCGGATAGCTCGCTAACGGACAGCGCAGGCGCGTTGTCGCCGCTCGCCTGCTCCGCTAGGAGGCGGTTGTCGTCGAGGTCATCGGGTAGAGGCATGAACATCCTGTTGCTGGGTTCGGGCGGGCGCGAAGATGCGCTGGCATGGCGGTTGAAGCAATCGCCAAGCTGCAGCGCGCTGGTCGCAGCTCCAGGCAATCCCGGCATCGCCCGCTGGGCGGAGTGCGTGGCGATCGACCCTTGCGATCCGCAAGCGGTCGTGGCTCTGGCGAAGGAGCGCGCGATCGACCTGATTATAGTCGGCCCCGAAGCGCCGCTGGTCGCCGGCGTTGCCGACGCGGCCCGTGCCGCCGGAATTGCCACCTTCGGCCCCAGCGCCGCGGCTGCGCAGCTTGAAGGCTCGAAGGGCTTCACGAAGGACCTTTGCGCCCGGGCCGGCATTCCCACCGCCGACTACATCCGGGTAGAAACCGAGCCGGCGGCATTGGCTGCACTCGACCGTTTCTCAATTCCCGCCGTCATCAAGGCCGACGGCCTCGCCGCGGGAAAGGGCGTAACCGTCGCCATGAGCCGCGAGGAAGCGGAAGACGCGATCCGTGCCGCCGGCGACGGACCGATGGTGATCGAGGAGTTCCTGGAAGGCGAGGAAGCCAGCCTGTTCGCACTAGTCGATGGATCCCGCGCGGTCGCCCTGGCCTCGGCACAGGACCACAAGCGTGTCGGCGAAGGTGATATGGGTCCCAATACCGGCGGCATGGGAGCCTATTCCCCCGCCCCTGTGCTGACCGCCGAATTGGAAGCGCGGGCGATGCGTGAGATCGTCGAACCCACTGCAAGGGCGATGGAGGAAGCCGGAACACCATTCAGCGGCGTGCTCTATGCCGGCCTCATGCTGACCGCTGACGGCCCCAAGCTGATCGAGTATAATGTTCGCTTCGGCGACCCCGAGTGCGAAGCGATCATGCCGCGGATCGAAGGGGATTTCGCCGCGCTGCTCTACGCCGTCGCGACCGGCGCCGATTTTGAGGCGCCCCGCCTTTCTGGCGACGCAACCATGACGGTGATCGTCGCCGCGAAAGGTTATCCCGGCACGCCGGCCAAGGGCGGCGCCATCCGAGGGCTGGCGGCGGCTGAACAGGTGACCGGTGCGATTGTTTTTCAGGCTGGTACAGCGATGAAGGCTGGGCAGCTGGTGGCCAGCGGCGGGCGGGTACTGGCAGCGACCGCCCAGGGCCGATCGCTGGGCGAGGCTCGCGACCGGGCATATCGCGCGGTCGATGCGATCGATTTCGCCGACGGTTTCCATCGACGCGACATCGGGTGGCGCGAGTTGGAGCGGGCGTCATGAGCAGGCTGACCATTGTGCTGGTCGGCATGGCGGCGTCGATCGGCTTCACCGCGCTGTGGCATGGCCCGCTAGGCGCGGGGGAGCGCCTTGCTGCCGAGGCCGAGGCGAGCGCCCGTCGAACGCTCGACCACTATGAGTTGCCGATGATCCAGGCGAAGATGCAGCGCGGCCCGCTGTCGCGCCGGCTGGTCCTGTCCGGCCCGGCCGACGATTTCCAGCGCAGTGAACTGGTCCGCATCCTCGATGAAACGCCGGGCGTGCTCGAGGTTCGATGGAACCCGGCTTCACTCCCCCAAGAACATAGGGCCGGACGATGATCCCTTTGGCGATCGAGGCGCAATTGCTCGGCCTTACCGGCTTCGCCGTCGGCACGTTGATCGGCTATATTGTTGAGCTGAGGCGCCGGGCCAACCGGTGGAAAAAGAGGATCTAAGCGCACATGGAATTCTTCCAAATCTATTGGCCCGTTTTCCTGGTCGGCCTGATAATCGGGCTGATCGTCATCACTCTCTATTTCCGGCCGAGGCAAAATGTCCGGCTAACCGACATGACGCCAACCCGGCCGCACATGACCGACGCTGCCAAGTCTGGCGGCGAAGGCAAGCGGATCACCGATGAAGCCGCGGCGGCGGCAAGTGACGTGGCAGGCCAGATGCTCAATGCGAAGGTCCACCAGGAATTGCCCGGTGCTTCCGGGCCGCCCGACGACCTAGTCAAGCTGAAGGGCGTCGGGCCCAAGCTGGCCGGCATCCTTAATGAGCGCGGCATCACCCGCTTCGAACAGATCGCCAAACTGTCGCAGGGCCAGATTGAGACTCTCGATGCGTCGCTCGGTGCATTCCGAGGGCGGTTCGTACGTGATCGAATCCAGGAGCAGGCGGACTATCTCGCTCGCGGCGACATTGACGGATACGAGGTGAAGTTCGGAAGGCTCTAGGCGGACGGCACCTCGCTCTCCCCCTGTTCGGACCGTTTCCGCCTCGGCCGGCTGACCAGCAGCTTGTCAATCTTACGTCCGTCCATGTCGACGACCTCGAAGCGGTAGCCGTCAAATTTGAATACGTCTCCCGTTTCCGGGATCTGCTTGAGCACCGACAGCGCAAATCCGGCGACGGTCGCATAATCGCGCTCATTGGGCATATTGACGCCGATCCGATCGCCCAAGAGATCGGCATTGGCCGATCCGGATACCAGCCAGCTGCCATCCTCCCGCTCGACACATGGAGGTTCTTCGCCCTCCTCGATGTCATGGGCAAAGGCGCCCGCCAACGCGCTCAGGATCGAGCCCGGCGTGACAATCCCGTCGAGATGGCCATATTCGTCGTGGACCAGCGCAAGTGGCACCTCTGCCGAACGAAGCACGGCAAGCGCGTCCATCGCATCCATGAGGTCGGGGATGATCGGCGCCTTGCGGGTGAGCGCCCGCAGATCGATCGGCTGCCCATCAAGCAGTGCTGTTAGCATGTCGCGGGTGGCGATGACCCCGACGATATTATCGACAGAGCCGTCCGCCACCGGAATCCGGCTGTGCGTCGTTTCGGCCAGCGCGGCGCGGATTTCATCGGGGGTGCAGCCGATATCGACCCAGTCGATTTCTGTCCGCGGCGTCATCACTTCGCGAACCGGCCGGTCGGCCAGGCGGACGATACCGGAAATGATCGCGCGCTCGCTTTCTTCCAGTACGCCGGCCGTTTGGGCCTCGGCAACGACCAGGTGGAGCTCTTCAGCGGTCACCACATTTTTGGTTTCCCGGTTGAGTCCGACAAGGCGGAAAATCGCCGCACTGGTCTGGTCGAGCAGCCAAACGAACGGCGCAGTCAGCTTGGAAAGCCAGCCCATCGGCCGGGCAACGATGGCGGCAATCGCTTCCGGATTGCGGAGCGCGAACTGCTTTGGGACCAATTCTCCTATGACGAGCGATGCAAAGGTTGTGATGACAATCACAATGCCGAAGCCAACAGTCTGGGCCGTTCCAGGATCGAGGCCAAGCAGCGCCAGCCGTTGCCCGACCGGTTGCCCCAGGCTGGCGCCCGAATAGGCACCGGCGAGGATACCGATCAGCGTTATGCCAATTTGCACGGTGGACAGGAAACGGCCCGGTTCCGCCGCGAGGTCCAGGGCGTGCCGCGCGCCGCGCGAACCGGACTTGGCCATCGCTTTAAGGCGTGCTTCTCGCGCGGAGACGATCGCCAGCTCGCTCATCGACAGCAGGCCGTTCAGCGCAATCAGCGCGAGAATCAGGACCAAATCGAGCCAGGGGAAGGGAAGGAGCGCGTCGCTCATGATGATACGACTGAATCCATGCCGTCAAACTGCCCTTTGGGCAAGCGGGCAGGAAATTGGCCGGTCGCGCGCAATCAGCGGGAATCGCGGCGAACGGCGAAGAATTGGCGCAGCTGGGCCGCGGCCTCCTCCTCTCCGATTCCGCCCAATACATCCGGCCGGTGATGGCAAGTCGGCTGCGAGAAGAAGCGCGGGCCGTTGACCACGCCGCCGCCCTTGGGGTCCTCGGCACCGAACCGTACCGCATCGATGCGGGAAAGTGCGATGGCCGCAGCGCACATGGCGCAAGGCTCGAGAGTCACCCACAGGGTACAGCCATCGAGCCTTGGCTGCGCCAGGCGCGTCGCGGCGTGGCGGATGGCGACCATTTCGGCATGGGCCGTGGGATCGAGATTGCCGCGCATGGCGTTTCGCGCCTCGGCAATGATTTCGTCGCCCATGGTAATCACCGCGCCGACGGGCACTTCACCCGCCTCGGCCGCCACATGGGCGAGGTCAAGCGCTCGACGCATCGGCGGAGGGAGAGGAAAGGCCATGACGGGCCGACCGCTAGCCGGATCGGACGCGGCTGTCATGCCTGCCGGGCGAGCAAGGAGAATGTCAGTTGGCGTTGCCCTGCGTCTCCTTGGCTGGCCGGACCTCAACCTTGGGAACCGCCACCCTTGCCTGGTCGCGCTTTATCTCAACCTTCGGAACGGAGACATTGGCTTCGCCGGTGCCGACTTCGACCGAACCGGTTTGCACCTCAAATGCCGGGGACTGACCACCCTTGGCGCGAATCGCGCCGTCGGCCGCTTCAATGCTGGGAGCCCTGGCTTCGCGGGTCTGCGAAATGTCGATATAGCCGGTTGCAATTGCCGCGATCAATGCGACCACCGCCACGATGAGAATAAGGAAGATGCCACGCATCACGACGCTCCCTGCTGCCTGTGTTGGCTGGTGAACGCTCCGCCCTTCGGGATTGTTGCCGACGCCAAGGTTGACGGACGGCCGTCCCCCTAGTATCGGGCGGCGCTTTCCGGGCGCTTTTACGTGCCCCTTTCAGATTAGGATGTGACCGATGTCGCGGGTTTGCGAGCTGACCGGCAAGGGCCGGCAGGTGGGCAACAATGTTTCCCACGCCAATAACAAGACCAAGCGGACGTTCCTGCCGAACCTGCAGAACGTGACGCTGATCTCGGAATCGCTGGAGCGTAGCATTAAGCTGCGCGTGTCGACGCACGGCCTTCGTTCGGTCGAGCATGTGGGCGGCCTCGACAACTGGCTGACCAAGACCAGCGAGGACAAGCTCTCGCCGCGCGTCGCTAAGCTCAAGCGCGAGATCGCCAAGAAGACCAAGTCGGCCACCGCCTAAGGCTTCTTGCGGTTCGGTATCTTCGAAGGCCCGGCGCTCGTCGCCGGGCTTTTGTTGTGTCTGGGAGGTGGCATATAATCGAGCGCGACCAATAGGGTCCGCGCCATGATTCGGTGACCGTCGTCGGTTATCAGCCAAAAGCGCAGACCGCCGCCGGGCCGCGATTCGATTGCCATCCCTTCATAATTGTCGAATTGGCCCTTGGGCACGGCCCAGGCTGGCCCGCTGCGATAGCCAGCCTCGGTTTTGAACAGGGGTGCGATCGATTGCGTGATGCCATTCAACCCCTTGGATCGGAGCAGCAGCCAAGCGCTGCCATCGGGAGCACGGGCCGCCTCGGCCACGTCTGCGCCAGCGTACAGTGCCAATCGTTCAATATTTCCAATACCCACCCGCATCGCATCCCGGCCGTTCTCCGCCGTGACAATCAGATGATCCCCTTCCGCAATCAGCCCTTCAGCGCCGCGATTGTCCCACCAGTCCGCGCGCTGCAGGTCGATGTGATCGAGCGCGCGTCCGAAGTCAGGACCGTAGAGCCAGAGTGAATGTACTTGCTCGAAGCCGACCCACCACCCGCGTCCACGGGGGTCGGCGGCAAGTGATTCCGCATCGCGGGCCCATTTCCTTCCCCACGGGCCGGGCCCGTCGCGAAGGTCCGCCACCGATGCACGGGGGTGTGGCGCGTTCGGAGAATCGAACCTGGCGACTGCGCCGCGATCGCTGACTGCGAGGAAGCGGCCCTGGTCGATCGTCAGCGACGAGATTCCACCGAAGCGGGGATCGGCGACGGCCATTTCCCAAGCGCCCGCCAGCCGTAGTGGCCCGGCGACGGCCGCCAATTCGACCGGCCTGTAGCTCAGCGCGACGGTAGCCGGGGGCGATGCCGGGCGGGCGGGCAGCCCACGGATCGGCAGATAGGCCGCAGTAACCGCTGCTGCCATCAGCAAGCCGTTGAAAATAAGGAATTTCATGAATGAATGCTGCAAGTGACGTTCAGCCCTGTTCAACCGCGAATCGGGCATAAGCTGCGCCAAGAACGAGGTTTCCCCCTTTCTCCTCGTTCATGGGTCCTGTTGCCGGTGACGGCGGACCGAAATCCCTCGCGTCGCGTATCGAGGGGGGCCCGGAGTGCGTAGTTGCTCCGGGCCCACATTTCTTCCGGGCTTCTCCCATCAATCTTTGTCGAACAGCGCCGCGAGCTGCTCGATCAGCGCGCCCCCAAGCTGCTCGGCATCCATGATTGTCACCGCGCGCGAATAATATCGCGTGACATCGTGACCGATGCCGATAGCGGCCAACTCCACTCCCGACCTGCCTTCGATCCAGCCAATGACTTGCCGCAAATGGCGCTCGAGATAGGTGCCGCCATTGGCTGACGCCGTCGAATCGTCGACCGGCGCACCATCGCTAATCACCAGCAGGATCCGCCGTTCCTCGGGCCGCGCCAGCAGCCTGTTGTGCGCCCAAAGCAGTGCTTCGCCGTCGATATTCTCCTTGAGCAACCCTTCACGCATCATCAGGCCAAGGCTTTTCCGGGCGTGACGGTAAGGTTCGTCGGCACGCTTGTAGAGGATGTGGCGGAGGTCGTTTAGCCGGCCGGGGTGTGGCGGACGGCCCTCCGACAGCCATTGCTCGCGACTTTGGCCGCCTTTCCAGCCGCGCGTGGTGAACCCAAGGATTTCGGTCTGGACGCCGCAACGCTCGAGGGTCCGCGCCAACACGTCGGCGCAGGTGGCGGCGATCGAGATCGGCCGGCCGCGCATCGAGCCCGAGTTGTCGATCAGTAGGCTAACCACTGTATCCTTGAACTCGGTATCCTTCTCGATCTTGTAGCTCAGCGAATGGCCGGGCGAGGCGATGACTCGGGCCAGTCGCGCCGCATCAAGCATTCCTTCTTCCTGGTCGAATTCCCAGCTGCGGGCCTGCTGCGCCATCAGCCTCCGCTGCAAGCGGTTGGCAAGGCGGGTGACGACGCCGCCCAGGCTGGTCATCTGCTGGTCGAGATAGGCTCGAAGCCGGCCCAGCTCGTCATCATCGCAAAGCTCGTTAGCCGCGACCATTTCGTCGAAGCGGGTCGTGTAAGGCCGATAATCGGTGATTGGCTCTTCGGCCCAGTTCCGGCGCTGTGCATTGGCACGGGCCTGGTCCGCGCCCTCCTGTGCGCTGGTCGCTTCGCCTTCCTCGGTATCCGCTTCGCTGTCGGAGCTTTCGTCGTCGCCCTCGTCGCGCTCGGCCTCTTCAGAACGCATCTCCATTTCGCCGCTGCCGTCGGCGTCCTGGGTCTCCGCGTCATCTGTCTCGTCGGGACCTTCATCCTCGCCCTGGCCATCGTCGCTACCCTCGTCGGGTTCCTGGTCGCTGGGCTCCTCAACCGCCAGCTCGAGATCCTCGAGCAGACGCCGCGACAGGGTAGCAAAGGCTGCCTGGTCGTCGATGGTCAGCGCCAAGGCATCAAGCTCGGCGCCGGCCTTTTCTTCGATCCACGGAGCGATCAGGTCGAGCCCGTTCCTTGCTGCCTGTGGCGGTGCTTCACCCGTCAGCCGCTGACGCGCGAGCAAGCTAACCGCGGTCGCTAACGGTACCTCCTCTGCCGTGCGGGCGCGGGTGATGGCGTCGAGCCGGACGCGGGCTTCCGCTAGGTCGTTGAGATTCGCGCGGACGCCATCCATCGAACGCGCGCCCAGCGCTTCGACCCGCGCCTGCTCGAGCGAATCGAACACGGCGCGGGCGTCGCTGTCGCTAACCGGTGCACGCGAAGCATGCAGCTTTGGGTCGTGATGCTTGAGGCGCAGAGCCAGCGCGTCGGCCGCGCCGCGCGCTTCGGCTACGAGCCGTGGCTCTAGGCTCGGACCCGGCGAAACAACCCGGGCCACCTTGCCCGGCGACTGGCCGCTGGCGTCCGATGCGAACACCACCTCCGCCTCCGCATCCGCGGCAATCGCACGCGTCGCCCCGGCGAGTACGGCACGGAAACGATCTAAGGAGGAAGGATTGGCCATCTGTTCAAGCTCTGACTCTGTGGGCGCCGCGGGTCAACGCAGCCCGCTTAGCAATTTGGTCATTATCTTGGCCGAATATTCAACCAAACCAATTTGAGGTGAGGCGATGGACTCAACCAGCCTGCTTCTGACTTCCGCACTCCTGCTTGTCGGGCTCTTTACGGGCGCGTTCAAATTCATGCGCTTTATCGGCACGATGACCGGCGGCAACCGCCGAGCAGCGGAAAGGCATCCGGAAGGCCATCTGAGCTTTGACCAGCGCCTCGCGGAGCGGCTGCGCGAGCTGGAGCGCAAGTAAAGCTAGGCCCGGTGGGCGACGCTTTCAGGAAGGTCCTTGCCGAATATGCGCTGATAATACTCGGCGATCAGCGGCCGTTCCGATTCATCGCACTTGTTGAGGAAGCTGATCCGGAAAGCAAAGCCGATATCGCCGAAAATCAGCGCATTTTGGGCCCAGCTGATCACGGTGCGCGGACTCATCACGGTGGAAATATCGCCGTTGATGAATCCCTGGCGCGAAAGGTTGGCCACCTGGATCATCTTGGCCACCTCTTCCTTGCCGCCGTCCCGGTCATATTCGCCCGACTTGGCGAGGACGATCTGCGCCTCGGTCTCGGCTGGCAAATAGTTGAGCACCGCAACCAGGTTCCAGCGGTCCATCTGCGCCTGGTTGATCGCCTGCGTGCCGTGATAGAGCCCGCTGGTGTCGCCTAGCCCGATGGTGTTGGTGGTGGCGAACAGGCGGAACCATGGATTGGGACGGATGACCCGGTTCTGGTCCAGCAGGGTCAGCTTTCCGTCGGCCTCCAGCACGCGCTGGATGACGAACATCACGTCGGGACGGCCGGCGTCATATTCGTCGAACACCAGCGCAACCGGGTGCTGCAGCGCCCAGGGCAGCAGGCCTTCGCGAAACTCCGTCACCTGCTGGCCATCCTGCAGCACAATCGCGTCGCGGCCGATAAGGTCGATGCGGCTGATGTGCGCATCGAGATTGATGCGGATCATCGGCCAGTTGAGGCGGGCAGCGACCTGCTCGATGTGGGTCGACTTGCCGGTCCCGTGATAGCCCTGGACAATCACGCGGCGGTTGCGGGCAAAGCCGGCACAAATCGCTAGCGTCGTATCGGGATCGAACACGTAGGCCGGGTCGAGGTCCGGAACCCGCTCGTCGGCTTCACTGAATGCCGGCACCTCAAGGTCGCAATCGACCCCGAATGTGTCGCGTACCTTCATCATCTTGTCCGGGGAGGCCAGGATGGTGTCGGAGCGGCTATCGAGCGTAACGTTCGGAATCTCGGTCATGGCGAACCGCCTTAAGCGTTCCGGCCAAACGCCTCAAGAAGCCGATAACCGCGCTTTATCCGGCATCGGGAAGAAGCTCGGAAGCCTCGCGGCGAGCTTGAGATCACCTTCGACGTCGACCGAGGACAACGGCGAACCGGCATAGACATATCCCGCGATCTCGCTTGGGCTGCCGCGAATGACGAGATCGGGATCCTCGATCTCTCCGCGCCCGATGCGGATCTCGCCCTTCTTGCTCCGCGCCCAAAAGAAGGGCTCGCCATTCATGTGAAGCTGAATTTTGGCCTTGAGGTCGCCGGCCACAAACGGACTTAGCATCGTCCTTAAGGACAACATCAGCGACACCGGGCTGAAGGGGCGCGTGGGATCATGACAGGGGCTGCGCACCGCCCAACGGCCCAATGACTGGAAAATCGGCGCGGCTTCATAGCCCCAGGGGGTCAGCTCGTAGACCCGGACGGAGGCCGGCGGCGGCAGCTTGCGGCGGAAAAGCACGCCAGCCGCCTCCAAACCTTCCAATCTTTGCGTCAGGACGTTGGCACTAATTCCGTTCAGGCTCGTTTTCAGGTCGCTGAAACGGCGGGGTCCAAGCAGCAATTCGCGGATCAACGGCATCGACCAGCGCTCGCCGATCAGGTCCATGCCATGCGCCGCTGCGCAAGCGTCGTCATATCGACGCTTCTCGTCGCTTCGTCGTGACTCAGTTAGTTTTTGTAACTTCATTGTTGCAATTTATAACTACGAAGCTCACGGTTCAAGGCGAATCGAGTCGCAAAGGAGGAAAAATCGCGATGCCGAAGATGATCTTCATCAACTTGCCCGTCTCAAGCCTCGAGCGATCGGTCGGCTTCTACGAAGCGATCGGCGGGCGGAAGGAGCCGAAGTTCTCCAACGAGGAGGCGGCGATGATCGTCCTTTCGGACACGATCCATGTGATGCTGCTTACGCACGACTTCTATTCGACGTTCACCGGCAAACCGATTGCTGATGCTCACCAGACTAGCCAGGTGCTGCTCGCCATCTCGGCCGACAGCCAGGGAGAGGTTGATGCGACAATCGAAAAGGCCGGCGGCGCAGGCGGCGCCACTGACCCCGGTCCCAAGCAGGACGCGGGCGGCATGATGTACGGCCGCAGCTTCGAGGATCCTGACGGTCACCATTGGGAAGTCGTATGGATGGACCCGACCGCGGCCGAACAGGGCGCCTCGGCCTTTGAGGAGGCCTGAACCATGTCATGCGATCCCAATGCACAGATTGAAATTAGCGCGTTCAGCTGGGTCCCGCCCTTCGCCGAAGGGCTGGTTCGCGACCTTCGCGCCCGCTGGGCGATGGAGGAGGCTGGCCTGGCCTACCGCTGCCGGCTGATGGACAGCCGGGTCGACCGGCCGGAGAGCTATTTCATCGAACAGCCGTTCGGCCAAGTTCCCATTTACGTCGAAGGCGACCTGCACCTGTTTGAGACCGGCGCCATCGTCCAGCACATCGGCGAGAAGGACGAGCGGCTGCTCCCGCGCGATCCGGTCGGCCGGGCCCGCGCGATCCAATGGACTTATGCCGCTTTGAACAGCGTCGAACCGGCCATCCAGAATCTGGTGTTGATCGACCTGTTCTACGCAGATGAAGATTGGGCCCAGCAGCGCCGGCCCGGAGCCGAAGAAATTGCCCGGCTGAAGCTGAAGCGCATCTCCGACTGGCTCGGCGGCAAGGAATGGCTGGAGGATCGCTTCACCATCGGCGACCTCATGATGATCTCGGTTCTCCGCATTCCGCGGCACACCAAGCTGGTTGAGGAGTTTCCCAACCTGGCCGCCTACGTCGCCCGCGGCATGGAGCGGCCCGCCTTCAAGCGGGCGCTGGCCGACCAGATGGCGGCGTTCAAGCATGACGAGGCAGTCGCCTGACCATTTGCACTAGAGGAGAGGGACAATGACCTATTTTGAAGGATTCCTGGTTCCGGTCCCGGAAGCCAACAAGGAAGCCTATCGCAAGAGCGCCGCGGACGCCGCGCCGATTTTCCAGGAATTCGGCGTCAAGCGCCACATCGAGGCGTGGGACAGCGATGTGCCCGAAGGCAAGGTCACGGATTTCCGGAAGGCAGTCGACGCCAAGTCCGATGAAAAGGTGGTCTTCTCCTGGTTCGAATATCCGAACCGGGAGGCTCGCGACGCCGCCAATGAGAAGATCCGCAACGACGACCGCATGAAAGAGTTTGGCGCCAACATGCCGTTCGACGGCAAGCGGATGATCTTCGGCGGCTTCAATGCAATCGTCGAGGAAGGCAGCGAAAAGGGTGGCTACACCGATGGGTTCATCGTGCCGGTGCCTGAGGCCAAGGCCGACGCCTATCAGCAATTGGCGGCGAAGATGGCCAAGGTGTTCCGCAAGCATGGCGCCAACCGCGTCGTTGAGGCGCTGGGCGATGACGTGCCGAAGGGCGAAGTCACCGACTTTTACCGCGCGGTGAAGGCGGAAGAGGGCGAAAAAGTCGTCTTCTCCTTCATCGAATGGCCTGACAAGGACACGCGCGACAAGGCCTGGCAAGCAATCATGGCCGACGAGAGCCTGAAGCCCGAGGGCGACATGCCATTCTCCGGCCAGCGCATGTTCTGGGGCGGGTTCGAGCCTATCTTCGATACGGCCGAAGCCAAGGAGCCGGCGCACGCCTGACCTACGAAGTTTGGAGCCGGGCGAAACGAGCCCCCATCGCCCGGCTCCGTTCCCATTCTGCAACCAGGAGGAAGAACCATGACCGACACGGTCATCGAAAAGGCGCCTGCGACCGCGGGCGAGGGCAGCAGCAAGCTGCAGGGCAGCCACATCTGGTATGAGCTGATGACGATCGAACCGGACGGCGCCAAGCGCTTCTACGAGGCCATTGTCCCCGGCTTGGCGTTCGGCGATCGCCTGCCCGGCAACCAGGACTACCGGATGATCGGCCGCAGCGACGGCGGCAGCCTTGGCGGCGTACTCGGCTTGACAGACGAAATGCGCAGCAATGGCGCGAAGCCGATCTGGATGGGCTATGTCGGCGTCGACGACGTTGATGCCACCGTCGCCCGGATCGAGGCCAAGAGCGGCAAGGTGCTAATGCCGGCGTTCGACATACCCCAGGGCCGGATTGCCATGGTTGCCGACCCGCAGGGCAACCCATTCTATGTCATGAAGCCAATTCCTCCCGCGGGACAGGAAGACAAGGTCATCGACGTTTTCTCGGAAACGGAGGAACAGCGCGTCGCCTGGAACGAGCTCACCACGACAGACCCGGCTGCTGCGCGCAGCTTCTATGGCCAGCTTTTCGGCTGGGGCAGCGATGAGTTCATGCCAATGGGTGACATGGGTGATTATCGCTTCCTCGACCACCAAGGCACGAGGATCGGTGCGCTGTGCCCAGTTCAGCCGGGCGGCGCAAGCGGCTGGCGCTACTACATCCGTGTCCCGTCGATTTCGAGATCCGTCGAGGCCGTGAAAGCCGGTGGCGGTACGATTGGAATGGGCCCGCAAGAGGTTCCGACGGGTGATCACATCATCATCGGCAACGACCCGCAGGGCGCTGAGTTCGCGCTGGTCGGGAAGCTTTGAGGAGCGATAAAATGGCCAAGGACAAATTTGTCACCTGCCTGTGGTTCGACAAGGGCGAAGCGCGCAAGGCGGCGGAATTCTATGCATCCGTCTTCCCCGATACGCATGTTGGATCGGCCCAGCCGGCCGCATCGGACTTCCCCGGCGGCCACCAGGGCGAGGAACTCACGGTCGAATTCACCCTGCTAGGCCGGCCCTTCCTGGGCCTCAACGGTGGCCCGAACTTCAAGCCCAACGAAGCGGTCAGCTTCGTTGTCCTGACCGAGGACCAGGCGGAAACCGACCGCTATTGGGACGCCATTACCAAGAATGGCGGCGAAGAAAGCATGTGCGGCTGGTGCCGGGACAAGTGGGGCTTTTCGTGGCAAATCACTCCGCGCCGGTTGATCGAGATCACCAAGGAAGGCGGCGAGCAAGCCAAGCGCGCATTTCAGGCGATGATGACGATGAAAAGGATCGACATCGCGACGATTGAAGCGGCAGCCGCCGAAGGGGTTCCCGCATGAGCCTCGAGCTGTTCTCGCATCCGTTCAGCTCTTATTGTCAGAAAGTCTTGATTGCGCTGTGGGCGGACGGCACGCCGTTCGCCTACCGCATGCTTGATCAGGAGCATCCCGAGAATTTCGGGGAGCTTACGCAGCGCTGGCCGTTCGGCAAATTCCCGCTGCTCGTCGACGATGGCGAATCGGTCATCGAGTCGACGCCGATCATCGAGCATCTGCAGGCGCGTCACCCCGGACCGAACCGCTGGATCCCCGATGGCGACCTCGGCCGACGCGTGCGTTTCCTCGACCGATTCTTCGACAACTACGTCATGGGCAATATGCAGAAGGCCGGGAATGACGTGCTTCGGCCTGAGGGTTGCAAGGATCCTTATGGCGCCCAGCAGGGCCGGAGTGAGCTCAACTTGGCCTATGACTGGCTCGAGGCGAACCTCAGCGATGGGCCATGGGCGGCAGGCGACGAGTTCACGATGGCCGACTGCGCAGCCGCGCCGTCCTTGTTCTATGCCGACTGGGTCGAGGAGATCGGACCGCAGCGACCGAAGCTGGCAGCATATCGCGCAAGGCTGCTGGCCCATCCCGTGGTCGCACGGACCGTCGATGAAGGCCGGCCCTATCGTCCGTACTTCCCGCTGGGTGCGCCCGACCGCGACTGACGCCTTGCGTTTCGGGCGCGGAATGGGCCTGATACGGCGATGGCCCGCCCTTCCCATCTCCGCTCCAATGGCGAGCAGGCAGATCACAGCGTCAGCTCGCTTGAGCTGTTCTTCGACCTGGTGTTCGTTTTCGCCGTCACCCAGCTATCGCACTTCCTGCTGGGGCATCACACGCTGGTTGGAGCGCTGCAAACGCTGGTGATGTTCCTCGCCGTCTGGTGGGCGTGGATGTACACCGCCTGGGCAACCAACTGGCTGGATCCAAACCGCGAGCCGGTTCGGCTAATCTTGCTCATTGTCATGCTGCTCAGCATGGTGGTGTCGAGCGCCATTCCGGCCGCATTTGGTCCGGCCGGCCTGGTTTTCGCGCTGGCCTACACGGCTATTCAGGTTGGCCGGACCCTCTACACGGCATGGGCCAGGGAAGGGCTCGGCCGCGGTTCGCCGACCAATATGCTCAGGGCCACTTTCTACTTCATGGCTTCCGCATGTTTGTGGGTCGCCGGCGGCCTTGATGCCGATCCCAACCGGCGCCTGCTGTGGTGGGTTGGGGCCCTGGCAATCGAATATGCCGGACCTTTTACTTTCTTTTATGTGCCGGGCTTTGGTCGTTCGACACTGCAGGAGTGGACCATCAGCGGGGCGCACATGGCCGAACGCGCCGGCCTGTTCATCATCATTGCCCTTGGCGAAAGCATCGTCATGACCGGCGCGACCTTTGCGGACCTGCTGCCAACCTCTCGAACAGTCCTGGCATTCTTGAGTGCCTTTGTCGGCTCGGTCGCCATGTGGTGGATCTATTTCGACGTCGGTGCGCGGCGCGGCAGCGAGCTGATCGAGCATGACGAGCGCCCGGGCCTGATCGGCCGGCAGGCCTACACCTACGGCCACATCCCGATCGTCGCCGGCATTATCGTGTCGGCGGTTGCGGACGAGCAGGTGCTTGCCCATCCTACCGGTCACCTCGAGCCGTTCTACATTGCTGCGGTGATCGGCGGGGCCTTGCTGTTCATCAGCGGCGTTGGATTGTTCAAGCGGATGACAAGTCCGATCCAGCGCTGGCCGCTATCGCATGTTGCCGGCCTGGGCCTGTTCGCGGCGCTTGGTGTCTGGGCATGGCTGGCCCATCCCGAGCCGCTGCAGCTTCACCTGGCCGCGACCGGCCTGTTCATCCTGATCGCGCTTTGGGAATGGGGATCATACCATGGCGGATGGGTCGAGCGCTTCGCTCACCTTCGCGGCCCGAAGGGCTAATCGACTAGGTCGAAGGCGCCGAGAAAGGTCTCGATACCTGCTACCCCTTCAAGCTCGGAGTCCAGCAGGCGATAAGCGTCGCCGAGGCTGGCCTGGAAGGCCTCGAAGTCGGTGACGGACTTCCAATGGTCGGCCGTCAGGTAGATGCCGTCGCCGTCGCGCCACAGGTCGGTCCGCATGAAACCCGGAGCCGTGGCGAACAACCTCGCCCAGTTGCCGTCCGATCGGTAGGCGGCGAGGAACCGATCCTCGGTCTCCGGCGGAACTTCGAATCTCCACAGCCGGACATGGGTCATGCGAAGGCCCTTGCGGTCTTCAGCAGCTGCCACGCCTCGATTACCTGGCGGAGCTTCTTTTCATGGCTGCGGTCGCCGCCGTTGCGGTCGGGATGGTAGCGGCGGACCAGTACCGAATAGCGCTTGCGCACCGTGTGCAGGTCGGTGTCGTCATCGAGCCCGAGAACGCCCAGCGCATGCCGTTCTTTGGCAGTGAAGCGGTCGACCGCCTGGCGCCGAACCTCCGGCCGGAAGCGGGCCGAAATAGCGTCGAGCGGGTCGGAAAAGTCGCGCCAGGCGGGTCCGGCATCTGCACCGACATGGGCGAACGCGCGGGTTGCCCGATCCCAGCCCGCCATCGGCGATTGCGCCGCCTCAATCTCTTCGGTGCTCATCCCTTCGAAGAAATTATACTTGGCATTGTGCTCGCGGACATGCTCGAGACAAAGCCAGCGCCAGCTGCCGGGCCCGTCGAAGTCAGACGGCGTCAGCGACGCGCGGAACTCGCCCGGCTCTTTGCAGCCGCGCACGGTGCAGCGTGCCTCGGCACCCTCGACCCGGCCATGAAATTTGGTCGACTTCATGCAGCCGCCCGGCTCCTTTCCGGCCAGGCAAGAGTCAGCGATTCGCCGACTGAGAGCCTCACCCACTGCTCTGCCAATGCACCGAGCCTGGCCCTGGCTCGCTCGATCGCATCGTCGCTGAGGTCCGGGCACGAAACGAGCGACTGATCGCATCCTGCCTGGGCCATGGCACGCAGCGAATCATTGTCATCGCCGCGCGACCAAAACTCGGCCTCAAATGCTTCGACAATCCGCTCGACCTGGATCGCCTGCACGAACTGGGGATCGGGCTTTTCTGCCCGCTTGGCGCTGGCATGGCCGGCTTCCTTGGCCATTGCAGCAATGCGTTCGGGCGAGTTCCCGGCCGCAACCAGGCCCCAGAAGCCGCGCTCAATCCCCAGTTCGCTTTCAACGACGTAGTGGACGAGGTCGTGCGCCACCGGTCCTTTTTGAGGCACGCTTTCACGGGCCACGCTGCCATCATCGCGTCTGGCCTCGATCCAGTCTGCCCGCTCACCCTTGGTTATCAGAATCTGCATCGCTTCCTCGTATTTCAAACCGCTCTATATAGGAGGGATGCCTGACGCTGCCACCGGACCTGTCGCCACGGAAATGATCGAGCGACTGACCACGGCCTTGTCGCCGAACCGGCTTGAACTCGAGGACCAGAGCAACCAGCATATCGGCCATGCAGGCCACGACCCGCGCGGCGAAAGCCACTTCGCGCTGACGATTGAGAGCGTCGCCTTCGCCGGACTGAATAGGGTCGAGCGACAACGGAAAGTCTATTCAGCGCTCGGCGACTTGATGCGTGAGCGCGTCCACGCACTGACCATCAAGGCCAGCGCTCCCGGAGAAGGCTGATGGAAACGATCATTCCAACCACCCATGATCTCGGCGAATTCAAGGTGCGGCGGACTCTGCCGTCGAAGCCGCGGCGGATGGTCGGGCCGTTCATCTTTGTCGACCAGTTCGGGCCAGCCCGCCTGCCCCCAGGGCGCGGCATGGACGTTCGGCCGCACCCCCACATCAACCTCGCCACCGTCACCTATTTGTTCGAGGGCGCGATCGAGCATCGCGACAGCATCGGCAGCCACCAGGTGATCGCGCCGGGCGCCATCAACCTGATGACCGCCGGCGCCGGCATCGTCCATTCCGAGCGCTCGCCCTCGGCGCTGCGTGCTGACGGTCCGGCGCTGTATGGCATGCAGACCTGGCTGGCGCTGCCCGACGGCAAGGAAGAGGTCGACCCCGCCTTCGAGCATGTCGACGGCTCATCACTGCCGCTCATCGAGGACGAAGGCGTGTCGGCCCGAGTGCTGATGGGGACGCTGTGGGGCAAGACCGCCGGCGTTACCCAGCATAGCGGGACGATTTACGCCGACATCCTTTTAGGCGGCGGATCCAGCATCCCGATCGATGCCATGACCGATGAGCGGGCGGTGCTGGTAACCGAGGGCGACGCGAGCCTGGACGGCGACCGTCTGGAGCCCTTCACCCTCTATGTGATGGCGCCGGGCCAGTCGATGACGCTTCGGGCGGAGACGCCATCGCGGATTATGCTGCTTGGCGGGGCAGCCTTTACGACCCAGCGCCATGTGTTTTGGAACTTCGTCTCCTCGTCGCGCGACCGGATCAACCAGGCCAAGGAGGATTGGAAGGCGCGGCGCTTCCCGTTGGTCGTGGGCGACGAGGAGGAATTCATCCCGCTGCCCGAAGTGCCGCTGACGGTCACCTATCCGTGAACGACGAGTGCAAGGTCTCGCTGTCGACCGGCATCACCATGAATGTCGCGCTTGCGGGGCCGGAGGATGCACCACCGGTCATCCTGGTCCACGGCTTTCCGGAATCGCACCGGACCTGGCGCGAGATCGCACCGCTGCTCAGCGACCGGCTTCGGCTCATCATGCCCGATTTGCGCGGGTTCGGTGAAACAGATCGGCCGCAGAATGTCACCGACTATGCCACCGACACCTTGATCGCCGACATCTTCGCGCTGGCTGACGCTCTCGACATCGATCGGTTTGCGCTGGTCGGCCATGACTGGGGTGGAGCAATTGCCTGGGCGGCTGCGTTGCGCGGAAGCCCAAGGATCGAGCGGCTTGCAATCGTCAACTCGCCACACCCGCTGATCTTCCAGAGGACCCTGGTCGAAGACGCGGCTCAGCGCGCCGCCTCCCAATATATGCGGGCATTCCGTAACCCCGGCATGGAGTCCGGAATTGAAGCCATGGGTTTCGAGACCTTCTTCGACAAGAGCTTTTCGAAGCATGTCGACATGGCGCGAATCCCTCCACAAGAGCGCCAGATCTACATCGATCAATGGAGCCGACCCGGCGCACTGACCGCCATGCTCAACTGGTACCGGTCGAGCCAGGTGATGGTGCCCGCGATCGGCGAGCATTCTGCCATGCCGGCCTGGGTCGAGCGCGGCGTCCCCAAGCTCACGGTCTCGATTCGCATCATCTGGGGGCTTGAAGACAAGGCGCTGCTGCCGATCCAGCTCGAAGGAATCGGCGAGGTCGGTGACGATGTCGAGGTTTTCCCGTTGGCGGGAGTCGGCCATTTCGCCCCATGGGAAGCACCCGACCAGGTGGCTGCAGCGCTCGGCCCCTTCCTTGCCGACGACTGAGCCGCTACAGGCCCGGCCATCATGACTCGCTCCATCTCGCGTTCCGCCGCCCGGCTCGCCGCCGTGCAGGCGCTCTATCAGCAGGAAATGGAGGGCACGCCGACCGCGCGGCTGATCCATGAGTTCCATGACCATCGCCTGGGCGCGACGATCGAAGGCGAGACCTATGCCGAGGCCGAAATCAGCTTTTTCGACGATCTGGTCGCAGGCACGCTGGACCGGCGCGACGAGATCGACAAGCTGATCGCCGAGCGGCTGGCCGACGGCTGGAGCCTTGATCGGCTCGACAAGCCGATGAAGGCCATCCTCCGCGTCGGAGGCTATGAGCTGCTGGCGCGCCGCGACGTTCCGGTCGCCACCGTGATTAACGAGTATCTCGACGTCGCGGAAGCCTTCTACGACCAGCGCGAGAAGGGCTTCGTCAACGGCCTGCTCGACGCCATCGCCAAGATGGCGCGCGCCTAAGGGTCTTTCCGATCAAGGAAGGCGAGCGGGATATCGACCCGCTGCTGCCAGGCCGTCTCATTATGTTCGGCGCCTACATAGGTGCGGAACATGAAGTTGGGCCCCTTCCAACCCGCCGTCTCCAGCATCGGGATCAGCGCTTTCGAATAAGGCGCATAGGCCTCGTCCAGCGTGGCGGTGCCATGATCGATATAGAGCCGGTTTGGGCCCGGCTTCATTTTCGACGTGGCGAGATATCGGCGGAACGCGTCGGCTGCCTCGGCCGACCATTTCTGATGATCCTCGCTGCGCTCCACGCCGGCCAGCGGGATGTGCATCGACACCGCCGCGGCCTGGCCGAAGACCTCTGGATATTCGGCCATGGCATAGAAGGCCATGAGGCCGCCCATCGACGAGCCCATCACCGCCGTGTCCTCGGGGCTTTTCAGAGTCCGGAACTCCCTGTCGACCCGCCGCTTCACCGTCTGCACCATGAACGTCAGATAGGCGTCTCCAGCTAGGTGGCCGTTCGGCTCGTTGATCTCGATCCCCGTCACTCTCTTTTGGAAGTCTGCGGAGAGGAGCGGGAAGATTTTTTGGGGAAACAGGCTGCGATAGCGTGCCTTCGGACTCTGCACGCCGACCACGATCCAGCTGCGGAGATCGCCCTGGCGGACCATCCGGGGGATCGCTTCGTCCATCCCCCATTCCTGGTTGTAGACGGTGAGGTCTTTGTCGAAGAGGTTTTGTCCGTCATGCATGTACAGCACTGGGAAGCGCTTATTCTTTGACTCGTCATAGTTGGGCGGAAGCCAGACCCACACCGTCATCTTGCCTGCCGCTCCCCCATCCAGCGCCGGCCAGGCGATAACGCGGCCTTCGCTGAGCTTCGGCACCATATTGGTCGGATCGTTGGTGGTGGCCGCAGCAGGCGCGGCAAAAATCAAGGCAACCACTGTCAGCAGGGCTTTCATCCTACGCTTCCCCCGGGTCTATAAGGATTGGATGTTCAGCAGCGTCCAAGCGGAAATGCAATGAGCCTTAGTGAGCTCGCCTTTGTCGACCGCCTGCGGTTGCTTGCCACCGACCCGGCCGCGCGTGGGCTCGATGATGATGTCGCAGTGGTCGGTGACCTGGTGCTTACCCATGACATGGTCGCCGAAGGCGTACATTTCCTGCCGACCGACCCTCCGGCCTCTGTCGGGTGGAAACTGGTTGCGGTCAATCTTTCCGATCTCGCCGGCAAGGGCGCCGAACCGGTTGCTGCGCTGATGGGCATGACCCTCGTCGCCGATGGCGATTGGGAGGAAAAGTTCCTGGCCGGTGTCGAGGCCGCCTGCGAAACCTATGGGATAGCGCTGGTCGGCGGCGACACCATCGCCCTGCCGGAGGGCGCGCCGCGCGTGCTGGGAATGACCGCAATCGGTCGCGGCGGCGTGACGATTCCATCGCGCTCCGGCGGCAAGCCGGGCAACGCATTGTGGTTGGTCGGTACCTTGGGCGATGCCGCTGCTGGCCTTGAGTTGTTGCGGGAGGACGGCGAAGCCGAAGGTCCTCTGGTCGAGGCATTTCGCCGGCCGGTGCCCCAGTTGGCGGCTGGCCGGCTGCTGGCGCCCCATGCCAATGCCATGATGGACGTGTCGGACGGCCTGCTGCTCGACCTTTTGCGCCTATGCACGGCGAGTAGGTGCGGAGCCGAGGTCAACGTCGACGCGCTCCCCTTGTCCCGTGCCTATGTCGCGGAGCAGGGAGCCCACGCCGGCGCTCGCTTGAAGGCTGCGACCGCGGGGGACGATTATGCGCTGCTCGCCGCCCTACCAGGGGAGTTCAATCCGTTAGGGCTTTCTTTACCAAGGGGGACGATCCTTAAGCGCATCGGCATGCTGACGGCGGGCGAAGGGATCAAGCTCTTCGACGCCGCCGGTGAGGTGCCGTTGCCGGAGCGGCTTGGGTATGAACATCGCGCTTAGCGCCCGTCAGTGGATCATCGGCTTGCTTGGCCTCGCGTCGGGCATGGCGACCGCGCTGCTGCTCAATTAAGACTGAGACCCAGCTGAATTAGGCGGGTTGCCTCCGCCATATTCCCCGTTACACCTTCCCCATCTGTCTGGCGACGTCCGGGCCGCCCCCGGATGGCCGCGCTTTTTTTTCGGTCAACTAGGGGAATTTCACTTCATGAATCTGGTCCTACTCGCGATTGCCTGCGGCGTTATCGCGCTGCTCTACGGCATCCTAACCAGCCAGCAGGTGCTCCGCGCTTCGCCCGGCAACCAGCGCATGGTCGAAGTTGCCGGCGCCATCCAGGAGGGTGCTTCAGCCTACCTGCGCCGCCAATACACCACCATCACCATTGTCGGCGTCGTCGCCGCGGTGCTGGTCTATGCCTTCCTCGGCCGCTTGAGCGCCGCGGGCTTTGTTACCGGCGCAATCCTGTCGGGCGCGGCGGGCTTCATCGGCATGAACATCTCGGTCCGCGCCAACGTCCGCACCGCCGAGGCGGCGCGCACCGGGTTGCAGGAGGGCCTTACCGTTGCCTTCCGCGCCGGCGCCGTCACCGGTCTTCTCGTTGCAGGCCTGGCGCTGCTCGCCATCGCCGGCGTGTTTTATGTCCTGACCAGCGTGATGAGCTATGCGGCCAATGACCGCATCGTGGTCACGGCGCTTACCGCCCTCGCCTTCGGCGCTTCGCTGATTTCGATCTTCGCCCGCTTGGGCGGCGGCATATTCACCAAGGCCGCCGACGTTGGCGCTGACCTGGTTGGCAAGGTCGAGGCCGGCATCCCCGAGGATGACCCCCGCAACCCAGCAGTGATTGCCGATAACGTCGGCGACAATGTCGGCGACTGCGCCGGCATGGCCGCCGACCTGTTCGAAACCTATGTCGTCACCGTTGGCATCACCATGGTCACCGTCGCCCTCGCGCTTGGCAACTCAACCCTGCTCATGCCGCTGATGAGCCTGCCGCTACTGATTGGCGGCGTGTGCATCATCACCTCAATCATCGGCACCTACATGGTCCGCCTCGGTGCCAAACAGTCAATCATGGGCGCGCTCTACAAGGGCTTCTGGACCGCAACTGTGCTTGCCATTCCGGCGATCTGGTGGGCGGCGAGCTATGCGCTCGGCGACCTTAACCAGGTCATTACCACAACAAGCGGCCTCAGCTTCCCGGCCAAGAACCTTGTCTGGGTCAGCATCGTCGGCCTTGCCGTCACTGCGCTGATCGTGTGGATCACCGAATATTACACCGGCACCAACTATCGCCCGGTCCAGTCGATCGCGAAGGCCAGCCAGACCGGCCATGGCACCAACGTCATCCAGGGCCTCGCGATCAGCCTCGAGTCGACCGCGCTGCCGGCTCTCGTAATCGTCGCCGGGGTGATCATCAGCTGGCAACTGGCCGGACCGCTCGGCGTCGCCTTCGCCGCCTCGGCGATGCTGGCGCTGGCGGGCATGGTTGTCGCGCTCGACGCCTATGGCCCGGTCACCGACAATGCTGGCGGCATCGCCGAAATGTCGGGCATGGAGGATGACGTCCGCAAGCGCACCGACGCGCTCGACGCGGTTGGCAATACGACCAAGGCGGTGACCAAGGGCTATGCCATCGGATCGGCCGGCCTCGCCGCGCTGGTCCTGTTCGGCGCCTACACTGCCGACCTCCGCGAATTCGGTTCGCAAATCGGTGTCACCTCCGACCTCGACGCGCTGTTCAGCCTGTCGAACCCCTACGTCATCGTCGGCCTGCTGCTGGGCGCGCTGCTGCCTTACCTGTTCGGGGCGATGGGTATGACCGCGGTCGGACGTGCCGGCGGCGCGGTCGTCGAGGAGGTGCGCGGCCAGTTCCGCGACAATCCGGGGATTATGGATGGGTCAGTCCGGCCCAACTATGCTCGGACGGTCGACCTGGTCACCAAGGCGGCGATCCGGGAAATGATCCTGCCGTCGCTGCTGCCCGTGCTGGCGCCGATCGTCGTCTATTTCGGCATCTCGCTGGTTGCAGGCAGCCGCGAGCAAGGCCTGGCCGCGGTCGGTGCGCTGCTATTGGGCGTGATCGTTTCCGGCCTGTTCGTTGCCATCTCGATGACCTCGGGCGGCGGCGCCTGGGACAATGCCAAGAAGTACATCGAGGACGGCAACTACGGCGGCAAGGGCAGCGAAGCCCATAAGGCCGCGGTCACCGGTGACACGGTGGGCGACCCGTACAAGGATACGGCGGGCCCGGCGGTCAACCCGATGATCAAGATCACCAACATCGTCGCCCTGCTGCTGCTGGCAGCGCTGGCGGCACAGGGCGCCGGCGCTTAACTGCCGTCCTCCGCAATGCAACTCAGCCCCGCCCGGCACTGCCGCGGCGGGGCTTTCTTTTGGCCCGCCGGCTACCCATCTCAGCCGACCAATCGGGAGGCTGAATAATGCCGCACGCCATTCAAGTTCGCCAGCCGGGCGGACCGGAAGCACTGGTCTGGCACGAAGTTGACGTAGGCGAACCGGGCCCCGGGCAGGTCCGGCTTCGGCAGACGGTGGTCGGACTCAATTTCATCGACGTCTATCATCGCACCGGCCTCTATCCGCAGCCTGCGCCGTTCATTCCCGGCGTTGAAGGTGCAGGGGTCGTCGACATGATCGGGCCAGATGTGACGGGCCTCCATGTCGGCGATCGGGTCGCCTATGCCGGACCGATCGGCGCCTATGCAGACGTGCGGCTGATCGCCGCCGATCGGCTGGTGAAACTTCCGGACGACATCAGCGATGAACAGGCTGCGGCAATGATGCTGCAGGGCATGACCGTGCAGATGCTGCTTCGACAGGTCTATGCCGTGCAGCCCGGTGACACGATCCTGGTCCATGCGGCTGCCGGCGGCGTTGGGCTCATCCTTTGTCAGTGGGCTGCGGCGCTCGGGGCAACGGTGATCGGAACTGTCTCGACTGATCAAAAGGCGGAACTGGCCCTCGCCCTTGGCTGTGCGCATCCGATCGTCACCACACGCGAGGACTTCGTTGCAGAGGTCGAGCGGATCACGGGTGGTGAGAAGGTTCCCGTCGTCTATGATTCCGTTGGCCGCGACACCTTCATGCGCTCACTGGACTGCCTGAAGCCACGCGGCTTGATGGTCAGCTTCGGCAATGCGTCCGGACCGGTCGATCCATTTTCGCCGCTGCTGCTGTCGCAGAAGGGCTCGCTATTTCTCACCCGGCCGACACTATACCATTACATCGGCACGCGAGCCGAGCTCGAGTCCGCCGCAACCGACCTTTTCAGGATGGTCTCGGACCGAAAGGTGAAGGTCGAAGTCAAGCAGCGGTTTGCGCTTGCAGACGCCGCCGAGGCACACCGGGCATTGGAAGCTCGACAAACTGTCGGCTCGACAGTGCTTACCGTCGACAGCTAGCCAGCGGGCGCTCAAATCGGCCCTCCAGATTTGCTTCCGTGCCCAGCTTTTCTTTGCCCGGCTCTCCGGCTATGAGCCGCCAACCCAGTTTCACACGTAAAGGATTTGAATGGCCAAGGAAGAACTTCTCGAGATGCGCGGACGGGTGGTTGAACTGCTGCCCAATGCCATGTTCCGCGTTGAGCTGGAGAATGGACATGAGATCCTCGGCCACACCGCAGGCAAGATGCGCAAGAACCGCATCCGCGTACTGACCGGCGACGAAGTGCTGGTCGAACTCACGCCCTATGATCTGACCAAGGGGCGTATCACCTATCGCTTCATGCCCGGGCGCGGAGGCCCCGGCCCCGCCTAAATGAGGCTTATTCTCGCCTCGGCGAGCCCCCGCCGCCTCGACCTGCTCGACCGCATCGGCGTCAAGCCCGACGCGATCGACCCCGCCCATATCGACGAAAGCGTGCCGGCAGGCGAGCTGCCTCGCGCCCATGCCCTGCGCCTGGCCATCGAAAAGGCCGAGGCCGTTGCCGCGCGGCATAGCCAGGCTTTGGTGCTCGCCGCCGATACGGTGGTCGCCGTCGGCAGGCGCATCCTGCCAAAGGTCGAGGACGAAGCGACGTTGCGCGAGTGCATGAAGCTGCTGTCCGGCCGGCGCCACAGGGTGCTGACCGGGGTCGCGGTTGCCATGCCGGCCGAGGCGACCCGCAGCCGTGTGGTCGAGACGATGATCGCCATGAAGCGGCTGTCGCCCGAGGAAATCGATTTCTACGCGAGCCATGGTGAATGGCACGGCAAAGCCGGCGGCTATGCCCTCCAGGGTTATGGCGAGGTCTATGTCCGCCACATTGCCGGCAGCTATTCCAATGTCGTCGGCCTGCCCTTGGCAGAGACGCGTCTACTGCTGAAGAGCGCGGGCTATGCCATCGCCTGAGTGGTCGATCGAACGCGGGGTCGGCGAGACCCGCGCGGCGCTGGTCGACAACGGCCGGATCGTCCAGGCCCGGATCCTGCGCGATGGCGTGATCCCGGCAGGAACCGTCCTGGCAGCGCGGCTCAAGAGCATTGGGCGCAATGCGGTAGCCGTTGCCGACAGCCGGGAATATTTGCTGCCGAAGGGCGCCCCCGGAGTCACTGAAGGTGCCAGGTTCAATATTGAAGTAACACGCGAGGCACTGGGCGGGGCCGAGCCGTGGAAACGGCCGTTGGCGCGGCAATCAGAAGAGGCACCCCGGCCCGCTACCGCACTGAAGGGCCGCGAGGTCAGGGATCGCGAATTGGATGAGGCCGGTTGGCCGGACCTCGCCGAGGAGGCACGCAGCGGCATCATCCAATTCCCGGGCGGGGAGCTGAGAATTTCGCTTACTGCGGCGATGACCCTGATCGATGTGGATGGCCTGTTGCCGCCGGCCGAGTTGGCCGTAGCTGGGGCGAGGGCGGCCGCGGAGGCGATCCTGCGGCATGGCATCGGCGGTTCGATCGGCATCGACTTGCCGACGGTTGAAGGAAAGGCGATCCGCCAGGCGGCGGCGGCGGAGGTCGACGCAGTGCTGCCTCAGCCGTTCGAGCGTACCGCGGTCAACGGCTTTGGCTTCCTGCAAATCGTTCGGCCGCGTAACCATGCCTCACTGTTCGAGCTCGCGGCTGATCGCGCCCCATTTGAGGCCCGCGCGCTCCTTCGTTGTGCAGCCAGCGAGATCGGCGCGATTCGCCTCGCTGCCCATCCGGCGGTCATCACGGTGCTGGAGGCCAATCCCGGGTGGATCGAGCAGCTGTCACGCCAGGTCGGCGGAGCCGTTACCTTGCGAAGTGAGCCATCGCTTGCCATGTCGGCGGGACATGCCGAACGAGCCTAAGCCCTGCCCCCTTTGCGGGAAGCCCGCGGTGAAGGAGCATGCCCCCTTCTGCAGCCGCGGCTGCAAGGATCGCGACCTGCTGAAATGGCTCGGCGAGGGGTATAAAATTCCCGGCCCGGCAGCCGATCCGCAAGGGCTGGACAGCGAAGAAGGCGACCGCTAGACGGCCCATCGCTCGCAGCGCCGACCGGCGCTTCATGTGGGCCCAGGTAGCTCAGTTGGTAGAGCATGCGACTGAAAATCGCAGTGTCGGTGGTTCGATTCCGCCCCTGGGCACCATTCATTCCAAATGGCTAAGCCGCTTAATGAAATAGCGGACAGTCTTTCCGCTGCCGAGCCTGGCGCGTCCAATCTCTTCAAATCCATGCGCCCGATGAAAGCTGTCGGACGCCGGATTTGGCGGGCAGGCATTCACCTCACAGGCAACAAGTGAGTGTCCAGCCGCGGCGGCCGCTGCAAACAAGTCCTGGTACAGATAGCTGGCCAGTCCCTGACCCCGCGCCGATCCGGCCACCGCGACCCGATCGACATAAACGAAGCGAGAGTATCGTGATTGGAACCACTGGAAATTGGAGCTGTCGTAATCCGCGTCTTGTTCGAAGGCGATCAGGAATGCCATGCCCTCGTCAATGGATGCCGCATGAAATGCCTTCGCAATCAATTGCTTCAGTCGCGCATGATCCAGTTCTGAAAGCTCGGCAGCATTGAGCTGATTCAGCCTCAGGACATTGCCGACGGCTTTTGGCGAAGCCTCTGCGAGCGGAACGACCGCCCTAGGGAAGCCGGCCATTAACGGTTTCCGCCTTGAGCCTGTCGAGAAACTCCCGCATTTCAGCGACCCTGCGCGGCGCCATATCCTTCGCAGCCTTGGTAACGAGCCGCCCCGGCAGCTTGTCGGCAAATTCTCCAATTCGAGCCAGGCCGGCGGCATAGTCGGGACTGTCGCCGTTCACCACCAGCCGCCGCGCGACACCCACCGAACCGAGGAAGTCGAGCGTGTCGGCATCGTGCAGGACGATCGATTCGTTGCGGCTGCCGGGCTGCTTGTCATGCATGTGACCGAGGATGGCGTCCCGGACCGCGGGCAACTTCTCCGCCGGGAAACCGGCAGCGAGCAACATCGGCTCGGCAACTTCTACCGAACGGACGGCGTGATCGACGCCCTCTTTCTGAAAGTCGCCAATTGCACCGATGTCATGGGTGAATGCGGCAGCGAACAAGACATCACCGTCGATCGCCAAGCCTTCCTTAGCTGCAATCTCGCTGGCCAGCAGATAGTCGCGCTCTGAATGGGTCCACCCCCAGGCTGGGTGCTGCAGCTTGTCACGCGCGAAGCCGTAAATTTGCTGCTTCCAGCGGGCGTCCAGCGGAATGCCCGTGGCCGTCTGGGAAGCCACGGCCGGAGCGTCCGAAATGGCGCCTGCAGCAATTTGCGCGTGCGGCACCATCAGTGCTGCCGCGAGCGTGAAATACGCTGACCTGATCATCGAATTATCTCCTGCGCGCGGCCTCTATCGGGGCCGGGGATCCGCATGACCGAGGTCGGCAACGAGTTTCCACGATCCGTTCGGCTGCTTGCGCCATACGTTGAAATAGCGGCCAGTTACGCGCTTCACGGTGCCATCGGCTCCCTTTACGTCCGACCACCAATGCCCCCAATTGTAGCCAATATCATCGGTTGCGATGCCATCTTCCGGTACCCAATCGAGACGCGAACCAGGCGCGAACTGGCCGGCATAGTCTTCGCGAGTATAGGGCACGCCCCACTGCCGGCCTCCACCGTTGCCGGTACCAATCACCGTGTCGGCCGAATATTTGGCGAAGGCATCGGCAACCCCAAGAACCTGCGCGTCGGCCGCAAATTGCCGATCGATCTCGACCAGGTCGTTGCCCGAGGAATCTGCCCAAGCGGGCGAAGCCAACAGGCCCACGCAGGCGAAGCGAAGCGATTTGCGTGGCATAAGCAAGGCCTTCATTACGGATTGTCCTGGTTGTGCGTCAGGACCGTCGGCCAATTGGCATGGCCGCGCTTGATCGAGTCTTCCTGGTCCGCTTCCCAGAGCTCCTTTGCCCGGGCGTTGAAGTTCAGGTAGAGCTTGCCGTCGACGATTTTCCACTGCTCGGGGTCGCCAGAGGCGAGATAACCCTGGCTGACCGCCCAGGCGCAGTAGCCCCCGAACTGCGGCGTGTAAGCGTAAGGATTGGCCTGGAAGCGGGCCTTGCTTTCAGCTGACGCAAAACGCCAGGTCGCACCCCTGAGCATCAGCTCATATTTGGCGCTGCCACGAACCGGCTTGCCCTGCACAAAATAGGCGATGACGTCATAGCCCCCGACAGCAAGCCCATCAGAGGCGGCATATACCACCGGCGCCGGCCTGGTCGCGGCAGGAAGGGCCGCCGGGACCGCCGCAAGCGACAAAGCAGCGATGGCAAGCTTCACAACATTACGCATATATTCTCCCAATTCTCACATGGCCTTCAGGAAATGCGGAGCGGCCGGTCGAGCGCGAAGCGGCCCCCGCCGAGCGCGATCAACGGCAGCATCAGGCCGGTCCAGCTTAGGTGAGTCGGCCAGGCATCGGGATAGACGAAGGTCTGGATGACGAGCGTCATGCCGAGCAGCGCGGCGGCCGACAGGCGAGTAAGGAGGCCGAGCACCAGTAGGACCGGAAATAGATGCTCGGCCCCCGCCGCCATATAGGCGGCAAGCTTGGGCGGCAGCAGCGGCAGCGCATATTCGAATTGGAACAGGTCGACGGTTGTCTGCGGGATGGTGAATATCCCTTCCACCTTGGTTCGGCCCGACTGGAAGAAGACGGCCGCGATGCCCAGGCGCTGGACCAGTAACAACAGGTCCATCGGTAGTGCCCGTGCGACGAACGCGATCAGGCGACCGTAGAGTGAAGGATGTTCGTTAGCCGCGATCGTGGCCATGGAATGGTCCTTTCCTTGGGTGTCACTGGATAATGAGAGCGCCCGAGGCGACGCAGCTTCGCAGCAGCTCGGGGACGTTTGCATTGGGGTGGGCTTCGGCGACCGCTGTGACGCATTCGCTGAGGGTCGCCGGGTCGGAACAGGCCAGCAGCAGCCGGTGACAGGCGGCATCGATCGGCTTGGTTCGAACCACGTTGCCCATGCGGGTGAACAGCGCGCCCTCCTCACGCCAGTCCGGCTCCAGCTCAACCAACTGTTGGGGTTCGCGATGGGCCTGCCAGATAG